>Ga0160471_100264_pt1 | contig 17403 bp, 18 predicted proteins | sample HID1973K_E11MG_FD_108268 | JGI IMG/M metagenome (GOLD analysis project Ga0160471, IMG submission 108268) | Enriched mosquito-associated microbial communities from UW Madison campus, WI, USA - HID1973K_E11 MG | ecosystem: Host-associated > Arthropoda: Insects > Digestive system > Unclassified ... | reverse complement strand
GGGCCTGCGCGGGGTCAAGCTGGTGATCAGTGACGCGCACGAGGGCATCAAAGCCGCAGTCTCGAAGGTGCTCAGCGCCACCTGGCAGCGGTGCCGCGTCCATTTCCAGCGCAACGCTCTTGCCCATGCCGGGAAAAGCGGGCGGCGTGTGGTCTCCGCCTTCATCGCTACAGCCTTCGCGCAGGACACCGTCGAGGCCGCCAGCACCCAGTGGCGCGCCGTGGCCGACCAGATCCGGCCCAAGGTCCCCAGGCTTGCCACGCTGATGGATGACGCCGAACACGACGTCCTGGCCTACATGTCCTTTCCCAAGAAGCACCGGGCAAAGCTGCACTCGACGGATGAGATCGACAAGACTTTTGCTGCCCGATTAGCTATTCTTTCCTCGTGCGGTCGACCTCGTGGTGAAGCGTGGCATATCGGCTGAAAGTGCCACCGGGCAGCCCATGCAGTCCCTGCCGGTGTGAGGCGGTCGCACACTTTTCCCCCGATGTCGGATGCGCCCGCCAAGCCGCGACGAAGTGTTCGTAGCCCTTCTCGGCCCGCTGGGCGATCTTCCTTTCCTGATCCCGCATTTCTTGACGTTGTAGGCGAAGCTCGCCCCGCGCTTGCTGCCCTTTCGCTGGGGCGAGCCGGCAGCGAGTTCCATGGCCCGGCCTTTGTGCGCCACCAGGCTGGGACGAGCCCAGCGGTAGTCTTCACCCCTCGTCAGCATGTGCCAGCACAACGTGGCGAGCTTGCGCGCCACGGCAACTGCCGCGATCTGGTGGCCACGGCGTGCCCGGATGCGGATGAAGAAGGCCCGCAACGGCCCCGGCGCCTTGGCGGCGGCCCAGGCGGCCTCGACCAGCATCGCACGCGCGTGGCTGCGACCGACCTTACTGATGCGGCCGTGATGAGCGGCCCCGAGGCCCGACTGACGGACCCGCGGATTCAGACCGAAGTAGCTCACCAACTTCTGCGGCGAGCTGAACCGGTCAATACTGCCGATCGCTGCCATCAGCCCGGCTGCTACCGCGAGGTTGACCCCGGTGATGGTCAGAAGCCGCCGGATGGCCTCGTCCTCCAAGGCGTCTTGGGCGATGTCGCGCTCGAGCACGGCGAGGTCTTCGCCGAGACGATCCAACTCGCGCACATGGCGCGCGATCGCTGCCCGCTCGTCATCGGGAACGGGCTGCCGGGTCAGCCAATCCCGGCCGCGGCGATTGAACAGGTCGGCATGCGGGCATGTTGGGATCAGATGCGCATGCAGGATGGAGTGGACCTCGTTCTTGATCCGAGTGCGGTGGCGCACGATTTGGTAGCGGCGGGCGACAAGCCTGCGAAGCCGCTCCGTCGTCGCATCCGGCGTCCAGATTTCCGGCAAATAGCCGGCGGCGTAAAGACTGGCCAGCGTGGCCGCATCCACCTTGTCGGTCTTCACGTGGGCATGGGCGATCGCCTTCACCTGAAGCGGGTTGGCGATCACCACCCGCGCGACGTGAGGTGAAAGCACCCGCGAAACCGCCATGCAGTTGCCCGTCGCTTCGATGACCACCTCGTCTGTTCTGAGGAGCTGCCGACCAAAGCCTTCGAGCGCCGTTCGTGTCATGTCGACCCGGCCTTCGTGCCTGGTCAGGCCGTTCTCCCATATCACCACCTCTCCGAAGGTCCGGTGGATGTCGATGCCGATCACGCGTCGCATGCGCGCCTCCCTTGCCAATGACAACAGGCGGGAGCGGCGGGCGACACGACAACTACGGATCCGCGCTCTCAGCGCAACCGGGCGAGTCGCAGAGGCGGTCAGCTACTAACTCGAGCTCAAAGCTCATCCAGTGCATCGACCTGCCCGCACTTTCGTGCTCCCGGTGCCTCTGTCCCGGATGCTCGCAGCATACACCCCGATCCAGTGATCGGGGCCAAACATTGACACCGTAATCATCATATCGGTTACCAATCCGATCGAACGGCTGAACGGCGAGATCAAGCGCCGCACTGACGTCGTCGGAATATTCCCGAATGACGACGCCATCGTCCGCCTCGTGGGAGCTTTGCTCCTCGAGCAGACCGAGGAATGGACCGTCCAGCGCGGCCGCTACCTAACACTGGAAACGCTCGCGCCGGTCTGCGATGATGTCATGGTCAGCCTGCCTGCGGCGCAGCGCGACTGACCAACTCGGCCCGCAGCAGAGCGCGAGGCCCACCGCCAGCTACACCATCAGCTGGGACAGCATCATAGGCGAGACGCTGGATCGCCCCCGTCCCCGTCCGATGCACAGCCTCGTCAAGCCGCCCCACCGCCTGCGCCGCCCGGGCGAGATTGGATACGAGCGCGGCTTCCGCCGCGCGCCAGGGTTTCGGGTCGAGCAGGTCACGGCGATCGACCCGCGGCAAAGGCAGGTCCCATGCTCCGGAGCCATCCGCCTGCTCCGGCAACTCATCCTCTCCATCAGGCGGGTCATAAAGCGATCTCCGCGTAAGCGGGGCAGATTTCCGGGCAGTGACGTTCAGGCGAGCGTGGCTTCGACCAGCCTGGGGAGTGGAGGGAGCGGCTCAGTCGGGTTGATGCCCAGGCGATCACCCAAGTAGGCGAAGAAGGAGATGCCGAGCTTTTGGCAGGTCTTCATCAGGCCGAGCATGACATCCCGGGCCTGGCGGCCATCGGCGCTCATCGTGCCACCCGAGATCCGGCGCTTGATCACGCAGGCGCGCAGGTCGTTTTCGGAGGCATTGGTGTGGAGCGGGATCTCCGGTCGCTCGATCACCTTCAGCAGTTCGCTCTTTCGCCTGTGCAGGCGGACCAGCAACTGACCCAGCTCCTTGTAACGGGTGCGTTGCCCGAAGATGTCGTCGAAACGTTGAGCGAGGACGGGTCCATCCATCGCGGACGGCTTTTGCTTCCAGAGCTTCAGATCGCGGTAGAGGGCCCAGATCTGGTCCCGGACCTTTTCCAGCTTACGGGTCTGCTCAGGTGTTTTCGGCATCAGCTTTTGCAGCAGCCGCTCGGCATGCACCCAGCACAGGGCATGATTGGGGATGCGGAACTGTCCGGCATCGTCGGACACAACCACTGTATGGCCCATCAGCCCGTGATGGCGCACCGCGCCCCAGAGTGCGGCCTCGCTGACCTCGCGCACCAAGCTGGGGTCGAAGACATCCAGGTGCAGCCTCACAAGGTGATCATACCAGGCCATCTGCGAACAGAATAAGGTTTCGGCATGGGTGGCAAGCCGGGCGATGATGTCCGGCGCAACCTTGCGCTGGCGCATGTAATCGAGAGCCGCCTCGTTGATGACGTAATCCTCATGTCCGGCCCGCAAAAGCGACAGGAAGTTCAGTCGTGACTTTGAGCGGCCCGTGCGGAACACGCTGAACCGCTCGCCGCCGATCTGCGTGGTGATCCCGTCGCGGCGGGCGTGGCGGGCACCGGTGTCGTCGACGCTGATATAGGGCGCCGTGGCCAGACCTGTTCGAAGGATGGCCTGATCCTCCGCCACGAAGTCATCGAGGCCCGTGGTCAGGATGCGCACCACCTGGCGCTTGGAGATCTCCATCCCGATCCCGTTCAGGATCGAGGTCAGCCGCTCCGTCGTCACCTGGCCTTGGGCATGCAGCGCGAGGCAGAACCGGCGCAGGCTGGCGCCGAAACCGCCCAGCAACCCGTCCGGCAAGGGCGCGATGATCGTCTTGCCCTTTGGTGTCAGCCAGCGTTCGCGCCGATAGCGGATAAGCTCGGCCGAAATTGCCAGATCACGAACCAGGATAGTTTCGTATCCCTTGAAGCGCGATCCCGACGGCGCAGCTATCGACAGAACCTCCTCGCGGGTGACGCGGTCCTTGTCGCGCTTCGGACCGCGGCGCCGCCGTTGACCGTCGGGCTTGCGAACCTCCTGTTCCGTGATCTCGTCCATGCCGGAGGGTTTGAACGGCGGTCGCGGCGGCAGGTTCTTCAACCGCGCGATCTCGTCGCGCAGATCCTGGTTCTCGGCCTGCAGAGTAGTGCGGGAAATTTCTGACTTTTCGAGCTCATCCCGCAACTCGGCCACCTGCGCCTCGAGGACGCCAAGCCGCTGCGACAGATCCAAAACGATCCGGCGCAAGGCGTCGGAACTCGGCATCTCAGAGGCATCATCCGACCGGGGGCACATACGATCTTGAATCAGCCAATCATCTCTAGCGCAACTGCCTTGCCCGGAAATCTGCCCCGGTTACGAAAGCGGATCGTCCTCGGACCATTCACTATCAATTGGATCGGCGCTCATATCCGCCTTAGTACATCGAAATGCGGTTCACTGCCAGAACTGCTTCCGAGAGTCATTAGTCACGATAAGTCCCGCTTATCGTGCCTCTTGCGTTTGATCGCGGAGGTGACCCAGAATGGCACGATGAAGCTGCCGATTGCACCCCCTGCCCTCTCCGCCGCCGAGGCGCTGACCGATCTCTGGCGCCGTGGCACTCCGGAGAACACCTTGCGGGCCTGGGAGCGCGACCTGGCCTATATCGCCGCCTGGAAGCTGCTGGCCTGCGGCGAGGAACTGGCCTGGCCAGAATCTGAGTCTGTGGCGCTGCGCTTCCTGCTCGAACATGCCCAGGACCTGAGCACGGCTTCCGGCCCGGCCCGCGAGGTGGCCGAGGCGCTGATCGCGGCCGGGCTGCGCCGCAGCCTGGCCTGCCCGGCGCCCGCCACGCTCGACCGCCGCATCGCCTCCTGGCGCGCCTTCCACCGCATGAAGAACCTGACCTCGCCGTTCCAGACGCCGCTGATCACCGAGACCCGCGGCCGTGCCCGCCGCGCCGCCGCCCGGCCGCGGCAACGGAAATCGGCCAACCCGATCACCCGGGCGGTGCTGGAGCAGCTGCTGGCCAGCTGCGATGCCAGCCATCGCGGTTTGCGCGACCGCGCCTGCCTGATGCTGGGCTGGGCCTCGGGTGGCCGGCGCCGGGCCGAGATCGTCGCCCTGAACCGGGCCGATATCAACAGCGAGGAATTTGCCGAAAACGGCCTGCTGCGCATCCGTCTGCTCAGCACCAAGACCACCGGTCCGGCGCTGGATCGCGGTCGCCGGCATCGCCGACGGGCCGCTGTTCCGGCCGGTGAGCCAGGCCGACCGGGTGCTGAAGCGCCGGCTCTCCGCCGATGGTCTGCGCCAGATCTTGCGTCATCGCCTGGTGCTGGCCGGTTACCCGGCCGAATTCGCCAGCACGCATGGCTTGCGCGCCGGCTTCCTGACCCAGGCCGCGCTCGACCATACCCCCCTGCCCGCCGCCATGCAGCTCAGCCTGCATCGCTCGGTTCAGCAGGCCCAGGGCTATTATGCCGATGTCGATATCACCGAGAACCCGGCGACGGATCTGCTGGAGTGACGCGGCGACCGTCGGCTACGCCTACAGGGTAGAAAGGATGCTTTTGAGATAGGCGTTGGGATTGAGAATGGTATCGGCCTTTTGGGCAATTCGGTCCTCAATTCTGAGCAAATCCCACAAGCTAATCTTGGCCAAAGCACTGGTAAGAAGATCCCGGCTTATTCTTAGCATCCTTCCGAATTGGAACGCGATAACTGTAGCCTCACTCACGGTGGTAGGTGCGGCGTAGAAAGCGTTAACCTCGGTCAGTTCGGACCAAAGCTGATTAGGTTCAGTGCCGTGGTTTCTTTTTTTTGTATCTGAATCTGGCTCTATGTGACGGACATTCTGTCCGTCAGAGGCGGGCGTTTTGGCGGCATCCATATCTTCGGAGGTGGGTGGAGCTGCCTCGGGGATGTTTGTCGTAATGAGGCTGCCAGTGGCTTCCGGCGAGACCGATGGAGTTTCCGTGGGCTTGGCGCAGATGTGGTTGGGGTCGGTCGCCGATTCCACTGGGGTGATGGCTTCGGTAAGCTCCGAACCTTCAACAGCTGAGTTAGAATAATGGTTGGAGATGACCGTGGTCAGGCGGGTGAAGACGGTGTGTGCTTCGACTAGCGTCAGGCTCGTGCGGCGCATAAGATTCCCCACACCTTCGACGAAGGTTGCGGTTACGTCATCGAGCTTCAAGCCGAGGCATTTGGCCCGGAGTTGCAAGACTCGGGCCCGAACTCCGCGCAGTTCCTCGGCTTGTTCGCGGTGCCGCTGAGCCGTGATAATCAGTTCATCGGCGCGCGCAAAGAGGGGAGAAAGGTCTAGTCCGAAGGCACCGATCGCTTTGCCGCGTAACATAATTGGAAAGCGTTTGCCGTTTGCACTGTCGCGCCGACGTAACAAATTGGCCTTCTCGAGTGTGTAAAGGTGGCGGCGCAGCTGTCGGTCTGTGAGTCCCTTTGCCCGGAAGCAGAGCGTTTCGTTGCTCGCGTAGACAGTAAGAAGGGTCATGTGAGTGACTGGAGCTTCTTTGCCATTCTGGCCTTGGCAGGCCAGGCAGCTCAACAGTGCATCTAACACTACGAGAGATCCTTGGCGCAGGCCAAGTTGGCGTCTGCTAGTGTTGACCGCGGACATGATCTCCCGGCGCGAGATAGGCCGGAAAGCCGGCTGATCCGCGATTGAGCCCATGCCTGGGACCGATTGCCCCGAGGTTTGGGCACAAGACTTTTGTACCCCGGCCGCAATTGCCGAGGATGTGATGTGATCCATGCGATTTCAGACGGCAAACGAGGTCCGTGCACCGAAATCGGTGTTGCTCTGATTCGTTTTTCGGGTTACCCAGTAAGTGTCGAAGTTACAGGGACCCTTCGTTAGCTCACCGCTTTCGGAGGGTTTCTTTTTGCCTAGCGTCCGCTCCCCTTCTGTTGAGTTGTGGTGGCATCATTTTCGTTCAGAAAATCTTCGTACGATTGCTTGATCAAGTCAGCGAGATGGTTGTCGAGCCAAGCTGCAAAAGGTGCTGACGCTCCGTTGCGCTTTACTGTCAGAGATACGCTGCCCCTTCCCGACCGTATCGTTACACCGTCAACGGGAGTCGACTCTTGGACACTCCCATGTCGCGCACCGCGTTTCGCGACCTCGTGTAGTAAGCGGTCTAATCGGCTGTCCGAGTTCAGGTTGTCCCCCGAAGTCTTGAGGATCTGGATCGCTGAAGCTTCCGTCAACTTGCTCGTGAGGAATAGGTCTGCGAGAGCAGTCCATTTAGGCCTCCCGGATTTCGGGGCTGCGCCAATCATGGCACCTACCTTAGCTGGAACGGCTTGTGTAACCTTTGTCAGGTGGGACAGTCCTGGTGCAGTGAGATTGAGAACTTGGCGGACGGTCGCAGTATCATGACCCGCAGCTAGAATCGCTTCTGCAAATCTTGCACGCTCGTAGAACGACAGGTTGCGACGAGCCGCATTCTCGAGGCCCTTTGCAAGCAGCGCCGTCTGGTCATCCAAATCTTGAACATTGGCACGCACCTTTATGCCCAGCTCTCGGCAGGCCTTCAGACGCCGGCGGCCATAGACGGCTTCGTAGCGGCCTTCAACTTTTGACCGGCGAACGAGGATAGGGACCTGTTGGCCTTGATCCCGGATGCTGGTCATCAGCGTCTCAAAGCCATCTCCGTCATCATCGTCGTTTACAGCTGTAAACTCGTCTAGGCGGTCAACCGGTCCCCAGTCATCGATCAGCGCGGGATCAATTTCTCTGATTGATGCGAGTGATCCCTGGAGGGCGCCGAGTGCGGGGGCGCTTATTCTAGGGTGTCTTTCCACTGAAGTATCCGCGGGTCTCGCTATCGTGTTGGCGATCCCAGACATTTCTCGCAACGATTTTCGAGCCATTACTTGCGCCCCCATGTCTGGCGGATCATTGCTTCGACCTCACTGCCGACAGCGTCCATTGAGCCTCTAGCACGGTCGTAAGTGCCGCGAGTCATTTCTGAGCGCACCACTTCATAGATTGATTGTTTGAGCATTGTTGCATCGCTGATCGCGGTGCTCTTCAGTGCCGTTGCCGACATGACTCTGTCCTGAAAGAGCGCACGCATGAACGATGTAAGTTGTTGAGAGGGAACATCGGTTGGCTCATCACGGGTGATGAGGAACTTAAAATGGTCATATCGCAACTCGGCACCGGCATCTTCGATCACTCCCATGTATGCGCCGGCGAGTTCCAAGAACTGCGCGGTCGAAGACACGTCAAGCATCGAGGGTGTAAGTGGAACGATTATCGAACTCGCAGCTGCCATGCCGGATATGGTTAAGAAGCCGAGTTGTGGCGGGCTATCCATCAAAACTAGGTCGAAATCTCCTTCCACTTGAGCGATCGCGTTTCGAATCCTCGTAAAGAATGGCTGATCGCCATTAGAATGGACTGCGGATTCCGTCTCAAACTCAGAGAGTAAAAGTCGGGCAGGGGCGATCGATAGTCCGGGGAAATACGTAGGAACGACTACCTCGGCCATACTCACGGGATTGTCGTAGCGGATGGCGTCATACACAGTCAGGCCATCGAATTCGATCTCAGGGCTGATCCCGCACATGGAGGTCAGCGAGCCTTGGGGGTCAAGGTCAAGGGCGAGCACCCGGTATCCATGGAGCGCGAAGTAATGTGCTAGATGAACCGTGGTCGTGCTTTTGCTGGATCCCCCCTTAAAGTTCATGAGTTGCCAGATCTGAAGCTTCTCGTCAGACGATCTGCGGGGCAAGTAACGCCCTTTCTTTCGCGACGACTTCTCAAGGACTTCGCGGGCAGCCCAAAGTTCTTGAGCTGAGTAGTATCGCCGTCCTCCACGATTTATCTTCGGCTCGGGAATAACTTCTTCACCGTGAACTTTCCGCATAAACTGTCCAGAAACACCAAGCAGTTCAGCGACCTCGGGGGCAGAGAACTCTCGAAGAGTTTTCGTGCTGTCGGGGGCAAATGCTGCAAGCAAATGTTCTCGGATTGCCGCGTTCAGCCGCTCCGAAATATCGGTCGCGAGCAGCGATGATCTCTCAGCCGACAGCGGTGTCACGGGAATCATGTGGTTGCCTCAATTCCGTAAACATGGCTTTTTCGCGCCACTTGGCTTTAAGTGGGGTGATTCCGGTGGCTAAGTCAAGCTACTTCGGTAACATTTAGCGTGGTCGTAGGGGACGTTATGGACAGGATTTACAGCTGTAAACCTTGTCTATCGCCCAAACGAGCGACGGAAGTTTGTGGAGCCCGGGGCTTTCGTCACAGATACTCTAACCTGTCGCCCGCGCAATGACATCTGCCGGTCGCCACGGCGCAGGTACGGCCGAGCTGCATTCTGAACATGACGATTGCTGCGATTGGCCTTCGAGCAGGGCAGGGCGCTCGGCCTTGGGTCAGTTCGTAGCAATGCGGTGGGTGAAAAGGAGCAGGTGACGAACTGAGCTACTCCCCGATCCTTGGACAGTTTTCGAGGATGTTTAAGCTACTGCCTGCGCCTGCCGGTCGGTTTCGATCCTGTTGAAGTAGACCACGGCGGGGGGCAACCCGCCATGGGCAGTGTGTGGCCGCCGATGGTTATAGAAGGTGACCCAAGATCCGATGGCGGCCTTTGCCTGAGACCCGGTCTCCCAGGCATGCAGGTAGACGCATTCGTATTTCAGGGACCGCCACAGGCGCTCGATGAAGACATTGTCGATGCACCGCCCCTTGCCGTCCATCGAGATGCGGGTGCCGACGCGCTTCAGCCGATCTGTCCAGGCGAAGGACGTGAACTGGCTGCCTTGGTCAGTGTTCATGATCGTGGGCGCGCCGAACCGGTGGATGGCTTCGTTCAACGCCTCGACGCAGAAGTCCGCTTCAAGGGTGTTCGATATGCGCCAGGCCAGAACTTTGCGCGTGAGCCAGTCCATGATGGCGACCAGATACAGGAAACCCCGCCGCATCGGGAGATAGGTGATGTCGGCGCACCAAGTCTGGCCGGGGCGATCCACGCGCGGCCCGGCCAAAAGATAGGGATATGTCTTGTGCCCCTTCCGGGGCTTGCTGGTGTTGGGCTTCTGATAGATCGGCATCAGGCGCATAAGTCGCATGAGCCGCCGGATGCGCTTCTGGTTCACGCCATGCCCCTCGTTCTGCAGGTGCCAGGTCATCTGGCGAACCCCATAGAACGGCGTGTCGAGGAACTGCCGGTCGATCAGCCGCATCAGGCCGAGGTTCTGATCCGTCTCTCCAGCCGGCTCGTGGTAGAACGACGAGCGCGAGATCGACAGCAGGCGGCACTGCGCCCGATCGACAGCGCCGGGTGGTTCCGTTCGATCATCCCACGCCTCACTTTCCGGTCCACGGCCTGAGCTTTCGTGACAGAAAATCGTTGGCGACAGCCAGCTCCCCGATCTTGGCATGCAGTGACCGGACCGTCTCTTCATCCACCTCCGCCGCGGGCTTCTTGCCGCCGCGCTCGAAGATGTCCGCAGCCCCGTCGAGCAGCGATTTCTTCCACTGATGGATCATCGTCGGATGCACGCCGTATTCGGCGGCCAGTTCCGACACCGTGCGCTCGCCCTTTACGGCCTCCAGCGCAACCCGAGCCTTGAAGCCCGCGTCATGGTTCCTGCGTTTCCGCATCCCTGATCTCCTCGTCATTGGAGACCAGCAAACGTCAGATCGTAGCTTCCGTCACTGTCCGATTTCCGGGGAGTAGCTCAGGTTACGCGGGCTAATCCCGACGTCTTCAGAGGTTGCTGTCTATCCAGCGCGACAGCAGCTGCCGATCGCGGAAGCATTCATCCGGCACACTGCGCCGCTTGGCCCGAGCAATGCGTTCCGCAAATGCAACCTGTTTCGAACTCGGCCGGTGGTCGAAGCTGGGTGCGTCTTTGGCCTGTGCCTCAATCCAGGCGCTGAGCGCCCGACGATCCTGTTGTACTGACCGGGGCAGGAACGTCTGGTTCCGGCTGGCCAGCGCTTGTGCATAGGCCAGCTGGCGTGCAGTGGCGGGCAGGGCAAAGCTCACGTCGTCCATCACGAACTCCTTGGACATCGTTCGCTTCAAATTAGAACATAACAGGAACAACGGCAAGACATACCTGTTCTGCCGCTTGTGCATCAGCCCGCGTTTACGGGACTTCGTGAACATGGAGAGCCGCGCCGCGCGCGTCTCGTAACGCAGACATGGCCGTCGCCGGGGATCGACCGGGCAGGGGGCCCGGCTCACCCCGGTGCCGCAGACTTTCCTGCTACACATGGTCCGCCTCGCATCCGCCGTCCGGTCGGATCAAGGGGCAAGCGCCGCGCAAGCGCGTCGTCTGCAGCCGGGCCCGTGACCCGTGAAGTTGACCATCATTGTCTGGCCGGCGGGATGGAGGTTCCTTTCGGTGCTGACGGCAACAGGAACGGCGCCTGATTTACCCGGGTAAATTGATGGTGGAGACGGTCGCGACGCTGGGGACGAGAGGCCTTCCATGGCTGCGCTGCAGTTCTACCGCATGCTCCGTGCATGCTAAAATCTGAAGATCACCGCAGCTTTTGGCAATCCGAGATCGATGTGAATGCCGAATTTACCCGGGTAAATTGGGTCCGGCTTCCCAATTGTAGTCGTCATTGCGGATCGGAACTCCTGCAGTGTAACCAGAACTGCGATTGCATCCGAAGGCCAACCGAATCCCGATGTTGAGCATTTTTCGCGGTACAATGCTTCGAAATGCTCGCTGAGCCATGCGGGCTTGAAGGAGCGCTACCCCCATGGCAGAACTCGGGCGTTTCCGGTGCACCTGATCGATCAAGAGCACTGCTGTCGGAACAGGGACAGGTGACGTTCGTGATTAACGATGCGACGATCCTCAATGACCTCCAGCGCGGCGAACTGCAGACGCGGGGCATTGTGGTGAAGGAAGTCCCGATCACACGGGTCAGCGGCGATGCGGATGTGATCTCGCGCGACGGACGCACGTTAAGCTGCGCTGGACTGTTTACCCCGACGAAAACCGCGCCCGCCAGTCGACCGTCAGAACACATCGTCTGCCATATCTGAACTGCGCCGGGTTTGCCGGAGGCTGATTGTCGTCAGTTACGCGGCCATGTCTTCAGTTTCCAGAGCTGCGTAGAAGTTTGCCTCTGCCTCGGTGTTGACCGGCGTGGAATAAGGACCCCGATTCTGGGGTGATCGGCGTCCAAAAGGGACCCCACCGACCGGGGGTTGGGTCCAATGTGCTTCCGAGGATTATCGGAGGCCGAGCGCGGGATGCTGATCGTGGAGACAATCGCAAAAATCAGGCGGCTGCATTTTACCGAGGGCAAGGGGATCAAGACGATCTGCCGCGACCTGAAGCTGTCGAAGAAGGTGGTGCGCAAGGTGATCCGCACCGGGATAACGGCGTTCACCTACACCCGGACGGTTCAGCCACGCCCGAAGCTGGGCGCCTGGCTTGAGGAACTGAGCCGGCTGTTGGCGATCAACGCGGCTCGTGGGCGCCGGGAACGCCTGACACTGATCCAGATCTACGAGGAACTGTGCGTATTTCGCGGAATTGGGGCAGCGATTTCGCGTGATCGCGGGCACGCATTTCACGCCATCGCGGGCAGCCGTTTCGCGGTCGCGGGCAGGCTGGTCGACAGGTTCATGGGGTCAGGCCTGAGGGTCGAGGTCAAGGGGTTTCGTGGCTCTGCGCCGCATGCTTTCACCAGATAGCTGAAGGCGGTGGGCATTGTGGACCAGACGGTCGAGGATGGCATCCGCCAGGGTTGGGTCACCAATGGCTTCATGCCAATGATCGACGGGAAGTTGGCTCGTGACGATGGTGGAACCTCGCCCGTGGCGATCTTCGAGGATCTCCAGCAGATCCCGGCGCTCTGACGGCGCGAGGACAGCGAGTCCCCAATCGTCAAGGATGAGAACATCGAGCCGGGCGATGGCCTTGAGCATGCGGGCGTGACGGCCATCACCCCGGGCAAGGGCCAGCGCTTCGAAGAGGCGTGGCACTCGGTGATAGGCCACGCTGCGACCATCGCGGCAGGCCTTGTGACCGAGCGCGCAAGCGATCCAACTTTTCCCGAGCCCGGTCTGACCGGTAACCAGCAGATTCTCATGGCGGTCGATCCAGGCTCCGTCGACCAGATGCGCCATGACGACGCGATCGATGCCGCGGGGCGTGCGCAGATCGAGATCCTCGACACTGGCGGCTTGGCGGAGGGCCGCAAACTTCAGGCGGGCGGTCAGGCGCTTGGCGTCGCGTTCGGCGGCCTCGCGATCCACGAGCAGGCCGAGCCGATCCTCGAAGCCGAGGGCCTCGAAGGTCGGGCCTGTGCGGCGCTGTTCATCCAGCGCCTGGGCCATTCCGGCCAGGCCGAGCGCGATGAGGCGCTCGGAGGTGGGGTGGGTCAACATGGGTTCTCTCCTTGTCAGTGGTAATAGCCCTGGCCACGGATATTGGCGTGGTTCAGGGGACGGTCTTCGGGTCGTTCCTCGATGAAGGCCCGGTCGAGCCCGTTCTTCAGGATCGACCTGATTGACGCGACGGACCTGGCCCGGATGGCCAGCCCCCGCCGACAGGCGGCATCGAGGCGCGTGGCATCATAGCTCTTGGCCAGGGCGAGAACCCCGAGGCAGGTGCGGAAGCCCTGTTCGGGATGGGGGCGATCGGCCATGACGGCCTCGCAGAATGCGGTGACTGATGGCCCGAGCTTCGCGGCCTGTGCCAGCATCCGGGCCGGGGTCCATTCCGCGTGCCGCCTGTGAGCGGAAGGCATGTGATGGGGCAGCGTCACATGGCTGCGCCGTCCCGGGCAGCGGAGATGGCTGGCAACCCTCTGACCCTTATGGAAGATCTCGACAATCTCCCCACAGACCCGGACATCCACCTCTTCCCGGATCAGACTGAAGGGCACGGAATACCAGGAGCTGTCCATCTCGATGTGATAGTCCGGCGCCACCCGGGCGCGCTTCCAGCGGGCGAAGGCATAGGCGGTGCCGGGTAGCGGCTGAAGGTGCGGCCGATCCAGCGTGGCAAAGAGATCGGCCCGGCTGGCGCCATAGCCGCGCATGACCCGCATGTTCAGCTCATCGCGCAACTGCCGGATCTCGGCATTCAATTCGGCCAGCGAGAAGAAACGCCGATTGCGCAGCCGGGCCAGGATCCAGCGCTGCGCGACCTGAACGGCGACTTCGACCTTGGCCTTGTCGCGAGGCCTACGCGGCCGTGCCGGCAGGATCGCCGTGCCGTAATGCTCCGCCATCTCGGCATAGGTCCGGTTCAGCCCGGGATCATAGCGATCGGCCTTCAGCACCGCTGACTTCAAGTTGTCCGGAACAATGACTCTGGGGACCCCTCCCAGAAAGGCGAACATCCGAACATGGGCACCGATCCAGTCCTCGAGCCCTTCCGTGGCAACCGCCTCGGCATAGATGTAATTTGACGCCCCCATGGCCGCGACGAACAGCTTCACGGCCCGGACTTCGCCGCTTTCCGGATCGATGATGTCGATCGTGTCGCCGGCAAAATCGACGAAAATCTTCTCCCCGCCGACATGCGTCTGCCGCATCGTCGGACGAACACGCCCCTTCCAAGCATCGTAATGGGTGCAGAACCAGGTGTAGGCAAAGCCCTCGGGATAAGAGGAGCGGTATTCCTCCCATAGCAGCATCCGCGTCACCCCCGGTCGCCGCAGCTCGCGGTCGATATGGGTCCAGTCGGGCACGGGCCGGTCCGGGTCAGGAACGGTGGGGGCGGCTGGAAACAGCAAAAGTTCCAACCCATCGTCATCCAGGCTTTCCGGCAATGGCCAACGCAGCCCGGCCTGCCGCGCCCGGCGCAGGTAGGTCCCGACGCTGGTCTTGCTCAGCGTGAGCGAGGCTGCGATCTGCCGTTCGCTCAGCCCTTGGCCATACTTCAATCGTAAAACATCGCGTATCCGCCGCATGTTCAGTCGTCCTGTCGGCATTCGGCCCTCTCCTGCATTCAGGAGCGGAACTCTATCCTCTGGGTGTCGACCAAGCCTGCCCGCGATGACGCGAAATCGCTGCCCGCGATCGCGTGAAATCAGTGCCCGTCATCGCGCGAAACGGGCGCCCGCCATCATCTGAAATCACTGCCCGCCATCACGCGAAACACGCAAGGAACTGCGCGGCCTTGGCTATGAAGGCGGGTATGATGCGGTCCGCCGCTACGCCTCGGTCTGGGCGCGCACTCAAAGCTCCGGTGCCTCGTCCGCCTTCGTGCCGCTGAGTTTTGCCCCCGGCGAAGCCTATCATTTCGACTGGAGCCACGAGGTTGTCCTGATCGATGGGGCAACCACCACGATCAAGGTGGCCCATGTTCGCCTGTGCCACAGCCGGATGTTCTTCGTGCGGGCCTATCCGCGCGAGACGCAGGAGATGGTGTTCGATGCCCATGATCGGGCTTTCGCCTTCTTCAAGGGCACCTGCACCCGCGGGATCTACGACAACATGAAGACGGCTGTGGAGACCATCTTCGTCGGCAAGGAGCGCCTCTACAATCGTCGGTTCCTGCAGATGGCCAGCCATTACCTGGTTGAACCTGTTGCCTGCACCCCTGCCTCGGGCTGGGAGAAAGGCCAGGTGGAGAGCCAGGTCGGCACGGTCCGCCAACGGTTCTTCTCACCCCGGGTCAGGGTCAAGAGCTACGAGGAACTGAATGCCTGGCTGCTGGACAAGTGCATCGCCTCGGCCAGGAGCAGCAAGCATCCCGAACTGACGGACAAGACCATCTGGGAAGTCTTTCAGGAAGAGCGCCCGCACCTCGTCCCTTATGCCGGGCGCTTCGACGGCTTCCACTCGCTGCCTGCGGCGGTGTCGAAGACCTGCCTCGTGCGGTTCGACAACAACAAATACTCGGTCGCGGCAACGGCTGTCGGGCGGCCGGTCGAGATCCGGGCCTATGCGGAGCGGATCGAGATCCGGCAGGAAGGGCGGCTGGTCGGGGATCATCCCCGTCACTTCGGGCGGGACCGGACAATCTACAATCCGTGGCACTATGTCCCTGTTTTGCTTCGCAAGCCCGGGGCGCTGCGCAATGGCGCACCGTTCAAGGACTGGGTTCTGCCCGGCGCCCTCGAGCAAATCCGTCGCAAGCTGCAGGGCTCCTCGGACGGTGACCGCCAGATGGTGAAGGTCCTCGGCGCAGTGCTGACGGAAGGGGTTCCCGCCGTGCAAAAGGCATGTGCCGAAGCCCTCTCGCAGGGCGTCCACTCTGCCGACGTGATCCTCAACATCCTGTCTCGCAGGCGCGATCCGGAACCGCCGCCTCTCCTGCTAACCTCTCCGGCCTTGCGCCTGACCCATGAACCGGTGGCGGACTGCGCCCGCTATGACCTGCTGCGGAGGGCCAGCTGATGGACCGTGCTGACATCATGGCCGCAATGGGCGAGTTGAAGCTCTACGGGATGCGCGCCGCTTACGACGAACTCATGGCGGTGGCTGTGCGCCGCCAGCACGAACCCCGCCAGATCGTTGGTGATCTTCTGGCCGCCGAGATCAACGAGAAGAAAGCGCGGTCGGTCAAATACCAGATCACCACCGCAAAGCTGCCCTATGCCCGGGAGATCGAGGAGTTCACCTTCGATGACACCCCGATCAACGAGACCCTGGTGCGCGATCTGGCCAGCGGGGAATTCCTCGGCCAACAGCGCAATGTCGTGCTGGTTGGCGGCACGGGGACCGGCAAGACCCATATCTCCGTGGCGATCGCGCGAGCCGTCATCCGCAACGGCGCAAGGGGCAGGTTCTTCAATGTCGTCGATCTGGTGAACAGGCTGGAGGCTGAGGCCCGTGCAGGACGGGCGGGTCGACTTGCCGAGCATCTCATGCGGCTCGACTTCGTCATTCTCGATGAGCTCGGATACCTGCCATTCGCACAGTCCGGCGGCCAGTTGTTGTTCCATCTGGTCAGCAAGCTCTACGAGCAGACCTCCGTCATCGTCACCACCAACCTCGCATTCGGGGAGTGGCCGACCGTCTTTGGAGACGCGAAGATGACCACCGCGCTGCTCGATCGTCTCACCCACCATTGCGACATCGTCGAAACCGGCAACGACAGCTGGCGCATCAAAACACGAGCCTGAACGCCTTCGAAACGCAGGCCCGCGTCGGCTGCGCCAGCTGGAAAACTACGCCGCCACGGGCCTGCTCACCACAGCGCCAGAGGGGTCCCTTTTGGACGCCGATAGGGGGGCACCATTCAACGCCGATTGACAGCCTCGGCGGGCGGGATGTTCCCGATGGGCTCAAGCAGGCGGCGGTTGTTAAACCAGTCCACCCATTTCAGCGTGGCGAACTCGACTGCCTCGAAACTGCGCCAAGGACCGCGGCGATGGATGACCTCGGCCTTGAAGAGGCCATTGATCGTCTCGGCTAGCGCGTTGTCGTAGCTGTCGCCAACACTTCCCACGGAGGGTTCGATGCCGGCATCTGCCAGACGCTCGGTGTAGCGAATGGACAGATATTGGGCGGATTCAACCGGTCGTCGCAACACGGTCGTTGATAGCATATTTGAGGACATCCTCGAAGGCTTCAGCAGGCGTTCGCCAGGCGAGCGTCTTGCGTGGCCGGGTGTTGAGGGCATG
>Ga0160471_100252_pt1 | contig 17968 bp, 15 predicted proteins | sample HID1973K_E11MG_FD_108268 | JGI IMG/M metagenome (GOLD analysis project Ga0160471, IMG submission 108268) | Enriched mosquito-associated microbial communities from UW Madison campus, WI, USA - HID1973K_E11 MG | ecosystem: Host-associated > Arthropoda: Insects > Digestive system > Unclassified ... | reverse complement strand
TTCGTCCATCAACAGGATTTCGGGGTTCTGCACCAGCGCCTGTGCCGCGCCGACCATCTGGCGCTGACCGCCCGACAGATCGCCGACATTGCGCCCGCGCAGATCGCCGATATTCAGCAGCCCCAGCATATGCTCGACCTGCGCGTGGTCTTGGGGCAGCACGCGCAGGCGGCGGCCCTGCATCCGCGCCAGCAGGATGGATTCATAGACCGTCAGCACCGGCCGCGATCCGTTGTCCTGTGGCATATAGGCGATGGGGCGGGGCACGGTCGCGCCCTCGACCCGGATGTCGCCCGCGCCGCGCAGCAGGCCGAAGATGCGGCGGAACAGCGTCGACTTGCCCGCCCCGTTCGGCCCCAGCAGCGATACCAGCTGGCCCCCGTGCAGCGGGGGTGTCGTGATGCCCGACAGCACCTGTCGCCCGCCATAGGCCGCCGATACATCTTGCAGGGTCAGGCTTACCATGACGCAGCCCTTCTGTTCAGGATCAGATAAAGAAAGAACGGGATACCCACCAGCGAGGTCACGATCCCAATGGGAATGACCGTGCCTGGGATGATCGTCTTGGACAGGATCGAACCCGCCGACAGGATCAACGCCCCCGACAGCGCCGCGCCGGGCAAAAGGAACCGCTGATCCTCGCCCAGAAGCATCCGCGCGATATGCGGCCCGACCAGCCCGATGAACCCGATCGTGCCCACGAAGGACACCGAGATCGAGGCCAGCAGGCTGACGATCACCAGCACCTCCAGACGCAGCGCGCGCGGGCGCACGCCCATGCTTTCGGCCTTTGCATCGCCCAGCCGCATCGCCGTCAACTGCCAGCCCCGCCGCGCCAGCAGCGGCGCGGAAATGGCCAGCAGGGTCAGCGTGATCCACAGCTTGGGCCATGTGGCCTTGGTCAGGCTGCCCATGGTCCAGAACACGACGGCGGCGACCGCCTGCTGGCTGGCAAAGAACTGGATCAGCGACATCAGCGCGTTGAAGATAAAGACCAGCGCGATCCCCAGCAGCACGATGGTTTCGCTGCCGACCCCCTGACGCAGGCTAAGGCCGTAGATCGCAAGCGAGGTCAGCATCGCCATGATGAAGGCATTGACCGGAATGATGTATTCGACCGAAAACGGCACCAGCGCCACGCCAAAGGCCAAGGCCAGCGCCGCGCCGAACCCCGCACCCGCCGAGATGCCCAGCGTGAACGGGCTGGCCAGCGGGTTGTTCAGGATCGTCTGCATCTGCGCGCCCGCGATCGACAGGCTGGCCCCCACGACGACCGCCATCAGCGCCACCGGCATGCGGATTTCCCACATGATGACGCGCACCTGATCATCGACCGATCCGGGATACAGCAGCGCCTCGACCACCTGTCCCAGACTGTAGCGCGCCGGCCCCAGCGCCAGATCCACACAGACGCTGAGGGCCAGCGCAAGCGCCAGCCCCAGCAGGATCAACTGGCGCCGCAGCACCAAGGCGCGGTAAAACCCGCGCCCCTGTTCGCCCACCGCCGTATCAGTCATTCAGCGACACCCAATAGCCGGGCCGATACGAGACCGGCAGGAAACGTTCATGCAGCTCTTTCAGCGTGGCCTCGGGGTCGAGATCGGCGAAAAGCTGCGGCTGCAGCCATGTCGCCAGCCGCTGCACGGCGACGAAATAATAGGGATTGTCGTAGAACTGGTGCCAGATCGCGTGGATCTCGCCGGTCTTGACGGCGGTGATGCCGGTCATGGCGGTGCGCTCGGACAGAGCCTTCAGCTTGGCATGTGCGGCCGTCATGTCGGCACCGGGGCCGACGCCGACCCACGCGCCGCCGAGCACATAGGCTTCCCAGTTGCCGCCGGTCACGATGACCTGATCGGGGTTCGAGGCGATGATCTGTTCGGGGTTCAGCGTGCCGAAGGTGCCCGGCACGATGTCCTTGGCGATGTTCTGCCCGCCCGCGATTTCCACATATTCGCCGAAATTGCCGTTGCCGAAGGTCAGGCAGCAATCGTCGGTATAGCCGCCCGCGCGATCGACAAAGACCTTGGGCCGGGTGAATTCGGCCTTGGCCAGCACGTCGGTCACGCGCTTCATCTGCTGGTCGACGAACTCGACATATTCCTTGGCGCGATCCTCGTGCCCGGTCAGCTTGCCCATGATCTCCATGGATTTGACGCTGTTGGCCATCGGGTCTTCGCGGAAATCGACATAGACGATCGGGATGCCAAGCTGGGCCAGCTTGTCGTCATAGCCCGCATCCTCGGTCGCGGCCTTGGATTCAAGGTTCATCAGCACCAGATCGGGTTTCAGCGCCGCCGCCTGTTCCACGTCAAATGTGCCGTCCTTGAAGCCGCCGAATGTGGGCAGGTCCTTCAGTTCGGGGAATTTCTCGGCATAGGCGGCATAGCTGTCGGGATCGGCCTGCGACAGATCTTCGCGCCAGCCGACGACATTGGCAAAGGGCGCTTCGCGTTGCAGCACGCCCAGCAGATAGATCTGACGGCCCTCGCCAAGGATGATGCGCTTGGCGGGCACTTCGACGGTGACCTCGCGCCCGGTGACATCCGTCACCGTGGTGGGCGCGGCATATGCCGAATTGAGAAGTCCGCCAAGCATGGTGCCAGCGACAAAGACCGAACGAAGAAACATGGGGGCTGATCCACAAACTGCGAGAGTTTTACGATATGCCCCATGCGGGTTAGGCGCGCCAAGAAAAACAGTCAACAATAAAAACAGTCATGAATAGCCGTGACTGATGTTTTTTACATCCCGATCAGCCTTGCCCCTCGCCTTGTGTGCCCCGTCCGCGCGCGGCGCTAGACGATGCGGTTGCGCAGGATGCCGATTCCCTCGATCTCGGCCTCGACCACATCGCCGGGTTTCAGAAAGGCGGTCGGGTCCGGCGGCTTGCGCCCCAAAGCGACACCGCCCGGCGTGCCGGTGGCGATCAGATCGCCCGGTTCAAGCCCCATGCGCGACCAATGCGCGATCATCTGGGGGATGGAATACATCATGTCGCTGGTCCGTGCCGACTGGCGCGTCTGGCCGTTGACGCGCAGCGCGATCGCCAGATCACCGGCATCGGGCAGGAATTCGCGCGGCACGACACAGGGGCCCAGCGGGCCAAGGCCGGGAAAGTTCTTGCCAAGGACGTGATTGCCCTTGGTGCGTTCGTCCAATTGCCAGTCGCGCGCGCTGACATCGTTCAGGATCGTGTAGCCAAAGACATGCGCCATTGCGCCGTCCTCGGGGATGTCGATGCCGGGCGCGCCGATCACGATGCTCAGCTCGACCTCGTAATCCAGTTGCGAGGTGGTGGCCGGATGGGGCACATCCGCCCCCGGCGCGGTCAGGGTCGAGGCGACCTTGACAAAGCCGCGCGGATAGTCGTCGGGCGGGGGCATCGCGCTTTCGCGTTGATGTTCCAGATAGTTTCGCCCCATTCCTATGATCTTTCCGGGCGTCAGCGGCACCATCAGGCGCAGCGTGTCGCGCCCCAGCCATGGCGGCGCGGCACGGTCCAGCCCGCGCCCATGCGCGACCGCTGCGCGCACCGCATCCATCGCCGACGCCCCCGCCGCGATCAATTGTTCCAGCCGGTCGGGAATGCGCACGCAGGCGATCTGGCCCGCCTGCGTGTCGCCCGTCCGCGCCAGTTGCGCGGCCAGCGCCAGACGCAGGTCCAGCACCCTTTCGTCATCGCCCGGCATCACCGCCCCAAGGCGTTCGACCGGGCCAAGCACCGTGTCCATGGCAAAGCGGACAAGACCAAAAGCGTCGGGATGTGTCATGGTTCAGGCTCCGGCGGTCGCGGCACCCGCCGCGTCGGTATCGTTGAGGTGGCAGGCGCTGCGATGGCCGGGGGAAATCTCGCGCATGGCGGGCACCTCGAGACGGCAGCGCGCCATGGCATGCGGGCAGCGGGGGTGGAAATGACAGCCCTTGGGCGGGTTCAGCGGGCTGGGAATTTCGCCCTTGAGCGCCGAAAAGGTCTTGCGCCGCACATCCAGCCGCGGCACCTCGGCCAGCAGCGCCTGCGTATAGGGGTGGTTGGCGCGGGCGAATATCTCGGCCGCGGGGGCCTCTTCGACGATGCGGCCCACATACATGATGACCACCCGGTCCGAGATATGGCGCACCACACCCAGATCGTGGCTGATGAACAGATAGGTCAGGTCCAGCTTTTCGCGCAGGTCCATGAACAGGTTCAGCACCTGCGCCTGGATAGACACGTCCAGCGCCGCCACCGCCTCGTCGCAGACGAGGAATTCGGGCTGCACGGCCAAGGCGCGCGCGATCCCGATGCGCTGGCGCTGTCCGCCCGAGAACTGATGCGGAAAACGCCCCGCAAGCCCGGGATCCAACCGCACCCGGCGCAGCTGTTCCTGAACATAGCCCACCGCATCCTTGCCCGCGAGCCGGTGCAGGCGCGGCGCCTCGCCCACGATTTCGGTGACGCGCATACGGGGGTTCAGGCTGGCATAGGGATCTTGAAAGATCATCTGCGTCTTTAGCCGCATGGCGCGCAGTTCGGCACCGTGCAGGGTCGATATGTCCTGTCCGCGATGCAGGATGCGGCCACCGCTATGGGGGATGATGCCCGCGACCATGCGGCCCAGCGTGGATTTGCCGCAACCTGATTCGCCCACCAGACCCACCACCTCGCGCGGGCGGATTGTCAGGTTCACATTGTCCACCGCCCGCACGGTGCGCGGCGGCTTGGCCAGTCCCAGCCTTGTCGCGGCCCGGCCCAGAAGATCCTGTTTCTGGCCGAAATGCTTGCTCAGCCCCTGCAATTCGACGATGGCGGTCATGCGATCAGCTCCGGCATGGGGTGGAAACAGCGCAGGCTGCGGTCGGGCGTGGGATGGGTGACCGGCGGCGGCGTGCGGCACAGGGCGCTGGCATGGGCGCAGCGCGCCTGAAAGGCGCAGCCGGGCGGCAGCTCCAGCGGGTTCGGCGTGGTGCCGGGGATCTGGAACAGCGGCTTGCCCGGCTGGTTCTGGCCCGGCAGGCTGTGCAGCAATCCGTGCGTATAGGGGTGCTGCGGCGCGTCGATGACGGCATCGACAGGCCCCTTTTCCACGATGCGCCCGGCATACATCACCGCCAGTTCGTCGGCCAACCCGGCCACCACCGACAAATCATGCGTGATCCAGATCAGCGCGGTGCCGTGTTCGCGGGCCAGCTTCTGGACCTCGGACAGGATCTGGGCCTGAATCGTCACGTCCAGCGCGGTCGTCGGCTCGTCGGCGATGATCAGGTCGGGGCGGTGCAGCATGGCGATGGCGATGGCCACGCGCTGGCGCATGCCCCCCGACATCTCGTGCGGATAGGCCGACAGCCGTTCCTCGGGCGAGGGAATGCCCACGATGCCAAGCGCGTCGCGGGCGCGGACGCGGGCCTCGGCGCGGCTGACGCGGTCATGGGCCTGCACGGTCTCGATCATCTGGGTGTCGATGCGCAGGACCGGGTTCAGCGTCATCATCGGATCCTGAAAGATCATCGCGATGCGGTTGCCGCGCAATCCGCGCATCTGCTGCGGCGGCAGGCCCGCCAGATCGCGGCCCTGAAACAGGATCTGGCCCCCCGCCACCCGCCCCGGCGGGCTGAGCAGGCCAAGGATGGAAAAGCCGGTGATCGACTTGCCCGAACCGGATTCGCCCACAAGGCCCAGAATGCGGCCCCGATCGACGGTGAACGACACGTCGTCCACGGCCCTGACCTCGCCCGCGCGGGTGGGGAACACGGTCCGAAGGTTGCGCACCTCTAGCGTCGGAGCGGTCATTTCTGGTTCCTCGGGTTCATGATTTCGCGCAGGTGATCGCCCATCAGGTTGATCGCGACGATCGTGATCAGCAGCGCCAGACCGGGATAGAAGCTGATCCAGTAGCGGCCCGACAGCATGTATTGATAGCCGTTCGACACCAGCAGCCCCAGCGACGGCTCGGTGATCGGCACGCCAAGGCCCAGAAAGGACAGCGTCGCCTCGACCGAGATGGCGCGGGCGACCTGCATGGTCGCGATCACGATCAGCGGCGGCAGGCAGTTCGGGAACAGGTGGCGAAACAGCACCCGGCGCGGCGGCAGGGCCAGCCCTTCGGCGGCCTCGATATATTCCGTGCGCCGCTCGATCATGGCCGAGCCGCGCACGGTGCGCGTGTAATAGGCCCATTCCACTGCCACGATGGCGATGACGACATTGGCGATGCCGCTGCCCAGAAAGGCGAGGATCATCATCGCCACGAGGATCGACGGAAAGGACAGGAACAGATCCACCAGCCGCATGATCGCCGCATCCAGACGACCGCCCGCATAGCCCGCGACCAGCCCGAGGCAGGTGCCGATGATGCAGGCCAGCGCCGCGGCCCCCACCCCCACCATCAACGAGGTGCGCAGCCCGTAGATGATCGCCGACACCATGTCGCGGCCCTGATCGTCGGTGCCCAGCCAATAGGTAAAGCCCTCCATCGACGGCTCACCGGGGGGCAGGCGGCTGTCCATGATCGACAATTGCGCCGGGTCATAGGGATCCTGCGGCGTGATGACGCCCGCAAATATCGCGGCCAGCACGATCAGCAGCACCAGCACAAAGCCCAGCGTCGCGGAATAGGACGCGAAAAAGGCCGCGACGAATTCGCGCCGGCGCGAAGGTTCCGGCGGGGCCGGGGGCCGGGTTCCGGTCGGTTCGATCGCGGTCATGTCCGTCCTCCGCTGCGCACGCGGGGGTCGATCGCGGCATATAGCAGGTCGACCACCAGATTGATGATGACGAACATCATGACCACCATCATCAGGTAGGCCACGACGACCGGCCGATCCAGAACATAGATGCTGTCGATGATCAGCTTGCCCATGCCCGGCCAGGCAAAGATGCTTTCGGTCACGACCGCGAATGCGATCAGCGATCCGAATTCCAGCCCGACGATGGTGACGATGGGGATCAACAGGTTCTTGAGCACATGCACAAGGATGATGCGGCGCGGCGACAGGCCCTTGGCATGGGCGAATTTGACGTAATCCATCGCCAGCACCTCTTGCGTGCCGGCACGGGTCAGGCGCAGCACCATCGAGATCTTGAACAGCGCCAGATTAAGCACGGGCAAAGCCATGTGCCGCAGCCCGTCCAACGTCAGGAATGACCATTCGATGCCCAGAACGCGCACCGTGTCGCCGCGTCCGCTGCTGGGCAACCAGCCAAGCTGGACCGAAAAGAACATGATGAACACCAGCCCCACCCAGAAGGTCGGCAGCGAAAAGCCCAGCACGCTGCCCAGCATGATGGCCCGCGACAGCGCGCCGTTCGGGCGCATCCCGGCATAAAGCCCCAGCGGAATCCCGATGAAGATGGCCAGCAGCATCGCCCCGAATGCCAGTTCCAGCGTGGCGGGCATGCGGCTGAACACAAGGCTCAGCGCCGGTTGGTTATAGACAAAGCTGTTGCCGAGATTGCCTTGGACCGCATCGGTCAGAAAGGCCAGATATTGCTGCCAAAGCGGGCGGTCCAGCCCCAGCGAGGCGATGATGCGCGCGCGTTCGGCCTGCGTCGCCTCGGGCGAGACCAGCAATTCGACCGGGTCGCCGATGACATGCAGCCCGACAAAGACGATGACCGACATCGCCAGCACGATGACGGCCGCCTGCAGCAGGCGACGAAACAGCCACAAGGTCATGTTTCCGTCCCCTTTGTCGCCACGGCATGGGGCGGCGCTGCCGCGCCCGTTCCTGCATACATAGCTGTTTCCTCCCTTGCGTCGCGGGCCGTCAGGCGGCAGCGACAAAGCTGGGTGGCGCGCTTTCCAGCCGCCAGATGCGCCAACCCTGCGCCGTCATGCGCAATTCGGCGCGAAAGCTGCGGATGCTGCCGATGCCCTGCAACGGCGAGGGGCCGGTCGGCGGGACCCCGCAATCGTGCTGGACGCCCAGCATATAGCCCGCGACCACCACGCCGTGGTCGCAATCCTCGACGTAAAGATTGGTCAGCAGGTGGTGGACCCGCCGCGTCGGCGAACGGCGCGCCATGGCGGCAAGGATGGTCTGGGCGCTGTCCAGCGCCTCGCCCTGGCGCAGCCAGACACCCTTGGGATGCATCAGCGCGATCAGGGCGTCGAACGCGCCGTCGTCCAGATGGCGAAAGAACCGCGTGACGGTGTTGATGGGCGCATGGCCCGCGCCGGGCGCGGCGGCCGGGGGCTCGATCAGCGATGACATGGAAATATCCTTTTGGCATGGGGCATCGCGCGACCCGCATGGGCTGCGTTGCGGGCGGCGGTGCCGATGGAATGGCCTAGCCTTGGGTGGTCTTTTCGAACACGGCGGCGGCCGAATTGATCACCAGATCTATGTTGAAGCGATAGCGGTCGGGGTGATAGCGGATCACCATGTAATTCACCCGCTGCCCGGTGACGCTGAAATAGACCCGGCGCGTGCGCATGATCGGACGGCCCGGCGTGACGCCCAGCAGGCGGGCATCCTCGGGGGTGGCGATGACGGCGTCCAGTTCCTGTTCGGCCCGCTCGACCCGCCGCCCGATCCGCCTTGCCATGGCATGGGCCGAGGGGATCGAGGCGTGGAAATCCTCGACCGAGACGCGCTTTTCGGGCGCATCCGACGAATAGGCGTCGACCACGGTCAACTGTTCGCCGTCGCGATGCCCCACCGCGCGGATGTGGCGGATCGCAGCGCCCGGCTCGAGGGCCAGCGCGGCGGCGATCTCGGCATCCGCGGTCTCGGGCAGGTCCAGTTCGATCGAGTTGGTAAAGACGCGGGAATCGTCCATGAACCCGATCAGGTTGAATTCGCGCGGACCCCGCGCCCGGCCGCTGACAAAGCTGCCGACGCCGCGCTTGCGCAGGATGATGCCGCGATCCACCAATGCGCTGATGGCGTGGCGCACGGTGATGCGGCTGACCCCGTAATGGTCGCACAGCGCCATTTCCGTCGGCAGCGGGTTTCCGGGCGGAAATTCCCCGCGCCCGATCCGCTCCAGCAGGTCGTCGGTGACGCGCTGGTGCAGGCTGCCTCGTTCCGTGTTCAGCATGTTGCCCCCTGACGCTGTTGCCGTGATCGGCCTTGGCCCGCATCACCCTGTTTCCGCCATTCTATGACAAGCCGAAGGCCCGATGTCGATTGACGAGCCGGGCGCGCGATCCGCCGCGACCGGGGCGTGATGATCCGGTGCGTCCAGCAGGCAATCCGGGGTCAGATCGGCGATGGTCGGGCAACCCAGAAAGCCCATCGTGCGGTCGATTTCGTCGCGATAGATCTGCAAGGCGCGCGCCGCGCCGCGCTGTCCGGCGGCGGCGGTGCCGTAAAGCGTGCCGCGCCCCAGCAGCACCGCCGAGGCCCCCAGCGCCAAGGCTTTGACCACGTCGGTGCCGCGCCGGAAACCGCCGTCGATCATGACGGGCGCGCGCCCGCCCACGGCCGCCAGCACCTCGGGCAGCACCTGAATAGGGGCGGGGGTGCCGTCCAGATTGCGCCCGCCATGGTTCGACACCACCAGCGCGTCGGCCCCGCATTCCACCGCGCGCGCCGCATCGTCGCCGCGCAGGATGCCCTTGACGATCAGCTTGCGCGGCCACTTGTCGCGCAGCGCCTTGAGGTCGTCCCAGGTCAGCGACTGGTTCTTGAGGCTGGCGCGCTTGACCTCGCCTTGGGTGATCTTGCGCCGCAATCCTTCGGGAAAGTTCTGGAAATGCGGCATTCCGCCGTTCATCAGATAGCGCGTCAGGGTGCCCAGCAGCCAGCCGGGATGCGTGCCCACATCCACGATATTGCGCGGCGTGAACCGCAGCGGCGTCGCATAGCCGTTGCGGGTGTTGTATTCGCGATTGGGCGTCATGACCGTGTCCAGCGTGACGATCAGCGCCTCGTATCCCGCCCGGTCGGCGCGCTGGACCATCTCATAGGACATGCTGCGTTCGGGCCACATGTAGAGCTGATACCACAGCCGGGCGCCGGGAACGTTTTCGGCCACGTCCTCCATCGAGGTGATCGAGGCGGTGGCCAGCGAGAATGGCACACCGGCGGCGTGGGCGGCGCGGGCCAGTTCGATCTCGCCCTGATACCACAGCATTCCGGCGATGCCCGTGGGCGCGATGGCCACGGGCATCGCCTGCGTCTTGCCCAGCAACTCGATCCGCAGGCTGCGTTCCTGAACGTCGACAAGGACGCGGGGGCGAAAGCGGATCGGGTCAAAGGCGGTGCGGTTGCGATGCAGCGACACCTCGCCCTCGGTGCCGCGATCGACGAATTCAAAGAACCCCTTGGGCAATCTGCGCTTGGCCAGATCGCGCAGATCGTCGATGTTCAGGGCGTGGCGGGGATCGGGCATCATCTTTATCTTTTCTATTGGATGTTCAGGGCCTTCAGGGGGCGGGCGCAAAGTCCTGGGCGCGGGTGCGGCCATCGTTGCGGGCGACATGGTCAATGCCCTTGCGCATCGCCCAGACATCGCGCAGATGCACCAGCGGGATGAATGCCGCGTCGTCCAGCGCGATCACCGTCGCCTGTTGCAGGTGTTCGACGCGGGGGCCGTCCTGCATGTCCTGCATCGCCTCGGCCAGAACCTTGTCGAATTCCGGGTTCGAATAGCGCGAGCGGTTGGCCGAACCCAGCCCGCGATCCTTGTCATAGGTCGCAAGGATCGAGCGCAGCGCCGACGAGGGTTCCCCCGATGAATTGCCGATCGACACCAGAAAGGCCGAGAATTCCTGTTTGCTGGCGCGGCTGATGTAATTGGCCCAAGGGCTGACCTCGACTGCGGTGCGGATGCCCGCGCGGCTCCACAACTGGCCGATGGCCTGCGCCAGCTTGGCGTCGTTGGGAAAGCGGTCATTGGGGCTGTGCAGCGTGATGCGAAAGCCGTCGGGATAGCCCGCCTCGGCCAGCAGCGCCTTGGCCGCGTCGATATCGGCCTTGCCGCCGCTGCGGTCGGGCAGATAGCCGATCGTGCCCTCGGGCATCAATTGCTGCGCGGGGGCGGCCATGTCCTCCATGACGCGCGAGACCAAGGCGTCGCGGTCCAGCGCCAGACCCAGCGCACGGCGCACCCGGATGTCGCGCAGCGGGTTGGGATCAAGCGGCTTGCCGTCATTATCCGTCACGAAGGCCGAGGGGCTGTTGAGCTGATCAAGCGCCAGATACATCAGCCGCAAGCTCATCTTGTCCGACACCGCGATGCCGTCGCGCTTGCGCAGCATCTCGACATCGCTGGACGGCACCTGATCGGCCATATCCACATCGCCCGACAAAAGCGCGGCGGTGCGGGCGGCGTCATTGGTGATCTGGCGATAATCCACCCAGTCCCAAGCCGGTCTGCCGCCCCAGTAATCATCATTGCGGGTCAGGCGGATATTGCCGCCGAAACGCACATCGTCGGCGCGATAGGGGCCGGTCCCGACCAGCCCCTTGCCGCCGTTCATCGCGGCGGTGTCGGCATCGGCGCTGGCGGTGTGGCTGAGGATCGCGACCTGCGCCAAGGCCACCGGCAACAGCGGATCGCGGCCCTTGGTCAGAATGCGCAGCGTCAGCGGGTCCACCACCTCGACCCGGTCGATGGACTGCACATAGGTCGTCATCGGGCTGGGGCTGTTTTCGACCGTGGGCACACGCGCAAGGCTAAAGGCCACGTCCTCGGCGGTAAGCGGGCTGCCGTCATGGAATTTCACGCCATCGCGCAGGTGGAACTCCCAGCCCGACCCATCGTCCAGCGCCTTCCAGCTTTCGGCCAGACCGGGCACGATCCGCGCATCCGGATCGGCCTGCGTCAGCGTGTCGAATATCATCGTGGAAAAGGCCAGATTGTTGGTCGCATTCTGAAAATGCGGGTCCAGCGCCGTCAGTTCGGTCGCGATCCCCATGCGCAGCCCCTCGGCCAGCGCGGGCGAGGCCGCACTCAGCGCCGCGACCATCGCGGCCCCCATCAGTCTTTGCAGTTTTCCCGCGACGCGCATGTGATCCCCCCTTGGTGCCGTTTGCTGCGGCGGTCGGCCCATCCTCTGCCGTGCCAAGCCGCAATGTCATATTGTCATATCATATGGATTATTATAATGTCATAACATAGTCAAGCCGCCACGGAGGAAACCGCGGGCTTGGCCATGAACGGGAGGGGAACCGGAATGAACATGCTCAACCGCCTTGGTGCGGCGACATTGGCCGCGCTGTTATGCACCGGCGCCGCGCAGGCCGAGCGACTGACATTGGCCATCGGGTCCGAAGTCACGTCGCTGGACCCGCATTTTTTCAACAACACTACGAACAACGCCTTTGCCGCCGCGATCTTCGAGACGCTGGTGGCGCGCGACGACCGGGGCAAACTGACGTCGGGACTGGCCACGGAATGGACGGCGGTCGGCGACACGGTCTGGGAATTCAAGCTGCGACCCGACGTGGTGTTTCACAACGGCAATACCCTGACCGCCGAGGATGTGGCCTTTACCGTCGCGCGAATTCCGCAGGTGGTGAACAGTCCCGGATCGTTCCAGACCTATCTGGCCTCGGTCGAGCGGGTCGAGGTGGTGGACCCGCTGACCCTGCGCATCCACACCAAGGGGCCCGATCCCTTGCTGCCGGTGGCGCTGTCCACGATCTCGATTCTGGATGCCCAGACGCATGAGGGCAAGACGACACAGGATTTCGACAGCGGCGGTGCGGTCATCGGCACCGGGCCCTATCGCTATGCCTCGCATCGTCCGGGCGACGTGGTCGAACTGACGCGCAATGACAGCTATTGGGGCGACGCCCCGGCATGGAGCGAGGTCAGCTATCGCATGATCCCGAACGAGGCCGCGCGGGTCGCGGCGCTGTTGTCGGGCGGGGTCGATTTCATCGACCAGCCGCCGACCAGCGATATCGAGATGCTGCGCGGTCGCGACGATCTGGCCCTGTCCGAGGTGGACAGCCTGCGCATCTTTTACCTGTTGTTCGACATGACCGGCAAGGCGGCCCATGTCACCGACAATGCCGGGGCCTCGCTGGCGGGGCCGCAGAGCCCGCTGCTGGATGCGCGGGTGCGCAGGGCGCTGAGCCTTGCCATCGACCGCAAGGCCATCGTGGCCCGCGTGATGGAGGGCAATGCCGCCGCCGCAGGACAGCCCGTTCCCGCCGGGGCCAGCGGTCATGTCGCCGACATCGCGGTGCCCGAGCTGGATATCGACGCGGCCAAGGCGCTGTTGGCCGAGGCGGGCTATCCCGAAGGGTTCCGCCTGTCGCTGCACGGCTCGAACGACCGCTATCCCAACGATTCGCAGATCCTGCAGGCGGTTGGCCAGATGTGGTCGCGCGCAGGCGTGCGCACGCAGGTCGTGGTCGCGCCCTTCACCAGCTATATCGCCGCCGCCTCGAAACAGGAATATTCGGCGCTGCAGGGGTCCTTCGGGTCCTCGACCGCCGATCCGATCGCCGGGCTGCGCACGGTGTTCGCCACCTATGACAAGGAACGCGGCTTTGGGTCCGCCAATCGCGGACGCTATTCCAACCCGGATCTGGACAAGCTGCTGATCGAGGCCATGCACGAGATGGACGAGACCCGCCGCGCCCAGCTGGTCGAACGGATGATGCACATCACCGTCGAGGATACCGCGATCATCCCGCTGCACCATCAGCGCGCCATATGGGTGATGCGCAAGGGCATGACCCATGTCCCGCGCATGGACGAACAGACCCGCCCGCAGGATGTGCGCCCTGCCGGCTGAACATGAACGCGGCCCGGTCGTTCCGGCCGGGCCAACCCACGGAAAGATGGATATGACCAAGAGAATTGCGATCATCGGGGCCGGTGCGGTCGGCGGCTATCTGGGGGCGTGGCTGACCCGCGCCGGTCAGGATGTGGTGCTGGTGGACGGCTGGTCCGACCATGTACGCGCCATGCGCGAGGACGGGTTGTGGATCGACGAACACGATCCCGCCGAAAGCTTTTGCCAGCGCGTCACCGCCATGGATATCAGCGATGTGCAATCGCTGCGGCGGGGCAGGCCGGTGGATATCGCGCTGATCTGCGTGAAATCCTATGACACCGCCTGGGCCACGGCGCTGATCCTGCCATTCCTTGCGCCCGACGGCTATGTCGTGTCGGTCCAGAACAGCATCAACGAACCCGAGATGGCGGCGATCGCGGGTCATCGGCGGACCTTGGGCTGTTCGGTCAGCCTTTATGCGGGCGAGCTGGTGGCGCCGGGGCGCGTGCTGCGCACATTCCCGCGCCAACCGGGCCGGGTCGGGCTGCATCTGGGTGAATTGCACGGGGTCCAGACTCCGCGTCTGGACGAACTGGTCGCGCTGTTCAATCTGGTGGAACCCAGCGCCGCGACCACGAATATCTGGGGCAAGCGCTGGTCCAAGCTGGTGATCAATTCGATGCGCAACGGCGTGTCGGCGCTGACCGGCATGTCGGGCAAAGAGCGCGATCTTGATCCCGAAATCCGCCGCCTGATCATCCGTCTGGGCGGTCAGGCCGTCAGGGTCGGGCGCGCGCAGGGCTATGCGCTGGAACCGGTCTCGTCGGGGATCGAGATGGAACTGCTGGCCTTGGCCGAGGAAGGGTGCCGGGATGCTCTGGCGCGGCTCGAGGCGCAGATCATCGACGTGGCCAATCTGCGCGGCGACAAACAGCGCCCCTCGATGGGACAGGACATGCGCAAGGGACGGATGACCGAGACAGGCCATATCAACGGGCTGATCGCCCGGCTGGGCACGGCGTCGGGCGTGGATGCGGGGCTGCACGGCATGGTGCATCGCGCCATCCGCCGGGTCGATGACGGGCTGGACCAGCCATCGCCCGAACTGGCGCGGGGCCTGATGTGACGGGGGGCGTTGACGGGAAAGGGGTCGGGGCAAGTGAAGGGGCAGGTGCCGGGGCCGGGACCGGCGGCATCGCCGCCCGCATCGCCGAATTCGCCTCCGGGCTGACGCTGGCCGATGTGCCGCCCGATGTCGCGGAAAAGGCGCGGGTCTGCCTGCTTTGGGCCTATGGCATCGGGTTGCCTGCGCTGGCGATGCCGCCGGTCCGGCAGGCCGCCGCCGTGGCGCTGGCCGCCGATGGGGCCCAGCCGGGCGGGGCCACGCTGCTGTGCAGCGGCGACGGCACCAGCCCCAGCGGGGCCGCATTCGCCAATGCGGTGCTGATCGCGGCGCGGGCGCAGTCGGATACCTGCGGCGCGGTGCATGTGGGCGGCATCGTCGTGCCGGTGCTGACCGCGCTCAGCCAGACCGGCGGCTATCCGGCGGATCGGCTGTTGCCGGCGCTGATCGTGGGCTTCGAGGTGGCGGGGCTCTTGGATCTGGCGCATGGGGGGGCATCCTCGGCGCGCGGTTTCCGTTCGACGCAGGTCTATGGCAGCATCGCCGCCGCTGCCGCCGCGGGGCGGTTGATGGGGCTGGACGCGCCCGCCATGGCCAGCGCGATTTCCGCCGCCGCCTGTTTCTCGGGCGGGTTGCTGGAGCCGTTCAACGCGGGCAGCGACGAATGGCGCTTTCAATACGGGGTCGCGGCGCGGGCGGGGCTGCTTGCGGCGCAGATGGCCCGCGCGGGCATCGTCGGCGCGCCCCGCGCGATCGAGGGTTCGGCGGGCCTGATCCGCGCCTTTGCCGGTGAGGATGCGGACGGGCCCGCGCTGTTGGCGCCGCTGGGCCGGGACTGGTCGATCCGGCGCGCGCTGTTCAAGCCCTATCCGGTCTGCGCCTCGAACCAGACGCTGGTCGTGGCGGCGCTGGCCCTGCGCGACAAGCTAGCGGGGCGGGCGGTCGCGCGGCTGCGCATCGACATGAACCCGTTCCGGCTGGCCTATCCCGGACAGGCCGAGCGCGGCCCCTTTGCCAGCGTCAATGCCACCGTGATGAGCGTGCCCTTTGCCGTGGCGCTCAGCCTGACCCATGGTGCGCCCGGCGTGGGGGGTATGGCGAATTTCGACGATGCCGAGGTGAACCGGCTATGTGCGGGGGCCGAACTGGTTGCCGATCCCGCGATGACCGACGCATTTCATTGCCGCATCCGGGCGGTGTTGCCCGATGGTGGCCATGTCGAACATGCCGAGGCGCTGTCCCCCGCGCATTTCGCCTTTGACCGCGCGCGGGCCGCGGCGCTTGCGCGCGATTGCGGTGCCGAGGCGGGCGTGCCCGCCGCCGCCCATGACCTGATCGAGGCCTTTGCCGACGACCCCGCCCGCACCGGCATCGCGCCGGTGCTTGCGGCCTTTTCGCTGGCGCGTATCGCTATGAGATGACGGGGATCGCCTCGGGCCAATAGCCCAGTCTGGCCAGCGCCTTGACCTCGTCCAGAATGATGCGGATCACCGGCTCGACGGCGCTGCCCGGAGGCGCGCGTCGCCATGCGATTTCAAGGTTCCAGTCAAGACTGCCCTCGGGGTCGATGGGGATGGCACGGATCGCGCCGCGCTGCAGATCGGGCTGCACCGTGCCATGCGCCAACAGCCCAAAGCCCACCCCCTGTTCCACCAGCGCCTTGATCATGACCAGACTGTCCACCTCGACGATGGGTTGCAGCGTCACCCCCTGCGTCGCCGCCAGCCGTTCCAGCGCCGAGCGCAGGCTGTTGGACCGGCTGGGCAAAATCAGCGGCAGATCGGCCAGATCGGCGACGCGGCACGGCTCGGGCGGGTTGGGCAGGTCCGAACTGCCCGCCGCCGGTGCCAGCAAGGCGATGCGGTCGCGCACCAGCGGCCGGATTTCCAGCTCGGCCGTGCGCGGCGCGTCGTAAAGGATGCCGATATCCACCTGATTGGTGCGCAACAGCCCGTTCACGCCGCCGCTGATTCCTTCGATGATGCGCAGGCTGACATGGGGCAGTTCGGCCTGCATCCGCCGCACGATGCGGGGCGCGAGGATCTGGCCGGTCAGCGGCGGCAGCGCCATGTCCACATGGCCAAAGACGATCGACGCATATTGCGCCACGTCGCGCGCCACATTGTCCACATCGCGCACGATCCGCCGCGCATGGCCGTAAAGCGTCTCTCCCGCCGGGGTCAGCGAGATGCCGCGACCATGGCGGTTGATCAGGATCACGGCCATCTCGTCCTCGAGCTGGCGCACGCAGCGGCTGAGCGCGGGCTGTGCGATGCGCAGGCGCACGGCCGCGCCCGACAGGCTGCGCTCTTCGGCGATGGCGATGAAATATCGCAACATGCGCAGTTCCATTCGCGGCGGTTCCTTTGTCAGCCATGCCTTGGCGGCATATTAAGGTTACGCATATTGTATTGGCTGTCTAGCTGATGCGCCCATAAGGTGGGCACAAGGATCGGGCCGAATGGCCGGATTGCACCACGTCGCAGGAGGAGGCTGCGTGGTCATCTCCAACAAAAAGCACATGCACCCGTCGTCTTGGCGGGCTGTCTCCTCATGCGATTGCGACGACGGGAGGCGATGATGGGCAAGCTGTCTATCCGGCAACTCTATAAAAGCTATGGCGCGTTCACGGCTGTCGATCATATCGATCTGGACATCGAGGATGGCGAGATGCTGGTGCTGCTGGGCCCCAGCGGTTGCGGCAAGACGACGACGCTGCGCTGCGTGGCCGGGCTGGAAGAGGTGACCGACGGCACCATCTCGATCGGGGACAAGCTCGTGTCCAGCAAGACCGTGGCCATTCCGCCCGAAAAGCGCGAAATCGGCATGGTGTTTCAATCCTATGCCATCTGGCCGCATATGACGGTGGCCGAAAACATCGCCTTTGGCCCCAAGATCAAGCGCGCGCCGTCCGCGGAAATCGCCAGCCGGGTCAAGGATGCGATGGATATCGTCGGGCTGACCGATTTCGCCGACCGCCCCGCCAGCAAGCTGTCGGGTGGCCAGCAACAGCGCGTGGCACTGGCCCGCGCCATGGCGCTGCGCCCGCGCGTGCTGTTGTTCGATGAACCACTGTCGAACCTTGACGCCAAGCTGCGCGAAAAGATGCGCTTCGAGATCCGCCAGATCCAGCAGCGGCTGGGCATCACCGCGATCTATGTGACGCATGACCAGCAAGAGGCCA
>Ga0160471_100247_pt1 | contig 18453 bp, 16 predicted proteins | sample HID1973K_E11MG_FD_108268 | JGI IMG/M metagenome (GOLD analysis project Ga0160471, IMG submission 108268) | Enriched mosquito-associated microbial communities from UW Madison campus, WI, USA - HID1973K_E11 MG | ecosystem: Host-associated > Arthropoda: Insects > Digestive system > Unclassified ... | reverse complement strand
CGCGAGGTCGACGGATGGGAGACCCTCGCGCAACCTCTCGAGCCGATGCCACTGGACCTCGCCGCCTGATCGGAGCCAACCTCACATGCCCGGAGCGAGCCCCCAGGGAATTTCCACAGTCTGTGCGACATGACCACTACCCTGATTGTCGCGCTCTACCATGGGGTTCGACCGGGACTAAGCCGAGATGATGCAAAACCTACTTTCTCCATAGACCGGTTCGCGTCATTCCTTGGGTCGACCATCATGTTGCTATGCCAGACGCCCAGCTATTCCCCCAAACGCACTGAACGTCCGACCCGGTCGTTCGTACTGCATATCGCAATTCGAGTGGGCGAGTGCGGGAGGCTCTGTGACTGGCCCGCAATCAGGCCATCCGCTGTGCGGGCTGCCAACTACGACAGGATCAATGAATGCCGCATATTACCTGGAAATGTGCATCCGGACAAAAATTCACAATCAACGTCGCGACGGGGCAGAGCCTGATGGAGGCCGCCCGAGATCATGACATTGATGGTATCTATGGCGATTGCGGCGGGAATCTTGCCTGCGCGACCTGCCATGTCATCGTCCCGACGGAATGGGTCGCGCTGACCGGAAAGCCGGATGTCATGGAAGACGACATGCTGGATATCGTCGAAACGGGCCGCACCGAGACCAGCCGTCTGAGCTGCCAGATCGTTGCCACGGACGAGATGGAAGGGATGGTTCTTGAAGTTCCGGGGGCCTGAACGAGGATACTGACTATTCGTTTTCGATCTGTCCGACGAGCCGACTGCGCTGCATCTCGATCCAGCTTTTTGCGCTTGCGATAAAGGTCTTGTGCAACCGGCTGCGTTCAACACCGCGCGTCATCAGCAGCCCCAGCTTCATGGGGCGCTGCTGACCGGCCAAAGGCACGAATTTCATCGGGTTCCCATCTGGCGCCACATCGTGCATCGGCCTGACGTTCACGATGGAATAGCCAAAGCCATTCGCGACAAGGCTGCGCATCACCGCAACATCGCGGGTACGTTCGACCACATTGGCGCGCAGGTTCTCATTCGCAAAGAACGACAGGAAATAATCCGCGCTGAGCGGCAGGTCCAGAAGCACCATTGGAAAGGGCGCAAGTTCACGCACCGATACCTCAGGCAGATGGGCCAGAGGATGTCCTTCGGCCAACGCGACCAAAGGCGGCAGTTCGATCATCGGCGTGAAATGCAGGTCCTTGGGCAGGTCGAGGTCATAGGTCAGGGCCAGATCGATCTTGGCCTGACGCAACAGGCTGAAAAGCTCGGCCTGATCGGATTCCACCTGCGAAATGCGCACTTCGGGATATTGCTCGACAAAGCTGCGGCGCAGTCCCGGTAACACGACTTGCGCGAATGTGCTGAGACAGCCGATCGCCAACGGACCGCGCACCATCCCTGACAAGTCCCCCGCAAGATCGCGCAAGGCGCCCGCCTGCCGCAGCACGGTCTGGGCATGATCCAGCAGCTTTCGACCCGCCAGAGTCGGCGTGAGCCCCTGCGCGTGATGCCGCACGAACAGCTTGACCCCCAGTTCGTCCTCAAGCTGGGAAATCCCGGCCGATATGGAGGGGGAGGATACATTTACCTGATGCGACGCCGCAGCGATGCTGCCCGTTTCGCCCACCGCGACGAAATATTCCAGTTGCCGCAGTGTATAGCGAAGCTGCATCGTCCATCCGGGTCCTGAGGCGGCCGCTCGCCTTGAAATTGATGTGCGGCGAAGTCGCTCCGCCGCGAATGCCAACCTGTCGCGGCGTGATCAGATTGTAAATGATCTGATGGCACCGCAAAGGTTCGCCCGTGATGCCGGACGTGCGGGGTTCAGATCAGGCTTTCAAGCACCCTGTCCAGCATCCGGTCGCAGGCTGCCAGTTGGGCGGTTTCAAGGTATTCGTCGGGTTTGTGACCCTGGCCTTCCATGTCGCCCGGACCGCATACGATCGTCGGAATGCCTATACCCGCGAAATATCCGGCCTCGGTGCCATAGGCGACCTTGATCGGTCCTTCGTTCCCACTGAAGGCGGCAACCCGATGAACGACTGGATCGTCCTTGTAGACGGCCAAACCCGGATAAGCATTGGTCGTTTCGATGACGATATCCGCATCGGGGCAGATTTCCCGATATGGCCGAAGCAGGCGTCCGATTTCGGTCGTCAGTCGCTCGATGAAATCGGCCGGATCGTCGCCTCCGATATGGCGTAGCTCGAATTCCACCGTGGCAAGATCGGGCACGATGTTCAGGGCCGTCCCACCTTGCACCCGACCCGCGTGAACCGTGGAATAGGGTATGGTATACGCGTCGTCATGCCTCACACTTGCAACATATTCCTCCTGAAGCCGTCGAAGAACGCCGATCAGGTCGGAGGCAAGATGCAGCGCATTCACATATTTCGGGGCAAGCGAGGAATGCCCCGCCTCGCCGCGGCAGGTCGCGCGAAAAGCTGTCTTGCCTTTGTGGCCGATGGCGGGACGCATCCCCGTCGGCTCTCCGACGATGCAAAGATCCGGCTGCCAGCCCAGTGCCTGATAGCCGGGCATCATCTCGCGGATGCCGGTGCAGCCGACCTCCTCGTCATACGAGATGCAGAGCATCAGGGGACATCTCAGGTCGGCGCCCCGCGCACGTCCAGCCATTGCAAGCATCGAGGCGAGAAAACCCTTCATATCGGTGGTGCCGCGCCCGTATAGCCGCCCGTCATCTTGGGTCAGGGTAAATTCCGGCCGCGACCAGTTCTGGCCCTTGACGGGCACGACATCACTATGGGCGGACAACATGATACCGCCTTTCCCCTGGCCCAGCCGTGCCAGCAATCCCGCTTTGGGCCCGGTCTGACCGGGCAGGCGATGGACCTGGAAACCGGACGCGCGTAAATGATCCTCGACGAATTCGATCAGTGCCAGATTGCTTTCCGTGCTGACACTCGGAAATGAAATCAGGCGATCAAGCAGCGCCAGTGTCTCGTCATATGGTTCCGTCATGGCCCCGCCAACCGCGATTGTCCCGCGCCCAGTCTTTCCTATCCCGGGGCAGAGTAAAAATAGCTTCTTCCACGTTCCTGCTGCGGAAAAACCTAAGCACCGCGTTTAGGACAAGCCTAATCGTTGCTCTATCATTTCGTAATTTTAGGGCACGGGCCGGGCCGCTAGTCCTTCTGAATGACAGGGCTGCATTTCATGCGCCCCACCAATCCGGAAAAGGATGCTGAAATGTCAGTGGAGAAAATCGATACGCTCGTGATTGGCGCCGGTCAGGCGGGAGTGGCGATGAGCGAGCATCTTGGCAATGCCGGGGTGCCCCATCTGGTCCTTGAAAAGGATCGCATTGCGGAGCGCTGGCGCAGCGGGCGTTGGGATTCTCTGGTGGCCAATGGCCCGGCATGGCATGACCGTTTCCCCGGGCTGGAGTTTTCTGGCGACCCGGACGCATTCATTGCCAAGGATCAGGTCGCCGATTATTTCGAGGTCTATGCAAGGAAGATCGACGCTCCCATCCGCTGCGGGGTCGACGTCAAAGAGGTGCGCCGCAATACAGGGCGCTCGGGCTTTACGGTGACCACGTCGCAGGGCCTTATCGAAGCCGAGCGTATCGTCGTGGCGACCGGCCCGTTCCAGAAGCCGGTCATCCCTCCTGTCGTTCCGGCGGAGATCAACATCCTCCAGATCCATTCGGCGCAATATCGCAACCCCCGGCAATTACCCGAAGGCGCGGTTCTGGTCGTCGGCGCTGGTTCGTCCGGCGTGCAGATTGCCGATGAGTTGATGGGATCAGGCCGCAAGGTGTATCTTTCAGTCGGCCCGCATGACCGGCCGCCGCGTGCATATCGCGGACGGGATTTCTGCTGGTGGCTGGGCGTTCTGGGCAAGTGGGACATGTCGGTCCCGACACCCGGAACCGAACACGTCACCATCGCCGTCAGCGGCGCGCGGGGCGGCCAGACGATCGATTTCCGTCGCCTGGCCGAGCAGGGTATGACGCTGCTCGGCATGACGCAAAGCTGGGACGATGGCACGCTCTCGTTTGCCGACGATCTGGGTCGAAATCTTGCCAATGGCGATGCCAATTATCTCTCGATCCTCGACGAGGCGGACGTCTATGCCGCGCAAAACGGTCTGGACCTGCCCGAGGAGCCCGCGGCCCGCAAGCGTTTCCCCGACGCTCCTTGCATCACGCATCCGATCCGCGCGCTGGATCCCGGCAAGGAAAACATCTCGACGATCATCTGGGCGACCGGATTTGCCGTCGACTACAGTTGGATCAAGGTCGACGGGTTCGACGATAAAGGGCGGCCGATCCATCAGCGCGGTGTCTGCGTCGTTCCGGGCATCTATTTCCTGGGCCTGCCTTGGCAGTCGCGCCGCGGCTCCAGCTTCATCTGGGGCGTATGGCACGATGCCAAGCACGTCGCCGAGCAGATCGGGATCCAGCGCAAATACATGGACTATCACCGCCACGCATCTCGCGTGACCGAGAACGTGTAAGCCACACGTCGCTTTCTGCGCCCAGATAACAAACCCGACCACGGAGACCGACATGGCCCATCACCGCATCCGCAAGTTCAATACCAAGGAAACCTATCCCGAGCAGAGCCTCGACAATGACCTGTGTCAGGCTGTCGTCACCCAAGGCGGCAAGATCGTCTGGCTGCGCGGCCAGTGCCCGCAAAACCTTGATGACGCGAAGAATATCGACAGTCACGATCCGGTCGAACAGACCCATAAGGTGATGCAGAACATCAAGCAGCTGATCGAGGAAGCCGGCGGCAGCATGGAGCATCTGGTCAAGGTCGTCGTCTATATCACCGACGTGCGCCACCGCGAGGCCGTCTATCGCACCATGGGTCAATATCTGAAGGGCGTATATCCCGTCTCGACCGGGCTTGTGGTTCAGGCGCTAGCGCGTCCCGAATGGCTGGTCGAAATCGACGGCACCGCCGTTATCCCGGATTGACGCCATGACCTTTTCGCTTGTCGCCCGCTGCGCCGAGACCGGCATGTTCGGTCTGGCGATTTCATCCTCCTCTCCGGCGGTCGCGGCGCGCTGTTCCTATGCCCGTGCGGGCATAGGGGCGGTTGCGACGCAGAACGTGACCGATCCCAGTTTGGGGCCATTGGGGCTGGCTTTGATGGGGCAGGGGCTGAGCGCCGCCGATACCGTCGCCGAGCTGCGCCGCATCGGCAAGTTCATCGAATATCGGCAGGTGCTGGCCGTTGATCGAAACGGCATGACGGCAATTCATTCTGGGCCGAATTCGCTGGGAATCTGGACGCAGGCCCAGGCCGAGAATGTCGCATCGGGTGGCAACATGCTGGCAAATGATGGCGTGCCACAGGCAATCGTCGATGGCTTCCTGTCTGCAAGCGGCCATATCGGCGACCGGCTGATTGCCGCGATGCGCGCGGGTGCCGCTGCGGGCGGCGAGGCCGGCCCAGTGCATTCGGCAGGGATGAAGATCGTGGACAAAGTGTCATGGCCCGTTGTCGACCTGCGCTGCGACTGGACCGAGGACTGCCCGATCGAGGCTGTCGCGAGCCTCTGGGAACGTTACAAGCCGCAGCTTGACGCCTATGTCCAGCGCGCGCTGGACCCGCGCGAAGCGCCCTCCTACGGCGTGCCCGGGGACGAATGACAGCCCGTGGCGCGGTCCGAAGAGGCCGCGCCGACGGTTTGCGGAGTTTGTTCGCATTATATCCAGAAAGATGGGGAACCCATGCGCCACGTCGTCATAATCGGGGCCGGCCAAGCGGGTGCGGCCTGCGCCGCGAAGCTGCGCGCCCTTAAATTCGAAGGCGACATCACCATGATCGGTGACGAAGCCTCGCCGCCCTATCAGCGCCCGCCTCTGTCCAAGGCTTATCTGCTGGGGGATATCGAGCAGGAGCGGCTATGGCTACGCTCGGCGGATTTCTGGTCGGAACATCGGGTGACGCTGAAACTCGGCCATCCCGTATCGGCCATCGATACCGTCGCAAAGCGCCTGCAACTGGCGGACGAGAGCCTGCCCTATGATGAGTTGGTGTTGGCCACCGGTTCGGCCCCGCGCCGTCTTCCCGCCGCCATCGGGGGCGATCTGCAGGGCGTATTCACGGTGCGGACGTTGGGCGATGTCGACCGGATGCGCGCCGAATTCATCGCGGGCCGCAGCCTTGTGGTGATCGGCGGGGGTTATATCGGGCTCGAGGCCGCTGCCGTCGGGGGCAAGCTTGGACTGAACGTCACCGTGGTCGAGATGGCGCCGCGCATCCTGCAGCGCGTGGCGGCTTCGGAAACTGCCGATTATTTCCGCGAGCTGCATGGCGACAACGACGTGCAGATCCTTGAAGGTATCGGGGTCGAGCGGCTTTCAGGCGAAACCCGCGTGCATGCGGTGAAACTGCAAGACGGTCGCGAGCTGCCTGCGGACTTCGTGATTGCAGGCATCGGGATCACACCCTGCGATGGGCTCGCATCGGCGGCGGGGATCGCAGTTGAAAACGGTATTCGCACGGATGCTCAGGGTCGGACCTCGGCGGAAAACGTGTGGGCGGCCGGGGATTGTGCGTCGTTTCCGCTGAATGGGTGGCAGGTGCGGCTGGAATCGGTCGGCAATGCGATCGATCAGGCGGAACTGGTTGCCGCCAATATCATGGGCGCCGCAAAGGACTATATTCCCAAGCCGTGGTTCTGGTCGGATCAATATGATTGCAAGCTGCAGATTGCCGGGCTGAACACCGGATATGACCGCACCGTGGTCAGGACAGCCGCCGGGATGCCGACCAGCATCTGGTATTACGCGGCCGACCGGCTTCTGGCCGTCGATGCGATGAACGATCCCAAGGCCTTCATGATCGGCAAACGGTTGATCGAGGCGGGACGAACCGTCGATCCCGCGATTCTGGCCGACATGGCGACGGATCTGAAATCGCTGATCCGGTAGACGTGGTGCCGGGGGTCATCCGCCGCGCTGCCGGACCGCGATGGCGAAATAGTTGCGCGCATGTTCGGCAAAGCGTCGGGCGACGAGGCCACGGTGAACGCCTTCCCGCGACGCAAGGACGACGCGAAGGGGGCGCACATCGTCTTCGATCGCCAATGTCCTGACTTCGCGCCCGTCATAGGTGCGTGGAGACGGCGGACGCATCACCAGAAATGTGAAACCAAATCCTGACGCGACCGCGCTGCGCACTGCCTCCAATGACGAGGACACATAAGCGACGCGCGGCGCCATGCCGTTTTCGGCGAGCAATTCCTCGAAGTAATGCCTGCTGCCGGGACCATCGAGCATCACATATGGCTCACCCGCAAGCTCTGACAATCTGACCGAGTTGCGACCTGCAAGCGGATGGTCGGCGGAAACGACGACCATCGGGCGCAGGGACGCAAGTTCCAGAAGGTTCAGCCCCGAAGTATCCGCGCCCCGGTCATAGGTAAGTGCGAAATCCGACGATCCGTCGCGCACCGCATCGGCAAGCTCCGACAACGACATTTCGCGCGGCGTGATCGTCAATGCGGGCTCTGCCACGGCAAAGCTGCGGATCAGGTCCGCGGCGTAAAACGGCGTCAATGTCCAGAAGACGCCCAAACGGATCTCACCGGCCAGTTCGGCGGCCAATGCCGCCGCTTCGCGTTCGACCTGGGCGGCTTGCTGTTCCAGTCGGACCACATGTTCAAGGAACGCGCGTCCCTGAACTGTCAAGGTCAGGCCTCGGGCATGGTGGCGGTCAAACAGGATCAGGCCGGTTACCGCCTCGAGTTTCTCGATAGCCTGAGCGACGGATGGCTGCGAAATGTTCAGCACCCGGGCGGCCTGCGCGATGCCGCCTTGCTCGGCGACCGCGCGGAAATAAGTGCACTGCCGCAAAGTGAAGCGAACCATATTTTTTTGACCTTATCATCGGATATATGAATTTTTACCTTCCTTGGAAAAAGGTCAAGCTATGCGTGATCGGCGGCCCATCAAGCCGAACGGAATCCGACAAGCACAACAAGGAGGTCAGCCATGTCGCTAGCTCAACCCGTCGAAGAGTTGCTCGCAGCCGCCAGCCGCCCGCTGGAAAATGCCCGGGCAATGCCGCCTTCGGTATATACCAGCACGGATTTTCTTCAGCGCGAGCTCGAAGCGATCTTCTCGAAGGAATGGGTCTGCGTTGGTCGCGCCAGCAGCCTGCCGAATGTGGGCGATTACATGACCTATGACCTGGCGGGTCAGCCAGTCGTCGTGATCCGCGACAGAGAGCAGCAGATCCGCGCCTTTTCGAACGTCTGCCTGCATCGCATGTCCACGATCGTCGAAGGCAGCGGCAACAAGCGGGTTCTGGTCTGCCCCTATCACGCCTGGACCTATGGTCTTGATGGCCAGTTGCGCGGCGCGCCGTTCATGACCGAGACGACCGGCTTCTGCAAAGAAAACTATCGCCTGCCTCAGATCCGTTGCGAGGAATGGCTCGGCTGGATCTACATCACGCTCGACAAGACCCCTGCGAGCGTCGCGCAGGAACTGCGCGAGGTGGAGGAGATGATCTCGCAATACGAGGTGCAGAACTACGTCGAATGCTTCCGGGAAACGCATGTCTGGGACACGAACTGGAAGGTGCTGGCCGAGAATTTCATGGAAAGCTATCACCTGCCGGTCTGCCACGCGGCGACGGTCGGCGGGCATTCGAAGCTGGAGGAGATGGACTGCCCGCCGGGACTGCGGAACTTCAACTATCATTGGATCACCAAGGAGGCCTCGCTGGCGATCGGCAACGCGCATCCGGACAATACCCGTCTGGAAGGGCGCTGGCGCAAGACGACCGCCCTGCTGACCCTCTATCCCAGTCATCTCATCACGCTGACCCCCGGCTATTTCTGGTATCTCTCCCTGCATCCGAAAGGCACGGGTCAGGTGGCCATGGTGTTCGGTGGCGGGCTCTCGCCCGAGTTCATGGGCGATCCGCAAGCCGAGGAATATATCTCGTCGCTCAAGACCTTGCTGGATGAGGTGAACGTCGAGGATCGCGGCTGCACCGAGAAGGTCTTCCGCGGCCTGAACGCCGATACGGCGCAACCGGGGCATCTGTCCTATCTGGAGCGTCCGATCTATGACTTCATGCAATACATCGCCGAACGCACGGCAGGGTTCGAACGCTCCTTCGCTTTGGCGGCGGAGTAATCAGATGGCATCGGAGAATCTTCCCAAGATCAGTGCAATGAACGACACGCTGCGCGATGTCGCCGCGTTGCCGGAACATGAGGCTCAATGCCTGCCGGGTCGCTTCTATACCGACCCGGACTATTTCCGATACGAGGTCGAGACGTTCCTGTCACGGGAATGGCACGCGCTTGGCCGCGTCGATGAAATTCCGAAGCCCGGCGATTATTTTGTCACCCAGCTTTTTGACGAACCGCTGCTGGTCGTGCGCGGTGATGATGAGGAGGTGCGAATTCTATCGAACCTCTGCCGCCACCGAGGAATGCCCCTGGTGGAGGGCACGGGGTCGACGCGGCGCTTCGTCTGCACCTATCACGCCTGGACTTACGGGCGGAACGGCCAACTCGTCAACGCGCCGCGCATGCGTGACAAGGGCGTCACCGAGAAGAATTGCAGCCTGCCGACCTTTCGGTGCGAGGTCTGGAACGGATTCATCTACGTCAACCTTGACGATGACGCTCTGCCGCTGGCACCGCGTCTTGTTCAGCTGGACAACCTGCTTGGCAATTACAGGCCCTCCGAGATGCGGATCGTGCGCACCTTCGAGGAGGACTGGAACACGAACTGGAAGTGTCTGGTCGAAAACTTCATGGAGGCGTATCACCTTTCGGTCGTCCATCCCGAGACGCTGCATCCCTATACACCGACCGGACTTAGCAGAAAGTCGATGTCGGATGACAGCTTCACATCCTATTGCGCCAACTATCCCGATACCGCCGCCGCGCGCGGGGCGGGCGCACCGGGGCTGACCGAGGATGAAAGGCGGCGCTCGACGCTGTTCAACCTTTTCCCGACGCAGATCGCGAGCCAGGCGGCCACTCTGCTGGTGTCCTTCTCGATCAAGCCCCTGGCCGTTGACCGGATACGGGTCAGATGGACGATGTCGACCTATGGCGACGAGCTGACGCAGGATGAGCTGGAGGAGCGGATCGCGCTTTGGCACGAGGTGAACCGCGAGGATCGCGAGAAGCTTGAAAAGATGCAGCGCGCGCTTGCATCGCGTCATGCACCCTCGGGCCAACTTGCACCACGCGATTACGAAGGCACGATCTGGGACTTCTATCGCTATCTGGGTCGGCAGATCCCTTCGGTGGAGTCACCATTGCGCGCGGTGGTGGGTGGCTGAAAGCTAGACCGGGCGAGAGGGATCTCCTGCCCGGCATTTTCCGGGCCGGAGTTATGCCGCGGCGGCATCGCCCAATATTCTGCGCCAGATATCCTGCACTCAACGGCCGGGGGCGGCGTAAGCGGCCTGCGGCTTTCTTCATATGCGCTGCCAATAAATATTGCAGTCGGCAATCCAGCATCCGCGCGCGCCCGGCCGGTGCCTCGCATTTCCGAAGATTAGCATCACCCTAATCAGCGTTGCGGAAATCCATAATTTACCCGGTCGAACGCAATTCTGATGATGGCTCAGCACTCATGCAATCCGGCTCATTCGACTGAAGCCATATTGCAATTGCCCGAGCCGAGGGAAAAACGACGGCGATGCGCCGGAAAGCGAGATCGCCGCATAAAAATGATAGGGAGCCAGAGTTGAGAACAGCTACCGCGGCCCGGATCAGTCCGGAAATTGACGGCGTAAAAGATACGTTCGTCTCGTTCGACCGAGTTCAGAAAAGCTATGACGGCGAGACGCTGGTGGTCAAAGACCTGAACCTGAGCATCGCGAAGGGCGAGTTTCTGACCATGCTCGGGCCGTCTGGCTCGGGCAAGACGACATGCCTGATGATGTTGGCGGGGTTCGAGACTGCGACTTCCGGCGAGATACGGCTTGCGGGTCGCCCGATCAATTCGGTCCCGCCGCACAAGCGCGGGATTGGCATGGTGTTTCAGAACTATGCACTTTTCCCGCATATGACCGTCGGCGAGAACCTTGCCTTTCCGCTGAAAGTGCGGGGCATGGACAGGGCCTCGCGCGAGGCAAGGATCATGCACGCCCTCGACATGGTTCAGATGGGCAAGCTGGTGAACCGTCGTCCGGCGCAGATGTCGGGCGGTCAGCAGCAGCGGATCGCGCTTGCACGTGCCCTGGTCTTCGATCCCCATCTGGTGCTGATGGACGAGCCCCTGGGCGCTCTGGACAAGCAATTGCGCGAACATATGCAATTCGAGATCAAGCGCCTGCACGAGCAGCTTGGTATCACCGTGGTCTATGTGACGCATGATCAGGGTGAAGCACTGACGATGTCGGATCGCGTTGCGGTATTCAACGACGGGTGCATCCAGCAACTTGCCCCTCCGGCGGAGCTCTATGAACGCCCCGGCAACAGCTTCGTCGCTCAATTCATCGGCGAGAACAACAAACTGCCCGGTCGTATCGAGACCCTGGACCGGGACGTCGCGACGGTCCGCCTTGCCACCGGCGAGCTTATCGACGCGACGCCGGTCAATATCCATGCCGCAGGGCAGGAAACGCTGGTATCGATCCGGCCCGAACGGATCGAGTTCAAGCCCGAGATGATGCCGTCCGATGCGCATCGTATCGGTGCCCATGTTCTGGACGTGATCTACATGGGCGACGTGTTGCGGATCCGCATGAAGGTGGCCAACTGCGATGACTTCGTCATGAAATGTCGCAACACCCTGGGTCAGCGCCGCTTTACGCCCGGCGAGCGCATCGAGATCGGCTGGCACCCCGAGGATGCGCGCGCACTTGACCCGCTCTGACGCCTCTCGCGCGCATTGAGGTTCGTTTTCCAAACAAAGCTGGTCGGAAAGGCCAGACCATCCAACTGGGAGAAAGCAAGATGAAGAAGTTCCTAGCGCTCACAAGCGCCTTGTCGACTTTTGCACTGGCCGCGCATGCCGACATCACGGTCGTCAGCTGGGGCGGTGCCTATGAGAAAAGCCAGGTCGAGGCCTATAACAAGCCCTTCATGGCCGAGACCGGCATCGGCATCACCATGACCTCGGCGGACAACCCCGCTGCCCCCATCAAGTCGATGGTCGAATCCGGCAATGTGACCGTTGATGTGGCCGATCTGGAATATACCGATGCGCTGCGCCTTTGCGACGAAGGCCTGCTCGAAGAGATCGACCCTGCCAGCCTGCCGCCGGCCCCCGATGGCACGCCCGCCACCGAAGACTTCATCGATGGCGCACTGACAGAATGCGCTGTCGCGTCGATGGTATTCTCGACTGTCTACGGCTTCGACACCACCAAGTTTTCGGGTGAGAAGCCCAGCACCATCGCCGATTTCTTCGATCTGGAAAAGTTTCCGGGCAAGCGCGGCATGCGCAAAAGCGCGAAGGCCAATCTCGAGATGGCGCTGATGGCGGATGGCGTTCCTCCCGTTGAGGTCTACGACACGCTGGAAACACCTGAGGGCCTCGATCGGGCCTTCGCGATGCTCAACAAGATCAAGGCCCAGACGGTCTGGTGGGAAGCCGGCGCGCAGCCGCCGCAGCTTTTGGCCGATGGCGAGGTTGCGATGACCACCGCCTATAACGGCCGCCTGTTCAGCGCCGTCGTGACCGAGAACAAGCCCTTCGAGGTCGTCTGGGACGGGCAGGTCTATGAATACGAGCTGTTCGGCATTCCCAAGGGCGCGGTGAACAAGGACGAGGCGCTGGAATACATCAAGTTCGCCACCGGCACCCAGCGGCTGGCCGACCAGACGAAATGGATCAGCTACGGGCCGGCGCGCAAGTCGTCCTTGCCTCTTGTCGGACTGTTCGAGGATGGCAAGACCGAGATGGCCAGCAATATGCCCACTGCCGAGGCCAATCTGAAGCATGCCCTGCGCTCCTCGGTTGAGTTCTGGGTCGATCGGGATGTCGAGATCAGCGAGCGGTTCAACACCTGGCTGACCAACTGATCCAATACGACGCCCTGGATCTGAAGGGCTGAGGTTTGGAAACTGACAACGGGGCGGCGAATGCAACCGGCCGTCCCTTTTTGCTGCACTGGAGAATGGTTCATGGCAGATGTCTCTGCGAACGGCGGTATCGCGAGCGCGAACGCCACGAAATCGCGCGTTTCCACGACAGATGGCCGCTCGCTGAAAACTGCGCTGGCCGCTGCCCAATCCCGCGCCAGGCGCCGCGCCTTCCTGCTGGTGCTGCCCCTTCTGCTTTTCATCCTGATCAGTTTCGTGCTGCCGGTCACGCAGTTGTTGCTGCGTTCGGTCCATAACGACGCCTTTTCGGCAAACATGCCCGGGCTGTCGGCCTGGTTCGATGAAAACCCGGGCAAGGCGCCCGACGAACCCGCCTATGCGGCGCTGGTTTCGGACCTGCGACAGGCCCGCGCCGACAAGACCGCCGGCCTGATCGGCACACGCGTGAACTACGATCTGGCAGGTTCGCGTTCCCTGTTCACTGCCGCAGCCCGCAAAGCCGAAGATCTGGCCCCCCCCTATCGGCAGGCGATGCTGGACATCAGCGCGGACTGGGGCAATCCTGCACTATGGCAGGCCATGCGCTCGGCATCGTCGGCCTACACGACGAATTTCTACCTTGCCGCGCTGGATCTGACCCGCGACTCCGACGGCAAGATAGTTCGGGTCGAGGAAAGCCGCAGAATCTACCTGCCTCATTTTGTGAAGACCTTCGTCTTCTCTGCGGTCATTACGGCGATTTGCCTGCTGCTGGCCTATCCTGTCGCCCATATGTTGGCGACGCTTCCGCTTGGCAAGTCCAACTTGTTGATGATCCTGGTGCTTCTGCCCTTCTGGACTTCGCTCTTGGTCCGGACGACAAGCTGGATGGTGTTGCTTCAGGAACAGGGCGTAGTCAACAACGCCCTCGTGGCCTCCGGGGTTGTGGATCCCGCCAGCCGGCTTTCGATGATGTATAACCAGACGGGCACCGTGATCGCGATGGTGCATATCCTGCTGCCCTTCATGATCCTGCCGCTTTACGCGGTCATGCGTCCTATCAAGCCGCACTACGTCCGCGCCGCGCGCAGTCTTGGGGCAAGCAGCTGGACCGCGTTCCGTCAGGTCTATCTGCCACAGACTTTGCCGGGAATTGGCGCGGGTGCCCTGCTCGTCTTCATCCTCGCCGTTGGATACTATATCACGCCCGCGCTGGTCGGCGGGGCCAGCGGCCAGATGATTTCGAACTTCATCGCCTATCACATGCAAACCAGCCTGAACTGGTCAATGGCGGCGGCGCTGGCCGCGATCCTGCTGGCCGCGGTCCTGCTTCTCTACTGGCTCTACGACCGCCTTGTCGGTATCGACAACATCAAGCTGGGGTAAGTCCATGACACTTCCAATCTACGCCACGCCGCTTGAAAGGACGTGGCACCTTGTCCGTGGGACCATGTGCTGCCTGGTCTTCCTGTTCCTGATCGCGCCAATCTTGATCGTCATCCCGCTCAGCTTCAACGCCGAGCCCTATTTCACCTTCACCCAGAAGATGCTGTCGCTTGACCCGACGGGCTATTCCATGCGCTGGTATGATGCGCTTCTGACGACGGGGATGCATACGCCGGATGCCGCGCGCAGTTCATCCTGGTGGAGCGACATGTGGCAAAATTCGCAATGGGTCGGCGCAGCTAGGAATTCGATCATCATCGGCTTTTTCTCGACGCTGATTGCCACGTCAATGGGAACGCTCGCGGCGCTTGGCCTCAGCCGCCCCGAGATGCCGGCGCGGCGTATTATCATGGCGATCCTGATTTCGCCGATGATCGTGCCGATCATCATCACGGCGACCGGGCTGTTCTTCTTCTACTCGTCAATCCGCATCCAGGACTGGGGCATTCCCTATCTTGGCATCGTCCTTGCACATGCCGTTCTGGGCATACCCTTCGTCATCATAACGGTCACCGCGACACTCGTTGGCTTTGACCATTCGCTGACACGCGCTGCCGCATCGATGGGGGCCGCGCCCTGGACCATCTTTCGCGGCATCACCCTGCCGCTGATCCTGCCGGGGATGATCTCCGGCGCGCTGTTCGCCTTTGTCACTTCGTTCGACGAGGTGGTCGTCGTCATGTTCATCGCCAGCCCGGAAGAACAGACGATCCCGCGGCAGATGTGGAACGGTATCCGCGAAAGCATCAGCCCGGCGATCCTGTCGGTCGCGACAATTCTCGTGATCGTATCAGTGCTGTTGCTGACGACGGTTGAATTGCTTCGTCGGCGTGGCGAGAGGATGAAGTCAAGCCCTATCTAAAAGATCATAATGACGAGATGACCGCCATTCAGCGAGTTGGCCGGGTTGGTTTGCACAAGGATCGGTTGCTGCCAAATTCATGCTGCCATCCTTGCGGGCAGGTTGTCAAAATACGCTAGATCCGGCGTCCGGGCGGCAAGGCTCGAATGCGGCCTCCTGCCGTTGCAAAAGTTCAGATAACGACCGATCGAGACGCGGGCTTCGCTGACCCGGCGGTAGATCGCCTCGATCGCCATTTTCTTCATCAGCGCGGCCACATGCTGGCGACCGATCTCAACGCCCTCCTGCCGGAGCAGATCGCGCCCCATCCGGCTTCCAGCAAAGGGGAACTCCAGGTGCAACTCATCCATCCGCCGCATGATGGCGAGATCGGCGGCCGATACCGGCTTTGGCAGGTAATATATGCTGCCCCGCCTGATCCCAAGTGCCTGGGCCTGCTGCGCCAAAGGCAGAGCATGAGCCCGATCGATCATCGTTTTGCGCTCGGCAACAGTCCTGCCGTCCCGAGCGCTCCTGCCGCTCGCCAATCTTGGCGTGCACGTCTTCACGTCGATCACCGGCTCGGCGGCCTCGCGGCGCGCCTCGTTTCCGAACACGCCGGCGGCCCCTTCCAGAAGCTGTCCGCGCCGTTGCGTGATCTGGTTCGGATGCACACCAAACTGAGCCGCCAGCTCCGCCGGCGTCTTCTCGCCCTTCACAGCGGCCAAGGCCACCTTCGCTTTGAATGCCGGGCTGTGGTTCCGGCGTGGTCGCTTGCTCGTCTCTACTCCTGTCACGCGGCCAGCCTGGCCGCCGTCAGGCAGAAATTCCAATTGTCACGCCGTGCAGTTTTGCCGGGCCACCTCTCTCGCGGCGGGCGGGGTGGTTGCCCGGCCACTGGACGGTTGTCTCAGTCGTAAAGCCCGCCGAACCGGTCGCGCAGCAGGTTCTTCTGCACCTTGCCCATGGTATTGCGGGGCAGGTCGTCGACGAACAGCACCCGCTTAGGCAGCTTGAATTTCGCGAGCCGCCCCTCAAGCGCCGCCAGGACCTCGGCTTCCGAAGGCGGGGCAGGGCCCACGATCACCGCCGTGACGCCCTCGCCGAAATCGCGATGTGGCAGGCCGATCACCGCGGATTCGGTGACGCCGGGCAGGGCGTCGATCTCGGTCTCGATCTCCTTGGGATAGACGTTGTAGCCGCCGGTGATGATCAGGTCCTTGCCGCGCCCGACGATGTGCAGATAGCCGGTTTCGTCGAAGCGCCCCAGATCGCCGGTGATGAAGAAGCCGTTGTCCCGCAATTCGGCGGCGGTCTTTTCCGGCATCTGCCAGTAACCCGAAAAGACGTTCGGGCCGCGCACCTCGATCATGCCGATCTCGCCCTTGGCAAGCTCGGCGCCGGTTTCGGGATCGGCCACGATGATCTCGACGCCGGGGAGGGGCATGCCGACCGTCCCGGCCACGCGGTCGCCGCGATAGGGGTTCGAGGCGTTCATGTTCGTCTCGGTCATGCCGTAACGCTCAAGGATCGCGTGGCCGGTCCGCTCGCGCCATTCGCGATGGGTGTCGGCCAGCAGCGGCGCCGAGCCCGAGATGAAGAGCCGCATCCCCGCCGTGGTCTCGACGTTCAGCATGTCGTCCTGCAAAAGCCGGGTATAGAATGTCGGGACACCCATCAGCACGGTGGCGCGGCTCATCCCCTCGAAGATACGGTCGACGTCGAATTTAGGCAGGAAGATCATCGACGCGCCCGAGAACAGCGTCACATTGGTCGCAACGAACAGGCCGTGGGTGTGAAAGATCGGCAGGGCGTGGATCAGCACGTCGGTCGGGCCGTATTCCCAGGCCTCGATTAGCGCGCGGGTGTTCGAGACGAGGTTGCCATGCGTCAGCATCGCCCCCTTGGACCGCCCCGTGGTCCCCGAGGTGTAAAGCAGCGCCGCCAGATCGTCCGAGGCGCGCGGCACGGTCGCGAAATCCTCGGGCTGGCCTTCGGTCGCGTCACTCAGGCTGCCTTGCCCGTCCGCGCCCAGTGTCATCAGCCGGGCCGAGCCCGCGGCCTCGGCCAGCGCTTCGGCCTTTGCGGGGTCGCAGACAAAGACCACAGGCGCCGCGTCGCCGATGAAATATTCGATCTCGGTCGGGGTATAGCCGGTGTTCAGCGGCAGAAACACCGCACCCGCCCTCACCGTCGCCAGATAGAGGATGATCGCTTCGACGGATTTCTCGACCTGCACCGCCACCCGGTCGCCGGGCTGCACGCCCAGGCTGACCAGCGCATTCGCCATGCGGCCGGTGCGGGCGACAAGGTCGCCATAGCTGATGCGCTCGCCCGAAAGCGTCTCGATGGCGGTGGCTTCGGGGTCGGTGATGCCGCGCGCGAGGATGTCGAAAAGATTGTCGCTCATCATGGTTCCTTTCAGTTCGTGTTCGGCAGGGCGCGGGTCACGGCCGCGGCGGCGGTGACGGTGCCGCGCTCGGCGAAAGCCTCGTGGTTCGCCTCGATCCGGTCGAGGTCGTAGAGATAGTTGACCATCAGCCCATGCGCCTGCTTCAGCCCGTTGGCCGAAACATCGCCGAGATGGTTCAGGCGTTCAAGCTGCGCGCCATTGCCCAGGTGGAAGCGCGCCACGGGGTCGGGGACGCGCCCCTTGGGATCGCGGGCGGAAAGGAAATAGCTGGCGGCGGCGGCCAGCAGAGGCGCGCGCAGGGCCTCGGCCTTGTCGGCATTCTCATGCCAGCCCGGCTCGTCCAGCAGCGCGAAAGCGATGCGCTGGTCGGCGTCGATCATCTCCGAGGTTTCGTCCTTGCGCTGCGCCGCCAGCCAAGACGCGAAGCCCGGCACCGGCGAGAGGGTCACGAAGGTGCGGATATCGGGCAATTCCGCCTTCAGCTCCTCGACCACCTGCTTGATCAGGAAATTACCGAAGGACACCCCCGCAAGGCCCCGCTGCGTGTTCGAGATCGAGTAGAACACGGCAGTCGTCGCCTCCTCGGCCTCGATCGGCTGGCGGTTCAGGTCCAGAAGCCCGCCGACCGCTTCGGGAATGGCTTTCGTCAGCGCCACCTCGACGAAGATCAGCGGTTCGTCAAGCAATTGGGGATGGAAGAACCCATAGCAGCGCCGGTCGGTCGGCTGCAGGCGGTTGCGCAGGTCGT
>Ga0160471_100239_pt1 | contig 18743 bp, 15 predicted proteins | sample HID1973K_E11MG_FD_108268 | JGI IMG/M metagenome (GOLD analysis project Ga0160471, IMG submission 108268) | Enriched mosquito-associated microbial communities from UW Madison campus, WI, USA - HID1973K_E11 MG | ecosystem: Host-associated > Arthropoda: Insects > Digestive system > Unclassified ... | reverse complement strand
CGGATAGGCCAGAAGCTGCCGCCGTGCCCCCGACCAGATCGCCGCCGGGTCGACCCCGTCCTGACCCAGAAAACCGTGCGAATGGCTGGCGAAACGGTTGCGCCGCTGCCCAGCGTCGATCACCAGCACCTTGCGGCGGGCGCGCGCCAGTTGCAGGGCAGCGGCCATCCCGGCATAGCTATCCCCGATTACGATCACGTCCTGCATATCCTACTCCTGCGTGGCCCGCCTTTGCGCATGACGGCGGGCGAAATCCCGGGCCAGATCGGCCAGCGTCACATCGGCGAAACGTTCCAGCAACAGCGCCTCGGCCTCGGCAAAGGCGCCCTCCAGCGCGGCGTTGACCGATTGCTCGACCAAGCATTCCGGCGTCTCGTTGCGGTTGCCGATGGCGAAGATCGCGGGTTCCCCCAATGCCTCGTGCAAGCGACGCAGGCTGACTGTTTCCAGATCGGCCGAGATGCGCCAGCCCCCGGCATGGCCGCGCTCTGCCGTCACCAGCCCCGCCTCGCGCAACAGCCCCATGGTCCGTCGCACCACGACCGGGTTGGTGCCCAGGCATTTCCCAAGCACCTCGGAGGTTATCGGGCCGTCATGCTCTGCCATGTGCAGCAGGGCATGAAGGACCGAGGAAAGGCGGCTGTCTCGCTTCATGTAACTACAGATGTTACGATTCGGGGCGGATGTCAAGATGCACACGGTTCCCCGTCACCAGGGCGTCCTACCGCTCGACGCGACCTTCCCGGTTCTGCGCGGCGTCAACCTTGCCTGGTTACGGTGATCTTCGGCACGGTCCACGATGCGTTCGAGCGGGATGTGACCGACGCCGACAGTGATGCTCTGTGCCAGTAACTACTGGCAATGTGCCACGCCTATCTGCGCACGGCCCAAAGCGGTCGCTCGCGCCTCGCCCATGCAGCGAAGCGGCATTCCTCGAAGCAGCCATTCGAGATGGGCGCAGCATGTCGAGTCGACGAGAGTCTACGTTCTGGACAATTGCTGCCGTTCGCTCCGTACCTGCATCAACCCTCGTATGGTCGAATTTCAATGTTTTGAAAGGATTGCAACAGGCACGAGAGGTAAGCCTCTTGTCGGATTTCAAGGGTTGCGGAAGGCCCGCAACCCCGCACCCTATTACATCCTAGCTTAGTCGGCAGGTTCCAGCTTCGGCGTCTTGTATGTGCCATCGATCACCGACTCGCCCGGCATGTAGACGCGGAAGGCGGTCCAGAAAGGTGCAGTCGGGATGATCAGTTCGTTGGCATGCTGGCTTTTGCCGAACTCGGCTTCCGGCACGTAGTAGATGTCGAAGCTCTTGCCGTCTGGGTTCAGCTTCAACTCGCTGTTGCTGATTGTCGACCCCTTGTCGGTCTTGAGATACTGGTCGTCGCCATAGACCGTCACCGAATAGAAGCCGAGTTTGGGGTCGACTTGTTCGGGAACGCCGTAGGTCGCCTTGTAGCTCTTGCCCATCTCGACGTCGTGCTTGTCGGTCAGGTAGACCGCGTCCTGATCGGGAAGAAGTCCGGTCGCGATCGCAACCCCGCGGTTTTTTGCCTCCAGTGATACCGGGTGTTCGACGGTGCCCATCGTGCCGCGCACACCCTGCGCCTGCGCCTCGGCCACATACTCGCCGCGCACCCTGTCAAACGACGCCATGTCCCAATTGGTGACCTTGAAGGGTTTCGGCTGGTAACCGTTCAGATATTCGATCTTCAGCTGGTCCTGAAACTCGTTAACCTTTTTGACGTCCTCGGGGTCCTTGTCGTTAATCTGCATGCGGACATTGGCGTAGAAATAATCGCTCGACCCGGAGGCCGGGATGACGTAGCGGCCCGGTCCGTAGAACACCTTGTAGGTCACGTGGTCATGATTCATCACGTGAAGCGACATGTATCGCCCGTCATTCTCGGGCAGGGTGATCGCCACGTCGCCGCCCCCGTCAAGCACGGCAAAGGAATAGACGGTATCGCGGTTCATCAGCGGCGCGGGCTGCTCTGACAACGCCATGGTCTTGCGATGATGATGCCAGTCGAGGTTGCCGCCTTGCTCGACCTCTTTCTCCATTGCAAGGTCGGTCATCGCGGTCGCGAAATTCTCCTGCGTCACCATGACGGATTGATCCTGTGCGACCGCCGCGCCTGCCAGAAACGCGCATACCAAGCCAAATGATGACAATTGAAGTCTTGAGATCATAACTTTGCTCCTCGGAGTCGGTATCCGGAAACCTTGCAAGCTTAATTGAAGGCCTTACTTGACCTTCACGATGTCATCGGGCTTCCAAGTCTGGTCGTAGAACTCGGTCCTGGCACCATAGAGGCGGAGTGCGGCGATGAAATCGCGGCCCGGCACGGTCTGGATGAAGGCCGCATCGGCGACGCCTTCGGGCTGCGAGGGGCCGAACCAGATGTCGATCGAGCCATCATCATTCTTCGGGATGTCGTAGAAGCCGTTGGTCGAGGGCAGGAGTTGCTCGGTCTCGGGCATGGTCCCGTCCGTGACGTTATAGGCGGTCACCGCCCAGAACAGCGCGGCGGGCGGGTTCGGCGGCAGATGCATGCGGTAGGTGTTGGTCCCGTTCAGGAAGGCGCCATTCGCATCGCGTGCGGTGAAGGGGTATTTCGAACCCGCGTTGATCGTGTGCATCACCATCGCCGGAGCCGAGGAGTAGACATACTGGAAGTAGCCTGCGCGCTGGTTGATGTCGGTATAACTTTCTTGGGCGAAGTCGGCGGTCGCCCCGGCCCAGGCCGTCTCATACTGCCGATCGGCGTAATAGAGGTTGCGCTTGTCGTCCCGGCCCAACTGCCGCAGCGCCAGCGCCATCTTCGGTGCGGTCTCGACGGCCTTCTGCAACAGTTCCTGCTGCTTCGCTGTCGGCTCGAAAGGTTGGCCCTTGATGATGCCGATCCCGGCCAGAACGCCGCGAAGTTCCATGTCGATGGCGCCGACGGGCTCGTAATCCACGAACTCCTTGAGCTTGGTGAAGTAGCTCGCGTCGGTCGGATACATCATGTTGATGCGCTGGCCGCTGGCGTTCGGAAACTCCATCGGCTTCGCGTCCTTCTCCATCGCGGAGAGGGGATAGATCCGCGTCTGCTCGGCCAGCGCCACGGCGGGTGCCGGGTCGGGCTTGCCGTCGCCCTGTTCCATGACGGTGCGGAAGAACAGGAAGACGTTATAGGTCGGGGATTTGACCGGGAAGTAACCGCCCGGCACCGGTCCGGTATAGTCCGGCGGCAAAAGCAGGTAGAGCCCGCCCCGCGCCCGGTCGGGACCAATCGCGCCCACATCGGTCAGCGTGCGCTGGAAGAAGTCGGTGAACATGCCGATCACGTTCGGCGGCGCGGCCACGACCAGCGGCCCGGTCACCTTCAGGTCGAGGTAGTTCATCGAATAGACCACATCCGCATTGGGCGTCGGCACCCAGGTGCGGCTGTCCATCCGGTCCTTCCAGATCGGCAGGACGTTGTAGCCCTCGCCGAAGAGGGCCTCCGACCCGTCGCGCATGCCGATGACGTTCAGCGCCGGAAGCATGGCCATATAGGCCTGGATCGCCTGCTGGTAGTATAGCTCATCGCGCAGCGCTTGAGCTTCTTCCTGGGGCAGCCAGTTCCCGTTGTTGATTTGCTGGACCAGCGGCGGGGCGGATGGTGCCCCAGCCTCCTGGGCAAAAGCGGGAAGGATCGGCGCACCCTGGGCGAGCAAAACGCCCAGAGCAGTGATCCGCATGACGTTCCGATTCATTCCAGTTCTCCTTCAGACCTGTTAATCAAACCCGATGAGGGTCATTCGACCTTTTCGAAGTCGCCCGGTTTCCAGCTGCCGTCCATCGCAGCTTCCTCAGGGGCATAGAGGCGCAGGATCGCGAAATAGCCCTCGCCCGGGTTTGTCGCCAGCCAGTTGCCGCTTTCCGGTTTCTCGGGGCCGATGGTGATGACCGTGCTGCCATCCGCCTCGGTTGCCGGCTTGTCGAGCTTGCCGAAGGACGGGAAGGGCTGGCCGTTGTCGAGACCCGAGGCGTTCTCGGCCTTGTAGAGCGTCACCGACCAGAACAGCGCTGCCGGAATGTCCGGGGGAAGCTTCACCCTGTAGGTGTTGTCCCCCACCAGCGGATCACCCGCCGCATCCTCGAAGGCAATCATGTAGAAGGCGCCCTTGCCCGGCGTCATCGAGACCATGCCGGGGCTGATCGAGTAATAGTCGGTGAAGAACCACGACCGGGCGTCAAGCGCGCGCAGCGGCACATCGCTCTTCGTCAGGAAGGACAGGTCAAGCGGTGCCTCGGGCCAGCGACTGTTCAGGTTGTTGACGGGGTTCAGCCACTTGCGATCCTCGTAGACGTGATAATCCGCATCGCCAACACCCGGCCGCATGCCGATCACTCGGCTGGTCTTGTAGCCGGTCTTGGCCGCTGCGTTCAGGATCTTGCGGGTGGCCTCGTCCGGCTCGAACGGCTGATCCGGCGCGATGCCGAGACCGGCGAGCATCCCGAGCCAGTCCGGATCGGCGAGGTTCGCCCCCTCGCGGTCCACCAGCCATTTCAACTGGTCGAAGGCCGTGTCGTCCGAGCGCGGCAGCATGTCGATGTCCATGCCCGATGCATCATGGAACTCCATAGCCTTGGCGCTGTCCTTTTGACCCAGCGGATAGAACACCGACTGCTTCAGCAGATCGACGGCCGGGCTGGTGTCGCTGGGGTCTTGGTAGAAGGCGCGGAGGAAGATGAAGACGTTGTTGGTGCCCGAACGATAGACGTAATACCCCTCGGGGACATCGCCCTTGTAGCCGGGCGGCAGGATCAGGAACTTGCCACCCGCGCCCGCATCGGGACCCGGCAGGCCGACATCGCCGAAGAAGTCGCCGCTATCCTCCGGGATCGGGCGCTGCCACATGTCGAGCAGGATGCCTTGCAGCTTGGGCGCGGCCTCGAAGACCAGCGGGCCGGTCTCGCTGAGATCCACGAAGGTCATGCCGTAGATCAGGTCCGAATTCGGCGTCGTCACCAGCGTCTTGGCGTCCAGCCGTTTCGACCAGATCTGCATGACGTTGTAGCCGGTGCCGAAGGCCTTGTCGGCCCCGTCGCGCATCCCCATCGTGTTCAGCAGCGGCAAGGCCCAGAGATAGGTCTGCGTGGCGCGCTGGAAGGTCAGTTCTTCCAGCAGGTTCTTTGCCGTCTCTGCCGTCGGACGATTGTGCTCCATGGGCAGGTTCGCGATCTCGTCAAAGCGGGACTGCTGGGCTGAGACTGGTGCGGCGAATGCCATGACGGCGCCAAGTGCCGTGCTCAGAAGAATGGCCGGGAGTTTCATTCTCATCTCCAATGCTAGGCGTACCCAGTGCGGGCACGGCACGGCCATGCCCGCAAATAACCCTCACTTCACCTTTTCGACGTCCGGCAGCGCCCAGGATTTGTCGAAGAACGGTTCCGTCGGGCCGTAGAAGCGGAAATACGCGAACCAGCCCTTGTCGGGATTGGTCTGGATCCAGTTGGTCTCCTGCCCTTCGGGTGCCTCTGGTCCGAAATAAACGTCGATCGAGCCGTCTTCATTCTTCTTGATGTCCTCCTTGCGCGAGGAAATATCCGGTCGTCCCTGCTCGGTGACAGGCATCTGGCGCGTGCCTTCGTCATAGGCCGTCACCGACCAGAAACCCTTGGCGGGCGGATCGGCCGGAACATGCAGCTTGTAGGTGTTCTCGCCCGAGAGCCATGCGCCGTCCGCATCCTTGTAGGAGGCGATATAACGCTGGCCGACGCCGGGCGTCTGGGTCAGCATGGCCTTGGAAATCACCACGGCTTCGTAGAACCAGGCTGCCCGTTCGTCGAGCTGGTCGAAGGTTTCGGCCTTCTGGTCGGTGGAAACGACCAGCGCATGCTTCCAGTTGCTGCCTTCCCAGAAAGGCGGCTCGACCCGCTTGTCGGTGGTATTGGCCTTGGCCATCGCCTCGCCGACAAGCGCACCATCGGTCAGCAGCTTCGTTTGCCGCTCGTCCGGCGTGAAAGGTTTGCCCCGCTCGATGCCCAGAAACCTCAGTTGCGCCATGACGAAGCGGTCGCGCTCCTCGACAGGTTCGCGCTGGATAACCTCGTTCAGGCTGTCCCAATAGGCCATGCCGCGCGGTGGCATCTGGCTCCATTTCTCGTCACCAGCGGCCCGCACGCCCATTGGCTCGCCCGTGCCGTCAGGTGACCAGGTATAGGTCTTGATGAGTGGAATGAGTTCGGCAATCGCCTTTTCCTTGTCAGCATCGAGCAATCGGAATCCGGCCAGTACATCCCGGCTTGTCGATTGCACCACGAAATAGCCGTCCGCCTCGACGGGCCCATAGCCGGGAGGGAGAATGAGGTACTTGCCACCTTTCCCCATGTCCGGTCCGACAACACCAAGATCTGCTTTCACCCGCTGCCACTGATCGAGGATCATCCCTGCGATCAGCCCCGGCGGAACCTCGACCACCATCGGGCCGCTTTCCTGCAGATCGATAAAGGTCGCGATATAGGGAGTCGTATAGTTGGGCGTCAGGATCCCGAGCTTCTCGGCGAAATCGAGATAGGACAGCATCTCGCCGTTCTTGGCCTTGAAGACGTTATAATGCGCGCGGCGCCATTCATTCAGCCCGACGGCGGGAATGCCCCAGAGATAGGCTTGAGAGGCACGCTGGAAATCCATCTCGTCATAGAGCTTCTGCACGGTATCCGCCGAGGGGTATCCGCTTTCAAAGCTCAGATCGCCGATGCGGGTTTTGACCGTTGTATCACCCTCGAAAGGGTTGCCGTCCTGCGCCATTGCGGCGATTGCGGTGGTGCAAAGCAGGCCGGTTGCCAAAGTGAGAACTTTTCTGGTGAGCCGTGGCATCCTGTTACTCCTTGATATTCGCGATCGTCGCGACCGGCCTGCACGAGGAGTTGGCAGGGTCGCCGCGGGCAAGTTTAAAAGTAAAGTAACTTACGTCTACGCGATTTGTGCCAAACTGACGTTCAAAGCCAATTTTTATCATATTCGATGCGAAGTGCCCGTGTCTCGCGGGGCAATTCACCGAACAACTGGCGGTAACGCGTGGAGGCCCTCCCCGGATCGGCGCGAAATCCGACACGCCCCGCCAGATCCGAGATCCGGCGGCTGGTGTCGCTGATCAGAAGATCCTTCCTCAACGCGTGAAGCCGCAGCCGTGTCGCATAGGCCAACGGTCCTTCCCCCAGGATTTCTTCAAAGGATCGATAGAGTGTGCGGCGCGAGGTTTCGGCAGCCTTGGCGACAGCGTCCATACTCAACGGATCTGCGAGATTCGCCTCGATATAGTCTCTGGCCCGTTTGACAATGCAGGCGCGGCCGCGTGGCGCCGCGCGGATCTCCTTTGACTTGTGAGCGCGGGCATAATGATGCACCACGCTGCGGAGAAATAATTTCGAGAACTGTTCGATCGTGGGAAGACCGGAATCTTCTCCATCATGCACATGCAGGATATATTTTCTGAACTGCAAGAATAACGACTGCGAGATCGGTTCGGGGTGCAGTCCGGTAGCGCTGGACAACTTCGGATCAAGTGCCACACCCTCCATCGCGGCTTCTCGTTCCAGTCTGTCTCGGTCAAGAGTGACTGCAAGATAGAGTGACGACGACGGATAAAGGCCCTCATGTTCTGCGCCGGGCTGGAGCAGAGCAATTTCCCCATCTGCGACCGGATTGAGCCATTGGCGCGCTCCGGGCGGAAATCTCAGTCCCAGGCCGAAAGTCATCGCGTCCGGTGATAACGCGCCTCGAATGAGCGCCCGACTCCGCAACAGAGTGGAACTCAATATGAGCCCATCATATGCGGTGAAGGCAAGGCTTCCTCCGATCTCGGCCCGGCCCATGTGGATGACCTCCACATCTGCACCAAGGACCAGATTATGCAGATCTTCCAGTTGTCGAACCGGATACCTCTGCCATCCACCTTGCGACTGCATCAGGTCGACCTCTTGTTGATCCAGGCTCATTCCGGACCAGTCTACCAAGCCGCGCACGCTTCTATCTATGCGCGGAATGCCAAATTTCCTCCGCTTCGCGCCGGGCGACGGTATCACTGGGGCGCTCGCCGAAAACCTCCCGGTACCAACCGGCCATACGCCCCAGATCGCTTATTCCCCATTGATTCGCGATCAGGGCAATCGTGCATGCCCGTTCTTCCCCGCTTGCCAGATCATGCCGAATCCGGTGCAGGCGAACGCGACGGACGTAGGCTTTGGGTGGTTCTCCCAGGATTTCCGTGAACGCGCGATGCAGCGTTCGACGAGACGTCGCAGCGGCCGCAGACAACTCATCGATGGAAATCGGCTCCGACAGGTGCGACATGATATAGTCTCTCGATCGCACAACGATACGCCCGTGCAGCCGGGGATCATCTTTCAACCGGCGCGAATAAGGTGGTCGTGCAAGATGGCGCGCCGCCTCCACGAGTATTCTTCTATCTATGTCATCGTCAGCTGGTGCGCTTCTGCCCGCATGAACCCGAAGCAAGGCCCGATCGAGATAGGAGATGAGGGCACCGTTCACATTGCGACTATGGACCCCGGTGGCACAGGCGATCCGAGTCTCAAGGACCAGCCCCTCTTGCTCCGCCTCCAATTCGAGGCGTTCTTCGGGAAGTGTGATCGCCACATAAAGCGAGCCAGGCGTGTAAAACGAGTCATGCTCGTCTCCCGCCCGATAGATCCCCAGATTGCTCGCCGTGACGTCATGCTGCCAATGGGTTGTACCGGCAGGCAGGCGGACACCGATACCGATCGTCAAATGCTGTAGGGAAAGGGGGCCGGTCAGGATCACGCGCCCATCTATCAAGCCGGATGTAGTGACGATTCCGTCCTGCTCAGCAAAAGCCAGGCTGCCGCTCAGGCGGCCCCGTGACATTTGCGTGGCCTCCAGGTCGGCACCAAGTACGGCATCAGTCAGGTCTTCGATGCCGGTAACAGGCACAGACTGCCACCCGGCAGAGCGCTGCGTAGGTGCCATCCGCCACTCCCCTCGAGGTTGTCGCTGCAGTAAACCCGACTCTATGGTTCATTGTAAGTCCACATGCCCTTACCCCCTCAGGGAATTGGGGCATGCAATACTCCGGATCCCTGCTGACCGGGCCGGAAGGGGAGCGAGGCAGTTCAGGGCAACATCATCTGTATCGACCCTGATGAGTATTTGTGTTCGGCGCGGCCCATTCCCGCCACTCAGTCTTTAACCTTGCTGCACGGCAGCATTCACCGCAGCAGCCGTTCATGCCTATCGCAGCCCTGACACGAACCGATCACTTCCGTGCACCACCATCACGACCAAGGAGTAACCAGATATTTCTCACCTGTCCTCATGACCCTGTAATCGGTCACGGCCTGCTTGGTCAGCATCTCGTCAAGATTGACGCGCTTTTTGTAATGGCTGGCGAAGGTGGTGGTGAGGCTCTCGCGCACGCGCGCCCGCATCCGACTGACGGTTTCCGCTCCGGCCGTCTGGAGAAAAGGGAACAGCAGCCAACCCGAAAGGGTCCAGCCAAAGCCGTAGCTCGGTGACAAGATCGTCGGGGCCATGTCCAGTCGCCCGTAGATGAACATGCGCTTCGGCTGGTTCGAGCCATAGCGCGAATATTCCGTCATTCTGCTGACCGCGACCTGTTCCATGGCCTTGAAGGCATTGTCGACGCCTTGGCCGCCGCCGACCGGGTCGAAGCCATAAAATGCGCCGGTGTCTTCAATCGCGGCACTCAATTGGCGCATGAAATCATCATCCGCAGAATTGACGACATGGGTGGAGCCGAGGCTTCTCAGCAAATCAACCTGGCTGTCCTTGCGGACGATATTGACCAGACCGATGCCATCTTCCTTGCAAATGCGGGTCAGAATCTGGCCCAGGTTGGATGCCCCGACCGTGTGCAGGATCGCGTTCTGCCTGTCCATCCTGGCATTCTCGACGAACCCCAGAGCGGTCATGGGATTGATGAAGGCGCTCGCGCCATCTTCGGCCGAATGATCGCCCAACGGCAGGCACATCGCGGCGTCGGCAATGCAGTATTCGCTATAGGCATTGCCCGGGACGCAGGAGACGCGCTGGCCCAGAAGCGATCTGGCCGTGTCACTGTCGCCAACTGCGACCACCGTACCGGCACCTTCGTTCCCGGCGGGCAGCTTGAGACCATGGCGCGCTTTCGAGCCCGCGTTGAATGGCTCGGGCACTGTGGCAACGAATTTACCGGGCGAGTAGCTGGCCGTCTCCAGATCCGCCGCACCGACCAGGATGGCGAGATCCGACGGGTTTATAGGCGCGGCTTCCATTTTCACGAGAACCTGGTTGCCGGTCGGATCGGGGACGGTCACTTCTTCGACCGCCACCGTGAGGGTTCCATCTGGGTCCAATGTCGTGAACAGTTGCTTGCCCGTGATCGTCATTGCGGAATCTCCAAGCTTCGGTTTTGGGATGAATACTACTGTCGTCTCGCCAGAATGAAACGTCCACACGGTTGGCGACGCGCTCCCAATTGGCAATACCTCGGCGGGTCTGCGTTCGATCTCTGCGCTGCCCGTGGAACTCTCGAATCCAGTCATCGAAGCCGTTGGCTTCGCCAAGCGCAACGGAAGAGGCGGCTTTGGAGGGCTGTAGTCCTGGTCCTCGCATACTCGATCGACGAGTTCACCAGGGAATACTTGGCGATCCGTGTCGCTCGCAAGCTCAATTCGACACCCCGATCGCTACGGCGACCCTGACGAGTTGGGCGATCAGCCTTGTTGCCGATTGCAAAATGGTTGCGATGCGCAAGGAACTTGCCGGCGGGATTGAAGGTTGAGACATTAGGCTTCACGGCCCAACCCGAAGCCCTGCGTGCAGGGTTAGATGATCAGCTTGCCTGCAATCCAATTCGTTCTTGGCCTTCCTCACGACAGGAGACGAAATCATGATGAAACTGGCAGGGGCCGCGGCCCTCATGCTCGCAAGCCTGGGTGGCTTGTCCGGTTGTTCGGACAACCAGGGCGTCAATGCGGCATCCGGGGCCCTGGTGGGCGCAGCCGTCGGCAATCAGGTCGGTTCGGGCAGTGGCAGAACGGCGGCGACGCTGGCGGGCGCTGCGGTCGGTGCACAGGTCGGAGCCAACCAGCCCACGACCAGGATGTGCAGCTATCGCAATACGCAGACCGGGCAGACCTACACTGCGGCCTGCTGAAGCCTCGCCGCAGGTTCGTATCTGCGGCGCGCTTTTGCCGGCGACGAGGCGCTCTTGCTATATTTTCCGTTTTTGACGGGGCGCTTGGTTGGTCGACGCCGTCTTCTCCGGCGGTGTGTCAGGGGTCCAATTGATAAGCCATACTACCCCAGAATCGATGGTCGGGAGAGTGTCCGATTTTTTGTATATGACTGATCCCTTCATGCTTCACGAAAAAGAAGCATGCATGACGATCTCCAGGGAGTTTCTGTATGAACTTGCTCAACGGCGTTGATCGCCCGGAGGATCCCGGCTGAACTGCAAGGTCAGTGCCTGCCGCACCAAATTCATTTTCGATACGAGTTCACACATCCTCCCCGCTGGCTCATTCCCAGCTCGCGTCAAGTGGCGCGCGGATCCGACAGACCACTCCCTTGCGGTCAAAGTCCAGTTCCACCTCGCCATTCAGTTCTGCTGCAAGGGCGTCCCGGATCAGCATTGATCCAAAGCCTCGCCTCTCTGGTTCCACCACCGACGGGCCATTGATCTCGTGCCATGCAAGCTGGAATCCCCCCTTGTCCGGGCAATAGGTCCACTCAATCGACACGGACCCCGAGGGCTGCGACAGCGCCCCGTATTTTACCGCGTTAGTGGCCAGTTCGTGCAGCGCCATCGAGAGGGTGACGACGGCCCGTGGCGGCAGGTATACTTCCGGGCCCTCGACCTGAAAACGCTCGGCGCCGAAGGGGGCCACGACGCCGGTGACGATCGAGGTCAAACTCGCGCTTTCCCAGCTTTGCTGCGTCAGCAGATCATGCGCCATGGCCAGCGCCCGCAGGCGATCCGAGAAGGTCCGGGATTTCTCCGGGTCCACCGAACCAAAACTCTGATTTGCGATGGCCTGCACGGTTGCAAGCACGTTCTTGACCCTGTGCTTCAACTCGCCCATCAGCAGCTGCTGCAGCCGCTCGGCCTTCTTCCGGCCGCTGATATCGCGCGCGATCTTCGAGGCCCCGACGATGCGGCCGGCGCGGTCGTGGATAGGCGAGACTGTCAGTGACACCTCGATCAGGCTGCCATCCTTGTGCCGACGCTGCGTCTCATGCGTCTCGATCCGGATCCCTCTCATGATCTGCGCCATGATCAGGTCCTCCTCGTTCGGGCGGTCTGCCGGCAGGATGAGGGTCACGGGCTGCCCCAGCACCTCATGCTCGGTATAGCCGTAAAGCGCCTCCGCCCCCCGGTTCCAGGCCGTGATCCGATATCCCAGATCCATCCCGAGGATCGCGTCTGTCGAGGAGGAGACGATGGCCGAGAGACGGCGCTCGGCCTCCAGCGCCTTCATCCGCTCGGTGGTTTCCGCGACGATGCAAAGAACGGCATGAATTTCTCCTGCGGCGTCCCGGACCGGCGAATAGGATATGTCGAAATAGACCGTTTCGACATATCCGTGTCGATCGATGTGGAACGGTCGATCCGGGGCCGAGACGGTTTCTCCGGTCATCCTGACCTGCCGCAGCAGCGGTTCGAGGTCGGACCACAGTTCGGCCCACCCCTCGCGCGCGGGACGGCCGAGAGCCGAGGGATGCTTGTTGCCGATCGTCGGCGCATAAGCGTCATTATAGAGCGCGACGTAATCCTCGCCCGCAAAAATGACGATCTGGGCATGCGCCGGCAGGGCGAGGTCAAGGGCGGATCGCAGGCAGTCGGGCCATTCGCTTATTGGCCCCAGCGGACAATTCGACCAATCCAGTTCCGCAATCAGGCGCGCCGTGCCGGTCCGGCCTTGAGCCAAGGTTTTTCCCACTATTCCTCCCGCTTGGGCCGCGATAACGAGAGCGTCCGTTGCATAACGATATCAGGGTATATTCCTCTCCGAGGCATGCCACGGCAGGATATCCAAGGCAATCAGGGATCGCAAAGGAAGGTAAGACGGCGAAGCAGAGTGGCCGCATGACACGGGTCGGCAAGTTGGTTGAAGGTTTGACCTTACCCCGTGATCCCGGACTGGGCCGATCTTCACTATGCGGACCATTGCGGTCAGTCGCTCTGGGCGAACCGTCCCTGCGCATCAGGCAATGTCCAGATGGTCTCATCGGTGAGGATCGCGTCGACGACCGCTTCCGCCCTCGACCGGGCGCTCGGGCTGTTACCCATTCCCATGTGCTGGGTTTCGATCTCGACCAGAAACCCGACGACCTCATCGCGGAGTGTTCCCCGGCGTAGCTGGGAAGCCGCCGCAATCAGATAGCTGTCGTATTCGTCCGCGAAAGACAGGTTGGCTTTGTCGTCCCACCTGCCTGGCCGGATTTTTGGGTCCAGCAATCCGATGGGATCCCAGAGTGCCCAGCCGATGTCGCGCAGCTTCGACAACTTAATCCGAGGCTGGGGGACTGCCTGTATCATTGGAAAACCCTATGGAGTTTCTGGATCCCGCTAGCCTATGGGAATCTTGCGGCCGTCCGCAACGGGCCCCGAGCAATATGCTGCGGCGCAGCAGCCGATAGGATCGGCGGGCTTAGCGGATCCCGGTCCCGGCCTATCGGGGTCGGCCCCAAGCCGTCGGTCGATCTTGATGGGTGCTGCCCTGCGGCATGTGTGCAAGCGGCCATTGAAACGTTGCGCAGCATTTCGAGAGGACGAGAGTCTGCGGTGCGGAAAATGCAGCGTTCGCCGGCGCAGCGCTAGGGTCCGTGGACATTACCTATCGGAGCCAGTGCACGGTGCCTCACGGGCATTTCAACTGGCATGTCACACCCTTTCGGCTGGGATGCGTAGATGGTCGCTCGTGACACTATGATCGAGACAATTAAAGAAGAGCGAGCGGATCTCCTGTTTGGCTTGGCAAACTGCGCGCCGGTTCACGCATCGCCAATTGTGACGACACCATACCGATCTACCAAGATGCTGTTTGCGGAGTTCTTGCGCCTAGCCGTTGGCTGGGCACGACATCACTGCCGTAATCCGTGTGGGCTGTCACCACCAGCACGTTGTCAGTAACCTGCAGCCTGAGACGGTGGCGGAAGAAGATCACGTTCCGCGGCCGTTCGCCGCGCGCCTTCGATGATGAACGAAACATCGTTGGGTCCAACTGCAAAGCGGTATCCAAGCGCCCATAGATCGCGCCAGCTGCGTCCCGCACCGACGATCGTGGCCAACGGCTTGCCCAGTTCTGCTGCCGTCTCCTCGATGCGCTTGATCAGCGCTTGCGGGGCGGGGGCCAGCATCCGCTCCAAGTGGTCAATCGAGCCGGCCAGATCGTTGGGCCCGATGAATACCATATCCACTCCCGGCACAGAGGCGATCTCTGCAAGGTTTCCGACGGCTTCGACATGCTCGCATTGAAGGATCAGCAACAATTCATCCGAGGCGTCCTTTCGCGCATATTCAGCCCGCGATCCCCAGCCCGAGGCGCGGATGATCGGCGCACAATAGCCGCGGTGGCCCAGACCCGGATAACGTGCGGCAGCGGCGATGGATCTCGCCTGAGAGGCGGAGTTCACGAACGGGACAATCAGCGACCGGAAGCCTCGGTCGAGCACCTGCTTCAGGATCGTGTCCGATCCGTCGGGGACGCGCAGGACCACCTCGCCGCCCGCAGCCTCGACTGCGCGGGCGATGGCGACCCAGTCCTCGATCCCCCCGCGGCCATGTTCGCCGTCGATGACCAGAACCCGCCAGCCGTGATGGACCATGATCTCGGCAATGTCGGGACTGCCCAGTTGCACCCATGCGGCGGCGATCTGCTCGCCGGCAAGGATACGCCGTTTAAGGGGGTTCATGCTGTCTCCTTCAGATCGATATGCTGCCTGGGGTTCAGGAGTCCCATCGTGGATTGGGGAGGCTTGTCACCACCGTCCGAGTAAAAACGGTCAGGCGAGCATCTGCGTATCGCCGCAGACCGAGATCGCTTGTCCCGACACCGCCGCCCCGCGACGGCTGGCCAGATAGATGATCTGGTCGGCGATTTGCCCGGGATCGACGTAATGGCGGATCGACGTGAACGAAAACGCCTCTGCCTCTACCTCGGAGACGCTACGACCTTGAGACTGCGCCTTGGCCTCCAGAACACGACGCTGGCGGTCACCGGCGACCAGTCCGGGCAGTATCGCGTTGACGCGGATATCGTCCGGCCCCAGTTCGATCGACAAGGATTTCGTCAGGCCGATCACCCCCCATTTTGCTGCAGCATAGGGGGTTCGCAGTTTGAACCCGACCCGACCCGCCACAGAAGACAGGTTGATGATCGAGGCGTTTGCGCTCGAGCGCAAAGAGTCGACGCAAGCGGCGCAGGCAACGAACTGACTTGTCAGGCAAATGTCGATGCACTTGTGCCAGGCGGTCAGGTCGACGTCCTCGATCCGCGCAGTGGGGCCAGCAATGCCCGCGTTGTTGACGAGACAGTCCAGCCCACCAAGCGCGGTGATTGACGCGGCAAGAAACCCGCGCAGGGCCTCTGCATCGCCCACATCGATGTGCTGGCGAAACACCGCCTGGGGCAGCGTGTCCAGCGCCGCGTTATCGATGTCGCAGGTGGCGACCTGCGCGCCTTCGGCCAAAAATGCGTCGACAATGGCCCGTCCGATCCCGCTTGCACCTGCGGTCACGATAACCCGCAGGCCCTTCAAATCCAGCTCCATCCCAATCCCTTCCCTCTTTTTCAGCCCCGCAACACGTCACGCGAAAGAATGAACTCGGCTGCCGAACGGATATCTGCCTCCATCGCCCGTGCCGCGCCTTCGCCGTCGCGAACACAAAGCGCGCGGACCAGATCCGCGTGGTTGCTGACCGAGGCAGCATTGCGCGTTCGACGCGAGGCCTCGCCCAGATCCAGCGTGATCACCGGCCCCGCCTTGAGCCACATTGTCGAGATCACATCGCGCAACACCGGTGAGCCGGCGCCGTCATAGATGTGAAAGTGCAATGTCTTGTTGGCGCGCACCGCATCGCGGCTGTCCCCGCTGGCCAGCGCCTCGCAGAACCCCCGCTCCAGTTGGCGCAACCGGTCCAGTTCAGGTACGGACATGCGCTGCGCCGCCAGCGATGCGGCCAAGGTTTCGTTATGGATGCGCACCTCGGTCAAATCGCGGAAACCGGCCCGCGTCATCACGGGCACCGCCACCGCGCGATTGGGACTGCTTTCCAGAGCGCCTGCGGCGACGAGTCGGCTGACGGCATCTCGAACCGGCATGACCGAGACACCCAGACGTTCGGCCAGATCGCGCATGGACATGCGGTCCGCAGGCCTGAGTTGTCCCGAGAGCAGCATTTCCGAAAGAATGCCATAAACCTGTCGCGCCAGCGGTTCTGGGCGTTCCGGCAGGGTTGCAGCTGTGGGGTGGAGCGTCATTGATCCGGCTCCTTTCTCGCTCAAGCTGACAATTGTGATCTCAGTTTGCAAGCGATAAAGCTGCAAAACATTTGACATATTAGAATCAAAGATAAACTGTGATCTCAGATTGCGGCAATTGGGAGGTTGCAGCGATCTTGCTTCGGACAGAGGGAGGACTGTTTCAATGAGCCAATCCAAGATCGATCGCCGCAAATTCTTGATGACCGGAAGTGCCCTGACGCTGGGTTCGCTGGCCGCGCCTGCCATCCTGCGGGCGCAGGACGGCCCCATCATTCTGGGTCATCTTACACCGCGAACGGGCTTCCTTGGCCCCTTGGGGGAATATGCCGTCATGGCAGTCGATCTCGCGGTCGACGAGATCAATGCGGCCGGAGGCATCGATGGCCGGCAGCTGCAGGTCATCAAAGAGGATTCGGTCAACCCTCAGACCGCCTCGACCAAGGCCGAGCGCATGATCGAGCGCGACAAGGTTGCCGCCATCGTCGGAGAGATCTCGTCGGCCTCGGCGCTGACGATCGCCCAGACCGCCGAGCGGGCCAAACGGCTGTTCATCAATACGGGCGCGAATTCCGATGCGCTTCGCGGCAGCGACTGCAAGCGGCATATGTTCCACGTCGAGACCCAGAACGTGATGTATGTCAACGCCGAGGGCCAGCACCTGTTGAAGAACGGCCTGGTCGAGGGCAAGAACTGGTATCTCCTGACGGCCGACTATGCTTTCGGCCATGACCTGTCGAAGGGCGCCAATGCCTTTCTGAAGCGCAATGGCGGCACTTTGGCCGGAGAGGATCTGATCCCGACGGATGCCACCGATTTCTCGTCCTTCATGCTGAAGATCCGCGAGGCCAAGCCGGATCTGGTGGCGCTGAACCTTGCCGGGACGCAGATCACCAGCTTCTTCAAGCAATATGGCGAATTCGGGCTGGAGTTCCCGCTGGCGGGCTTCGGCTTCGACACCGCCGCGGCATGGGCCGCAGGTGCCGAGAACTTTCGCGGCACCTGGCCATGCGTTTGGAACCACCAGATCCAGACCGAGAAATCGCAGGCTTTCGTCAAGGCGTTCTCGGACAAATATGGCAAGCCGCCGGAAAACCAGGCCTGGGGCGACTACATGGCCATCCACATCATGGCGCAGGCCATTCGCGCGACCAAGGGGACCGACGCCGCGGCGATCATCGACTATTTCGAGTCGCCCGAGGCGAAGTTCGACATGATGAAAACCCGCGAGGGCTATTTCCATCGCGAGAGCCACCAGCTCTTGCAGGAAATCTACGCCATCACCGCCCTGCCGCCGGGCGAGGCCGAGAACGAATGGGACATCTTCACCACCTCCGGCCCGCAACCGGCACCCGACCAGCCGCTGGAGTCCCTGATCGCCGATGCGGTCGGCGGCGCTTGCAGCTTTTCCTCGTGACAGGCCGTAGCTCGCCGCGCCGCCGCGCCGTGAGCCTCCTCTAGTAACGACCTGGCGGGGCGCGCATCGCCCCGTCCTCACCCAAGCCGGGATAGCCGAGCATGTTTCTGTTCCTGTCGCAGCTTTTGAACGGGCTGCTGGATGGCTTCTATTACCTGCTGATCGCCATCGGTCTGTCGCTGATCTTTTCCCTCGGCGGCATCGTGAACCTCGCGCATGGCGCCTTCTTTGCCATAGGCGCCTATCTGGCTATCGTCGTCACGCCATATACCGGTTTCTTCGGCGCGGTCATCATCGTGCCGCTGCTGGTGGCAGTCCTCGGCGTGATCACCGAGCGGCTGCTCTTTACCCGCTTCTACCGCGTCGATCCGCTCTACTCGCTGTTGCTGACCTTCGGATTGGCGATGGTGATCGAACAGGCGCTGCGCTGGCATTTCGGGTCCGCGCCCCTTGCCTACAACATCCCCGCCATCTTGCGGGGGCAGGTGTTTCTGGGGGATTTCATCTATTCGCGCTATCGCATCTTCCTGATCGCCGTCGCGATCGTCGCCGTCGCCGGTCTGTGGCTATTGCTGAACCGTACCGCTTTTGGGCGGATCGTGCGGGCAGGGATCCAAAACCCCGATATCCTTGGCGCGATGGGCATTTCGCTGCGCCCCTATCTGTCGGCGGTGGCAGGGATCGCCATCGGCCTCGCGGGACTTGCCGGGGTGCTGATGGCCCCGATCGTGCCCGTGCATCCCGCGATGGGGGCCGAGGTCCTGACCGCAGCCTTCGTCGTGGTCGTGATCGGAGGGCTGGGCTCGTTCTGGGGGGTGG
>Ga0160471_100230_pt1 | contig 19151 bp, 19 predicted proteins | sample HID1973K_E11MG_FD_108268 | JGI IMG/M metagenome (GOLD analysis project Ga0160471, IMG submission 108268) | Enriched mosquito-associated microbial communities from UW Madison campus, WI, USA - HID1973K_E11 MG | ecosystem: Host-associated > Arthropoda: Insects > Digestive system > Unclassified ... | reverse complement strand
CGCAGCCGATGGCGGACAGCGCCCCGGCTGCGATGTGGTGTTCTCTCGAAGCCGCCGCTCGGCCAGCGCGCCGTGAAAAGCGAAGCAGCGCCACGCTCAGCAATAGCGCTCCACGAAAGCGATCTGGTGATCGCCATAGCGGTCGCCATGGGCAAATCCCGCCGGAAGGATGCGCTCGATTTCCGCAAGATCCTCGGGGGCAAGGTCGGGAACCTGCCAGTCGCGAAGGTGATCCGCCCTCCGCGTGCCCGGAATAGGGATGATGTGATCACCCTGTGCCAGAACCCAGGCCAGCGCCGCCCCCGGGACCGTCCAGCCCCGCGCGGCGCAGAACTCGCGGAAGGGCGCGATGGCGGCGAGGTTGGCCGAGAAGTTCGGCTCGGTGAAGCGCGGATTGGTCGCGCGGAAATCGATCCCGGCACGGAAATCCCATTTCAGCGGCGCGCGCCCGAACATGCCGCGTCCCAAGGGGGAAAAGGCGACGAAGGCGACGCCAAGCGCGCCGCAGGCCTGGATCAGGCCCAGTTGGGGCAGCCGTGTCCATAGCGAGAATTCGTTCTGGACCACGGTCACGGGATGTTCGGCATGGGCGCGGCGCAGGGTCGAGGGCGCGATCTCCGACAGGCCATAGCCGCCGATCTTGCCCTCCTGGACCAGCCGCGACATCGTCCCGGCCACGTCCTCGACCGGGATCTCGGGCTGGCGGCGGTGGATGTAGTAAAGATCCACATGCTCGCGCTTCAGCCGCCGCAAAGAATCCTCGAGGCATTGGCGGATATAGGGCTCGTCATTGCGCACCACGCGTTGCGGCCCGCTGACGATGCCGCATTTCGTGGCCAGTTGCACATCCCGCCGCCCCCATTTGCCGAGGATCTGCTCGGATATGCCCATGCCATAGATATTGGCCGTGTCGAAATGGCTGATCCCGGCATCCACGGCCGCGTTGAGGCAGGCCAGCGAACTCGCCTCGTCCGTTGCCCCGAAGATCCCGCCAAAGCTCATCGTGCCGAAGCCGATGGCGCCGATTTTGCGGTTGCCGAGCCGTCTCTGTTCCATGCCTGCTCCCTCTGCCCAACGGTGCGGCAAGGAAGCGCGTCACATTCCGCCCGTCAAGCGAAAGCGACCGGGCGCATATTCGCCCGACGCCGTCGCTCATGCCCGTTTTGGCATCTTTGCGCTGCGCCACATGATGAACAGCCCCGAGAGCAGGATCATCGCCGAACCGAGGAGCATCGGGCTGGTCAGGCGCTCTCCGAACAGCAGGACGCCCAGGGCGACGCCAAAGATCAGCCGCACATAGCTGAAGGGAGTGACGGCCGAGACCTCGCCGGTGCGCATCGCCTTCATCAGGCAGCTATAGGCACAGACACCGCAAAGCACCGCGCCCGCCAGAAGCAGGCAGGCCCGTCTTTCGGGAAGAACGAAGGCCGCGTCCGACCAGAGGGAAACGATCACGCCGGCCACCGCCACTGCCAGAAAGCCGTAGAGTCCAAGAACATTGGTCCCCAGCGTCGCGGGGGCTGCCCGGCTGGCGAGGTCTCGTCCGGCAAAGCCCAGCATCCCCGCCACTGCGAGAAGCGAGAGCATGGAGAAGCTGTCCGTTCCCGGCCGTATGATGACCAGCACGCCGCCCATGCCAAGCAGGATGGCGCTCCACCGGCGCCATCCGACCCGCTCGCCGAAGACAAGGGCGGCGGCGGCGACCACCACGACCGGGGTTGCCTGAAGGATCACGGTTGCCGCCGAAAGCGGTATCAGCGCCAATGCGAGAACATAGAACAGCCGGCCGGTGATCTCGAACACCACCCGCAGGCGCATGGGGAAGGACAGCACCTCGGGCGTGAAAAGGCTTTCGCCCGCCCAGCGGGCAAGGCCCGCGAAGACCAGCGCGCCGCCAATCCCGAAGGTGACGAGGATCTGGGCGATGGGAATGGTGGAGGAGGCGCCCTTGATCATGGCGTCCTCGAGGGTGAAGCCCGCCATCGCCGCAACCATCCACAATGCACCGGCAAGGTTCCCGGCATGGCGCGTGCGCATGGCCGGGGATTCTTGCGGAGGGACCGAAACGCGTTCCATGGATGGGATTGTCCAATGAATGGTGAAAAGACTTTTGCCGGCTTGCTATCAGGCCGCGCCCTTGTATGCCACCCACTGCGGCCAGCCACAGGTCAGGCCGTTCGTGGTCGGCGGCGCGGGGCTTTCCAAGCATTGGGCCATGGCCACGGACCATGCATCGGTTCGACCGGATCAGCCAATGCAACGCCATGCCCCGGTCTGCGCGGAAGAACGCCCCGTCCATCCCGTCTACGGTCTGGATACTGAGCATTGTCAGCCTTTCAAAGACCTTACTCCCTCACGTATCTTCAGGCTGCTTTGCCTCCGTGCGATCCGGTTCCGGGCTCCCCAAGATCGGCCTCAGGAAGCAAATCGGTCCTGCCGACCTTGACCGGGTCGAGATGCCCGGTCGAGCGCGCAATCGCCCGTGACAGGCGGGCGATCTCGTTCAACTGCTCGATGATGCTGCTAGCCTGGCGGAAATCCCTGACGTCCTCCCGGCTGCGCAGAGGGGTATCGGTCAGAAGCTGCTCGCGCGCGGATTCGGCAAGGCTATCAATCAGACGTTTATCGGCGAGAATCTCTTGCGCGATCGCATCATCGGGCTGACCGACCAACTGGATCGCGCGTTCCAGATTGCTGACGACCTTCTCGACAAAACGCAGGCTCGTGTCGCTTTGCAGATAGGCCGGATTGGCGCCTGCGCCTTGCCGCCGTTCGCCCACCGCCTTCAGGGTGATCGTCGCCACCTCCCGGATCCCCTCCAGCCGGATCACGATCTGCGCAAGATCGACAATCTGCCGGCCCTCGCGTTCGTCGCGGGAGTCTTCCGAAAGATGGCCGATATATTCGAGGATCGCGGTCGACAAGCGATCAGGCACCTCTGCGTCAGGTGGCCCGCTGCCGCCGTGATCGGGTTTATACCTCCCGGTGGCAACTCGCGCGACATGCTGCACGAGGTTCGATCCCTCGCGTCCGGCACGCAACAGCTCAAGCTGAACGCGGGCGATCGCCAGAGCGGGAACATCGAGAAGGCCCGGATCAAGATAGCGGGGTGTCGCCGGACCGCCAGCGTCGGGCTTGGGCCGTGAGGGGACAATCCAGCGCGCGATCCGCGCCAGAGGCTCGCAGAACCAGATCAGCACCACGGTATTGGTGACGCTGAAAATCGTATGCGCGTTGGCGACCTGCCGCGGTGTCTCGGCCGCGAGTTGTGCCAGACCGGAAAGTTCGGGTGCGCTGGGGGAGACCCAGCGCACGAGGTCGGCGAACTGTGGAAGCACGAGGTAAAAGCCAACCACGCCCAGCACGTTGAAAATCAGGTGGACCACGGCCACCTGCACCGCCTCGGCCGATTTTCCGATCCCCGACAGCAACGCGGTGCCGCAGGTGCCGATATTGGCGCCCAGAACCAGCGCAATAGCCGTCTCCAGCGGGATCAGGCCCTCGCCCGCCAGAGCGATGACGATGGCCAGGGTGGCGGCGGAGCTTTGGACGATCGCCGTAAAGGCCGCCCCGATCAGAATGCCCAGCAGGGGATGGCTCAGGTTGTGCATCGCGTCGATGAAGGGCTGGAAGGTCCGCAATGGCCTTGTCGCGTCGCCCATGGTTTCGATCCCCAGAAACAGCAGGCCGAAGCCAAGGACGATGCCGCCCAGTTGCTGGAATATCTCGCGCCGGGCAAAGGCATGGAGGGCGAAGCCCACCGCCATCAAGAACGGCGCCAGCCCGGACAGGTCGAACGCGATGAGCTGCGCCGTCAGCGTCGAGCCGATATTGGCCCCCATGATCATCGGGATCGATTGCGCGAGGGTCATCAATCCCGCCGAAACGAAGCCGACAAGCAGCACCGTGGTAATCGTCGAGGAGTTCAGGAGCGCCGTGACCCCGGCCCCCGCCAGAACGCCGCGCAGTTTGTTCGCCGTCAGCGTGGCCAGCAGCGCTTGCAGGCGTGCCCCCGCGACCGATTTCAGCCCCGTCGACATCAGTTCCAGCCCGAAGAGGAACAAGGCGAGGCCGCCGATCAACTCACCGAGGACATACATTGGATTGGGCATGATCAGCACGCTACAAGCTGTTTCTCCGGCAAAATTCAGCTGCCGGTGATCGTTATGCAAGCGTTATCCTTGGTGCGGCTCTGCCTAAATGGCAGGGTTCTTCTGGAATAGAGCCGTCTCTCAGAAGGCGAGCTTTCTTGATCGACTATCCAGCTCCGCGCCGTCTTACCAGTCGGGCGGGCGCCCCGACATATATGCCCCCCGGAACGGTTTGACCCTTCACAACCGCACCCGCGCCGATCACGCAGCCTTTCGCAATCCTGCTTCCCGCAAGGATTTTGGCACCTGCACCGATCAACACATCGTCTTCGACCACGATCGCGGCCTTCAGAAGTGGCTGCTTTCGAATTGGAGTGTCGGGGTCTTCGAAGCCGTGTTCGAAAGAGATGAGGACCGAATGGGCAGCAATCCGCACGTCGTTGCCGAGGGTGATGCCGCCATGCCCGAGCAGCACCACATAATCGTTGAGCGAGACAGCGTTGCCGATGAGGATGTTGCCGCTTTGCGCGTCAATGACCACGCCTTTGCGCATCGACACGCCGTCCCCGATGCTGATCCGGCCTCCCCGCCAGCGGAAATGCGGCCAGTAAAGCATCTTGGGCCGACGCCCGATCTTCAATCTGCCCCCGGAGGCCAGGGCGCGAAGCTTCACGAGGATGCCGATATTCATGGATCAGACCGGCCGAAATCTCGGATCGATGATCCGTGGCTGCTCGACACATATCGGCGAATATTCCACATCCTGCCGGTTGTGAAACCAAGGCATCGGGAAATCGGCGTTCGGGCTTCCGAGCCCAACCTCCAAGCCGGTATAGACCGAAAGCTTCGTCATCGGATGCTCCGTCTCCAAGACTGCCGAGGGGTCATAGGGGAAGCAACTTCGCCATGTGTCAAGCGCGTGTCGAGAGTTCCAATCGTGACAGCGGGGAGGTGAATGACCAGACCGAGCTTGGGATTCGACCCTCAACCCTCGCATCGGATCAGCGCGCAATAACTGGTGTGACGGCTTGCGGGGTTTCCTTCCAGCTGTCATCAATCAGGGCGGGACTGCCGACTTCAGAGACTTCTCGAATTCCTTGGAAGTGGACGAACGCATGCACCGCCGCAAATTCGGACCTGCCCTGCTGGTATTTCTGGCAATTATCCTGATCATCATTCTGTGGATCGGCAGCGGAATGCTGGGTCGGGACACGGAGGCGGCCGCGCCGGTCAAACCCCGGATCCCGGTCGTGGCCGCGAGTTGGAGCGAGGCCCGGCCGATCGACAGGAACCTGTTTCTCTATGGCGCGCTGCAGCCCCGCAACAGCATCGTGCTGCGCGCCCGGACCGAGGGCCTGCTGCAGGATATCGTGGCACAGGGAACGATGGTCGGCGCGGGCGACGCGCTTGGCCAGCTCAGCATGGATGACCGGGCCGCGAGGCTGGCCCAGAGCCAGGCCAACCTCGCCTCGGTGCAGCGCAATGCCGAGGCTTCCGAGCAATTGGCGAACCGGGGCGTCCGCTCGGACCTCGAGGCGCAGTCCCGGCAGGCCGAGCTGGAGGCCGCGCGCGCCGCGCTCGAAGCGGTCGAGATCGACATCGAGAACACCACGCTTCGCGCCCCGATCGCCGGGACGGTCAGCCGGCTGATCCTCGATGCCGGCAGCTTCGTCGCGCGCGGCGGCGAGGTGCTGGAGATCGTCAACAACGATCCGCTGCTGGCCATCGTTCAGGTCCAGCAAACCGAGATCTCGAACATTCATGCCGGGATGCCCGCCCGGGTGCAGCTTATCGGCGGGCGGATGTATCAGGGAAAGGTCAGCTTCGTCTCGCCCGTCGCCGATGCGGCGACCCGGACCTTTCGCGTGGAGGTCGAGGTTCCCAACCCGGAGGCCGTCATCCCCGCCGGCATCAGCGCGGAGGTCACGCTGACGGTCGAAACCGCACTCGCCCATTACATCTCGGCCTCGCTGGTCCGCCTCGACCATCATGGACAGACCGGCGTGCTGGCGGTTTCCGAGGATAACCGGATCCTGTTCCGCCCAGTTGAGTTCGTCACGGCCGATGCCGCCGGCATCTGGGTCGCCGGGCTTGAGGCGCGCGAGCATCTGGTCACGATCAGTAACGGCGCCATCGCGGCGGATGAGGTGGTCGAGGTGCGGGAAACCCCGCCGGAATTCAGCCTGCCCGAAGCGCCACAATCGCCCGGAATCGTCCAGATCGAAGCCGCACCGACCGGAACCGGCCCATGAGCGGGCTGATCGCTGCGGCCTTCGCGCGCACCCGCACGACCATCCTTCTTTTCTTTCTGCTGCTTTTCGCGGGAATCTTCGCCTATGTGGCGATCCCGAAGGAATCGACGCCGACGATCGAGATCCCGTTCTTCTCGGTCAATGTCACTTACCCGGGCATTTCTGCCGAAGACAGTGCCCGCCTGCTGATCGAACCGCTGGAAAGGCGCCTGCAGTCGATTTCGGGCCTGCGGCGGCTGACCGGGCAGGCGGGGGACGGTTTTGCCAGCATCCGGCTGGAATTCGAGCCGGGGCACGATCAGGCCACGGCATTGACCGATGTGCGCGACGAGGTCGAGAACGCGACACCGGACCTTCCGACCGGCGCGGATCCTCCGGTCGTCCGGGAAATCGACCTTTCGCTTTTTCCGATCCTGACGGTCGGGCTGTCCGGTCCGATCCCCGAGCGCGACCTGATCCATCTTGGCCGCGACCTCGCGCAGCGGATCGAGTCGGTTCCGGGCGTGCTGGAAGCCCAGCTTTCGGGGGATCGCGAGGATCTGCTTGAGGTCAATGTCGACCCGCTGGCGATGCAATCCTATGGCATCTCCGCCCGTGATGTCGCGCAGGCCGTGCAGAGCAACAACCAGCTTGTTCCGGCAGGAGCCTTTGACACCGGGGCAGGGCGGATCGGCGCGTCGATCCCCGGCATGGTGCGTTCTCTCGCCGATGTTCTCGTCATGCCGGTCGTTGTCACTGCCGATACGGTGGTCAGGATTCAGGACGTGGCCGAGGTGCGCCAGACCTTCCGCGACCCGACCAGCTTTGCCCGCATCGAGGGCGAACCCACCATCGCGATCGACATCACCCGAAGCTCGAACGCCAATATCCTCGAGACCGTGGCCGCCGTGCAGGCCGTGATCGAGGAGGAGCGGCCGCAGCTTCCGCAGTCGTTGCAGATCCATTTCATGCAGAACCAGGCCGAAGATATCGCCACCATGCTCGGCGATCTCGAGAACGGGGTCATTCTCGCGGTGCTGATGGTGATGTTGCCCACCATCCTGATCCTCGGGCTGCGTCCGTCGATGATGATCGGAATATCGATCCCCAGCGCCTTTTTTGCCGGTATCCTCGTGATTTATCTGCTGGGTTTCACGCTCAACATCATCGTGCTTTTCGGCCTGATTCTGGTCATCGGCATGCTGGTCGACGGCACGATGGTCGTCGTCGAAAAGGCTGAGCGCCTGCAATCGCAAGGTCTATCCGGCCCGGCGGCCTATCGGGAGGCGGCCTCGCGAATGGCATGGCCCGTCATCGCGGCCATCGCCACCTCGCTCGCGGTGTTTTTTCCGCTGCTGTTCTGGCCGGGCACGGCCGGACGCTTCATGATGTTCCTGCCGGCCACCGTTCTCGTCACCCTGATCATGTCGCTCGTCGTGGCGCTGGTCTTTGTCCCGGTCATCGGGGGGCTGATCGCCGGAAAGGCCGCGGCAGCCCCGTCCGGTCCGGCCGAGATCCGCGTCCCACGGTTCTATGACGCGATCCTGTCGCGCACGCTTGAACATCCGGCCCTGACCGTCCTCATCACCCTTGCCGTGCTGGTGCTTTCCTTTTTCGCCTATGGGCGATTGGGGCCGGGGGTCGAATTCTTTCCCGAGATCGAGGCGGAGCGGGCGCAGATCCAGATCCGGGCGGATGGCAACCTCTCGGTGTTCGAGGCGGACCGCCTCGTCCGCCTCGTCGAGCAGGCGGTGATCGGAACCGAAGGGGTCGATCTGACCTATGCCCGGACCATAGGCACGGTGGAGGGCCGCCTTGGCGCGAATGTCGATCCCGACGTCATCGGCACCATCCAGCTTGACCTGACCGACTGGCGTGACCGCCCGCCGGCGAGCGAGATCATGGCCGAACTCGAGGCGCGGGCTGCCGCAGTCCCGGGGGTTGGCGTTCAGGTGCAGGAGCAGCGCTCGGGGCCGGTGTCCTCCCGGCCGGTCGAACTCGAACTCTCCTCCACCGATGTCGCGGCGCTGCCCGGCGCTGCCGCAACGTTGACCGCGCTGATGCAGGAGCTTGGCGGCTTTACCGATATTTCCAGCGATGTTCCGGTGCCGGGGGTCGAGGCGCGGCTTGTCATCGATCGCGAGAGGGCGGCCCATTACGGGGCGGATATCGCGACCCTCGGGAACGCGGTCCGGCTGATGACGAACGGTGTCACCCTGGGCTCCTATCTGCCGCCCGATGTTGATGATCAGGTCGATATCGTGCTTCGCTATCCGCTGCAGGACCGCAACTTCTCGCAGCTGAGCACCTTGCGGGTGATGACGCCGATGGGGATGATCCCGATCTCGAACTTCGCCCGGATCGTTCCGGCCGAGGCGCCGTCGATCGTGAAATATTCGGGCGGCAGGACCGTCCAGAACATCTCGGCCGGACTGGCGCCGGGGCAGGGGTTGGCCGACGCCCTCGAACAATTGCAGAAACGTCTCGATGCCACGGATCTTGGCGCCGTCGACTGGCGCTTCCGGGGCGAGATCGAGGACCAGCAGGACACCCTGCAATTCCTTGTGCTGGCCTTTGTCGCCGCGCTGTTCCTGATGTTCATGGTCATGCTGACCCAGTTGAACAGCTTCTTCCAAAGCTTCCTGGTGCTCTCTGCCATCATCTGCTCGATCCCCGGCGTGTTGATCGTCCTGATTGTCACTCAGGCGCCCTTCTCGCTGGTGATGGGCGGCATGGGGGTGATGGCGCTGGCAGGCGTGGTTCTGAACAACAACATCATCCTGATCGACGCCTATAACGAGCTGCGCGCCGGGGGCATGGATCCAAACAGCGCCGCGCTGCATTCCGCGAGGGAGAGGCTGCGGCCCATCCTGCTGACCGCATTCACCACCATCACCGGGTTGCTGCCGATGGCGATCGGGCTGACGATCGATTTCTTCGATCGCGATGCGTTTTTTGGCGCTCCCTCGGGCCAATTCTGGGTGCAGCTATCGACCACGATCGTCGGGGGCCTGATCGTGGGCACCGTCATCACCTCCTGCCTGACGCCGACGCTGCTGGCCTGGGACGGAAGGCGACGGGAACGCAGGGCGGCTCGCGCGGCGAAGGACTGAGGACGGAGCGTCGGCCCGTTTCTGCCCAAGCCACTCGGACCCTCCTTCGGCTGCACGCCCTTGTTCAGAACCTGACGCGCAGCCGGAAGATATTCGTTTGACCCGCCTTTCATATTCCCGGTGTTTTCCATGCGCCGAACGACGATGGAGCCGGCGGAGGAAACTGTAGCGGGAGGGGCGGCGATACTTTCTCAGAAATGAACCCCTATACAACAGCACGCAGTTAAGGACGCAGAGAGGCTTTTCGCCGAGGCGAATGTCCGATCATTTGGACCCGCGTTGGAAACTCCGTGCGCCGACGACTGTAACCGCGCCAAATATCAGGCTGTAGAAATACCTCGCGATAACTCGAATGAGCCGACCAGATTTCACCGGCAAGGCTTCGGCCAATCCACCCTGGTCGATATTATCGGGCGAAAGCTCAGGGCTCGGCCATATGATTTTCTTGCCCGGAGGTCGGGGTCGGGCATAGGCTGTCCCGTGAATGCTTCCCTCACGAAACGGGGGCCAAAGTGATATTCTTACTTTCAGTCGAAGGAATGAACATCCGATGAGCTTTCGCAAAACATTGACGTGCAGCCTTGCTCTGATCCTTCCACTGGCTTCCTGTTCGCCCACTCCTGCGCCAAGCCATACGGCCCAGGGCGCAATCGGCGGGGCGGTGACCGGCATTTTGGTTAGGGGCCAGCAGACGGGTTCCCGGACGGAAGCGGTTCGCGCCGGGGTGATCGGCGCCGGGGTCGGGGCCGCAATCGGCTCGATCGCAGACCAGCAACGCGCCGTCAGGGAGGCAATCAACGATCCCAATGTCAGCGTCGGCAATGACGGGACCAATCTTACGGTGATCTTCCCCAATTCGGTCATGTTCGAAACCTCCTCGGCCGTGCTCTCACCCACGGGACAGCGCGATCTGGGTCGGCTGGCGGCGCATCTGAACAGCCAGATGCGTGGGAACACGATCGTGGTGATCGGGCACACGGACAGCACGGGTTCGCTGAGCTACAACCAGACGCTGTCGGAACATCGCGCCCGTGGAGTGGCCGGCACACTGGTGGCGCACGGCGTCGCGCCATCGCGCATCACCGCGCTGGGGCAGGGCGCAACCCGGCCGCTGGCCTCGAACGATACGCCCGAGGGGAGGGCCATGAACCGCCGCGTGGAGGTTATTATCCGGCCGCCGCAATAGCGCGAAGCAGCGGGATCGGCGCAATGCGCGCCAAGGGGTTCGCCCGGTAGGCACGCGGGTTCGAGTGACCCTCTGTCCACACCTGCGAGCGCGGACGGGCAATGTGACCGAGCCGCAGGTCGTTCTGTCTCCGTCACGGGCAGCGCCGGCGGATGCAACGCAAGTCGCGCGCTATTCGGTTCCTTCTGTCCTGCGAAGGTTCACGATCGACCTTGCGGCCATCCGTCTTGCCTCGTCCGGGGCGACGCCGAGCGCCGAACAATTGGTGAGAATTGCCCGCACGATCTGCATCTCGCTATCGGCGAGGGCTGCCGGCTTCCCGGCCGGATACTCGTCCGATGCCATCACTTGGGCTTACTTGCGACGGCGCTGGCGACCTTGTCCTTGGTGCTTGGCGCGGCGGCGATCACCTTTGGTTTCACCGCCTTGGGCTTCTTCTCGTCGCGTTTCCGTTTGTCCATGCCCTTGGCCATTGGCCTGCTCCTTCCGATTGCCGCCGAAAATCGACGGCTCTGACAGACTAGACCTTTATGGGAGGATAGATACCCGCCTTCTCAGATTTCCTTCAGTCAGGCGCCGTCATTCAGGCACGCGCTGCCCCGTGGTGGCGGAGTTTTCGACCTCATCCTTCGATACCTCCTCCTCGGCATCCTCTCCGGTGATCGCCTGTGCCACGTCGGCTGCCAGTTCGTTCAGCAATTCGACCTCGTCCTCGCCCAGATCGCGGGGACGCGTATCCAGCAGGCACAATGCCCCCAGAACCATGCCGTCTGCCGTGCGAAGCGGCGCGCCGGCATAGAAGCGCGTCTTCCAGAGGTTGATCGCCGGATTGTCCGCAAAGCGCGGGTCGCGTTGGGTGTCGTGGATGACCAGCGTGTCGTCGCTGGCAACCACGTGATCGCAGACCGCATCCTCGCGGGGCAGGGTGATCATGTTGCTGCCGTCCCGGGTCACTTCGCCGGGCAGATCCATGCTTTGACCGATGATGAACTCGCGCTCGGCGTCGATCGCGGTGATCACGGCAAATTCCACGTCAAAGACCTCGGCCGCGCGGGCGGCAAGCGCGTCCAGCTCTTCGCGCGACTGGCCGCTCAGCACGCCCGTTTCGCGCAGGGCGGAGACACGCTCGCTATCGTTTTCGGGGCGGGGTGCCACCTGACGCTGGCGGGCCAGTTCCGGGCTCAGCATCTGTTCGATCCGCCGGATCGCTTCGTCAACCGACGTGACCACCGCGTCTGCGCCGAGGTCACCGGGGCCTTCACCTTCCGCGACACGCTGGGGCGGGTTCCACAGCGCCAGGACGATCTTCACCCCCGGCCAGCGATGGCGCAGGCGACGGCAGAAAGACCGCGCGGAAAGTTCTGGCTGACGGCTGAAATAGCTGAGGCAGACAATCTCGACCTCGCTCAGGTCCAGCTTGTCCAGATAGCGCGCCGTCAGGACGCCGGCCGGGCGCTGGTGGGCGCGGATATCGTGGAAGCCCAGGGCGTGGACCAGCATCTCGCACGCCACGTTGTCGATTTCCCACTTGCCGCCGATGCAGGCGACGCGCGCCGGGCCTTTGGGCTGATCGGGCGCCGGATATTCCTCGCGCAGGTCGTCCAGCATCACGTCCATGCCGTTGACGACGCGCAGGCGATGTTCCGCACGGGCCTGGGTCAGGAAGTCATGACTGGCCTGCCGCAGCACCTCGATGCCGTGCCGGTCGTAGAATTCCGCAACCGAACTGTCCTCGATGGCGTTGCTGGCGATCTCGATCGCCTCCTCGGGGTCGTCGGCGATCAGGCGCTGATAGATCCGGGTCGGCACGTCCAGAACCGGAGTCGAACCCAGCAGCGTATCCAGGAATTGTAGCTGAGGCAGGTTGCGCCCGATCACCAGCAAGCAAACGGTCAGCGGCGTGGACAGGACCAGCCCGATCGGACCCCATAGCGCGGTCCAGAAGGTCGCGGCGGCGATCAGGGACAACGCCGACAGCCCGGTGCTGGTCCCGTAGAGGACCGGCTCGATGATATTGTTGCTGATGAGTTCCAGAACAACGATCAGGCCGACGGTCAGCAGCACCATGTTCCAGCCGGGATCGACGGCAAAGGCCAGCGTGATCGGAAAGATCGCCGACAGCATCGGCCCGACATAGGGGATGAAGCGCATGACCGCCGCCAGCGTGCCCCAGAGGATCCAGCCCGGAACGCCGATCAGCCACAACCCCAGCGCCATCGGAATGGCGTAGGTGACGTTCACCACCAGCTGCATCAGCAGGTATTTCGAGATGCGGCTGCCCGCTTCCTCGATCGCGTCGGTCGACCGGTGAAGGTTGCCCCCCAGCATGCGGATCAGCCGGTCGCGCAGGTCGCCGCGATCAAGAAGGGCAAGGAACACGAAGACGAGGACGATACCCGCCGTCGCCACCGGCGCCAACACCGGCACCAGCCAGGCGATGGCGGTCCGAAACGGCGATTGCGGAGCCGGAACCACCTGCACCCGGGTCTGGGGCAGGCTTTCCTCGTTCTGAGCGATGGCTTTCTCGACCTCCTCCTGCACGGTGTCGATCATGTCCATGGCGCCGTCGAAGATGCCGGGGCCTTTCATGCTGTCACCGAGGTCGTCGATCTTGCTGCGGACGGTGCTTTGATAGGTCGGCAGCTGCACGGCGAGCAACCGCACCTGCGATCCGACCAGCAGCCCCAGCCCGAGGATCACCGTCACCACCGTCGCCATCACCAGGATCACCGCCGGCACCCGTGGCAACCCCCGCCGGCCCAGCCAAACGACCAGAGGGCTAAGCGCAAAGCTGATCAGAAACGCTATCGCCAGAGGGATCAGCACATCCTGTCCGAGGTAAAGCCCCGAAAGGATCAGCGCCGCGACCAGAAGCCACGCTGCCAATCGCACGATATCCGGCGTCTGGACCGGTGTGACTGGATCGTCCATCATGTGCTTCCCTCGCCGTCGTCGACGCAAATCGTATGACCAACGCATGCTGAACCACTAGGTTCGATCCGGAGAGATGTGTGATTAGCTTTTCGAAATTGCGATCGACCCGATGGCCGGCGGCGACGAGGCCACGCGACAGGCGCGCAAAGAAGATTGGAGCGAAGTGTTCCACGCCATTCTTGCAAGCGACGAGGATTTCTCCGCTGCACTTCAGCGTTGCCTTTCCCATGATGGGAAAGCCACGCTGGCGAGGAAGCGGCGAACCGGTAGAAGGGCAAGAAGTCATAGACGGGTTGCCCCGTGATCGATACGCCCGGAGCGTTTGCGTCCGTGGGGGAGCGAAACTCCCGGAAGCTGCCGTTCGGGTGCGGCCTCAGCAGGATGGTTGCCAATATGGGAGGGATGCAATCGAAGCTGTCGCTGGTCACGCAGGTTGACGCAAAGCGGTCGCATCTTTCCCGCAGGAAACGAAAGCGCTTTCCAACTCCGGGACGCATTGCCATCCTCCAAGTGCGAGGCTGATCCCTCCGGCCCCCCTTCGCATCGTTTGCACAGGAGCGCGCATGGCCTGCATCTTCCACGAATTGGCCGCTCGGCTGGCCTTCGCCCTTTGCCTTGGCGCATGCCCGCATGTCGGGCTGGCACAAAGCGCTACCCCCATTCCCGCCACCGCCCCGCAGGACCGGCTGTCGCAGATGTTCACCTAGTGGAACGAGGCGATGACCCGGCCGGGCGCCCTGACCGAGTAAGGTTTGCCGCCTATTTCACCCCAGATGCGCCTCTGCTCATCGACGGGGCCGAGGTGATGCGTGGCCCGGCCGGCTGGGCGGAGCGTTTCCAGATGATCCAGAAGATGACCGACGCGGTCGAGATCGTACTGCCGTTCCGCTACAGCTTCCAGCATGGTGACCGCATCTATACCTATCACATCACCCGCAGCCGCGCGCAGGGCAAGGTGTCCTTGCATACTGGCGGCAGGCCATGCGGATCTGGTGGGAGACAAGATCGCCCGAGTGACGCTGGTCCGGGCCGAGATCGACCCGGCCTCGGATCCCGATTGCTGGCGCGAATAGTGCCTTTCCTTCAACAGAACCCTGCGAGGCAAGAGACATGCGCCTTAAACCGATCCGTCTTGTCGCGCTGGCCATCGGGCTGGTGTTGCCGCAGGCAACTCTCGCCGAGCCCACGACCCTGATCGCCGACGGCTATGTCGATGTGCTGACAGGTGAGGTGGTTCGCGACGCGGTCGTCGTCGTCGACGACGGCCGAATCCTCGCCTTGGGCCGGCCGCGGATACGCCCATCCCCGCGGACGCCCGCCGCATCGACCTGTCGGAGAAATGGCTGGTGCCGGGGTTGATGAACGTGCATGTGCACTTGGGCCTGATCCTTCCCGGCATTCAGATGCTGGAACTGGCCGATGAATCCGAGGCGGCGCTGGCGCTGCGCATGGCCGACAATGCCTATAAATCCCTGCGGAGCGGCGTCACCACCATCCGCCTTACCGGCGAGGTCAGGCACGCCGACCTGACTGTGGCCCGCGCCGTCGAGCGGGGCAAGTTCCCTGGCCCGCGCATCTTTACGGCGGCCGAGATCGTCGGCATCACCGGCGGCCCCGGCACCACGCTGGAGCCGACCAATGACGGTCCCTATAAGGTGCGAAAGGAAACCCGGCGCCAGATCCGCTCCGGTGCCGACTGGATCAAGATCGCCATCACCGGCGGCATCGGCACGCCAGGCGGCGGCGTGGCGCAAGGGCTGATGATGCCCGACGAGATCCAGGCCGCGGTCGAAATCGCCACCCGTCACGGTGTCAAGGTGACGGCGCATTCCGGGTCCTCGGATGCCACGCGCGAGGCGGTGAACCTGAGGGTCAAAGGCATCGAGCACGGCTATTTTCTGGATCGCGAGATCTTGCAGCTGATGCATGAAAAGGACGTCTGGTTTGTGCCGACGATGATTGTCAGCCAGCCAGCGACTTTTGAGTTCTTCCGCCGGATCGGGGCGCCCGATTGGTATATGGCGCGGGTGAAGGAGGTCGGCGTCGATCACTGGAACGCGCTGAAAATGGCGGTCGAGGAGGAGGTGAAGATCGCGCTCGGCAGCGACCAGTTCCCATTTGAGCCCAATGACGGCACCACCGCCACCATCTGCGAGGCCGAGTATTATCTCGAGGCCGGAATGACGCCGCTGGCGGCACTCCAGGCCGCCACCATCCAACCAGCGCGGATGCTCGAGATCGACGGCCAGACCGGATCGCTGAGCGTGGGCAAGTTCGCCGACATCGTCGCGGTCGAGGGCAATCCGCTGGAGGACTTCCACGCGCTCCGCTCTCTGGGACGCTTCCGTGACGGAGGGGAGGAGTGGCATGGCCGGCTTCATCGAGAGGGTTCAGCGCAGCCAGACGGTGCTTTTCCCGGAGCGACTGGAAGACTGGATCGGTGAGGATGATCTTGTTCGTATTATTGATCTGTTCGTCGATCAGCTTGACCTGTCTGACCTCGGTTTCGTGCGCTCGACTTCGGCGCGCACCGGTCGGCCCGGGTATCATCCTGCCATTTTGCTGAAGCTGTTCATCTACGGCTACCTGAACCGGATCCCGTCGAGCCGCAGGTTGGAACGCGAGGCCGGGCGCAAATGTGGCTGACGGGGCGGCTGGTGCCGGACCACAAGGCCCTCGCCGCCCAGAAGTGGTCCCGTTGATCTGAACCTGTGGGGGCGTTTTTCCAAGTGGATTTCCGCCTTGTTCACGCCGCCGCGTCTTGGCGCGCCGGCTGGTTGAAATCGGCCTGTTGGCACCGCCTTTTGATCTGGGTCTCAGATCTTAAGCTATGTCGTTATTGACGTCGGTAACGACGTCGTATGGGGGAGCTGACTTCTGGTGCCTCATGTTGAAGTTCTGGGAGGTGAGCGTCGCCATCGCGGGTCGGATGCCGAGAAGATCTCGGTCCTGGAGCGCGTTGGTGTTGGCGGTAGGACGGTGGCGGATGTTGCGCGTGAGGCAGATCTGACGCGGCAACACATCTATCAGTGGCGACAGGAGATGCGGCGCAAGGGACATTGGCTGTCTCGGGTTCGGCGCTTTTTGTGCCGGTTGACGAAGATACCGCTGGCCCCAGCGATCCCCTGACACCCGGAGCAGTGCCAATGATCGAGATATTGCTGCGCAACGGTCGGCAGGTTCGTTGCATCGAGACGATCGATGACCGATCTTTTTCCCGGCTGATCCGTGTCCTGGAAGCCGTATGATCGAGCCCGGCACAGGCGTCCGGGTCTATCTGGCCTGCGGCGTAACCGACATGCGGAAGGGGATCGATGGCCTTGCAGCGCTCGCCCAGGATGATCTGCGTCAGAAGCCGACCGGTGGTGCCGTGTTTGCATTCCGTGGCCGCCGAGGCGACCGGCTGAAGCTTTTACACTGGGATGGGCAAGGCTTCTGCCTTTATTACAAGGTGCTGGAAAAGGGGCGCTTTCCCTGGCCCGCGCGCGGTGACGGCGCCGCGCGTCTGACCTCGGCGCAGTTGGCGATGCTATGGGAGGGGATCGATTGGCGCAGGCCGGACTAGGGAGCGCCACCGGCCCGCGTGGGCTGATTTATCTTGCTGAAAACACCTTGTTTTTATAGCGGTTCTGCCTGCCTTGTGGTCGTCGAACAAAACCCGAAAGGCTGGAACGAATTCCTCAAAGACCTCGTTGGCGGTCAGGAAAACGTCGCGCGCTTCAAGAACAAATTGCCCGGATAGCGGCGGGGCCGTTACGACGGAGCAGCACTCGATCTGATTTGATCGCCCGGCAATTCCTGGGCACGCCTTTGCGGCGCACCGTAGGTGACCTGGTATCTGCAAAACGAGGGCCAAGGCGTGAACCAGAAGCGGATCCGACGACGACCTCTGACCTCTATCAGGGTCGTGAGGCTGCAATCGGTGCAGTCGAGAAACATGCGAATGAATACGGAGTGACGATCGTCGATATCGGTGCTGTCCGAACGACGCCCTTCAGCCGCGCCCGCGATAGGGCGGCACACCCTGATCCGGGATCCAGATCCCCTCCGGCATCGCGCCGCTCTGCCAGAACACGTCTATCGGGATGCCGCCGCGCGGATACCAGTAGCCACCGATCCTAAGCCAGCGAGGGTCCAGAAAGACGACGAGGCGCCTTGCGATGGAAATGGTGCAATCCTCGTGAAAGGCGCCATGATTGCGGAACGAACCCAGAAACAGCTTGAGCGACTTCGACTCGACCAGCCATTCGCCGGGCACATAGTCGATCACCAGATGCGCGAAATCGGGCTGTCCGGTCATCGGGCAGAGCGAGGTGAATTCGGGCACGGTGAAGCGCACATTGTAGCTGACATCAGCCTGTGGATTGCGCACGCGTTCCAGTTCGGCCCGGTCGGGGCTCTGCGGCAGGACGGTTGCACCGCCGAGTTGCTTGAGTTCGCTGTAGATCGTGTCAGACATTCTTGCTCCTTTCACACGCCACGCCTGTTGCCCCAGATGAAGACATGGAGCTGCGGCAGGATTATCGGGGACAGCCAGCCTTTTCCGACGGTTTCATCGACCAGCCAGAGCAGCCGGTCCGCAAGCCGCTGAGGATCGACGGGCCGTTCGGGATCGGTTTCGGGATTTCCGGGCTGCAGGTAGAGGCGAAGCCTGGGATAGCGCGCAGCCGTCGCGCGCGCCCAGTCGAGGTCGGCTTGGTCGAAGATCACGATCTTCATCACGGCATCGGCCGCTCCGGCTGCCGCGAGACAGGCATCAAAGGCAGACCAGTCGACTTCCTGCCCGCTCGATGGTGGTTTGGGCGAGAGGACCAGCAGTGAAAGATCCGCGAACCAGTCCCGTGCGACCGAGCCCTGCGTCTCGCAGGCAAAGCGGTAGCCTCCGGCCTTGCCGAGCGCGATGACCGGGGCAAAGTCCTGGATCGCAGGATTGCCGCCGGAGATCGAGACGGTCAGCGGTTGCCCCGCGGACAGCAGTTCGACCTCGGCCATGACGGCTTCGGGCGCCATGATCTGCCATTCATGGCGATATCGGCTGTCGACGGCATGCAGGCTGTCGCACCAGCTGCAGCGATAGTCACAGCCGCCAGCCCGGATGAAGACGGTGGGCTGCCCGATCAGCGCACCCTCGCCCTGGATGGTGGGGCCGAATATCTCGGCAATCCGCAGCGTCATGGCCGATACTCCGCCCATGTCTTCGGGGTTTCCGAGACACGCACCGCGCTGACCTCGGGCCAGCGGGTCTTGCACCAGTCAAAGAAGTGACGGGCAAGGTTTTCGGCGGTGGAGGGCAGGTTCAGCACGTCATTCAGGTGCCGGTGATCGAAATCGTCGTCGATATGGGCCTTGAGCGCGGCCAACTCGTGATAGTCGCGCACGAAGCCATCGGCATTCAGCTCGGCCGAAGCCAGTTCGACGACCACGATATAATTGTGCCCGTGTAACCGCGCGCATTGGTGATCGGCGGGCAAATGCGCAAGTCGATGGGAGGCCGAAAAGTGGAATTCCTTGCTGATCCTGTACATCAGGCCTGCACCTTCGCCGCTATGGCGGTGCGCCAGAAATCGGGATCGGCATAAATCGTGGGGTCGGCGAT
>Ga0160471_100210_pt1 | contig 20427 bp, 15 predicted proteins | sample HID1973K_E11MG_FD_108268 | JGI IMG/M metagenome (GOLD analysis project Ga0160471, IMG submission 108268) | Enriched mosquito-associated microbial communities from UW Madison campus, WI, USA - HID1973K_E11 MG | ecosystem: Host-associated > Arthropoda: Insects > Digestive system > Unclassified ... | reverse complement strand
GCGCCGGTTGCCAAAGGCGACCTGCTGCCCCTCGACCAGACGGCGGAAGCCGGGCGGCAGCGGGGCGCTGCTGTCGGACATGTTGAAGGGACGCTCCTCGGCGCGTTCGGCGATCATGGCCTGCGACATCCCGGCGCGTCGCCAGAAGGCGATGGCCTCGGGCGTCGGGCGGTCCTGCAGGTCGAGAATGCTCATCCGCGCCATCAGCCAGGCGGTGCGCGAGGTCCAGAGTTCCGCGCCACGGGACTGGAACCAGCCCGCCAGCCCCATATGGTCGAGGTGGTGATGCGTGACGATCAGCCGCGTGACGGGCACGCCGCCCAGCGGTCCGGCCATCAGCCTTTGCCAGATGGCGCGGCAGTTGCGGGTGTCGATCCCGGTATCGATCACCGTCCAGCCGTCATCGTCGCGCAGCGCGTAGACATTGACGAAATCCGGCTTGAAGGGCAGGGGCATCTGTATCCACAGCACCCCCGGCGCGACTTCATGCGCCTCGCCCTCGGCAGGCTGGATATGCGTCAAGCTGTGGATCACGACGCCATTTGACCGAGGAAGACGGCATCGTCAAGCGCCTCGAGATCGGTGAGCCCGGCCTTTGCCGCCGCAAGATCCGCCGAGAATTGCGGCAGAATCCGGGTGATATGGACCCGCGCCAATGCGGTGCTGCCGCCCCGCGTCGCCGCAAGCAGGTGGTAATGCGCGCCAAGGACGCGCGCGAAGGCCGAGAGATAGGGCACGGCGCCGGCAAACCGCTCGGGCAGGTCGCGGTCCAGCAACTCCTGCGTCGCCTCGCGCAGGGTCTCGGCGCATTGCCAGACCTGATGGGCAAGCTCTGGCTCGGCACCCTGTGCGGCCTTGGCCCCGTCAAGGATCTCGTCCAGCAGGGCCATGGCGGCGGTGCCGCCATCCGCCAGCTTGCGCCCGACCAGATCCATGGCCTGAATGCCGTTCGTGCCCTCGTAGATCGAGGTGATGCGCACGTCGCGCAGATATTGGGCGATGCCGGTCTCCTCGATATAGCCCATGCCGCCATGGACCTGCACCGCGGTATCGGCGACGCGGGTGCCCGCATCCGTGCCATAGGCCTTGGCGATCGGGGTCAGGAACGCCGCACGCGCGGCCCAGTCGGCGCTGTCGGTGGCCTTCGCCATGTCGATCGCGACCGCGCAGGCAAGGCAGATGGCGCGGGCAGCAAAGACCTCGGCCCGCGCCGTCGCCAGCATCCGGCGCACATCGGGATGGCGGATGATCGGGCCCATCTGGACGCGCTCGGCGGCATAGGCGGCGGCCTGCTGCAAGGCGGCCTCGCCCTGCGCGACGCCCTGGATGCCGACGCCAAGCCGGGCGCAGTTCATCATCGTGAACATCGCGGCCATGCCCTTGTGCTCGGCACCCACGATCCAGCCCTTCGCGCCCTCGAAACTCATCACGCAGGTGGGAGAGCCGTGGATGCCCAGCTTGTGCTCAAGGCTGACGACGCGCAGGTCGTTCGCGGCGCCGGGATTGCCGTGGTCGTCGGGGATGAACTTCGGCACCATGAAGAGGCTGATGCCCCGCGTTCCCGGCGCGCCGTCGGGCAGGCGTGCCAGCACCAGATGGCAGACATTCGCGGTCACGTCGCTGTCGCCCCAGGTGATGAAGATCTTTTGCCCGGTGATGCGATAGGTTCCGTCATCCGCCCGCTCGGCCCGCGTGGTCAGCGCGCCCACATCCGAGCCCGCCCCCGGCTCGGTCAGGTTCATCGTGCCCGACCATTCGCCGGAATTGAGTTTGGGCAGGTAGAGCGCCTTCAGCGCGTCGCTGCCGTGATGCTCCAGCGCCTCGATCTGGCCCTGCGTCAGCAGCGGGTTCAGTTGCAGCGCGAGGCAGGCCGAGGCGACCATCTCGTTCACGGCCATGTTCAGCGCTTGCGGCAGGCCCATGCCGCCATGCTCGGGGCTGGAGGCGAGGCCGATCCAGCCGCCCTCGGCCAGCGCGGCGAAGGCTTCGGCGAAACCGGGGCTGGAGCGGAGCCGCCCGTTCTCGATCCGCGCGGGTGTCAGGTCGCCCGAGCGGTTCACCGGCGCGATCACCTCGGTCGCGACGCGGCCGGCCTCGGTCAGGATGGCATCGACGGTTTCCGGCGTGGCCTCGGCGAACATCGCGGTTGCCGCCACTTCGGGCAGGCCCACGACCCTGTTCAGGATGAACGCGATCTGCTCGACCGGAGCGTTATATGCCATGATCCATTTCCCCCCTGCGCCTTGGCAAAACCGGCGTTGGCGCATAATTGAACCCTTGGCACGATCATGATGGCCGTCGCTCAGGCCAGCAACCCGAACCCGACGTAACAAATGCAGACCCGACTTATTTCACCGGACGATCAAGGGATTGACGAGGCCTGTGCCCTGCTGGCAGCGGGCGAGGTCGTCGCCATCCCGACCGAGACGGTCTACGGCCTCGCCGGCGACGCCCGCAATCCCGAGGCGGTGGCGCGAATCTACGCGGCGAAGGGGCGACCCAGCTTCAACCCGCTGATCGTCCATGTCGCCGATCAGGACATGGCCGAGCGTTTCGCGGTCTTCGACAGCGAGGCGCTGGTGCTGACCGACGCCTTCTGGCCCGGCGCGCTGACGCTGGTGCTGCCGCTGCGCCCGGATGCGGGCATCGCCTCGCTGGTCAGTGCCGGGCTGGATACTGTCGCGATCCGCATGCCGGCGCATCCGGTGGCGCACAGGCTGCTTGCGGCCTTCGGCGGGCCGCTGGCCGCGCCCTCGGCCAATCCATCGGGTCGAATAACCGCGACCACCGCCGCCCATGTCGCCGATCCCGCGAACGGGCTGGGCGGGCGGATCCCGGCGATTCTGGATGCGGGGGCCTGTCCGGTCGGCGTCGAATCCACCATTGTCGGCTGGTCCGGGTCGCGTCCCACGCTGCTGCGCCCCGGCGGCATTCCCGCCGAGGCGATCGAGGCTGCGCTGGGCCAGCGGCTTCTGCACCCGTCCCATGATCCCGATGCCCCGAGCGCGCCGGGCCAGTTGCTGAGCCATTACGCCCCGCGCGCCAGCCTGCGGCTGAACGCGACCGCGGCCGAGGAGGGCGAGGTGATGATCGGTTTCGGCAAGGTTTCCGGCGACCTGACGCTGAGCGCCGGCGGCGACATGGTCGAGGCGGCCGCGCGGCTTTTCGAGGTTCTGCATCAGGCCGATGCGATGGACCGGCCCATCGCCGTGGCGCCAGTGCCCACGACCGGGCTGGGCGCCGCGATCAACGACCGGCTGCGCCGGGCCGCCGCGCCGCGCTAAGGGTCAGGCATGGCCCGCGCTGGGTGACAGCGCCAGCGGGTCGATCCCGAGGCCGCCAAGCGCCGCGCGCCATTTCCCGGCATTGTCCGAGCCGAAGACCAGATCATCCAGCCGGTCGGCGGTCAGCCAGCCATTGGCGAGGATCTCGGAATCGAGCTGGCCGGGGCCCCATCCCGCATAGCCGAGCGCGAGGAAGGCGGGCTGTGGGCCGTGCCCGGCCGCATAATCCTCGAGGATGTCGCGGGTGGTGGAAAGCGCGATGCTGTCGCCGATCAGCATTCGGGTCTCGTCCAGAACGCTGCCCTCGGGGACATGGTGCAGCACGAAGCCCCGCCCCGGCTCGACCGGGCCGCCGAATCTGACCGGAAGGTCGACCGCGTGGGTGCCCACGTCGATCCCCAGCTGGGCCAGCAGGTCGGTGAAGCCGATCTCGGGCATGGGACGGTTGACCAGAATGCCCATCGCGCCATCCTCGGAATGCGCACAGACCAGAATGACGGAATGCTCGAATCGCGGATCACGCATTCCAGGCATGGCAATCAGGAATTTGCCGGTCAGGTTGGTGGACGTGTCCAATGGCTGCTCCCTCGTACTTAAACAAAAGATCGGCACTGGTTTGCGATTGCGCAAGGGTGGATGACCATGCTGCCGTCTTTGTGACTTCACCGATACCCCTCCTGCCGCATAAGAATACGACCATGAAATCCGTTGCTTTCCTTTTCCTCTCGGCAGTGCCAGCCCTTGCGCAGGGCGCTTTCGGCCAAGACCTTCCGCAGCCGGGCGCGCCGCCGCCCGGCCTCGTCTCGGCCGAGCTGATGCCCGGCTGGCTTACCCCGGAAGGCCACCGGATGACCGCCCTGAGGCTGGAGCTTCAGCCGGGCTGGAAGACCTATTGGCGCAGCCCCGGCGATGCCGGCGTGCCACCGGCCTTCGACTGGTCGGGATCGCGGAACATGGGCGAGGTCGCGATGCATTGGCCGCGCCCCGAGACGATCGAATCCGGGGGAGAGCGCACGCTGGGCTATCACGATCGCCTGATCCTGCCGATCGAGATCGCGCCGCAGGATGAGGCGCTGCCGGTCGATCTGTCCGTGGTGGTCGATTTCGGCCTTTGCGAGCATATCTGCGTGCCGGTGCAGGTCGCGCTGACCGCGCCGCCGCCGGGGCCGACGCCCGATCCGCTGATCGAGGCCTCGCTTGCAAGGGTGCCGGATCTGGCGACCGACCTGCCCGAATGCCATGTCGAGGAGATCGACGACGGCATGCGCGTGACCGCGCGCTTTGCCGGCCGCGATGCACCCGAAGTGGCGATGGAACTGCCCGGAGACCCGGTCTGGGTCTCGCAGCCCGAGCTTGCGCGCATCGATGGCGTGCTGAGCGCGCGGGCGGATTTCGTCCCCGAGACGGGCAAGCCCTTCCCTCTCGATCCGGCACGCCTGCGCCTGACCCTGATCGGGCCGGATGACGCGACCGAGTTCCGGGGCTGCAACCCGGCCCGGGACTAGAGCGGGAGACTAGGGCGCGCCGTCGAGCCGCGCCGCGACCGAAAGCAGGTCGGCCCATGCCTCGCGCTTCGCGAGCGGTGTGCGCAGCAGATAGGCGGGATGGGTCATCGGCAGCGCGGGCAGGCCGAAGGCCTCGCTCCACTTGCCGCGCAGCTTCAGGATGCCCTGCCGGTTCAATGCCGCGATGCAGGGCGTATTGCCCATCAGGACCAGCAACTCGGGCTGCACCAGCTCGACATGGCGGCGCAGGAAGGGCAGCATCAGCGCGATCTCGGCCGGTTCGGGCCTGCGGTTTCCGGGCGGCCGCCAGGGCAGGACATTGGTGATGTAGAGCCCGCGCTCGGCATCGGTCGCGTCCCGCGACAGGCCGATGGCGGCGAACATCCGGTCGAGAAGCTGGCCCGCCCGGCCGACGAAGGGGCGGCCCTGCATGTCCTCCTCCTCGCCCGGCGCCTCGCCGATGACCATAACGCGCGCGCCGGCGCGCCCGTCGGCAAAGCAGAAATTCCGCGCGCCCTTGCGCAGCTCGATCGGCTCGAAGCTTTCCTGCGCGGCGGCGAGGGCGGCAAGCGTGGTCGCGGCCCCGGCCAGCGCCTCGGCCCGCGCGGCATGGTCGGTCGCGGCATCCGGCGGCGGCGCTGTCGCGGCTGCGGGGTCAGGTTGCGCGGCAACCGGCGCGGCGGGGCGGTCGGGCAGGCCGTAGCGGTCGATCGCCGCGTCAAGGCAGGGCTCGTCCGCGCCAAGCTCGGCCTGCCACTGCAAAAGCGCGAGTGCCGTTTCCGCGTCGAGCGCGAATCCCCTATAGGTCGGATCTGCCGTCATGCGCGCAGGCTAGGGCGCAAGCCGCGCCGCGACAAGCACCCGCGCGCGCGGGTGTCCTAACGGGACTTGGCGAGGGGGGTGGTGCCGCCGCCCATCTCGACCAGCCGCTGGATCAGGGGCTTCGCGGTCGGCCCGATCCGGTCGCAGGCGGCGGGATCATCGAGCAGCTTGAAGGCGGGTCCGTAATATTTGCGGTCATAGGCCGTCGCATCCAGCCCGAGCCTGGCCGCCAGCAGATCGCCGGTGCCGGTGATCAATGTCCATTCGCCGTTGGTGATCTCGTATCCGGGGCAGTTCGAGGTGATCACGTTCACATTCGCGAGGTCGGCGATCATCTGCGTCGCCTCCGCCTGATCGAGGTCCGAGACATCGGGAAGCTGGACGGTGACGCCGCCATCGGCCAGCGCCGCGCCGGCCAGCAGGACCAGCGCTGCGGCCAAAGCCGTGCTTGGTTTCATGGGTTGCCCCTTTATTTCCGGTTGCCCGCCCATCCCGCCCCAAGGCCACACCGGGCGCAACCCAATTCGCCGTGAACTTGACGCAGGGTGACGGCAGGGCTAGGCGGATTGCCGAACGCGCGTAGCACGAGAGGATGCCCTGCGATGACCACCCATTCCCTGCTGATCCTGCCCGGCGACGGCATCGGTCCCGAAGTGATGACCGAGGTGCGCAAGGTCATCGGCTGGTTCCAGACCAACAAGGGCATCCAGTTCGATGTCAGCGAAGATCTGGTCGGCGGCGCGGCTTATGACAAGCACGGCGTGCCCCTTGCGGACGCGACCATGGCCAAGGCGCAGGAAGTGGACGCCGTCCTTCTGGGCGCCGTGGGCGGCCCGGCCTATGACAACCTCGATTTCTCGGTGAAACCCGAGCGCGGCCTCCTGCGCCTGCGCAAGGAGATGGACCTGTTCGCGAACCTGCGTCCCGCGCAATGTTTTGACGCGCTGGCCGATTTCTCGTCGCTGAAGCGTGAAGTGGTCGCGGGCCTCGATATCCTGATCGTGCGCGAACTGACCTCGGGCGTCTATTTCGGTGAGCCGCGCGGCATCCATTCCGACGACAACAACCCGCAGAACGAAGGCGGCCGCGTCGGCATCAACACCCAGCGCTACACCTCGGGCGAGATCCGCCGCGTCGCGCGCTCGGCCTTCGAACTGGCGAAGAAGCGCGGCAACCGCGTCTGCTCGATGGAAAAGGCCAATGTGATGGAATCGGGGATCCTGTGGCGCGAGGAAGTGCAATGGGTCCACGACAACGCATACCCGGAAGTCGAACTCACGCACATGTATGCCGATAACGGCGCGATGCAGCTTGTCCGCCGCCCCAGCCAGTTCGACGTGATTGTGACCGACAACCTGTTCGGCGACCTGCTCTCGGATGCCGCCGCGATGCTGACCGGCTCGCTTGGGATGCTGCCCTCCGCCAGCCTCGGCGCGCCGATGGCGAATGGCCGTCCGAAGGCGATGTATGAGCCGGTCCACGGTTCGGCCCCCGACATCGCGGGGCAGGGCAAGGCCAACCCGATCGCCTGCATCCTCAGCTTCGCCATGGCGCTGCGCTACAGCTACGACCTCGGCGCCGAGGCCGACCTGCTGGAGAAGGCGGTCGAGAAGGTGCTGGCCGACGGCGTGCGCACCGCCGACCTGATGGGCCCCGAGGGCGGAACGCCGGTCTCGACCTCGCAGATGGGCGACAAGATCGTCGAGGCCCTCTCGGCACTCTGAGATACCGCCGCGCCCGCCCCGAAAGGCGGGCGCGGTCATTTCTGCGGGCCGGGGAGGGGCTATGCGGGGGAATCTCAGGGGGGCGCTGCTCGCCCTCATGTCGATGGGGATCTATTCGACCCATGACGTGATCATCAAATATCTGGGCGGGAGCTATCCCGCGCTGCAGATCCTGTTCTTCTCGGCCCTGTTCTCGTTCCCGCCCATCGCGGTCTTGCTGCTGCGCGATCCGACGCATGGGACGCTCAGGCCGCGCTCTCCGTTCTGGGTCACGCTGCGCTCGCTCTGCATCGTCAATTCGGGCGTCTGCGGCTTCTATGCCTTCTCGGTGCTGCCCTTGGCGCAGGTTTATTCGATTCTTTTCGCCTCGCCCCTGATCATCACCATCCTCGCCGTGCCGATCCTGGGCGAGCGTGTCGGCCTGCGGCGCTGGCTGGCCGTCGCCATCGGGCTGGCGGGGGTGCTGGTGGTGCTGCGGCCGGGTTATGTGCCGCTGGATCTCGGCCATCTCGCGGCGCTTTTCGCCGCGCTTTCGAACGCGATGGCGGCGGTGGTGGTTCGCAAGCTCGGTCGGTCCGAGCGTACGGTAATCCTGATCCTCTGGCCCATCCTCGGAAACTTCCTGCTGACCGGGCTCTCCCTCGGGCTGGCCTATCGGCCGATGGCCGGGGGCGACCTCGCGTTGACCGGGCTGATCGCCATGCTGGGGCTTGCCGCCGGGTTCCTGCTGATCCTCGCCTATCAGAATGGCGAAGCCGCGAATGTCGCGCCGATGCAATATTCGCAGATGCTCTGGGCGATCGCCTATGGCTGGCTGCTGTTCGAGGAGCATCCCGACAGGGCGACCCTGATCGGCGCCACGCTCATCATCGGCTCGGGCCTTTTCATCCTGATGCGCGAGGGCAGCGGCACGTCGACGCTGCGGCCCGTGACCGAGGCGCGGCTGCGCAGCGAGACGGTGACAGCCCCCCGTGCCAGCCTGCTCAAACGCATGCTGAACCGGCAATAGGGCGCGCGATAAAAGCGCATGAACCCCCTTGCATTCCGCCGTCCGTCGGGCTACCTGCCCCTCCACGGTCGGAGCGTAGCGCAGCCTGGTAGCGCACCTGCTTCGGGAGCAGGGGGTCGGAGGTTCGAATCCTCTCGCTCCGACCATGAAAAACATCCCGAGATGTCGTTCGACATCGAAACACCGACTTTTCGACATAAGTCGGTTTTTTGATTTACGAACAAAATAGCTGTTCCACCTGTTGAGGCCGAAGCAAGGACTTGTCAGTCTTCGCTGTGCCGCAGAATCGGTTCGACGTATCGGCGCTCATAGAGCGGACCAAATTCCTGATCATCTTCTTTGAATGGCGTCACGCCCGCTTTGCGTAACAGGGCCATGCATTTCTGCCAGTTCACCCCGAACTCGGCCTGCATCGTCATGGGCGTCATGAAGCGCGCGTGAAACGCTGCGATATCTTCGTTGGTCAGGTAGAGAACCTCTGTGCCATTGGTCGGATGAGGAACCCACCGGGCCGAGACATGTCCGGCGGTGAAAAGCTTTTGAAACCACGCCTTTAACGAGATGCCCAGCTTCACGGCATAGTCCGAGGCAAGTTCGCCGGCAGGAAGCGATTCGTCGCGCTGGCGGCGACGGGGCTGCTGGCCTGTGAGCTGGTCGACCTCGTCTTTCAGGACCATGTAGCTTCGATAACCCTCAAGGCCGGTGTCGCGACCAAGCTGCAATTGCTCGCTGCGGATGGCTGCGACCAGGTTTCCAACGTTCAGGCCCGAGCGCCGGCTTGCCAGCTGGAGTTGCTCCCAACTCGTCGAAGGCGGGCTCAAGGGAACCGCCAAAGCATCAAGTTTGGCCAGCAGGTCCAAGCCATCGGAAACCCGCCAAGGCGATCTCACCTTCGGGTGGCGGATGAAGGGGCGAAGTATCCCGGCGTCGGACAAGGCCTGGAGCTGGATCGCTGTAGCGCCAATCGCGTCTCTCATCTCCGGCGCGCCAACCAGAGACGGAATCTCCTTCAGGAAGCTGTCATATTCCGGCGCGCTGAAAGCTTGCAACGCAGGTGGCCTAGGATCGTTTTCCGGGACGGCGCCCACATCGATCAGGCACATCTCTACAAGCTTCTTGTCTATCCCTATTTCGATGGCAGCAGAGGCAGGGGTGTGAAGGAGCCGCGTCGACAGGGTTTCGCCCAACACCACATCCCCAGCTGCGAACGGCCAGGTCTCCAGAATGCAGTCGCGCAGGATGCTCCGGAATGGCTCGAAGCCATCGTCTTTGAGGTAATCGACGAGCCCGTCGTAAAGCCTGCCATAGGTCCCACGGAGCGAGACCCACTTTGACGTGGCCGAGGCAGCCAAAGCCTTGAATGCCGCCCGAAGCGCGGGCTCTCCTTTGGATAGCACCTCGAATCCGGCCGCCTGAGCGCGTGCCTGAAGATCTGTCGGGCCCTCTGCATCAGCCGCATCGTCGCGGACCAGCAGCTCCCCGAGTAGGTTGCACATGGTCGTCGCGACAAAGAGGCCATGGTCAGCAAGCCACGTCGGATCTTCTCCCGTCGTCAAACGCGCATCGAGCCAGAGATCATAGGGTGAGGGCGCCCTTCGAGGCTGGTCCAACTCCCCCGCAATGATCCTGGACGCGAGATCGCGGAGATGGGCCACGCTGTCGAAGCGCTTCTCGGGTTTTCCTTCCTGCCACAGCGGCACCAACTCGTGCTCGTGATGGCTGCAGATGGCAACATCGCGCAACAACCAGTCGCCGCGCATCACCATTTCTGAGACTGGATCGTTCGGATTGGCTTCTGCATCTTCGCGAAGGCAAATCGGGCAACCGCGCATGACCGGGCTGCGCACCGCCTTTGAGGGGAAGCGCTCTTGCCGGAACTCCATCCAGGCATCGCCCACGGGCGTCCCTGTCCAGGACTTCAGATTATCTAGAGCCTCACGGTCCAGCGCGGCCGTTTCACACAGCCGGTCGAGCGCAGCTTGCTCGAACTGAACGAACCGCTTCATCCCAAAACCGAGGTCGACAGAGAAATCTGTCGCCGTAGCCGCGTTCACTGCTGCGAACCGAGACAGGAATGAGAAAGCTGTCTCCCGTGGAACTGTAACCGGGCGAAGAGGAAGAGCGGGCATACGGTGAATCTCGGTCAATCAGAAAGACGACCATGCCCATCGTCTCAGCGACTGTCCATCCGCATGTCCGTTCCTGGGCAACGGACTCGTGTCAGCCGCGACCTCGCTGGCGCTGGGTGATTGGCGCTATCGGGCGGAAAGCCGACTGTGAGGTCGCGGCATCGCACCCGCAGAAACCTCAGATTGCCGCCGTTCGCCAGCCCCATGCTGAACGATGAGATACGCAGGAAGCGGCTGACGGCAGCGTGGCAAGGCACCCGCAGCGGGCCCTGTAAAGCGGTTATTCGTGCGCGGCGAAGCAATGCATTGGGTTGCACCAGTATCGTGCGCTGCGGTCGACCTCTCAGCGTCGATATCGCTCGCCGTTGCTCAGGGAGAACGCGGGGATGAAGTTAGGCATACCGTCAAACATCCCCACCGGGTCAGTTTCGCATGGAAATCAACATCTTGAGGTCGAGGTGGCTAAGGCGATGCCGAAGGCACGACTTTGGATGCGATAGACTATTGCCAAATTCAGCCAAAATGGCCAAAAGTAAGGGGCCATAGGCTGGGAGCGGGGAAATGCAAACCCTAAGCGCGAAGGACGCGAAGTACGAGTTCGGGCGGCTGATTGATCTCGCCCGAGCCGAGCCGGTGGCGGTGACAAAGCATGGTCGAGCCGTCGTCGTGGTAATTGCTGTCGAAGAGTATGAGCGTTTAAAGGACATTGAAATGGATAATGCGAATTGCCGCTCGGGCAAGACTAGTGGGACAGATCAATGATCCGGACTATTTAAGAATTTCAAATGCTTCCGATTCTGAATTTTCAGAGCCACGCACCTGTGAAATTTGCAAGAAGGAAACTCCTTCTGTCAGTGGGGTTTAATATCTAATGAGTCTCGTGATGACCACGAACAGACCCGAACGCGATATTGAAGATGCCCTGATCACGAAACTCAAAGAGCTTAAGTATGAATATCGATCCGATATTCGTGATCGGGCTACTTTGGAGGCGAATTTTAGGAGCAAATTCGAAGCGCTAAATGGGGTCAAACTCACGGATGGCGAGTTTCAGCGGCTGCACGATGAAATCGTCACGCCGGATGTTTTTACGGCGGCACAAACCCTGCGCGAGCGGAATAGTTTCACTCGCGATGACGGAACGCCGCTGAACTTCACGCTCGTGAACATCAAGGATTGGTGCAAGAATTCCTTCGAGGTCGTCAACCAACTCCGGATCAACACGGACAACAGCCACCACCGTTATGACGTCATTCTGCTGATCAACGGGGTGCCGGTTGTTCAGATTGAACTAAAGACCCTTGGCATCAGCCCGCGTCGCGCCATGGAGCAGATCGTCGATTACAAGAACGAGCCCGGGAATGGCTATACCAAGACAATCCTGTGCTTCCTGCAGCTCTTCATCGTCAGCAACCGCGATCGGACGTTTTACTTCGCGAACAACAACGCGCGCCATTTCGCATTCAATGCCGAGGAGCGCTTTCTGCCGGTCTACGAGTTTGCAGACGTCGACAATAAGAAGATCGTCCATCTCGACAGTTTCGCCGAAACTTTCCTTGTAAAGTGCACGCTCGGCCAGACGATCAGCCGGTACATGGTTCTGGTCGCGAGCGAGCAGAAACTGCTGATGATGCGTCCGTATCAGGTCTACGCGGTGAGGGCGATTGTCGACTCCATCGCCCAGGATTGCGGCAACGGCTACATTTGGCACACGACGGGCAGCGGCAAGACACTCACCTCCTTTAAGGCGTCAACGCTATTGAAGGACAATCCTGACGTAGAGAAATGCCTCTTCGTCGTGGATCGCAAGGACCTCGATCGCCAGACACGCGAGGAGTTCAACAAGTTCCAGGAAGGCTGCGTCGAGGAGAACACCAACACCGCCTCCCTGGTTCGGCGCCTTCTTTCGAACGATTACGCCGACAAGGTGATTGTCTGCACGATCCAGAAGCTTGGCCTCGCGCTGGACGAGAACAGCAAGCACAACAAGCAGCAGAAGAAGGACGGCAAGAAGAGCTTCAAGGAGCAGCTGGAACCCCTGCGCGAAAAGCGCATCGCCTTCATCTTCGACGAGTGCCACCGTTCGCAATTCGGCGATAACCACAAGGCTATCAAGGAGTTCTTCCCGCGCGCTCAGCTCTTCGGGTTCACCGGGACGCCCATCTTCGATCAGAATGCAGCGCAGCAGAAGATCGAAGACACCCAAGCCAGCATGAAAACGACGGAAGACCTCTTCCAGAATCGCCTTCACACATACACGATTACTCACGCCATCGAGGACGGAAACGTCCTCAGGTTCCATGTTGACTATTTCAAGCCCCAGGGCAAAACCCTGCCGAAGCCGGGAGAACCGCTGTCCAAGCGGGCGGTCATCGATGCGATCCTCGCGAAACACGACGCGGCCACCGGCCAGCGCCGCTTCAACGCCTTGCTCGCCACCTCATCGATCAATGACGCTATCGAGTATCACGCCCTCTTCAAAACGATTCAGGCCGGAAGGCTGGCAACGGATCCCAACTTCCAGCTGCTGAACATCGCATGCGTCTTCTCCCCGCCTGCTGAGGGCAATCCTGACGTAAAGCAGATTCAAGAAGACCTGCCGCAGGAGAAGGAAGACAACGCGGTAGAGCCGGAAAAAAAGAAGGAGGCCCTGAAGGCCATCCTCACCGACTACAACGCCCACTACGGCACCAATCATAAAATCAGCGAATTCGACCTGTATTACCAGGACGTGCAGAAACGCATCAAGGATCAGCAATGGCCTGATGCCGATCTAAAGAAGGCCTACCCCAATCAACAGCACCACAAGATCGACATCACGATTGTCGTGGACATGCTGCTGACCGGCTTTGACTCCAAGTTCTTGAACACCCTCTACGTCGACAAGAACCTGAAGCATCACGGCCTGATCCAGGCATTCTCGCGCACCAACCGGGTTCTGAACGCCACGAAGCCCTACGGCAACATCCTAGACTTCCGGCAACAGCAGGGCGCGGTCGATGCCGCCATCTCGCTCTTCTCAGGCGAAGCCGCTGCCGAAAAGGCCCGCGAAATCTGGTTGGTCGACAAGGCCCCGGTGGTTATCCAGAAACTGGAGACCGCAGTTCAGAGGCTTGATACCTTCATGAAATCGCAGGGCCTCGACTGTGCCCCGGAAGCCGTGCCCAACCTCAAGGGCGACGCAGCCCGTGCGGCCTTCATCGAACACTTCAAAGAGGTCCAGCGGCTCAAGACCCAACTTGACCAGTATACCGACCTGACAGAAAAGAATCGGAAAACCATCGAACAGGTTCTGCCACGCGACAACCTGCTCGGTTTCCGCGGCGCCTATCTGGAAACCGCGCAGCGCCTCCGCGCGCAGCAGGGCACAGCCACGGAGAAGCCCAGCCAGGACGCCGACCAACTGGATTTCGAGTTCGTCCTCTTCGCCTCGGCTGTCATCGACTATGACTATATCATGGGCCTGATCTCCCGCTATTCCGAGGCCACGCCCGGCAAGCAGATGATGAGCCGCGAGGAGTTGATCGGCCTGATCCAGTCCGACGCCAAGTTCATGAACGAACGCGAGGATATCGTGGCTTACATCAACACCCTCAAGGCGGGCGAGGGCCTCAGCGAAAAGGCCATCCGCGATGGCTACAGCCGCTTTAAGGCGGAGAAGAACGCGGCGGAACTGGCGGGGATCGCGGGCAAGCATGGGCTGGCGACGGAGGCGCTGCAGGGCTTTGTCGACACCATCCTGCAACGCATGATCTTTGACGGTGAGGCGCTGACGGACCTGATGGAACCCCTGGGTCTGAACTGGAAGGCGCGACGGGTGAAGGAACTAGACCTGATGGCTGACCTGATGTCGCTACTGTTGAAACGAGCCGGTGGGCGCGAGATTTCGGGGCTGAGCGCTTATGAGCAGTAAAGAGAAATCAGCTGCCGTCGCGGCCAGCGGGGTCGCTTTGGTGCCCAAGCTGCGGTTTCCTGAGTTCGAGGAGACTGATGGCTGGAAGGAGATACCGCTCCAGAAGCTTGCTCGACCTGTAACTGATCGGGCGACACCCGGCGACGCGGACAACGTGCTAAGCCTTTCGGGCGAGCATGGACTTGTTCTTCAGAGCGAATACTTCGGAAAGAAGATCGCTGGCGACAGCACTGATCGCTATCTGAAGATTCGCAAAGACGACTTCGTCTACAATGACCGGACAACCAAGGCGTCAAGCTTCGGAACGATCAAACGACTTTCCACACATGCGGGTGGGATCGTCTCGCCCATCTATAAATGCTTCCGCTTCCAGTCGATTGAAAACCCAGCTTTCTGGGAATGGTATTTCGAGTCGGGAAGCCACGATCCGGCGTTGAGTGGGCTGGTCAACGAGGGCGCCAGAGCAGGTCGATTCAATATCACCATTACCCAATTTTTGTCGACAAACGCATGGCGGCCGGGTGAGGCCGAACAAAAAAAGATCGCCGACTGCCTGAACTCGGCGGACGCGCTGATTGCCGCGCAGGAGCGTAAGGTGGAGGCGCTACGGGCCCACAAGAAGGGCCTGATGCAGCAGCTTTTCCCCCAGAAAGGCGAAACCCAACCCCGCCTCCGCTTCCCCGAGTTCGAGGAGGCGGGGCAGTGGGCGGAGATTCCACTTTCTAAGTTGGTGAGCGCGCTTGATGCTGGTGTGAGCGTCAATTCGGGTGACAGACCCGCGATGCGTCACGAGATTGGTGTCTTAAAGACAAGCGCTGTCACAAATGGAGTTTTCGATCCACTTGAGAACAAAGTTGTGTTTGATGAGGAAGAAATCAAGCGCGTTAGAGAGCCGGTCCGCGCTGATACAGTGATCATTAGCCGTATGAATACACCAGCACTTGTGGGCGCTAACGCATATGTAAAAGACGACTATCCAAACCTCTTTCTCCCTGATCGTCTGTGGGCTGCCAAGCCAAGGCCAGGAGCAGACATGCGTTTTGTAGCGCAGGTTCTGGGCTCAGATAGTGGGCGAGCAGCGCTATCTGGTCTGGCAGGCGGCAGTTCTGGCTCGATGAAGAACATTTCCAAGCCAAGCGTCTTGGAGCTCTTGGTCATGGCACCTTCTCGCCCCGAACAACAGCGCATCGCCGACTGGCTGACCTCCCTCGACGGCCTCATCGCTGCCGAAACACGAAAGCTCGACACGCTAAAGACCCACAAGAAGGGCCTGATGCAGCAGCTTTTCCCAAGGACCGGGGAGGATGACGCATGAACGGCATCCGCACGTATCAGAGCTTGGCCAAGCTGGTGACTAGGCTACGGGATGACCTGAACGATGCCGATCTCGTCCTGCTGTACGCATATAACCGTACGGGAAAGACACGCCTGTCGATGGAGTTCAAGGACGCGGGCAAGCGCAAAAACAAGAGAAACCCTCGCGGGACGCCTGACACCCTTTATTTCAACGCCTTTACTGAAGATCTGTTTGTCTGGGAAAACGACCTAGAAGGCGATAGTGTTCGCCTTCTGAAACTGAACAGAAAATCGTCCTTTTTCAACGCGATGACGGAGCTCGCGCTTGATGAAACCATCGCCCGCTACCTTTCCCGCTACGCCGATTTCGAATTCGATCTGACATACCAAGAGGTGGATGAGGGCGGGGAAAAGCTCTTCAAGTTAGATTTCGTGACTTTCCGAAAGGGTGACGAGGTTAACATCAAAGTGTCGAGGGGTGAGCAGAACATCTTCATCTGGTGTATCTTCATGGCGATCTGCGAGCGGATGCTGGATGGTCATGTATCCTACCAGGGGACAAGGTTCCTCTACATCGACGATCCCATCTCATCTCTGGATGACAACAATGCGATTTCCGTAGCCTGCGACTTGGCAAAGCTGCTCCGTCGAGCGGCCAGCCGTAAGGACGCGAACGGCACGGCTGCTCCGATCAAGGTGGTCTTTTCGTCCCACCACGCGCTGTTCTTCAATGTCATGTGCAACGAGATCAACAACAAGCTGGATGGCGGGCCAACGGTCAGGTCTAAACGCTACTTCCTGCACCGCCCCAACGGCGATGGCGTCTACACGCTGCAGGCGACCGAGGACACGCCCTTCTTCCACCACGTTGCGACCCTAGCCGAGCTGCAGCGCGCGGCAGATCCGCAGAAGGGGAAGCTCTACACCTTCCACTTCAATGCCCTGCGCAGCGTCATGGAAAAGACGGCATCGTTCTTGGGGCACCCGAGCATCGCCTTTTGCCTGAAGGCTCTCGACACCGACGCAGACAGGGCGCTGTTCAATCGTGCCCTGAACCTTTTGAGTCACGGGGCCTATGCCATCCATGAACCCACGGAGATGGGCGAGGACAACAAGGAACTGTTTCGCCGTATTCTGCGCGAGTTCGTCACGCGGTTCGAGTTCCACCTGCCGGGCGCCGCTCCTGCCCCGCACCCCGCCCCGGCGCCCGCGCCCGTCCCCCAGGAAGCAGCAGCACAATGAACGACCAAATCCAAAAGCAACTGGGCAAGACGCTCTGGAACATCGCTGACACGTTGCGTGGAGCGATGAACGCGGACGATTTCCGCGATTACATGCTGTCCTTCCTGTTCCTGCGCTATCTGTCGGACAACTATGAGGCTGCGGCGAAGCGGGAATTGGGGAGTGACTACCCAAGCGACGCAGACGTTGCCGCTGAACGCGACCGGTTTGCAGCCCGAAGGGCCGAAGCCGCGCAAAAAGTGTCAAAAGCTTGGAAGAAAGCTCGCGGTTTTGACGACATCAGCTTTGAGCCTCGGGATGCGGGACCACCCGAGATCACGACGCCGTTGCAGCTATGGTATTTCCACAATCCCGAGGACACCGCCGAATTTGAAAAGCAGATGCGGCGCAAGGCGCATTACGTCATCCAGCCGGAACACCTCTGGACCAGTATCGCCCATATGGCGCGCACCCAGAGCGACGAACTGCTGACCACGCTGCAGGCAGGCTTCAAATATATCGAGAACGATTCGTTCCAGAGCGCATTCGGAGGGCTTTTCTCGGAAATCAATCTTGCCTCTGAAAAGCTGGGCCGAACCTACGCTGATCGCAACACCAAACTCTGCACCATCATCACCGAGATCGCCAATGGGCTCGCCGATTTTTCATCCGATGTCGATGCCCTGGGCGATGCCTACGAATATCTGATCGGCCAGTTTGCCGCCGGTTCCGGTAAAAAGGCAGGCGAGTTCTATACCCCACAGCAGGTGTCTGACATCCTTTCCGAGATCGTGACTCTGGACAGCCAAGAGCCCGCAACCGGAAAGAAAGAACGTCTCGCCAGCGTGCTCGATTTCGCGTGCGGCTCCGGCTCGCTGTTGCTGAATGTGCGAAAGCGCATGGGACCGCATGGTATCGGGAAAATCTACGGGCAAGAAAAGAACATCACCACCTATAACCTTGCTCGCATGAACATGCTGCTGCACGGCGTCAAAGACACGGAGTTCGAAATCTACCATGGCGACACGCTGAACAATGACTGGGACATGCTGCGGGAGCTAAACCCTGCAAAGAAGCCCTCGTTTGATGCGATCGTGGCCAACCCACCCTTCAGCCTCCGTTGGGAGCCGACCGAAGCGATGGGTGACGACGTGCGGTTCAAGAACCATGGGCTGGCGCCCAAATCAGCCGCAGACTTCGCCTTCCTACTGCACGGTTTCCACTACTTGAAGGATGAGGGCGTGATGGCCATCATCCTGCCGCACGGCGTGCTGTTCCGGGGTGGGGCAGAGGAGCGCATCCGCACAAAGCTGCTGAAGGATGGTCACATCGACACGGTGATTGGCCTGCCCGCGAACCTTTTCTATTCAACCGGTATCCCGGTCTGCATCCTCGTGCTGAAGAAGTGCAAGAAGCCCGACGATGTGCTCTTCATTAACGCGGCCGAGCACTATGAAAAAGGCAAGCGGCAGAACCGACTCCGTGAAGGGTTAGATGGCAAGCCGAATGACATTCAGAAGATCATCGAGACGTACCAGTTCCGCAAGGAAGAGGACCGCTACTCCAAGCGCGTGAGCATGGAGCGCATCGCTGAGGAGGGCTTCAACCTCAACATCTCCCGATACATCAGCACCGCTGTGGCTGAGGCTGAAATCGACCTGGGTGCAACGCAGCAGGAATTGGTCTCCATCGAAGACCAGATTCGGGAAGCAACGTCGAGCCACAACTCGTTTCTGAGGGAATTGGGGCTTCCAGTTCTTCCTGGGACCGAATGAGATATGCAGCTCTGGCTTTCCGCACCGTCAGAGCGTCAGGAGTACAGTAAGAGATGGGCTGGTCGGCTCCTCGCTGCAGCGCGCATAAGTGACTGCTTCGGAGCGCGGCACCAATGATGCGAGAGGCGGCAAAGGGCCGACGCAAATACTCATCAAGGCCGATACAGATGGCGTTGCCCTTAACTGCCTCGCCTCGCCAAGTGGCCCGGTCAGAAAGGTTCCGGAGCATTGCTTGCCCCAATCCTTCTAGTGGTGAGGTGCTGAAGCAAACTGCCGAGATCGTGAGCATGGCACCTCTTGGCGGCAAGCCGGACGCTCTCGCCAGCGGCGCAGCGGGCCGCTCTTCAAACGTTCAGCGTCGCCCGGATCCGGCCCGTCCGGATCGCCGCCAGAAGCCGGTCATGATCGGCGGCATTCTGGCGGGCATAGTGCCCGGCGAATATGCCGATCGCCTCGGGCAGCGCATCGCTTCGCCCGCAATAGCCGGAAATCATGGCCGCGTCACCGGATTTGGCATGGGCGAGCGCCAGCGCCCGGCCGCAAAGACCGCAATAGGCCAAGAGGTGGCCGATGCCGCGCCGGTCGTTCTCGACCAACCCGAACGAGCCCTTCATGTCGGCAAGCTGGCGGACGTAGTAATCGGCGACATTGCTGCCGGTGCTGCGGCCCCAACCCAGGAAAATGTCGGGCGAACCCTGGATCATCCGCTGCCCCGTGATCACCCGCAGGCCGTTATTGTCGAATGCGAAGTCAGTGGAGACATATGGGGCAAGCACGGATTGCCCGGCCTCCTTGACCTGCAGGAACAACGGGTCGTCATCGCTGGCGCCTTGCAGCAGGACGACCCAGCAGCCCGTCCCGACACTGCCGACGCCGACCACTGTTGTGATCGGGCGGCAGGTTCGGCGGGCGCAGTTGCTGCTGTTCTTCTCGCGTCTGAAGCCTTGCCTGATCGGCATGGAGGCCTGTGCCGGGGCGCATTGCTGGTCGCGCGAGCTGGCGAAGCTCGGCCATGAGGTGCGCCTTACACAACGATGCAGCCATATAGACGTGCCACAACATGAAACGGCCGAAAACACCCCGGATTCGAAGGTAACTCGTTGTTATTCCTAAAGTCGATATCGATGAGCGCCTCAAAACTGGCCGCGAACTGTCGAAGTTGGGCTTGCCCGCACGATCTGATGTGCGGTGTGACCGTAAGGTCAGGCTTGGCAGCCGTCGGCGATGCTGCATCTGACACGCCAAGTGGGATCGCATTCCGCAGATCCCTCTTGATCCGCTATCCGGCCCGGAAGGCGTCTTTCAATCCCCATTCGAAGCCCGTCAACGCAGACTTCTTTTGGCCTGAGGTCCGTGTTGCCTATGATCCTGCCACCAAGCCTGAAAGTCGCTCACCGAGGGGCGATCGAGGATCGGCCAAGTCAAGCACGATACTCAGGTGATTGCGTTCTTTTTCCAAGCGCAATTCGCTTTTCGGACCAGCACCAGCACCAGCACCAGCAAGTGCAGTCGTAAGAGCTTCGGCCTGCATCTGAAAGGGGGCGGTTTCGAACTCGCCCCGAGTGATGATCCGCGACGGTCCGTCGAGCTGGGTCGAGGTGAGGGGCGACCAGGCCGCTGCCTCGGCCGCGGTCATCTTGGCCTCATCCTTCAGGAAGCTGGTATCCGGCGTCTGTGTCCCATTGAGATTTACGGTTTCGGACCTGCGGCTGAGCGGCGATTTTTCTTCTGAAGTTTCAGAGGGTGCCG
>Ga0160471_100209_pt1 | contig 20482 bp, 20 predicted proteins | sample HID1973K_E11MG_FD_108268 | JGI IMG/M metagenome (GOLD analysis project Ga0160471, IMG submission 108268) | Enriched mosquito-associated microbial communities from UW Madison campus, WI, USA - HID1973K_E11 MG | ecosystem: Host-associated > Arthropoda: Insects > Digestive system > Unclassified ... | reverse complement strand
TGGCCGATGGTCGCGAGATTCCGGGCGACATGGTGCTGATCGCGACGGGCGTGCGCCCGAATGTGGAACTTGCTGCCGAGGCCGGGCTAAACTGCGACAATGGCATTGTCGTGGATGGAGGCCTCGGGACCTCGGACCCGGCGATTTCGGCGCTTGGCGACGTGGCAAGCTTTCCGGGCCCGCTTGGAGCAGCTGTCCGGCTGGAATCGGTGCAGGCGGCGGTCGATCATGCCCGCCACATCGCGCGCCGGCTGGTCCGGGGCGAAGGCGCGCCTTACTCGGCCGTGCCGTGGTTCTGGTCCGATCAGGGCAAGGCCAAGTTGCAGATCGCCGGGCTGGGCCTTGGGGCGGATCAGGCGATCACGCGTCAGGAACCTGCCGGCCCCGCGGTGCTGTTGTTCCGGCAGGGCCGGCTGCAGGCCGTCGAGACCGTGAACGCGCCGGGCGTCCATATGGCAGCGCGCAAGCTTGTCGGGCTGCCGCTGGCTGAACTTCAGGCCCATGATTTCGATCTGCGGGCGGCGGCAAAGGCGGGGGCTGCGGCATAGGGCAATCCTCCTCGCCTGACGGGATGCGTAAGCAGAAAAGAGCTTCTGATGCATAGGTGCCGCTTCAGCGCAGTTCACGGGCCTGCTGTGCGGGTCCGGGGGCGCAGCTGCGGGAAGGCAGCGCATCCCGTTTGTTCAATGCGCGATGGCGGTATTTTCACGAGCGAGAAGGGCTCACGTTGGAACGCGCGTGGAGGTCAGGTCCCTCAGACGATCCAACACAAAACCGGCGCGCTCCTCGACCCCTGTGAGTGGGAGTTCGACAATCCGATAGCCGAGCCGGGTGTAGGTTTCCGCCATGATCCTGCCGGTTTCCTCGGCTTCGGGGCGGTCCTGCCTGCGCTCGGTGTCCTGCGTAAAAATGGCGTCCCAATAAGGGGCGAGGAAAACGCAATTGTTATAGGGATATAGCCGCGCGGCCGCGTCGATATGGGCTGGAACGGGCAGGCCGCAAAGCGTCAGGTAACCGACAATATCGGGTATCCCGCGATCCATCAGGACAGGACCGTCCATCGGCAAGGCCTCGTGATAGGAGCGCAGCTCCCATCCCAGCATGAGTTCGGCGAACATCTCCCGGTTGGCCCAGGGCAGGGCCGATCCGCCGATTCTCACCTGATCCTGTATGATGGCCCGTCCGGCCTCGGGCATGGCGCGCAGGCCTCGCCGGGTCAGGGCGTCGATCAGGCTGCTTTTGCCGGAACCGGGGCCACCCGTCACGACGAACATATGGTCGCACATTTGCCATCCTCGAATTGATCTGTGAAGGGAATGCTTTGATCGCCCAGATTCCAGTCAGGCTGGCTCTGCGCCAAGCAACGATAGCGACGCGGACGCCGGGCAGCAATTGGCCTCAGGTGGGTGGGGACCGGCCAAGGCGAGAGAAGGGCCGTTATGGCATGGGATCGGCGCGAGGGTCTTGTCCCGACCATTCCGTGTTTTCCCACCCGCTGGCGTCGCAAATGAGCGATAAAGCGTCGTCTTTGTTTGACCGCCTTCCGCGAGACTGCTATGGCGACGGACCGGAAATGGGAACAGGAACACTGACGGATGACGATGTGGGGCACCTTCCTCAAGCCGATGCACCCCGAGGGCTACCGATTTCTGGCGGTCTTCGCGCTCGTCACGCTTGTTCTCTTCCTCGTTTGGGAGCCGCTGGGCTGGCTCGGGCTGGGGCTGACGGTCTGGTGCTATTATTTCTTCCGCGATCCGCGCCGCGCCGTTCCGCAGGGCGAGGGGCTGGTGGTGACGCCTGCCGACGGCGTCATCTCGCTGATCGAACCCGCCGTGCCGCCCGCCGAACTGGGGATGGAACCCGTGGCGCTAACCCGCGTCAGCGTCTTCATGTCGGTGTTCGACTGCCATGTGAACCGCGCCCCGGTGGCGGGGCGTGTGGTGTCGGTGGCCTACCGGCCCGGCAAGTTCTTCAACGCCTCGCTCGACAAGGCCAGCGAGCATAACGAGCGTAACGGGCTCTGCCTTGAACTGGCGGACGGGCGGCACCTCGCCGTGGTGCAGATCGCCGGACTGGTGGCGCGACGCATCCTCTGCTGGACCAAGGAAGGCCAGAACCTGAGGACGGGCGAACGATTCGGGCTGATCCGTTTCGGCTCCCGCCTCGATATCTATCTGCCCCCGGGTGTGAACCCGCTGGTTGCCGTGGGACAGAAAATGGTCGCGGGCGAGACGGTGATCGCCGAGCTTGGCCGTGCAGGGACCGCGCGTCCGGCGCTGGTGGACTGAAGATGACAGTGCATCCGGACCCTCGTTCCCGATTGTCCGTGGTGCAGCTTTTGCCCAATGCCCTGACGCTGGCAGCTCTCTGCGCCGGTCTCACGGCGATCCGTCTGGCTTTCGGTGGAGAGTTCGACAGGGCGGCGGGCCTGATCCTTCTTGCGGCGCTGCTCGACGGCCTCGACGGGCGGCTGGCGCGCAGGCTGCGCAGCGAGAGCGCCATGGGCGCGGAACTCGACTCGCTTTGCGATTTCGTCAATTTCGGCGTGGCGCCCGCTTTGGTGCTGCACCTCTGGGCCTTTGACGGCGCCGCCGGGTTGGGCTGGATCGCCGCGCTGGTCTATGCCGTGGCCTGCGTCCTGCGCCTCGCCCGCTTCAATATCGGAAGCCGGGACCAGCTTGCATCGGGCCTGCCAAAGACAACCTTCATGGGGGTTCCCTCGCCCGCCGGGGCGATGCTGGCCTTCCTGCCGATCTTCGTCGCGAATCTCATGCCCGGCCTCGCCGTTCCGGGGCCTGCCTGCGCGATCTGGATGATCCTGGTCGCGGCGCTGATGGTCAGCCGGTTGCCAACGCCCGCGCTGCGGCTGGCCAGCATCCGCCGCGAACAGGCGGGCCTGATCCTCCTCGCCGTGGTGGGACTGGGTGCGGCCCTGCTCACCTATCCCTGGCTGACGCTGGTGCTTCTGGATATCGGCTATCTGCTGCTGTTGGCGCTGGGATGGAAGCAGCGCTGGTCGCAACCCTCACGAAAGGACGCATGAATGGAGCTTCAGGCAGTCGAGAGGTCCTATGCCCGCTGGGCACCGATCTATGACCGCACCTTTGGCGCGGTCACGCAGGTCGGCCGCCGCCGGGCCACGGCGCTTCTGAGCGAACTGGGCGGATCCGTGCTGGAGGTGGGGGTGGGCACCGGCCTCGCGTTGCGCCACTACGACCGGCGCGTCACCGTCACCGGCGTCGACTACAGCGCCGAGATGCTGGAGAAGGCCCGCGCCAAGGTGGATGCCGAGGGGCTGCATAACGTGGTCGCGCTGCACCGGATGGACGCCCGGAAGCTGGACTTCGCGGATGAGAGCTTCGACCATGTCGCGGCCATGCACGTCATCTCGGTGGTGCCGGAGCCGGAAAAGGTCATGTCCGAGATCGCCCGCGTGCTGCGACCGGGAGGAAGCGTGGTCATCGTCAATCATTTTGCCCGAAAGGCAGGTGCATTGGCCTTGGCCGAGCGGGTCGCCGCCCCGGTCGCCGACCTGCTGGGCTGGCATTCCGACTTCGATCGGGCCCGCGTGCTGGGTGAGGCAAGCCTGACGCTGGCGGACGAATGCACGCTGCCGCCGCTCGGGATGATGACGCTCATGCGGTTCGTGAAGTCGGACTGAGGCTGTTTGCGAATTACGGTGCTGAACCTCCGGCGGATCTGGTCCGGGCGGCGGTAGCAACCCTTGCACCTGATCGGACGAGTGCCGTCGAATCTTTGCGTCACCGTGTCACATCCTGCTCCCGTATCTCGTCACCCCTGCACCAACAACAGGAGTGTAAGATGAAGATCGTGGTTATCGGTGGCACCGGGCTGATCGGGTCAAAGACCGTTCAGGCGCTTCAGGCGCGTGGACATGAGGTGAAGGGCGTAGCACCTTCGACCGGCGTGGATACCTATACCGGCGAAGGACTGGCGGAGGCGCTGGCCGGGGCCGAGGTCGTAATCGATCTGGCCAATTCACCGTCCTTCGAGGATGGGCCGGCGATGGATTTCTTCCAGACGGCAGGGCGCAACCTTCTGTCGGCGGGCAAGGCGGCGGGCATCCGCCATCACATCGCCCTGTCGGTCGTGGGAACAGGGAAGCTTCAGGCCAGCGGATATTTCCGCGCCAAGCAGGCGCAGGAAGACCTGATCCGCGCCTCGGGACTGCCCTACACGATCATCCACTCGACGCAGTTCATGGAGTTCATGGGCGCCGTCGCCCGCGCGGCTACGGTCGGTGACGAGGTCCGCCTCTCGCCCGCGCAGATGCAGCCGATCATGTCGGACGATGTGGCTGCCGCCGTGGCCGATGTGGCCGAGGCCGCGCCGGTGAACGACGTGGTCGAGATTGCCGGGCCTGACCGCGCGCCGATCATCGAATTCGTCGGCCGCGTGCTGGCGGCCGCAGGCGACGCGCGGCGGGTTGTGACCGATCCGAAGGCGGCCTATTTCGGGGTCGTCCTGAACGACACCGACCTTGTGCCGGAAGGACCCGCGCGTCTGGCCCCCAACGGGTTCGACGCCTATATCGCCCGTGGCGAGTTCCGGCTGTGAGGCTGTATTATGCGCCGCTGGCCTGCAGTCTTGCCGACCATATCGCCCTGCATGAGGCCGAGACCGCATTCGATCTGGTGCGGGTCGACATACGCAGCAAGCTGACCGAGACCGGGCAGGATTTCCGTGAGGTCAGCGCCAAGGGCTATGTCCCTGCTCTGGTGCTGGAGGACGGAGGGACCCTGACCGAGAATATCGCCGTGCTCGACTGGCTGTCGGGCCACTTTCCGCAGCTTGCCCCGCAAGGTCCGATGGGGCGTAGCCGGCAGCTGGAGGCGCTGGCCTTCATCTCGACCGAGATTCACCGCGCCTTCAAACCGATGTGGCATGGCGGAACCGACCGGGACCACGCCCGGGCGGCCTCCACCGTGACGGAGTTGCTGGGGCTGATGGCGGGCACCATGCAGGGCGATTACCTGTTCGGGGACCGGCTGTCGGTGGCTGATTGCTATCTGTTCGTCATGCTGCTCTGGGCGGAACGCTTCGGCGTCGAGACGCCTGCTGCGCTGGTCGCGCTGCGTGACAGGATGCGGGCGCGCCCGGCCGTGCAGCGGGCGATGGCGACCGAAGGGTTGCTGTGAAGACTGCCCGGCCGGGTCAATGCCGGACCACCCCGTCCAGCTTGTCGGGGTTTCGGGTGATGTAGATCGCGACAATGCGGCCCGCTTCGATCTGCAATGCCGTGGTTTGGGGCAGGCCGTCGATGCGGCTGATGAAGCCCGGCAGGCCGTCGATCATCACCGTCCGCTCCATCTCCATCTTCGGGCCGAACTTGCGCGACCAGCCCTGGAACAGCCGGACCAGACGATCCATCCCGACGATCACATTGGGATAGGAGCTGGCCTTTCCGCCGCCATCGGCCTGGAAGGTCGCCCCCTCGGCCAGCATCGCGCCAAGCGCCGCCGCATCGCCGGACTTGCAGGCCTCGAAGAAGGCGCGGGTCAGGGTTTCCGCGGCATCGCGCGGCATTTCATAGCGCGGGCGGTCGATCTGCACATGGGCGCGGGCGCGGGCCGCCAGTTGACGCGTGGCGACGGGGCTGCGGTCGATTGTGTCGGCCACCTCCTCCATGCTTTGCCCGAAGACGTCATGCAGCAGGAAGGCCGCGCGTTCCAGGGGAGACAGCCGCTCCAGCGCCATCATCAGGGTCAGCGTCAGATTGTCGGGGCGCAGCGCGTCATCCTCGGGCTCGATCAGCGGTTCGGGCAGCCAGGTGCCGGGATAGATCTCGCGCCGGGCACGGGCCGATTTCATCTGGTCGAGACAGAGCCGCGAGACGATCCGCGTCAACCAGGCCGCAGGCTCGCGCACTGCGGCCTGATCGCTGCGCAGCCAGCGCAACCAGGCCTCCTGCACCACATCCTCGGCGTCATGATGCGAGCCGAGCATGCGATAGGCCAAACGGAGCAGCCGGGGCCGCTCGGTCTGGAAGACCTCGGTGCCGGGATCAGGCTGCATCGGGCCGGGCGGCCGGCAATTCGGTCGGATGCGCCGCCCGGAAGCCCACCTGCAGGCGGTTCCAGAGGTTGATCGCGCCGATGGCCAGCGACAGCCATGCCCGCTCGTCCTCGTCGAACTGCGCCGTCACCTGTTCCCAATCGGCATCGGGCGCTCCGGTCTGCTCCAGCCGGGTCAGCGCCTCGGTCCAGGCGAGGGCCGCACGCTCACGCGGGGTGTAGAGGCTGCTTTCCCGCCAGGCCACCAGCATATGCAGGCGCAGCGGCACCTCGCCATCCTTCAGCGCCTCGGCAGTGTGCATGTGGATGCAATAGGCGCAGCCATTGATCTGGCTGGCGCGGAGCTTGACGAGATGCAGCAGGCCATGTTCCAGCGGGCTGGCCTTGATCGCGGCCTCCAGCGTGAACAAGGGCTTGAACCCTGCTTCGGCGCGCTTGAAGTGATCGGTCATACGGGGGGTCATGGGTCTCTCCTGCTCAAGTTTGACATCTCGATGACGCAGCAGGCCAGCGCGATGTGACATGGGTGAGAGGAATTTTCATGCGGCGGGAAAGGCGCTGTGAACCCGGACAAGCCTGAAGGCAGGGTTGGCGCAGGGGGGGCGAGGCGTGTTCTGTGGTGCTCGGCAGCGAGCCTTGGGAGCGTGCGAGCTTCGGCCATGGCGTTGAAACCGCTCGGCCAGCCGTGGCTCCATGTCAGGGAAGGTCTTTGCGCGTGTCGGCTGCGACCGGCTCCGTCCTATCTACAGGCCCTCCCCGCTGACATTTAGTCGGATGTCTGAGGCGTCGCTCAGCTTGCCTTTACCCTGTTTTCATTCATGGCGATGTAATCGGCCAGGATCTCGCCCTGCACCTTGGTGTGCTTGCGGAATTGCTCGGCCGCCTGCTCGCTGTCCTGCGCGAGAATGGCGTCGAGGATGGTGCGATGATCTTCCAGATTGGACTGCGACTGGCCCGGATAGCCCAACTGAAACCGCCGATAGGGCACAAGCTTGCTGCCCAGCCGGTTGGTCATGTCGACCAAATCCTTGTTATGGGTGCCGTCGATTACCCTCAGGTGAAACTGGCGGCTCAGCGTATAATACGTGTCCTGATCGCCCTGCGCAAACGCGTGCTCGGCTTGCTCGTGCAAATCCGTCAGCGCGGCGCGTTCGGCTGCGGTCATTCGACGGGCCGAGAGTTTCGCGCAGATGGCTTCCAATTCGGACATGATCTCGAACAGCCGGATCAGGTCCGAAACATCCGTCATGACGACAACCGCGCCTTGCCGTGGACGCTTTTCGACCAAGCCGGATTCGATGAGCTGCAGAATCGCCTCTCGTACGGGGGTGCGTGACACCTCGAAACGGCGGGCCAGATCCTCCTCGTCGAGCGAACTTCCGGGAGAGATCGCACCAGAAAATATGTCCTGCTCAAGCGCGAGTCGAACTTTTTCGGAATGGGTCATCCCGGCTGACCTTGCCATGCCTCTTTCTCCTTCTTGTGTTCATGCCCGCGTGAGATGTCAGTATTTATACATCAAACATCGCAAGTTGTATGCGAGAACTCCGGTTCATTGTATTCCAAGGCGGAGTCTCGTCGCAACCTTATTGATAAAAGTCACGACGAAAGCCTAGCCGTGTGGGCGATAGTGGCTGTTCCGTGATAGTCTTACGACAACTTCGCCGCCGCGCTGCCTTCCTGCCCGCTTCGTGATGGGGGGAGGGATGTTCTGGTCACGAACGCGAAGTTCGCACACAACTCGGACTGCGGAGAATCGGGAATGTCGCGTATTTCCGATGATTATTTATATATATCTATACAAGCGACATACGACCTGGATCGGTGCGTTTCACGCGACGGTTCTGGCCTGCTACCTGCGCTTCTTCGCCTTCAGCTCCAAGGCCTGTCGCCGCTTTTGCGCGCGTTGCGTTTGCGTCATTCTGTTTCGGCTTATGGTGTTTAGTTTTTTCTGACGAGGACGCGTCGGCCGAGGATTCGGACTTCGATTTTTGGCAGGTCGGTGCAGATTGCGGACATGGCCTTGCCGGTGGTGCAGTCGAAGCGGGCGCCGTGTCTGGGGCAGATGACGAGGTTGCCCTCGACCTCGCCTTCGCTGAGGCGGGCGAAGTTATGGGTGCAATTGCCCGAGAAGGCGACGATCTCCTCGCCGCGGCGGCAGAGGATGACCTCGCGCCCGCCGGCGGTGACGAACCAGGGCCCGGAGCGCGGCACCTGCAGGGTGGAGCCGACATCGGCAAAGTCCTCGGCGTCGTTGCCGCCCAGATGTCTCGGGATCATGGCCCTTCTCCTTCCTGCTTTCCGGCTGGGCCGGGCCGAACGGTCGGCCCGGCCCGGTCGGTCATGACCGGCGCTGGTTGAAGCGGCGCCCGACCATGGCCGCGGTGATGTTGACCTTTTGAATGTCCACCGCGCCGCCGGCAATGCCCCAGCCCCAGGAATCGCGCAGCCGGCGCTCCATTGGATATTCCTTGGAATAGCCATAGCCGCCCATCAGTTGCACGGCATTGCCGGTGACCTCGCGCGAGATCTCGTTGGCGAAGCACTTGGCCAGCGAGCTGTCGAGGATCGAGGGCATGCCGTCCTGGGCATTCTGCGCCGCGCGGTGGATGAGGAGGCGGGCCGCATCGACGCGCAGCCGCATCTCGGCCAGCTTGATCTGGACGGCCTGGAACTCGACCAGGGCGCGGCCGAACTGCTGGCGTTCCTGGACATAGTCGAGCACGTCGTCGAGCGCGCCCGAGGCCTGGCCGAGCGACATGGTGGCATTGCCGCAGCGCTCGAGGTCGAAGGCCTCCATCAGCTGCTTGAAGCCGCCGCCGGGCACGACGACGTTTTCCAGCGGCAGTTCGACATCGTCGAAATAGAGATCGCTCGAAGGCACGCCGCGAAAGCCCATCAGCTTTTCCTGCGGACCGAAGCTGAAGCCGGGCGTGTCCTTTTCCACATAGACCGCGCCGATCGAGCCGGCGCCGGGCGTGTCGTCGAAGCGGCAATAGACCAGATAGCCATCGGCATGGCCGCCGCCCGAGCACCAGCGCTTGTTGCCGTTGAGGCGGACCTTGTCGCCCTCGATCCGGGCTCGGGTCTTGAGATCGGTCAGGGCCGAGCCGGCATCGGGTTCCGACATGCCGATGGCCACGACCTTCTCGCCGCGGCAGACGGCGGGGATCACCCGCGCCTTCAGGCTTTCGGGGGCGAAGTGCTCGATGGCGCGCACCGGGCCGACGCAGGATTCGAAGACCGGGAAGGCCACGGCCGAGCTGATCTTGGCAAATTCCTCGACCACCAGCAGGGCTTCCAGATTGCCCAGGCCCATGCCGCCATAGGTTTCGGCGACATTGATGCCCAGAAAGCCCATCTCGGCATAGCGTTTCACCCAGTCATGCGGGACCGGGACCGCCTTCTCCTCCAGCTCGCGCGCGAGATCGAGCAGTTCGGTTCGGGCGAATCTGCGGGCGGCCTCCTGCAGGTCGCGCTGGATCTCGGTCAGCCGGAAGTCCATTCTTCGTCTCCATAAAAATACAAGTAGCTGCTATTTAGTATACGTAAGAGAGGTAATTTGAACATAGATAAATTGACAACCCCGCAAAAATCGACAAGTTTGCACCTGCAAGCAGCGCGGAGGGGGCCATGCAGCAAAGCCGTCCAGACATACTGAAGGCCTATCGGCAGATGCGGACCATCCGCGAGTTCGAGGAAAGGCTGCATATCGAGAACCGCACCGGCCAGATCGCCGGCTTCACCCATCTCTATGCCGGGCAGGAGGCGATCGCCGTCGGCATCTGCGAGCATCTGACCGAGCGCGACTATATCAGCTCGACCCATCGCGGGCATGGCCATTGCATCGCCAAGGGCTGCGACCCGCGCCTGATGATGCACGAGATCTATGGCCGCGCCGACGGGCTCTGCAAGGGCCGCGGCGGCTCGATGCATATCGCCGATATCGACAAGGGCATGCTCGGCGCCAATGGCATCGTCGGCGGCGGCCCGCCGATCGCGGTCGGCGCGGCGCTGGCCTGCGCGGCGCGCGGCGACGGCAGCGTCGCGGTGTCCTTCGGCGGCGGCGGCTCCTCGAACCAGGGCACGGTCTTCGAGGCGATGAACATGGCGGTGGTGCTGAAGCTGCCGAAGATCTTCGTCTTCGAACTGAACGGCTATTCCGAACATACCGGCGAGACCTATACCATCGGCTCGGACATCGTGACCCGGACCGAGGGCTTCGGCCTGCCGGTGTTCCAGGCCGACGGCTATGACTATTTCTCGGTCCATCAGGCGATGGGTGAGGCGCTGGCCCATATCCGCGCGGGCAAGGGACCCTGCGCCATCGTCGCCGAGGCGACGCGCTATTTCGGCCATTTCGAGGGCGACCCGCAGAATTACCGCGCCAAGGACGAGGTCCGGACCCTGCGCGAGACCCGCGACGCCATGCTGCATTTCCGCCGCAAGGTGACGGAAGCCGGGCTGATCGAGGCGGCCGAACTCGACGCCATCGATACCGAGATCGCCGCCTTCATCGAGGATTGCGTGGCTTCGGCCACCGCCGGGCCGGCGCCGGGCGCCGAGATCCTGCTTTCCGACGTCTATGCCGATTACTAGGACCGCATCATGACCGTGAAGACCTTTCGAGAGGCGCTGAACGAGGCGCTGTTCCAGGAGATGCGCCGCGATCCTTCGGTGATCGTCATGGGCGAGGACGTGTCCGGGGGCGCGGGCGGCTCCTCGGGCAGCCGCGATGCCGCCGGCGGCATCTTCGGCGTGACCAAGGGGCTTTTCAAGGAGTTCGGCGAGCATCGGGTGATCGACACGCCGATCTCGGAAAGCGCCATCATCGGCCTCGCCAATGGCGCGGCGCTGGCCGGGATGCGGCCGGTGGCCGAGCTGATGTTCGCCGATTTCGTCGGCGTGGCCATGGACCAGATCTACAACCAGCTCGCCAAGTTCCGCTACATGTTCGGCGGCAAGGCGCGGGCGCCGGTGGTGGTGCGCATGTCGATGGGCGCGGGCATGAACGCCGCCGCCCAGCACAGCCAGACGATCTATGCCATGCTCTCCTCGGTCCCCGGCCTCAAGGTGGTGGTGCCGACGACGCCGGCCGATGCCAAGGGCATGCTCGCCGCCGCGATCCGCGACGACGACCCGGTGATCTTCCTCGAGCACAAGGCGCTTTACTCGAGCAAGGGCGAGGTGCCCGACGGCGAGCATGTCGCGCCGCTCCATGGCGCCAGCCTGGTGCAGTCGGGCAGGGACGCCACCGTGGTCGCCATCGGCCGCATGGTGCCCTTCGCCCAGAAGGCCGCGGCGAAGCTCGCCGCCGAGGGCATCAGCTTCGACCTGATCGACCTGCGCTCGACCTCGCCCATCGACGAGGAGATGGTGCTCGAAAGCCTGTCGCTGACCGGGCGGCTGGTGGTCGTGGACGAATCGAACCCGATCTGCTCGATCGCCTCCGAGGTCGCGGCCATCGCCGCCGAGAAGGGCTTTCCCCTGCTGCGCGGCCCGGTGCGCCGGGTGACTGCGCCCCATACCCCGGTGCCCTTCGCCCGCGAGCTGGAGCGGCTCTATGTCCCCGGCCCCGACCGGATCGAGGCGGCCATCCGCCTGGCCGTGAAAGGAGAATGACCATGGCCGATATCCATCCCGTCACCCTGCCCAAATGGGGTCTGGAAATGTCCGAGGGGCTGATCTCGCGCTGGATCGTCGCCGAGGGCGCGCTGGTCGCGCCCGGCACCGAGATCGTCGATATCGAGACCGACAAGATCGTCAACACCCTCGACACCGACAAGGGCGGCACCCTGCGTCGCATCCTGGTCCCCGAGGGCGAGACCGCGCCGGTGGGCGCGCTGATCGCGGTGCTGGCCGATGCCGGCGTCCCCGATGCCGAGGTCGCGGCCTTCGTCGCGGGCTATGTCCCGGTCGATGCCTCCTTCGAGCCCAAGGCGGAGGCGCCCGCCGCCGCCCCGGCGGCTGCGGAGGCGGCCAGCCCCGCCCCGGCCGCCGAGGTGAAGGCCTCGCCGCTCGCCCGCCGCATCGCCGGGCAGGACGGCATCGACCTGGCCGGGGTGCAGGGCTCGGGCGTCGGCGGCAAGGTGAAGAAGGCCGACCTGCCGGCCGCGGCCCCCGCCGCCCTTTCGCCGGACGAGGCCGCGCGCCGCAATGCCGCCCTTCATGCCAGCCCGGTCGCGACAGGCTTTGCCAATGCGCTCGGGCTCGACCTGACCGGGCTCCGGCCCAGCGGCTACAAGGGTCGCATCTCGCTGGCCGATGCCCGGGCCGCCGCCACGGCCGCCGGGCTCTGGCGCCCCGAGGCCGCGCCCGCCGCTGTCGCCGCCGCCCCCGCGACTTCAGCCGCCGCCGGGGTCGAGGAGCCCTATGCCGGCATGCGCAAATCCATTGCCCGCGCCCTGACCCGCTCCAAGCAGACCGTGCCGCATTTCTACAGCGCCATGGATGTCGAGGTCGATGCGCTGATGGCCCTGCGCGCCCAGCTGAACGAGGGTCGCGAGGCCGCCCGGATCTCGGTCAATGACTTCCTGCTGCGCGCCGCGGCGCTGGCGCTGAAGGCCCATCCCGAGGTCAATGTCCATGTCTCCGACACCGGCATCACCCGCTTCGACCAGGTCGACCTCTGCATCGCCGTGGCCATCGATGCCGGGCTGATCACCCCGGTGATCCGCAATGCCGCCGAATGCCCGCTGAGCCGGATCTCGGCCGAGGCCGCCCGCCTGATCGCCGCCGCCCGCGACCGCAGCCTGACCGCCGAGGAGCTGCGCGGCGGCACCTTCACCCTCTCCAACCTCGGCATGTATGGCCTGCGCGCCTTCGACGCCATCATCAACCCCCCGCAGGGCGCCATCCTCGCCATCGGCGGCCCCCGCCGCGAAGCCCGCGAATGCCCCGAAAACGGCATCCGCTTCGCCACCACCATCACCCTCACCCTCTCCGCAGACCACCGCGCAATCGACGGCGCAACAGCCGCAATCTTCCTCAATACAATCAAAAATATCGTCGAAAAGCCGGTCTCTCTCCTCATGTGATCGATCACGGGACAGGAAAACAGAAAGGCCCCCGATCCGGGGGCCTTTCCTTATTCCAAAGTGCCCCAATGTGGAGCGAAGGGATGGGAGGAGTCGTAGATCTCCAGCAGTTCCACGACATTGCCATCCGGATCATGGCCATAGACCGCATTGAACGTCGGCCGGGGCAGGGGCGAGGAATGGAAGATCACGCCTTTCTGTCGCAATCGCTGGTATTCGGCCTCCAGATCCTGCACCGCCAGGCAAAGATGCGTCAGCCCGGCCCCGAACAGGCGCTGATGCGGGCTGCGCTGCTCGGGCGGCGGCGCCTCGAACTGGAACAGTTCCAGATAGCAGTTGCGATGCCGCAGCATTGCCAGTTGCGCCGCCGATCCCTTGGCGCCCAGAAGCGCGTTCTGCACCTCGGCATCGGCGGTCCAGGACTGCCGGTGGACCAGCTCGAACCCAAGCACATCGGTATAGAAGCCGATCAGCCTTTCAATGTCATGGGTCGAGATGGCCGCATGGTGAACGCCCTGGATCACGCCGGCTGTTCTGCGGGTTGGTAATGCTGCACCCAGCCGGTCCAACTTTCCAGCGTTTCGGGATAGTCGCCCGGCATCGGGGTCTCGTATCCGCGCTGGCGCAGGGGCGAGGTCAGCGCCTCGGCATATTCCTGCACCGGGACGTAATAGAGGAACTTAAGCACCCGTGAGGCGAAATACCATTTCCCGTCGCGCCGGCGATATTCGTCCTCATAGCGGAGCGAGCCGACCAGAACCTGTCCGTTGCGCATGGCTTCGGCGTGGCAGAACACCTCGCCTGTGGCGCGGTCCGGGTCAGCGGGGTCGAAACTGACAACCGTGTCATGGGTCCAGTGAACCGAAAGGCCCAGGACCTCGAACCGTTTGCGATACATCTGCAGGATGCCGTCCAGCCCTTCGCCCTTCATGCGCCCGTCAGCCGAGCGCACCCAGGAATCGTCGCGGAAGAGCGAGCGCAGCAGCGGCACGTCACGGTCATCGCAGGCTTTGCAGTAATGCGAGATCAGTGCGAGGATCTCGGCGCGGGATTCCAGCCGGTCTAGCCGGGTTTCGATATCGTTCAATTCCATCTCCCTTTCAGTTGCCTGTGCATTTGCACGCGTAAAACTCCGTTCCATCGGTTCTGTCCTCCGCGAGGCGGTTGACCAGAAGCGATGGGCTCAACAGCCTGCCCAAGGTCAGATCCTTGATGCGATCTCATGGGCTTCCCGTGTGGCGGCGAGGATCCGGCCGGGCACATAGGCGTCACCCAGGAGCAGAAGCTCGACCTCCTGCGCCTGCATCGCCTCTGCCAGCGCGGTGTCGGGTTCCGCGCCGCAAGCCAGCACGACGGTATCGAAACCCTCATGCGTCGTCTCGACCCCGGAATAGACATTGCGGGCCAGCACACGACCTTGCTCGATGCCGACCACCCGCTCCATGACCCGGATCTCGACACCCGCCGCGCTCAGTTTGGACATGATCGCGCCGATCGAGTATTTGCCGACCAGCGGCGCCACCGCCGGGGTCTGGTAGAGCAGGCGGACCTTCACGCCGCGTTCGACCAGCGCCGATGCGATGGTCAGCGGCTGCATGTGATCCTCACGGGCGATGACCAGTGCGGTCTGGCCGGTCTGGGCGGTCCCGGCCAGCACGTCGCGGCCCTCGACCACGAAAGGCAGTTCGGCGCCGGGGACGTCGTGGCTGCGGGGGCGGGAGCCCGTCGCCAGCAACAGAAGGTCCGGCGAAAGCTCCGAGATCAGCGGCAGATCGGCTTCGGTTTTCAGTCGGATATCCACGCCCGCGTCGCGCATCCGTTGATGTTGCAGGTCGATATAGGCGAGGAACTGGCGGTTTTCCGGCACGGCTCCGGCAAGCCGCATCTGTCCGCCGGGTGCGGCGGCGCGCTCCAGCAGCACCACGTCATGCCCGCGTTCGGCGGCGACCGCCGCGGCTTCCATCCCCGCGGGGCCTGCCCCGACGACCACGACCCGGCGCGCCACCTCCGCGGGTGCGGGTGCCGGATCGGCCTCGCGGCCCGCACGGGGGTTGACGGCGCAACCGAAGGGCAGCTTCTCGACCGAGACCGCATGGAGACAATCGTTGCAGCCGATGCAGGGCGTGATCTGGGCGCTACGCCCCAGCCGCGCCTTGGCGACAAAGGCGGGATCGGCGAAAAAGCCGCGCGCGACGCCCACCATATCGGCATGGCCGCGGGCAAGAACCGCCTCGGCCGCCTCGGGCGAGTTGACGCGGCCGGAATAGACCACCGGCACCGAAAGTGCTTCACGATAGCGGCCGGCCATCTCGGACCATTGCGCGACGCCGTAAAGATGCGGCTGGATATAGCTTGGCGCGCCCCAGTTATTGCCGATCACGCCATGGAAAAAGTCGATATGCCCGGTGGCCTCGACGGCGCGGGCGATTGTGATACCCTCCTCCAGATCATAGCCGCCCTCGAACAGCTCATGCATGTTGAAGCGAATGCCAAGGGTCAGGTCGCGGCCGACCTCGGCCCGGATGGCAGCCAGCACGTCGGTCAAGAGCTTCAGCCGGCCTTCGGCGCTGCCGCCATATTCGTCCTGCCTGCGATTGGTCGCGGGCGAGAGGAAAAGCTGCAGCACATCCTCGTGATTGGCGTGGAGTTCGATGCCGTCAAGTCCGCAATCGCGCACGGTGCGGGCGATCCGGGCATAATCCTCGACCACATAGGCGATTTCGGCGCGGGTCAGCGCGTGGGTCCCGGCGTTGTTGGTGTAGTTCGCGAGCACGCCCGATGCGGAATGCGGCATCGCGCCCTGATTGATGATCTGGGCCGTCACCACGGCGCCATGGGCATGGATCTCGTCGGCAAGTCGCGCCATGCGGTCGCGATAGTTCGGATTGTGAACGCTGCCCCGCAGGATCGCGCCCAGCCCCGAAGGCGCGTAGCCGCGCGGCACGATGCGATTGTCGATGAAGGTGTTGACGCCGTCCACCCAGCAAAGCCCGTTGCGGACCCGCTCCAGCCAATAGGCAGAAAAGCGTTCGGCCTCTTTCGGCGAGGCCAGAGGATCGGCGATGATGCGACCATGTGGCGGCGCCATGATGCGGTCCGCAAGCTGCATCCCGCCGATCTGAAGCGGGCGGAAAATATGGGGGAAATGCTGGGTCTCGGTCGTCATGTCAGGCTCCGTCCTGGGTGGGGCGCACCAGTCGTGGCGCGCCCTGCCGTTGGTTATTCTGTATAAAGCGCGGCGCTGCCGTTTCTGATCTGCACCACGTTGCTGCCGCTGACCGGCGAGCGGTCGTCGACATAGCCGTAGGAGCCGTTGCCAATCACCGAGGCCACGTCCCTGGTCTGGGCCAGCGCATCGCGGATGGCGGTGCGGTCGCTCTCGACACCGGCGGATTTCATCGCCTCGATCGCCACGCGGCCGATGGTGTAGCCAAGCGCTGCCCAATTGTCCGGCACATGGCCGGTCTCGGTCTCGAAGTTCCGGGCAAAGGCCATCGAGAAGTCGTTGAAGCCGCCGGGCACCCAGTCGGACAGCATGTAGACGCCTTCGGTCGCACCGCCGCCGCTCTGGATGAACTCGGGCGAGGAGAAGGTGTTCATGCCGAAGATCTCGACCTCGTCGTTCAGCCCGGCTTCGCGCAGCTGGCGAACGATATTGCCGCCCTGTGCCGCCATGGCCGAGATGAACAGGCAGTCGATGTCCTGCCCCGCGATCTTGGTTGCCAGCGTCGAAAAATCGATATCGGACGAGGAGACGGATTCGCGCGACACGATGGCGACGCCCTTTTCGCGGACCAGATCCTCGAAAGCCGCGCGCAGGGCGACATAGACCTCGATCTCCTTGATGGAGACGGTCGCGCAGCGTTCGACCTTGCGCGTGTCGGCAGCGAAATTCGCCAGATAGGACATCATCTGTCGCGGAGGCTGGGTGCTGATGAAGCCCCAGGGACCAGAGCCGGGGATGTCCGGGTTGTTGGTCAGGGTGATGATCGGCAATTCCAGCCGGTTCCCGAGTTCGGCGCCGGCGATGGCCACGGCGCCGCTGGTCGGGCCGAGGATCATCTTGACGTCAGGGTTGTTGGCGTAGCGGCTGATCAGCGTCAGAGCCTGCGTGCGGTCCGAGGCGTCGTCCTCGACCAGCACCTTGACCTCCTTGCCTTGCCCGAACTCGCCTTTGTCGTTTGCTTCGGCAAAGGCCATGGCCATGCCCTCGGACACGCCCGTTCCCATAAAGGCCGCGGGACCGGTCAGAGATTGCATGATGACGACGGTTGGATCATCGGCTGCCGCCGATGTCGCAAACGCGATGAGGGCCGCGGTGGCGGCTACCAATGGCTTCAACTTCCCCTCCCATGTATTTTGACGAATATTCGTGGTATTTTTATAATCGGTCAATTGTATTATTTGCAGTTGACCGATCGGAGGGCGGGAGAGGACAGTCGTCAACTGTTTCGACCGTGACGCGAAGGCCCGTGCGGTGCCCAGCGATAAGCAGGGTTTGCGGAGCTTTCCGAAACGCCGAGCGCGGGGCTCATGCGGCGCTTTCGGTTTCCAGAACCCGCCGCGCACGCATGTGTTCTGCCGGGACGTTCACCGTTTCGACGCAGGCCAGCCGGTCGCCGCGATAACTGCGGACCAGAAGCCGCGCCGGATCGGGCGACGGTTCGACCTCGACCCGGTCGGCACCACCCCGCAGCCCGGCGATCTGCAGCTTGTTCGCGCCCTGATCGGACCAGAACCATGGTATCCGGGCAAAGGGCAGGGGCTGACCGGTCAGACGCTGGGCCAAGCATTTCGCCTGATCCACGGCGGCTTGCACGGATTCCAGCCTCAGATGCGGCCCGCCCGGTTCCTGCGCCACGGCGGCGCAGTCGCCGATGGCCGAAATATGCGGATCCGAGGTTGCCAGGAAGCAATCGGTGAGGATGCCATTCTCCACCGCCAGCCCCGCCTGGTGCGCGAGTTCGCTATTCGGCACCACTCCGGTGGCAATCAGCACCGCATCGGTGGCCACGATGCGGCGTTCCGCCAGTTCCACTCCGCGAACCCCCCCGTCCGGGCGCGCCAGAATACGCCGGATTGTGGCGCTGAGGTGGATTTCGGCGCCGGCTTCACGATGGGCGCGCAGAAAGTAATCCGAGACTGCGGGCGAAACCGCACGCGCCATCAGCCGCTCGGACGTTTCGAAAAGCGTGACCTCCAGACCTGCGGCGCGAAAGACAGAGGCGGCCTCGAGGCCGATGAAGCCACCCCCGATGATGGCCACATGCCGCGCGGTCTGCGGCAACATGCGCAACCGGTCGGCATCAGTCAGGCTGCGCAGACCCATCACCCCCGGCAGATCCGCGCCTTCGATCGGCGGAACCCGGTTTCGCGCGCCGGTGGCCAAGACCAGATGCCCATAGGAAAGCCGCTGACCATCCGCGAGCAGGACGGCGCGATCGGCGCGATCGATTCTTTCCGCGCGGGCCGAGGTCAGCACGTCGATCGCGTTGGTCTCGTAGAACTCGGCCTTGCGCAGCAGCAGACGCTCGGGCTCGCCGTCCTTGAAATAGGCCTTGGACAGTGGCGGGCGGTTGTAGGGCAGGTGGGGCTCGTCCCCGACCATGGTGATGGGGCCGGGATAGCCCTTTTGCCGCAGGCTGGCGCCGAGCTGGCAGGCGGCCTGTCCCGCGCCGATGATGACAATTGTATCGTGAGGGTTGTGCTGCACTGGCGGCTCCGGTCAATGGAAACAGCGGCTGCCAAATGCCGCCGCGGAGCGGCTGATCGGCGCGTGGTCGGCGTGGCGACCGAATGCGGCATTGCAGTCGCGGGCGTCCTTTTTCTTTTCGATCATGATATATTCAGATGATTGATTTTCTGCGGAGATTTTCGAGTTCTTCCGTCGAGAGGGCAAGGTATTGGCGGAGGATTTCGTCGCTGTGCTCTCCGGCGAGGGGGGGCGCGGAGCGATAGAGGACCGGGGTCTCGGAGAGGTGGAGGGGGCTCCCAACCAGGCGGACGGCGCCGGTTTCGGGATGTTCGAGGGTGACGAACATGCCGCGGGCCTGCAACTGGGGGTCGTCCTCGATGTCGGGCATCTCGTTGATCGGGCCGCAGGATACCTTGGCGGCGAGGATCTTTTCCATCCAATGCGCGCGGGCATTGGTGGCGAGCACGGCGTTGATCTCGGCGGTCAGGGCGGTGCGGTTCTCGAGCCGGTCGCGCGAGCGCAGGAAGCGCGGGTCCTCGGCCCATCCCGGCCTGCCGAGCGCCGTGGCGAGGCGGGCGAATTCGCGGTCGTTGAAGGTGGCGATCAGCATGAAGCCGTCGCCGCATTCGAAGACGCCGTTCGGGACGGCGGTTGGATGTTCGTTGCCGGTGCGCGGCAGCGGCGAGCGGGCATTGAGCCAGGAGCCGATATTGTTCATCAGCAGCGCGACCTGGCTGTCGAAAAGCGCGATGTCGATATGCTGGCCGCGCCCGGAGCGGTCGCGATGCAGGAGCGCGGCGAGGATGGCGATGGCGGCGTTGTTGCCGGCGGTGATGTCGGCGATGGGGACGCCGACGCGGGTCGGGATGCCGCCATCGGCCTCGGGCTGGCCGGTGACGGCCATCTGCCCGCCCATGGCCTGGACCAGATAGTCATAGCCCGAGCGGTCGTTATAGGGGCCGGTCTGGCCGAATCCGGTGATCGAGCAATAGATGATGCGCGGGTTGACGGCGCGCAGATCCTCGTATCCCAGGCCGTATTTCGCCAGGGTTCCGGTGCGGAAATTCTCGATGAACACATCGGATTCGGCGGCGAGGCGGCGCAGGATCCCGGCGCCCTCGTCGCAGGAGAAGTCGAGGCTGATCGAGCGCTTGTTGCGGTTGACCATCTGGAAATAGGTGGATTGCTCGGGGGCGCCGGGCCGGCCTTCGATCCAGGGCGGGCCGAGGGTGCGCAGGTCGTCGCCGTCTCCGACGCGCTCGACCTTGACCACGTCGGCGCCGAGATCGGCCAGGGTCTGCGCGGCCAGTGGCCCGGCGACGACGCGGGTCAGGTCGAGGACCCGGATCCCGGCCAGGACGCCGGCGCGGGCGGGACATGCGGCGGTGGCTTCATCCGGGCGCGCCATGTCAGTCTGTAGCGTCATCATCTTCCCTCACACCAGCGGGTTTGTCCGCTCTGCCGATATAAATATACAATAATTATGTTTAGTTATACAAGTAAAGCATTCTTATTGTTTTCCGACGCCGGGCGTGTAATATCCCCGACACGGACAGCAGGGGCAGGGGCGGCGCGATGGATTTGCAATTGAAGGGGCTGAAGGCGGCGGTGACGGGCGGGACGCGCGGCATCGGCCACGCCATCCTGGGGCTGCTGGCGGATGAGGGCTGCGACGTCTCGACCTGCGGCCGCGCGCCCGAGCGGGTTGCGGCGGT
>Ga0160471_100207_pt1 | contig 20583 bp, 20 predicted proteins | sample HID1973K_E11MG_FD_108268 | JGI IMG/M metagenome (GOLD analysis project Ga0160471, IMG submission 108268) | Enriched mosquito-associated microbial communities from UW Madison campus, WI, USA - HID1973K_E11 MG | ecosystem: Host-associated > Arthropoda: Insects > Digestive system > Unclassified ... | reverse complement strand
GGGGTGACGCTTGATGGCAAATACATCGGAAGCATGTGGCGTGATGAAAACCTTGGTCTTCAATGGGACACACTTGATGAAGAACTAGCGCCTCATATCTGGGATATCGCATCCAAGCTCTCAGAGGCTTTTTCCAGACAGGGATATCCCTCACTATTAAAGGGAGCCTATCCCGAAATTGAGTCTACCCAGTGGAAGAGCAGTGAAACCCTTGAGGTGGTTATTTCAAAGGAAACAGATATGGAAGTCTTCACTACGTTCTTAAAAGATGAGGTCTTAAACCTGGTTGATTTCGAGGAGCACCTGGACTTGATGGTCAAAAAATCTGGTGATCCGTATTTTGTAATTATAGGCATCAACTAACCATTTTTTATTTGGTTAACGATTTTGTATTTTTAAGATGATGAAAATAGAAGAGGCTTTTGAGATTACCCTGCCCGATATTAAGATGATCGTTACTTCGCATCTTATCGGAAGGAGTGAAATATATAGGATTGAGTTCTCGGATGGAAGACCACCACTAAACGTAACCGAAGCAAATGGTTACAGGCCATTCTGGACATCTGTTCCGCAGGGGAGGCAGAAAGAGGCCGAATTCTTTGGTAAAAAGATTGCTGAACATTTGAAAAATAAATAATTATGTGTTACTACAATGGTCAACGCGTTTCAAGGGCAGAGTTTATATCACTCCTTCAGCTTGAAAAGGCAGTAAAAAATTATCAGTTTCTCGACAGGGCTGTCCATAATGGCTTTGCCTATTCTCCCGTGGCGGTATTAAAAAGAGATGCAGAGCAGACAAACTTTGATATCGTGCAGATGGAATGGGGTTTTTTGCCTCCCTACCTTAAAAACCGCGAGGCTGCAAAGAATTTTCGCAACGGGTATAAAGATGCTGCCGGTAAATGGCATATCGGATATACTACACTCAATGCAAAAGCCGAAAATCTTTTTTCAAATGAAAAGGGCGGTCCCTCGATTTATGCAAAGGCAGCCCGCGAGCGCAGATGCCTGGTGCTTTCTACGGGATTTTACGAGTGGCGCCATGTGTTTCCGAAGAATAAAAAAACAGGAGAACCTTTAAAAACTGCCGTAAAATATCCATATTATATTTCTGTTAAAGACGAGGAGTACTTCTACATGGCTGCAATTTATCAGGAGTGGACCGATCAGGAAACCGGGGAGATAGTTGAGACAGTCGCTGTCACTACCGCGCCGGCCAATCCTCTCATGGAACAGGTCCATAATTCCAAAAAACGTATGCCTACTATTTTAAATGATGAGCTTGCTTATGAATGGATGTTCGGGGACTTAAGCGATGAGCGAATAACCCAGATTGCTTCCAGTCAATTTCCGGCCAGACAGATGGATGCCTGTACAATTGCAAAAGAATTTCTCTCGACCCTTGAACCCTCTACACCATTTGTGTATGAAGATCTGCCGGCTATTGAACTCGCTATATAAAAGTATCAATGCTACGCCCCTTTTTTGGAGGTCAGGCTGCCCATGAGCTGCGCATAAAGGTCATCTGGATTCCCTTTTTGAGGCTTAAGTTTTTTAATAGTTGGACGTTTGCCCTTTGCTTTCTGTTCAATGAGCTTTAGCAGCTTTTTCTGATACGTATCCTCATATTTGGATACGTCAAAATCCTCGGCATACTGGTTGACTAGTGCCATGCCCATATCCAGTTCTTTTTTGCTAATGTTTATTTTATCCTCGATCTTTAGATCATCTGCTTGACGGATTTGTTGCTGAAAGCGGATGCGGGTTACAACAAGCGCATTTCCAACAGGATGGACAATGCACAGGCTTTCAGTGCTCCGGAGCACGAATCGGGCAAGGCCTGCTTTTTTTGATTTTTTAAGCACCTGTAAAAGCAGTGCATATGCCTTATTGCTCTTCCCTTCAGGTTCGGCATAATAAGAAGTCTCATAAAACATGGGATTGACCGAGGCAATGTCAACAAAGCTTTCGATTTCTATCGTTTTGGTTTTTTCCGGTGCTGCTGCTTCAAAATCACTTTCTTCAACGATGACATAGTTGTCATCCTTGTACCGGTAGCCCTTCACTATTTTGTCGTAAGGCACTTCCTTTCTGGTATTTTCATTGATGCGCTGGAATTTGATATGGGCATGATCGCGCCCATCCAGCATATCAAGGTCCAGAGATGAAGTCTGCACCGCAGAATAAAGTTTCATTGGGATACTGACTAAACCGAAGCCAATCGTCCCTTTCCATATTGATCTCATAATTCTTCTTCCAAGTCTTTGTTTATGCCTAAGGGATGGTGCGCTTCAATCTGATCAGCTAGCAAATGCAGGATTTCTTCCTGCAGATTTCCCGGGTTCTGGCAGATATGCAGATTGTCGTATGCGTCAGGCTCAAAACTGGCGACCAGTTTTCCTGCTCTAAACACTTTAACCTTGCACCCCTCGCCGCTATGATGCAGGTATTCGCCAACCTCGAAATGATGAATATCTTTATCTAAGCTGATTGTAACAGAATAATTATCCATGGTCATTGTTTTGGTATTAACATTTATAAAGAGATCTGGTTTTCGATTTTTTTTGAGCAATTTTCAATATTTTAACCGAAGGATGACCTGGCCTTGTTGATAGCCGCTATCATGTCAATGCCATCCCCCAAAACCCCTGTGAAAAGGTCACCGGTTTCGCGCAGTCTTGCCGGCGCGTTATGGATAGTAAAGTCCCGCATCTTTAGTCCTGCACGGACCTCCTCCCAGTGAAGCGGCATAGAAACGGTTGCACCGGGCTTTGGCCTAAGGGAATAGACGCCCGCAATGGTCGCACCAGGCCGGTTCTGGAGAAAGTCAAGATACATTTTTCCCTTGCGGTTAGATATCATGCGTTCAAGTGTAGTATACCCGGGCAGTTCCCTGTGAACAAGCTTAACCACCACCTGGGCAAATAGCTGCGACTGGTCGTAAGTGTATTTTGCTGCCAGCGGAACATAGATGTGTATACCCGTTGACCCGGAGGTTTTCACAAAGGAAGGTACGCCCATGCCGTCTAGTATTTGCTTTGTGACCTGCGCTGCCTCGATTACCTGTTCAAAAGTGTTTTTATCGGGATCCAAATCAATTACGCAGTAATCGGGATTGTCCGGAGATTGTACCCTGCTGAACCACGGATTCATCTCAATACAGCCCAGACTGGCCATCCAGAGCAATGTAGCCCTGTCGTGCCCCAGCAGATATTGTTTTTCTTCTCCCTTTTCATTGGTATGGGGCATCGTCCGCGCCCAGGAGGGCGCCGTTTCGGCAACATTTTTCTGATAAAAACTTTTCCCGTGGATTCCTCCCGGAAACCGGTTCAGGGACATCGGCCTATCGAGCAGATAAGGCACCATATAGTGAGCAACCTGGTCATAATAGTTGAACATATCACGTTTGCTCACGCCATCCTCCGGCCAATATAGTTTATTCAGGTTGGTGAATTTGATCAGGTGACCGTCCACCTTTTTTTCAAGGATCTCGCTCTTTCCCTCAAGCAGTGGTTTTTCGGCCATCTTATGCATTGGTCCCGTCTGAATTTTTACTAAGGTTTCTGGCCTTTCTGTTAAGTTTTTTGAAATGGTTGGCCCTTTCGCTTCCATATGTTCTTCATTCAAAATCTGGTTTGTCGCTGAAGATATTTCAAACACCACATCTTCTGGGTCTTTATCCTCTCTCAGTCCTTTAAAGGAGGCCTGTCTCAGTTTCCCATCTTTGCTTATCTCGGCAAATTCCACCTCGCAGACCAGTTCCGGCAATAGCCATGTAGGCTTTGCACCCAGACGGCGAGGCCTGAAGCGCGAAGGCTCATCTACATCCGGCTCAACATCGAAGGGACAGCTTTTGCTTTCCAGGTTCTTGAATCTTTTGAGCAGGTCTTTCTGCATCCGATCATTGAAGCCGGTTCCCACTTTGCCGATGTAGTTTAGAACACCGTTTTCATTATGAACCCCTACAGCAAGGGCACTAAAATTTTTGCCGCTATCCTCATTTCTTGTATATCCGCCAATGATTACTTCCTGGCGCAGCTTTGCCTTTACTTTCAGCCAGTCTCTGGAACGTGTGTCGCCTGTGTAAATGCTATCCTGCCGTTTTGCAATGATGCCTTCCAGTTTCATCCTTTTTGCCGTTTCATAAAAAGCAATCCCATGAGAGCCAAAAGTGTGGCTGATCCTGACCGTGCCATCCGCACGGGGTAAAACCGATTCAAGGATGGTGCGCCTTTCCGAGAGGATAAGGCCGGTCAAAAGTTTTCCCTTATACCATAATATATCAAATACATAAAAAACAAGATTGAGGTCTTTTTCGCTCCGCCAGTTTTGCAGCGCACCGAAATCAGGAGAACCGGTTTCGTTCAGTACGACGATTTCTCCATCAAGGACGATGTCAAGGTTCCAGCTTTCAAGAATCTCATTTATAGGAGAAAACTGGGTATAGACCAGATCGTTCCTGGAAATCAGTTCCGCTTTTCCTCCTTTGGCAAACGCCAGTGCACGGTAACCGTCCCATTTGATCTCATATGTCCAGCCCTCCCCATGAAAGGGTTTATCGACCTGTGTTGCCTTCATCGCGCGGATCCCGGTGGGGATGTCCGAAACCGGGGCCGCTTCCAGCAGCCGACGGATCTCAGGTGTTAGGTTAATGGCTTCAGTTGGTTGCTTATCAAGGGTAGAATTTTGTTTTCTGGGTTTTCTTTTACTGGTCTTATTTTTTTCCTTTCCTTCAAAAGGCTCTGCTGTAGATTTCTTGGCGCCATTTTCGCCAAGCTCTATCCATACTGGGGCATGGTCACTGGCTTTTTCCCATCCGCGGACCTCTTTATCCACGCCGCCCTTCAGGAGTCTTCCGGCAATGGAGGGCGCAAGCAAAAAATGATCAAGGCGAAGTCCTGCATCTCGTCCGTACGCATTCCGCAGGTAATCCCAGAAAGTATATATTCTTTTTCCAGGATTTAAAAATCTTATTGCATCTGTCCAGCCCTGGCCGACAAGTTCGGCAAAGGCGTCTCTCGTCTCTGTTCTGAAGAGTGCATTATCGAGATATTTTTCCGGCTTGTAGGTATCAAGTTCGGTCGGCATTACGTTATAGTCGCCTATCATGATTACAGGTAGACCCGTCTTTAGGAGCGTTTTGGCATGTGCAGCAAGCCGTCCGAACCACCGTAGCTTATAATCAAACTTGGGTCCCGGATAGGGATTGCCGTTCGGAAGATAGATGCAGCCTATTACAATGTCGAAGGTAAAACCTTCAATATACCGGCTATGGCTAAATTCTGCATCCTCGCCAGGGAGGTCATCCCTTAACTGCCGGACCGGTTCGCGGGAGAGAATGGCTACGCCGTTCCAACTTTTTTCTCCTTTCCAGATCGCATGATACCCAGCCTTTTCAACTGCTGCAATTGGAAAACGTGAGGACTCGCATTTAAGTTCCTGAAGGCAGACAATATCAGGTTTCGCTTGATCCAGCCAGCGCAGCAGTACCTCGAGCCTGCCGTTGATTCCATTGATATTGTAAGTGGCAATCTTCATCGTTGAAGCAATAGGGGACAAAAAAGCCCCTGTCCGGGGCTTAAATTATTTTACTTTTTTTTCAATCTCTTTGCGCTGGTTGGATCCGCCTTTTTTGGCTTCCTTGATCTCGGACGGCTTAACATCCAGTTTACCAGCTTCATACTTGATCTCATGTGGCTGATTCGATACCGAATTCCTTTCCACCTTTGTTCCTCTTGACATAATTTCAGTTTTTTAGGTAAATAGTAACCATATAACAATTACACTCAGCAATGGTTTTGATAAGCATATCGTGATGGGAATAATTATTATCTAGCTGGCCCCAGATTTTGAGATAAATTCTTAATGAAATCTTACTTGCAGGTAGATAATAAAACCAAACAGCTTGAGTAAGTGTTAAGAAAGAAAAAAACACAGGTTATGGGTTTCATCAAAAATGCAATTGTCGGTATCGCGATATACGAGGCAATCAAGTACTTGACCAAAAAGGATGCACTCGGTGTATCAAGATTTGACGAGCTGAGAGAACGTGCACCGGAATGGGTTGAAAAAGCGAAAGAAGTAACCTCTGATATCAAAGCCGGAAAAATCCCAGAAATCTGACAGTCCTATACGCAATGTACCGTATGTTTTTCTTAGCAGGTATTCAGTAAATTAGAAAACAGGCCGATTTATTTTCAATTCGCAAATCCAATAATGATAAATAATTCAGAAATAAGGTGGTATGGGGGCTCGGAAAGAAAGTAGCAGCAAAACAGGAGCAATGCCGGAACATGTTGATCCGATGCTCTGCACACTCATCAGGGAGCCTCTGGACTCTGAAGAATATATCTACGAGCTAAAATGGGACGGATATCGAATATTGTCCAGGGTTGAGGGGAAATCATTAAGGATGAATTCCAGAAGCGGACTGGATTACACGGTGAAATATCCCCTTATTTCTGAGGCGCTTCAGTCTTTAGGCCATGATCTGATTATCGACGGCGAGGTTGTGGTACTGAATAATGAAGGGAAGCCAGATTTTGATGCGCTCCAGCTTTACAACGGAAAGCGGACACCGATCCGCTACTGTGTGTTCGATCTGCTATACCTTGACGGAAATAACTTAATGGAGCTTCCGCTTTATCAGCGCAAGGAACTGCTACACACCCTAATCAAAGACAATGATATATTTCTCTTCAGCGAAAGTTTTGATGACGGCAAGGCCCTTTACCAAACCGTTCTTAAGGATAACCTGGAGGGAATTGTCGCAAAGAAAAAAGAAAGTACTTACACCCCTGGTGCCAGGGGATATGACTGGCTGAAAGTACCGACTAGAAAACGTCAGGAATTTGTTATCGGAGGATGGGCGGAATCAGATAAGTCCCGTTCTTTCCGCTCCCTGCTCTTCGGAGCATATGAAAAGGGAAAGCTTATGTGGATTGGCAGATCCGGCGGCGGTTACAAACAGGCAGAGATGCCTGGCATCTTAAAGCAGCTTAAGGAAATTGAAACAGAAGAGTCGCCCTTTGAAAACAAGATCCTTGATGACAAGGGCGCGAAGATCCATTTTGTGAAACCGGAAGTGGTTGCCAATTTCGAGTTTGCAACCTGGACCAAGTCGGGGAGGATCAGAAAACCGGCAACATTTCTCGGCTTCAGAAAGGACAAAAACCCGCTCGATGTCGTCCGGGAAGTACCCGTGGAGACGATAAATGTAGAAGAAACAATTGAGGGTGACGAGGATACTGACAAGCCAGATGAGGACAAACTTCAAGAGCCCGAAAGTGGGGGTGAACGTACAGCTGTAAATAAGGAACTGGAGAAGTATCACAAAAAGCGGAGCTTCGATATGACATCAGAGCCTGAAGGCGGAACTCCGGACGGCGATCAATTAATATTTGTCGTTCAAAAGCATGATGCTTCCCAGCTGCACTATGATTTTCGTCTGGAGATCCGCGGGGTTTTAAAATCCTGGGCGGTGCCCAAAGGTCCGTCCATGAATCCCGAGGATCACAGACTGGCTATGGAGGTTGAGGATCATCCATTTGATTATAAGGATTTTGAGGGAATTATCCCCGAAGGCCAGTACGGAGGCGGAACTGTTCTGGTGTGGGATGCCGGTACCTATGAACCTGCGGAACTGGTAAAAGGAAAGAAAGAGCAGGAGCACTGGTTGCTTTCGAATTATTATAAAAATAAACTGAGCATCGTCCTGCATGGCAAGAAGCTAAAGGGCAAGTTCAATCTGGTCAAAACTTTTGGAAAAGCCGAAAATGCCTGGATGCTGATCAAAGCAAAGGACGGCCATGAACTGGAAACCGATATCAGAAAAAACGACCAGTCGGTAATTTCCGGGTACACCATTTTGGAAGTTGCCATGGACCAGCAGTCCAAAGTATGGCAGAGCAACCGAAATTCGGGAAATAGTATTTCTGAAGAGAGGGATGAAAATGAAGCCGAGCTTCTGGCCGAACTTGCTGGTGCCGAGGCTTTAAACGAATCTTCAGATGAGGCCAGTGGGCAGCCATCTCAAAAAAGCGTAGAACCAAGGCATACAAGCGTCGGGGCACTCTTCCCCAAATCAAACAATAAACGATCGACCCGGAGCAAAGTTGCGCTGGAAAGCAACTGGAATAAGATCTTCGAAGAAAAAATAAAATCCGAGGGAAGTATACCCTTGGAAAAACGGATTGTGCACCTCACCAATATTGAAAAGAAGCTTTGGAAGGACGTAAACAAAGCATCCCTGATTTCCTATTATAACAGTATTTCGGATTATATCCTGCCCCATTTAAAGGGCCGGCCACTTTCGTTGCACATTAAGAACATCAGCGCGGGCGCCCCAGGATTTTACATAAAGGATATGGAAGGCCACGAGCCGGACTTTATGGATATCTATTCGACAGAAAGAAAACACAAGACTAAGGGGAAATCTGATGTTATTGACTATGCGGTATGCAATAACCTGCCGACGCTATTATGGCTCATTAATCTGGGCTGCATCGACCTGAACCCATGGAACTCCACAATAGACCAACCGGAGCAGCCAGACTTTATCGCTATTGATCTGGATCCATCAGATGAGGATTTTAAAAAGGCCATCAAAACTGCGCTCGCAGCGAAAGAATATTTTGTTGATCAGGGCCTTACAGCGTTTGTTAAGACATCAGGAAAGACGGGTATTCATATGTTTGTTCCCTGTAGCGGATTTACTTACCAGCAGGCGAGAACGTTGGCAGAGCACATCTGCAGCGAAATACACAAACTCGTTCCCATGTTTACCACACTGGAAATCTCGGTTGACAAACGCGGAAAGAAACTCTTTATAGATTTTTCCCAGAATGACCCGGCGGATACCCTCGCAGCTGTCTATTCGGTCAGACCGGCAAAGGCGCCATGTGTTTCAGCACCCATTGACTGGGAAGAACTAAGTTTAAGTCTGAAACCAACCGATTTTACCATTTCCAACATGGCAGAAAGACTTGCCGGCAAAGGGGATTTATGGCGCAATTTGTACGATCCGAAAATTAGAAAGAAAAATACATCGGTATTGAAGCAAATCCTCCAGCATTGACGATGGTGAAGTAATCGTTTCGCGCACTCACCAAACGGCCCGTTTTTTTGTATTGATTGTTTCGATCACATATTGCATGACAGGATCATTAGGGTCAGGGTGTCGAAGCCCTTCAAGCAGATGATCGTTCCAGTCCACCAAGGCATCTTCCGGGGTGTCGCCACACCCGAAAATACCGCTTTGGGGATCAGGGCCAAGTACTGCGCAATAAGAATTGCCTTCCTTAAATAACAAAGGCTGGAATTCTTCTACATAATGGGGCAACCTAAATCTGCTAAAATCAAATCCTACCTCATGCTCTTCGCTTACATTCATCTGTTCCATAGTCCTAACTGTTTTGTTTTTCTCACCAATAAAAACATTGTTGGATAATGAGTTGTTTTAATCATAAACCAAAATTATTCGATTATGCCATGGTATAACGGAGATTATCCGCCTTCATACAAAAATCAGCCTACTGCTTTAAGAGAAAAAGCTGTGGAAATCGCCAACGCCCTTTTGGAAGAAGGAGCTGAGGAGGGCGTTGCGATTGCGACGGGTCTGAAAAGGGCACGGGAATATTTTGCAAAAGAAAATGAAGATAAAAAAAGGGATGCTTCCTGAGGTCTATTTAGGTAGTTTCTCGCTGATCACAATATTTGTTCACAGGCTATGGTAGAAAATAATGATAACAATAATAATCCGGAACAAGAAGGTACAAGGGTTCCGAAAATATCCAATGATGAGGATAATTTAGTAGATGGGCGTTTAAATCAAATCGAAAGTGATTCCGATACGCTTGAGCCCCAGGAGTTCGGGGCTACAAGTGGGAGAATTAATGTAGAAGATACTAATGAGCTGGCCTATTGGGCTGGTCAGTTTCAGATCAGCAGCGAAGAGCTGCACGCTGCCGTAGTTATGGCAGGGAACTCAGTCTCAGAAATCAAAAAATATTTATCAGCATAGTTATGGCGGAATTACCTGATTTGACTGTCTTTGCTCAGATTCTTTCACGAAGGTTTGCGGGAAAGGTACTCGAGATTCTGGAGGTTACAGTTGCAAAAAAGCTCAACGTTTCGGTAAAGGAAATAAAAACTGCGCTTGAAGGCAGGGAACTGATCAAAGTGGAACGGGCTGGGAAGACATTGCAGCTTTATTTTTCGGGTAATCAGGTTTTGGGCCTTCATTTAATGCTTCGCGGGGAACTGGTCTTAATAGATCAGGATGAGCCTCCTAGATTCCAGATTATGGGATTCCACTTTGAAGGAGGTGAGTCCTTTGCATTAATCGATCTTCAAAAGCAGGCAACACCCACATTAAATCCAGACCAGTTAGAAGTTCCCGATGCCCTGGAGATCGAAGAGCAATTTTTTTTGGATTTACTGGCTAAGAAGAAAACTGTTATAAAGACATTGTTAATGGACCAGCATATTATACGGGGGATTGGTAATTCCTATTCTGATGAAATTTTGTACGATGCCGGAATTTCACCGTTCTCAGTAGCAAATAAGATCCCCAGAAAGCAGGCTAAAAAACTTTTTAAAAGCATTAACAAGATTTTAAACAAAGCCATTGATGACATAGTAAAGGAAAATGGTGATGAATTAACGGGAGAGCTGCGCGATTTCATGCTGATTCACAGATCATCCCTCGACAAAACTGCCAAGGGCGAGAAAATTCTGTCCGATAAAATAGGAGGCAGAAAGACTTATTTCACCAAGGGACAGAAACTTTTTACATAGAGTATTTTCTTCGTTTTTTAATTAATCTGCAGACACAGTGTTACATCAAAATAAATTGAATCCCGTGGTCCGTAATTTAATGTAAACTTGTTTCCGTATGCCAATTGCATTCTTTTTTCAATATTCTCCATTCCCTTGTTAAAGCCTGAATTATGGATTCGCGTGTTGATCAGGTTTGTCGTATGTACAACAAATACTTCATTCTCCAGTTTAATTCTCAATAGGCCCGGCTGTTGAGGCCTTTGAAGGTTTCCGTGCTTCAGCATGTTTTCGACCATCGTGATGACCACCAATGGTATAAATTGAAAGTCTTTGGCTTTTTGCGAGTAATCGAAGTTAATATACTGTTCTTTGTCTTTCCTTATTTTGTTGAGGGATATCAGGTTATCAATCTGATGCAATTCCTCCTCCAGCATGGGGAATTCTTCGGGTGATTCCTTAGTTTCAAGACTAAAGCGCATGAGGTCGGCCAGATTAAGAACTGCTTTTCCGGCGTCCTCATTAAATTTTCGAACGCTGTCATACAAAAAACTCAATGTGTTGAATAACAGGTGTGGATTGATTTGTGCGCGCAAATATTCATACTTGGCAACATTCAATTCATTTTGCATCTCTTTATTTTTCAATTCATTCAGGTATTCCATTCTTTCAGAATGTTCTCTTTTCAAACGTTCCTCTTTAAACCGCAAAAACAAAAAGTAAAAACAGGAAAGAACTATGAAAAACAATCCTCGCCATAGAGATTGAAAAAAACTCTTATGGTTCGTAATGATTGATGGGATGCTAAATCCTTTGTGAGTTCCTTCCAGTAAATAGTTAAGATAAGACCTGAAAAAAATATATAAACCGATCTGAACCATCATTAAAAGGATTATTCTAAGCCACGGTTTGGGCTTTGAAAAACTCTTCCTGAGCACAAGATGGGCATTACTATAAAATAATATAATATTGAGGATATAATGAAGCGCATAATTTAAGGTCTTTCCAAAAAAGCCCATCGAAAGTCCGATCAGTCCAATCTCTAAAGTTATGAATACTGCCCATCCAATTAAGTGCAGTCGCTGCACTTTTCCCCATTCGAAAATTTTCTTAGTCATGCTATAATTGCTTTTGGTGTAACCTCATTTTATCGCGGTGTAAAAACTTTTTTTACGCAAAATAATGGGCCTAGTTTCAAAATAAAAACATGAAACAGACCTCTAAAAAACTGGTCAAAAAAACACTATTTGTTTTTAGATCGCAGCAAACAATTCGAAAGTCAGAAACTGATCCGACTACTTCCAGCATCATTATTATTTCCAATGAAACGCTGATTAGCCATCGTTGACATTTGGTTTCTCGTTTAAATCCTTAAGACTTCCGGCCGGATCTTAATGTTTTATTTTCAGAAAATTCAATAAAGCCTTGCTTGTAGTTGTTGCCCATCGGAATGATGTGTGCTCCAAGCTTTAATGTGTTCCCAGCTATTTTTTCAACCCTTTCTTCATTTACGAAGTAACTGCGGTGAACTCTGTAGAACAATGTGCCCCAAAACTCCTTTTCAACTTCCTTCATTGTCAAATAGACTGTGTAATCTTCATCCTCAGTGACAATTTTCATGTAGTTTTTCAAGCTTTCGAAAAATAATATTTTTGATTTCTTTATCTTCAGTTTCTGTCCTCTTTCGCCGATGCTGACATAGAAATATTTTTTTTTGGCAATCCGTATCCCTTCAATTCTTTTTCTTTCTGCATCTAAAATGTCCCAAACGGTTTTAATGAATTTCGGTTTTGAGATCGGCTTAACCAGATACCGAGATGCATTTACTTCAAATGCTTCTATTGCATATTTTGTAAATGCTGTAGTGAAGACGATAAATCGAGACCGATTGACTAATTTTTTTGCAAGCTCAATGCCGGTAATTTCTGGCATGTCTATATCCAAAAAAATAAAGTCTATTTTGTCTCTGATACTGATTTCTGATAGTGCAATAAGGGGATCAAGAAAAGTCTTGACTAATTTTAGATTGGGATTTGTCTCAATATAATCTGAGAGAATTGAAATTGAGTGTTTTTCATCGTCGATAACGACGCAACGTAATTGTTCCATATGTAAAAGTTTAGGGTAATCTCAAAATGATCCCTCAACTACTTTACATATCCAAATTAACTTTTTTCTTTTGGTTCGATTGTAATCACCTCAGTGATTTTTTTCTGTGACAGGGAACCATCCTTGTTAATTTTGTTTGTTCTCCTTAAAGTCAACTTGACCATGTCAAATTTGGGTTGATCTAAGGGAAGGATATCTTGTATCTTGCAATTGAGAGCGCTCGCTAACAAGTATATATGCCTAATGCTGTACTTTGCTCGTTCAGTATATAGCTCAACCTTTCCAACAAAACCTTCGGACAAACCCATCTTTTGTGTAAGTGAAACTTGAGATAAACCCTTATCTATTCGTAAGTTCTTTACATTAACTATTATCAAATAATCCAAGTGAGAAATATCGATAGTTACAATTTCTGGATTGGAATTCCGGTTCTGCATTATCATGCAAGGAACAATAAAATGAAATTTTTGTCACAGGTGCATGTGGAAGTAATGGAAATTTACTATCTTAGCTAATAAATTTATTGTCGGTTAATATATTTAACCGTATGATTTGATTTTTATTGCCGAGAAACCTTGTGACGAAAAGTAGGACGTTTGAACACAAGCAGTAGGTGAAAACTCAAATCCTGTGCTATCTTTGCATAGCATAAGGACTTGGGTCGCCTGCTATTCTGTGTTCGGCCGCTGCAAAGCGGTTGGTGGTCCTACACCTTCGTCTCAGAAAAGCTAAGGGCGACCCTTTTTATTTTCTAAAGGTTTTTTGGTATAAACCAAAAAACGTGAGACACCAAATGAAGTTTATTTATTTATCTACATTTTTCTATTGGAAAGGTGCGGGAGAATATTTCCTAAATTTCAGAACAAACAAACTTGTCTATTGTAGTTACGCGTTCATAATTCTTATTAGCCTAGTTATCTGTTCTCCAGAATAAGATGCCAGGCTAAGGCAGGTCAACCTTATGGTTAATGATATAAAATAGGTTCTTTAATAATGCGCCTGCCTTTGTTCTCTTCAATATTTGAGATTCCTCATTTAATTTTCCGATCAACTAACTTAAACCAACAAACAATGAAAAAAACGATATTATTTATCGCTTGGGCACTGCCATGCCTTTTTTTTAGGCATTATATTTTCAGACCATTCTCAAAATTATCACATAACCTCTTAAGTAAAAATATTCCTTTTCAATTCCCTTATGAGCTAAGTACAACAGTTAGCTGCCTGGCATCACTTTCGAAAAAGGAAATAGCTCTTGAGTGGCTAAAGCGCAAAAGCTATCCGCTGGTTCTTTTGTTTTTTGTCGCTGTTAACTGTCAGGCACAGGAAAGAATTTCTGAGAAGAAATTAATGGTTGGGGACAAAATCGGCAATATCCGATTTTCAAAAATTCTTAATTATTCGGATACCGCTATTCACTTTTCGCAGTTAAGGGGAAAAGCTGTCATCTTTGATTTTTGGGCTACATATTGCACCGCATGTCTTAAATACTTCCCTAAAATGGATTCCCTACAGAAACTGTATGATAAGAACCTACAGATTTTCTTGGTCAATGCTTACAAAAACGATACGGAAGCAAAATTGATAGATTTTTTGGCAAAAGAAAAAAAACGCATTTCTGGTTTTTGTTTACCGCTTGTCCAAAGCAAGGAAAACACACGTTCTCTTTTTCCAATTAAAAGCATGCCACACTATATCTGGGTGGGAACTGACGGACGCATAAAGGCTATAACCGGGCCAGAACAAGTCAACTCACCAAATATCGAGCGTCTTATTGCGGGGCTAAACCTAAGCATTAAAAATAAAATCGAGTAAGATGAGAATAGATCAATTTAATTCAAGAAAAATGAAATGGAATTTTTTGCTTCTTGCAACTGCGTTGTTAATTATTGCACTCTCTGCACTGACAGCCTTTGCGCAGAATGCACAGGAGGTTCGTGGAAAAGTGACTGATCTTGATGGTCAGGTAATTAACGTTTCTGTCCGTTTTAAGGGTGGGGTTACCCTTACGGATAAAAATGGAAACTTTGTTATCAAAAATGTGAGTATCGGTGACACCATTCGATTTACCGCCACAGGTCTTAAAACAGTAAATCGTATTTACGAAGCCTCGCTATCTTTTATTTCAGTAAAGATGACTGAAGAAGTTCATCAACTGGAAGAGGTTTTAGTGCAAACAGGTTATCAGAACGCTAAGCCAAATGAAATTAATGGGACCATCTCTTTAATTGACGAAAAAGCAATAAGTTCCAGAGTCGGAACCAATATACTTGACCGAATCATCGGACAGAGTAGCGGCTTGATGTTACAGGTAGGTAAGAACAGCAGTAATCCGCAAAATAAAACAAATATCAGTATAAGGGGATTAGGCACGATCAACGGGCCATTGGATCCTTTAATTGTTGTAGACGGTTTCATCTATGAAGGCGATATTGAAAATATTAATCCTAACGATATCGAATCTGTTTCAATTTTAAAAGATGCTGCTGCATCTTCGATTTGGGGCGCCCGAGCAGGTAATGGTGTAATTGTGATCACGAGTAAAAAGGGGAAATTTAATCAGGCTATGCAGCTCTCATTTAACTCGAACTTTCTTCTACAAAGCTTGCCAAAACTCAATGCCGTAACACAAATTAATAATCCTGACTATATAGCTTTAGAAAGAAAACTTTTTGATGCAGGCTATTTTAATGATAAGATAACCTCGACGCCCTGGGCTTCACTTACTCCGGTTATCGAAATTTTACTGGCTCAGAGAAATGGAAAAATCTCAAAACTTGTCGCCGATCAGCAGATTGAGTCGCTATCAAATAATAACACCCAGCAATCCTATCTGGACAATTTTTATACAAGGGCACTAACTCAGCAGCACAGTCTGAATATAAGGGGTGGGGGCGAGAGAAATAGTTACCTGCTCTCTGCTGCTTATGATCATGTTATAGGAGAGACATTTAGTCGTTCAGATAAAATTAACCTGCATTTAGCAAATGACTTCAAAGTAAACAAGGTCATTAGCTTAAACACAAATATTTATTTTACAAATGTATCTTCCAAATCCGGCAGACCCAGCTATAATTCATTATCTGTTGGAGGGAGATACCCAACTTACCTGGATTTTAGCCAAAGCTCAGGTCTGGCATTAAAATATCGGGCAAATTATACGGATACGGTAGCCAACCGCAGTTTTTTAGATTGGAAATATTATCCTGATCAGGATTATATTCATGACTACTTTACGGGCAAGTCCCAAGAGATTTATGCTAATGTAGGCCTGAAGTTCCAAATTGTCGACGGGCTGGATTTGCAGATATCTTATCAGTATCAAAGGCAAAACAGGGACGATGACCATACCTCAGATATAGAAAGTTTTGCGGCCAGAGATTTGATCAACACTTATAGTCAATACAATTCTACTACAGGAATCGTGACTTATCCTGTACCTCTTGGTGGTATTCTATCAACGAACAGCTCACAGGTGGCGTCACAAACCGGCAGGGCGCAGCTCAATTACAATAAAATTTTCGGAGTACACAAATTGACAGCAATTTTTGGGTCTGAGTTAAGGGCTTCCAATTCATCCGGCACCGGCTCCACAAAATTGGGATACCAGGAAGATCCCCTTTATTTCAGCCTGGTGGACCAAACGGGTTATTATCCTGAGTATCTTTCTGGAAACAATAGTCAGATTGGCGGATCCAACACGATCAGTAAGACTGCATACCGGTTTATAAGCCTCTACAGTAATTTGAGTTACACATATCGTGGAAAATATATCCTTTCGGGCAGCATCAGGAGAGACGGGTCAAATATTTTTGGAGCAAACACTAACGATAAGTGGAAACCACTCTGGTCTGCAGGAATCGGTTGGCAGATATCAGATGAGAATTTTTATAATCTTGATTGGCTGCCAGTTTTAAAATTGACAGGTAGTTTTGGATACAGTGGAAACGTCGATTTGACGAAAACCGCATCACCAGTTGCAGGATATGCTAGCAACGTAGTCACTGGGTTTCCGATTACAAGAATTAATTCCATAAATAATCCGGACCTGCGCTGGGAGCAGCTCTCCCAACTCAGCATAAGAGTTGATTTTGAATCGGCCAGGAAAAAAATATCAGGGTCACTGTCCTGGTATACCAAAAATGGAACCGATTTATATGGAGTATCCAGCTATGACTACACCACTTGGGGCGCAAGGGAATTCATTACCCGGAATGTTGCAGATATGAGGGGAAATGGTTTAGATGTCGACCTGCACACTAAAAATTTTGATGCAGGAAAGTTTAATTGGAGCACAGACATGTACTTCAGCTATAACCTAAGTAAGACCAAAAAGTATTATTCGAACACCGGTTCAAGCATATATGCACTGCTCTCGGGCGGTAATGTAATTACGCCACTGGAAGGTTACCCCCTCTACTCAATAGCAGCCTATAAATGGGGCGGACTTGATGCAAACGGCAATCCGCAGGGCTATTTAAATGGAGTTTTAAGTACAAACTACACTGCCTTGCTTGCGGAGGCTACAAAGGACGGTGCAAATTTAGTGTATAAAGGGTCCGCAACCCCTACATATTTTGGCGCCCTTATTAACAATTTCAATTGGAACGGTTTCAACCTATCGATCAACATAAACTTTAAACTTGGATACCATGTGAGGAAACCATCAATTAACTATAGCCAGCTGGTTGGTGGTAGCAGCGGGAATTCAGAATTTGCTATGAGATGGCAAAATCCCGGCGATGAACTGCGTACAAATGTTCCTTCATTTGTCTACCCAACCTCAAGCTTACGTGATGCATTTTATTATGGGTCGGAGGTCAATATAATGTCCGGAGATCATGTTAGACTTGATTATATAAGACTAGGCTATAGCATAAATACCTCCCAGTGGAAATTTCCCTTTAGATCGCTTGAAGCATATTCCGGCTTACAAAATGTCGGCCTGATATGGAAGGCGAACAAACTGGGATACGATCCGGATTATGCTGGATTCGTTCCGCCATCGCGGCAAATAACCATTGGAATAAAGGGCTCATTTTAAATATTACTAACATGAAAAATAAACAAATAACTTTCTTTATGGCAGTTGCTACAATTTTGTTTGCAATTGTCACTTCCGGGTGTAAAAAGTATCTTGACGTTAAATCAGACTCAAAACTTGTTATCCCAAAAACTCTTCAGGATGTGCAGGGCTTACTCGATGATGCCAACATCATGAACCTTCGCACATCCCCATCTTTTGGCGAAGCGTCCAGCGATGATATATTTTTGCCTTTAGCCGGCTATAACGCAGTGGGACTGACTGGTCAGGAAGCTTATACATGGCGTCCCACGCCATATAGAATTGGTAATGACTGGAATCTTGGATACCTGGCAATATATAATTCTAATCTTAGTTTGGAGTTGCTGAATAATATAGAACGCACAGCAATTAACTCGGCAGCATGGGATAATGCACAAGGAAGTGCTTTTTTTTATCGTGCATACTATTTTTTAATGCTCACAAGCCAGCATGGCCTGGCGTTTGATGATTCCCGTTCCGCTACTGACCTTGGAATTGTTCTGCGGCTTAACTCCGACTTCAACGTGCCCTCATTCAGATCAAGCGTTGAAGAATGTTATCGGCAAGTTGTAAATGACGGAATGAAGGCACTGTCTTTATTGCCCGACTATCCTCAACACGTTATGCGCCCATCCAAAGGTGCGGCGGCGGCACTCCTTTCCCGCTGTTATTTATATATGCGCAAATATGACCTTTCACTTCAGTATGCTCAGGAGTCACTAAAGTTAAATTCTAAACTGATGAATTTCAATGGAGATCCGGACTTATTAGCATTAGGCACTGCTGTACCAATAAAAAAGTTTAATAAGGAAACAATATGGTATGCAGAACTCAATAGCAGTTTTGGAATTACAAACGTTACCAGGTTCAGAATCGATTCAAACCTGTATGCCGGCTACAATGCTAACGATCTCAGAAAAACAGCTTTCTTCAAATTAGCTGCTCCCTATCAACAATTCAAGGGTAACTATACCGCCAGCGCAAATATCTTCTTTTCTGGTTTAGCCACCGACGAAGTTTATTTAAATAGCGCGGAATGCAAAGCGAAGCTCAATGATGTGGTTGGTGCGATGAGTGATCTGAATACTCTGGTCAAAACCCGGTGGAAAAATACAACCCCTTTCGTTCCAATTACTGCCAGTGATCAAAAAGATGCCATAATGAAGATACGAGAGGAGAGGCGGAAAGAGCTTCTTCTGCGAGGTTTGCGTTTCGCAGACATTAAGAGATACAATAAGGAAGGATCCGGGATTATTTTAAGGCGGATAGTTGACGGGAAGACCTTCACTTTAATGCCTGAATCCGGATACTATGCACTACCCCTACCAACAGATGTTATAGAACTGACCGGAATGCCTCAAAATTGATAAACATCGGGCAGTTTAAAATTAACTGCCCGATTTTAAATAATAGCCGGTAAAAATAATGTTTACTCCGCAGAGCGATTGATGATATCCATCGTATTGTCACTACTGCCGGAAACATATGCAGTAGAGGCTGCATTCGAAGCAGAAATATTTAATGACGATTTCAGCGTTGGCGTTGTGCCCTCATTTACGAAACTTTTGTACACCGTAATCGTACAAGCTGCTTCTTGCTCATTATCGCACACGGGCGCACTCTCATCATGAGTCCAGTAGCTCTCATTTTCCACATCTGATTGAGATAAAGTCGGGCCGGTATAGCGGAACTGGTATCTGTCAAGCTTGCCGCCCTTTTCAGATTTGAAAGCCGATCCGGTAAAAACTAATACTAATCCTAAAGCGGCAGCCAATAGGCCTTTGCTCACATTTTTTATTGCTTTATACATAATTTATGGATGCTTTTTACTTTCAAAAAACAAGCGAAAAAGTTAGTTTAAGATTTGGGCACCATGCCCGGTTGATTGCATTAATTTTTGGAATTATATTTTTGCTCTTTGACGCTTAACCTCCTTTCTTTTTTGATGATTTTGATAAGACAACCTATATTTATAAAGAACAAAAGCATGTTGAAGTAGAGATGGCTTTTCCAGCTCATCTTGGAGATGAAGCCACCGCAGCTGCATGGGGCATTGGGAAAAACATGGGTTAGGATCAGTGTGATATATATCGTAAATCCCAATATCAGAGTTAAGGAAAGCCAAAGCCCCCATTTGTGTTTATTAAAAATCAGTAACGTAGCAGCGGTTAGCTCAAGAATCGGGATAAGATAAGTTAGTAACTCCTGTAGTGAATAAGGAAAGGGTTGCTCCTTCATCTGGAGCTGGTAAAGTTTTAGATCAGCGAACTTTGCAAAAACTGCATAAGACCATAGCAATGTTAGCAGGAATATTCCAATGGTATTTAGATTTGATACCAAGCTTTTATAGCTTATGTGCGTCCGTTTATGTGAATAAATATTTTCCATGTTTTGTTTATTAAAAACCCATCTGATTGTAGATTAAAGTTCGAAACAACAGAAATAATATTAACTACCCGAATTCGGCAATTTTTACTCTTTTTGCACCCCTTGGGAAAAGAAATAATCGCACACCTATTTGTGTAATAATGCGATTCCCTACCGTGTCATCTGCGGTATTTCCTTTTTATTTTGAAGAGGTATTTTGATTCAATTGCGAGAAGGGAAGCCAGAATCTTATGAATGGGAAGATT
>Ga0160471_100194_pt1 | contig 21572 bp, 24 predicted proteins | sample HID1973K_E11MG_FD_108268 | JGI IMG/M metagenome (GOLD analysis project Ga0160471, IMG submission 108268) | Enriched mosquito-associated microbial communities from UW Madison campus, WI, USA - HID1973K_E11 MG | ecosystem: Host-associated > Arthropoda: Insects > Digestive system > Unclassified ... | reverse complement strand
GTCGCCACGGTGCGCAAGCTGCAGTCGGCCACCACGCACTGGATGCGCCACACGCACGCGACGCACGCGTTGGAGGCCGGCGTGGAGCTGTCCAGCGTGCGTGACAACCTGCGCCACGCCTCGATCGCCACAACCTCGATTTACCTGCACACCGACGACGCGCGCCGCGCACGGCAGATCGGCGCGGCCTTTCCTGCGCCGGGGAATCGCTGAGCGCGGCGGATCGATCGGTCCACTCATCGCGCAAGTCTCGACGCGCGCTGCGCACCGCGCGTGGGAGGCGCCGCGGGCGGTGACAAAGGCCGACCGATACGCCTTCGTGCCCCTAGGTGGCTCGCGGGCGACGTGGGGCCGCTGCGCGGCGTGGCTGGGTCGCAGGGGGGCGCGCTCCAGGGAACGGTAACCCCGCTGCGACGGCCGCCCGCGCCCGCTCGCTGCGCTGGGCCTCGCGCGCTCGCGCCTGAGCGGTCCTGTCGTGCAGGGTTTGTTGGCTCTTGGGGTGGAGCGGGATGGCCCGAAAGAAGCTCCACGGCTGCTCTTCCAAGGCCGCGATGATGCGCAACATCACGGTGTAGGTGGGATTGCCAACGCCGTTCTCCAGTACGCTCAGGTGCGCGCGCGAGACTCCGCTTCGCAGTGAGAACTGCTCCTGCGACAGGCCCAAGCGTTGGCGCCCATGCAGCACGGCGGCGCCAAACAGTTCGTTGTAGGTGGCGCCCCGCTTGGGCTTGGGCCGCGGCGATTCGCCGGCGTGCTGCGCCTTCAACGCGGCCGTCTCGGGCGCCATCGCGCGCATCAGGTCCCACGGTTGTACGTCCACCGCCTCGAGGTAGGTCATCACGGTACCGAGCGTCGGATTGGCCTGGCCGCGTTCGAGCGAGCCGAGGTAAGTGCGTGCCAAGCCCGCGTGCCGCGCGAACGCCGCTTGGGCCATGCCCGCGCGTTCCTCGCGATAGCGTCGCAGCGTCCAGCCCAGTTCTTGAAGCGCGCTGGGTTCTTCTTTGGAGGATCTCATTGAGCGCGCATGCTCGCGCCTCGTACTGCACAAGGCCACACCAGAAAGAGTGGCACCGTACGAAATGGCACTTGATGTAGTGACACGATATGGCTAACATTGAGTTGGTGACTCGCGTTGGGATTCACTTTGAAGATGCACTTTTTTCGGGAGCGAAGATTAATTGCCTTTTCGACAAGAACTTCATCTCCTGCGCGGACCAAAGCGGCTCACGTGGTCCCTTCACAACATTCGAACGGCGCACGGAAAAAAGCAGCGGCGCATCGATCCAGCCTCGCCGTGGTGGATTCGAACTCGGGCATCGCAAGGAGAGAGTCAGCATGTTGGTGACGCCGCTGCCATCCGAGTCGACTGTGCCGGGCAGGACGCGCGAGGTGCACTTGGCGCGCTTGTCTACACATACCAGTGAAGGTTGTTGTGCATCGACGCGCCTTCATGGCCGCGCGTGCGCAACGGGCGGTGCAACAGAACTCAGTTGGAGGCCAACCCTAAAGAGGAGTTGTCGATGCTGCATTTGACCTTGGTCATTCGCGATGGTCTGGATGCGCAGGCGCGGGTGTACGGCGGGACGATCGGGCGCCTGCACTCGCAAACGGGCTTGGCGACCTATCGATGTGAGTTTGAGGATGCGCAGCGCTCAAAGCTGGACGCGGTGACGTTGGAGAACTACCCCCGCTGGGCAGAGCCGGTGGCCTTGTTGGTGGCTCGAGCCATCGAACGCGTGTTGACGTGCGCGCATCAGCTTCCGCAACCGCATCCGGTACAGGCGCCCCGATGCGCTGGCAGCCTGGGTATTGAACTGAATGCTTTCCATCTGCATCGCGTGAACTGGCGGATGCGCGATGCGGCCATGTCGGTCGCCGGGCATTGCGCTGCGCTAGCCGCTCCCATGTCGCCCTGGGCCTTGGCGCAAGCGGCGCTGTGCCTGCAGAGCACGGGCTCGTTGGTCCTGCCGGCGCTGCCCGAGCCGCTTCGCCCGCCCGTTTACGAGTACGAAGGCATTGCCTATTGCCGGTTGCGCGACCTGCCGCTGGACACACGACGGGCCTACTCGCAACTGCGAGCCGGAAGCACCTACCCGGAGATTCCGGGCAGCCCCGATGCACGTTACGCATGGGATGTGCAGCAATTCATCAATGGCGGCCACTGACCTAGGAAAACGCAATGCCGAAGTTCATGAAGACTTGGTGCAGCCAATCCACGGCTTTCGAGTGGAAGTTCGCTGTGCTAGAGAATTGAATGAGGGGCTCGCCTCTGCGAATTCTTCGAGCTCAATGGCTGTGAATCTTTGGAGAGTGAACATCATGCTTGCAACCACGCTAGGAAAAGAGGCAGATTTGTGAGCGAACTGCCCGAGGAGTTCTTCGCCAACCCGGTGCTGCGGATTCACGGGCACACCCACGATCCGTTTGACTCTCGCGTTGGCAATTGCAGGGTCCTGTGCACTGATGCCGTCGATCCGCACTGCTGCCCGTGCGCCCTGAACTCGACCCCTCGAGCCCCTCGATGAATGGTTTTGCATGAACGGTGCCTTCTGGAGCCTGAACAATAAGCTGAGCGACATACGACATGCCGTCGATCGCTCAAACGCAGCGTGGGCGCGCATGGCGGCTTATGAGTTCGCGATTCGCCTGGATCACGCGGTCCGGGAGTGCAACGCATTGCTCGAACAGGCGGGGCCGGAAGCAGACGTGACGCTCGGTCACCGGCAGATGTCGAAGCAACTCGAGAGCATTCGCAGGGCCAACGACAAAGTCCTTGAGAACCTGGCGCGCGGCGACTTCGAACTCGTTGCCACAGAGGTCGATGAACTGACAAAGGCCACCCGTTTTGCAGAGCAAATCTGGGCTCGCCTGGCCGCCAGCGGCGGGCGCACATCGGACCCGTCGTGACGAGGAGGTCAACGTGAGAGTCCTATTTCTTGATATTGACGGCGTGCTGCATCCGGATCCCCTTCAGATCATGATCGGACGAACACTTCGCGGAAAGCCGGTGGCTAGAGCCCGAAAAGTGGAATGGCCCTGCATCTGGGTCGGACTCCTTGCCGAGATGCTTGCCGGTATCGATGACATCGAAGTCGTCATCCATTCTTCATGGCGACTCGCATACACGCTCGAAGAGCTCAGGCTTGCTCTGGGGCCGATCGGCGAGCGCATTGTCGGCGCTACAGAGGGAGCGCAGCGGTGGATGTCAATCCAGGCGTGGGTCGCTGCGAACCCATTGATAAAGGACTACCTGATTCTCGACAACGCGTCAGTCGAGTTTCCGGTGCCTGCACCTGCGCAGTTGCTCCTTTGTCCATCTGATGCCGGTTTGTCTGATCCGCAAGTTCAGGATCGTCTTCGTCGATGGCTGCGTGCTGGATCGAGAGACTTGGGCTGAGGCCCCGATACATGGCCCCTCATGAATGAATGAGAGTTCGTATGCGCATCCTGATCTTGTCCGACTTGCATATCGAGTTCGGGGCGTTTGAGATCCCCGGTGGGGTTGACTTCGACGTCGCCGTGCTGGCCGGGGACATTTGCAAGCCAGGGGACAAGAGCGTGAGATGGGCGCAAGCGAGCGATGCATTGAGAGGAAGACCGGTCATTCTGGTGCCTGGCAACCACGAGTTCTACGGGTGTCGCATGGATCGGACGCTCAAGGAGATGCGAGATCTGACTGTTGGCAGTAACGTTCATCTTCTCGACGGCGATGAGTGCATCTTGAATGGAGTGCGCTTTCTTGGCGCAACCCTGTGGACGGACTTCGCGTTGAGGATCCAGACGGCCCATGGCTTGATCAGCGACAAGCCGCAGGCAAGCAACGAAGTGGAGCTTGCGCTGAACGACTATCGACTCATCAAGGTGATGGACCGACATGCCCGGCCTGGCACAGCAGATGAGCTAGTAGGAAGGCGACTTCGTGCGCGCGACACGTTGCGCATCCACAGGGAGCAGCGCCAATGGCTGAGCGAGCGTCTTCGCGAGCCTTTCTCTGCGAAGACGGTGGTCGTTACCCATCATGCGCCGCACAGAAAGTCAGTGGTGCCCACGTACGCCACTGACTGGGTATCAGCAGGGTTTGTGAGCGAACTGCCCGAGGAGTTCTTCGCCAACCCGGTGCTGTGGATTCACGGACATACCCACCATTCGTTTGACTATCGCGTTGGCAATTGCAGGGTGCTGTGCAATCCGCGAGGCTATGTGAACCGGTGGTCCGCAGCCATTGAGAACGATCAATTCAATCCCGGCCTCGTGGTGTCGGTATAGGGCCTGACCTCGTTCGCGACACTCGTGATTGACACCGCGTGCTTGGCCGGCATGCAACAAAGGGAACAAAGAGTTGACGTTGCCATATGAAAGACGGAGAGCGTTGGAATGGGCCGGCGAGACGATGAGGGAACTGGCCTTTCAACCGGATAGAGATGAAGAGCTTTGGGGTGGGCCGGTGCCACCCAGGTCGCGACAGATGGCCGAGCGCATCCTGAGGCACTACCCGGAGCCTTGGCAGCTTGCTGCGGCGGTCAAGAGTTACAAACCGCTCAACCTATGGATCAGCGAAGAACCGGAAGAGTCGTCCCGGCGCAGTTAGGCCGATACGCCGTGACAAGCGCAAGATGTCGCAGGCAACAACATCCGCACGCGCCGCTGCCGGGAACTCGACTGACAGCGATTCATGGAGCTAGCGACCACGCCCCTCAGCCTCCGGATTCCCGCTAGCGTGGACGCCTTCTCGGCGCACCAGCATCGCCAAGGCGTGCTGCCGTCTGCCGCTGTGGCGGCACATTCGTGTGGCTGTGTACCGAACCGATGGACATGCGTGCCGGCGCCGACACCACCCTGGCGTATGCGGCTGGCCGGCAAGGGGGCAGCGAACACACGTTGATGCAGAGGCATCGTTGTAGGAGGCTCGTGTCCGTTTAAGTTAGGCGGACAGATGGACACTTACGGAATGGATTTGATGGGTCGGCGTCGTCGGCGTCGACATAGCTCGGAGTTCAAGGCAGCGGTGATCCAGGAGTGCATGCGCCCCGGTGTGTCGATGGCGGCGGTGGCACTGGCGCACAGCTTGAACGCGAACATGCACGCCGCGCGCCTGAATGCTCAACGTGAGCGCATTGTCCAGCGAGATCGTCGTCGAGGACCGGATCCCCCACGGACAAAGACGGACAAGCAGCGGGTCCAGCAGGCGCGCCGGATCGGCATCCACGAAATGTTCGAGCTTGGCTGTGAGCGCATCGAGCTTGGCTCGATCCTCGGATTGAAGCATCAGGATCTCAGCCATCTTTCCCGCGTTACGCTTGATGTCTAGAGCCATGGCAGTCGAATCAGTAGTTGCGGTGCGCTGATGACAGAGGCGATTCGGGATTTCAATACGATCGCCGAGAAAGGCGAAACGTCGTGCGCTCCCATGTGACGGCGTTGCTCGGTTCGAGTCATCACGGCGGCGTGATTCACGCCCGACTTCACTCGGTTCTTCTTTCGCCGCACCCTGCACGGTTTGTTCTGCAAGCATGGTTGGTGCACAAACGCGTGTCGCGTGGTTTCATTCGCTGTCGCCATCGCCCAGAAAGCAAGAAGACCGTGACTCATTCGTCGCGGCACATCGTCACAGAGCGCTACGTGTAGTTCGTCGCTGCGTGCTCGTCCCTCGAATGCTTTTTGGGAGTTGGCGGCGAATGCGAGCATGCGCCGCGTCGGCGCGCCAAGGCGGCCGGAACGAGCGATGCTGCGGGCGCTGATGGATGGGCTCATCATGTGGCAAAGCGCACGAGCAGCTCGGACTGCGCTTCATTCGCTTGCGCCGCGTTCCCGAACGAATCCAAGTAGGCAGCGCCCGTCTTGAAGCGATGCACGAGCCTGGGCTCTTCCTGTCGCAGCAGCCGCAGTTCGCTGACAGCGTGCAAGATCCAGCCGTTCGCATCAGTGGGAAGCATTCGACCGATGAAGAACAGCGTGCCCCGGCGCGAGCTTCTTGCAAGATCAATGAGATCTTGGTCGAACGCGATCGCCACGGTTCTCGTGGAACGCTCCCCGTGGTCTAGGTCACTGACCCTATAGGAGGCAATCCACCACGGCAGCATCTCCTCAATGCTGAAGACGCGCCACCAGGTTGAGTCAGGCCGATCATCCTCGGAGCTTGCCACCGAATCGGCGAAAGTGGGGTGCGTGGTGAACATCGAAGATTCCTTGGAGGCAGTCGCGCCGTTCGAACGCCGAGGGCTTGGTGTTCGAGTCCCGGCGACCGCGCAGCCGCCGTGGTCTCTGGATCTGGCGATCCCAAGTCGACAGCGAACCACCGGGAGACATGTGGCCATAGTTCCTGTGCTCTGGACAAAAAGGGCATCTGTTTTTTGTCGGCGTGCAGTCGCCGCGCCGCCAAGGTGACAATGTTAATTATAAGGAGTGTCCTTGAATAGTGGATTCTTATTTGGAGTGGTCTTTCTGCATACAAGGCCGGAGGATGCGCGCCGATGGCAACGAGCGCGACAAAACTGCAAAACAAGAATCGGCATCTGGAACTCTTGGGCCAAGCGCTTCGCGCCGCGCGGGAACGCACGGGCATCTCGCAGGAAGAATTGGCCAGTCGTGCAGGGCTGAACCGGGCCTACGTCGGATGCGTCGAGCGCGGAGAGCGCAATCCGACGCTGGGCAACCTCATGGCGCTGATGGAGGTGACGGGGGAGGCACCGGGTGACGTGCTGTCGCCCGTGCATCTAGAGCACCGGGCCGCAGGACCGCAAGGCCAGCCCAAGGCGCAGCAGCGCGGTGCCGCTGCAGTGGCGCTGGAGAGCTATAGCGAGATGTTCGGCAATGCGCTTCAGATGGAGCGCAAGCAGGTGGGCCTGTCGCAGGAGGAACTGGCCGCCGACACGGGGTTGTCGCGCGTGCACTTGAGCCAGCTCGAAAGTGGCCGCATGAACCCCAGCTTCCTGACCACCATGCGTATCCTTGAGGTGCTTCAGGTCGCGCCGGCGGTCTTCTTTCAACACTTCACGCTGCATGGCCCTGGCGCTAGTCCGATGCCCGATCGGCGGGAGAGCAAGGGGGTGAGGCACGCGGCCGCGCGAGCCCACAAGAAACCGGGTGCTGTGTAGGGGGCAGGGCGCGTACAAGGCGTTGGCGCAACCAAGCGCAGGGCTGCCGGCTGTCGCCAACTAGCGCATTGCCAGGTCGCGCGAGCTAAGTGCTTGTCGGGAAGAGGGAAAGCGGTCGTCAGTGACGATAGCACGCCCTTATCGAACCCGAACTATGCGCGAGGATACGGTCGGGCGCAATGTCGCAGAATGTTTGGGCCTGTGCGACACCTGCCCTGCGGTCGTCGTCGTGCATCGCTCTGCGCGCCAGTCTCCGGGCAGGTATCTCACAACCCTAAACAGTTGCGGTCATTCACGCCGCAAGCAAGTGGACGGCAGCTTCCGGCCAGCCGAGGACGGCATTGGGCATTGTGCTGCGCTGGGACGTGACCGTCGACCAGCATGCATGCCGGTGACCATCGAGAACTCAGGAAGCACCAGGACGATGTGAACTTGGGAGGGCTCAGTGTCTGACCACAGATGCTTCAACCACAATAAAGCGCGCTCCGGGGTCAGCCCGACGCCGCTGAACTCAAGCACGTGAAGTGCGCTCTCGGCCAGCAGTGACTGCAGCAGGTCGCCCTCCGGTGGCTGTCGCAAGTCAATCAGGAGGTGCAGATGGCGTACCTCCTCGGTAGCAGGCTCCTGGCCGACTCTGTAGCCCGCGAGCATTGTGAATAAGTCGACGGTAAGGCCACTGCCAGCGGCGCCGTACAGCGGCGTCGCGCCAATGCCTCGTTTCGCCGACGTTGTGGTCATTGGCCGCCAACCGCAATTTGTTCGTGCGGCGGCGCCTGCAATGGGCGGCAGAGTGCGACGCATGTGCCGGCCTTCTGCGCCGCACCAGGCCGAAAGTGTCCGACGGAGTGGTTCGCAACGACGATCGCGTTCGTTGAAGCCAAGTCCTTCCAAGCTTTGCTCATGCTCCTGGCATCAACCACGGGCAGGTTTCCCCCAACGGATGTCACGACCAGCACTTCTGTCCTTCGCAGCACCCGAAGGCCCTCGTCGACATCGGAAAGCTCCACCTTGCTCGTCGTTGGGCTCCAATTTCCGCGGACCATCTCGGAAGGCTCTTGCGCTGTGCCCAACGCCATCCAGATGTCATCTGTGTCAGCCTCGGCCAAAGCGTGAGGCGCCATCACTGTTGACAGCGTTTGGTAGAGCGCGAGAGTGGTGTCTGCAAGCCCCCCTGGCTTGGTCCGGACATAGGAGGGGTGACCGGCCAGGGCCTGCCAGGCCGCTGGGTCTTCCGCGACGACCACCAAGTTGCGGACGCAGAGGTGCTCGTTATTCCGCAAAGCAGCCAGCACTGCGTTGACCTCATCGAGCGAGAAGGCATCAAGCTGGGTCGGCAAGGCTACGATGGCGCTCACGCAGGCAGAAGGCAGGTCACCGAACAGCGCCGAGATGCCTGAGCGCACGCTTTCGAAGTCGAAGACCTGGTGCCGTTCGCGCACATGGAGCACGGCACCCAATAGGAATGGCATGACGCTTGGGTCACTTTCAGTGTTGCCTCTCAGCTGCGCGACGACGGTGAGGCAATGGAACGCGTCCCCGCCTTCACTCGCGAGGAACCCCCCGTGCGCGACGAACAAATCGGCGGTCCTATTCGCTGGCGTAAGGGGTACCCGGCTCGAGGGGAAAAGGGGTTCAAAGCTGCGGGCCACAGCGTTCTCACTTCCTTGAACTGGCCGCTGCGGAGCCTTTGGGTCGAGCGAACTCGAACGACTTGCCGGCGAACGCCTCGTCGGCCAGGTTTCCTTCCTCCGCGAAGGCGAAACATATGCCCAGCTTGGGTGGTAGCTTACCTACGTGGTCGGTCCACCGTTCCCCCTCCGTCGACGGCTTGTGGTCCTGCCAGAGGCCTGAGTCAAAGTCGTCGCGCACGCGCTCGCTCAGGAATATGCCCAGAACCATGCGAGCATGCGGGGAGACCTTGTACTTCTTGACGGCCGCCGTGCGCCGGTCGAGCTCGATAGAGAATCGTTTACCTTCAACAATCTGATTGCGCATCTGCGAGAGCGTCCTGATGTCCTTTTTGAGTCCGGACGGTCCGGGCTTGGCTCGCGGTGTGTACTTCAACTCGACGGACACGAGCACCTCAGTATCGGAGCAGATGACGGTGTCTACGAAGACGTGGCGCTTCTTCGCGTCGGCCTGCCCCCCGTCCACTTTTGCCGGCGGCATTGCAACCTTGACGCCAACGTAGACTTTGAATGCGTCTTGCGAAGCAGTCCGAAAGTGCGAATAGAACGCGGCTTGCAGACAAGCCTCCGAGTTCAGCCGCTCTGACTCATAGTCGCTGCAGCAGGCCAGCCAGGCATCTCGAACGTAGGTGAGAGCAGTTTCGACATCTTGGAGGCTCGTTGTCTTTTCATTGCTTGGTTTGGGCATGGCTTGGGGGCTAGTGTTGAGAACAGGGTGGCTCACATGCGACGCTGCGCGCCCGAAGCGGGGAGATTTTGGAGCGATTCATGTCACCCCCTCTTGCCACTGCCATAGCTTCCTGGCAGTCGATGCCCGCCCAGTTTTGTGCCCTCCAGGGCGGGCATCCGAATTGGCGAGCGAGGCTCAGGGCCTTGTGGGGCCCCGTTGTGCGCGGTGATTCGAGCATTCAAACCGGCAGCCAAGGCTTCGGCGTCGTCACATCTTTGGATGGCCGCCTTGATGTCTCCTTCCAACTTTTGCAGCCTTTTTTTGAGGTCCGAAACCTCTTCGGCGTGCGCCGCCTTGAGATCCTCCATCTCACGACGGAAATCCAGCTTTCTTTCGGAGTAGTCCTCGGAGAGACGCCTCAAGTTCTCTTGGTGGGACTTCGCTTTGTCGACACTTGCCATCGCCCGCTTCAGAAAGGCCGTGGGCACCTCAACATGCCATATGCCCAAGCGCGAACCCAGGTCACGCTGGGTCACCGCGATGAAAGGAACACTCTTCTTGGTCAGGAACAAGAGGGCTCCAGGGAGTTTGTACTTTCCAGATTCGATCGAGTTCCTAATCCAACGAATTTTCATAGCTGTGGTTGTCGTGAAAAGTTGCGTAACGTCGACGGCCTTTGGTGCAAGAAATGCCGCGACAGCGAGAAATGCGTGAAGTCCAGTCTTGAGGCCACCAGGCAGGGCTTATCTCCTTGATGCTACGGGCATATTAGGCCGGTGTCAGTGAATCGCCTCGGCTTCCCTAGACACTTTTGAGCCGTTGGAAATGGCGTCGTCAGCCACTCGAGGGTTTCTGCGCGGCAAAGTCTGCACGACCTTGGAATCGATCGTCGATGCTTCAACGCTCGCAGCACCCGAATGACCGCAGCCCGTCTAATTCCGTTGAAAAACTCGTTTCGAACGCTGGGCCACCCGCGATACGCAGCACTGGCTTTTGGGTTTCGTGTTCGTCAGCAGTATCGAATCGTTCGCGAAGCTCCTGCGGGTGTTTTCACGCCGTTTTGAAGTGCATTGCTTGTACTGGCATCAATCGCTTCGCCATGCGTCTCAGGTTCTGAGCGGTTGCCGCCAACAAGAATTCGTCATGTGCTCCGCTCAGTCCTCGTAGACGCAGCCGATCGAGTTTGAGAATGCGCTTGAGGTGCGCAAAGAGCATCTCGACTTTCTTTCGATCGCGCCGCGACTGCGTGTACTGCGGCGTGTCGGCGAGTTCGCGAGCGACATCCCGTGAGCGCTCGTGCACGCTGCGCGTGATCCTTCGGCTGAGCATATTGGGGTATTGGGGCAGCACTGTTGCTTCATTGGGCATGCCATGCAGTCGTGCTGACTCGCGCTGTAGATGATCGTTCCGGCCTTGGTGATGCGCTCGCGTGGCTTGGCGAACTGGCGACGATCACTCAGTAGAGCGTGGCCTTGCGGGCAGCGGTATTCGTTGGCTTGATCATTCCACAGGAACTCACTGCTCGACAGCGTACCGTCTTTGCGCTCGCTCTTGTCCATCACTGGCACATGCGGCGAGATGCCCTTATCTTCGACCATCCACCCGAGCATCGGGCCTGTTCCATACGCTGTATCGCCAACCAAGCGATGGGGCTTCATGCCGAAGCGTTCCTCCACGCGATCAATCATCGTCTTGGTTGATCGGCGGGCGACAATTATCTTGAGCGGCGTGTTGCCTCACGAAGGAATGTTACCCGGCGGCTGGTTGTCGTTTGATCTTCTTTTTCAATCCTTTGGTTGAAGGCTGTGGGCATGTGGGCGAAGGGTGCGGCGGTGGGCAACGCAGCCGCGCAGCGGCGCGTTGTCCACGGTCGCAGCCGGTGCGCCGCAGGCGCATCGTCCACATGTCCATGGCCTGCCGGGCGCGAAGCGGCCGGCCCCCTCGGCATCGCGTAAGGTGATCGACTGCGTTCAGACTTCGGCCGGCATTGCATCGGCCTTGCGCAGACCGCCCAGGACCATTTCGGTGATGCGCGCGCTGCGCCAGGCCTTCACGCGTCGCTGCAATGTGCGCAGCTGCGCCTTGCCGTCGTAAATCTCCGGAACCATCGCCACCAGCCGAGCCATCAAGGCCTTGGCGGCTATCGAGGGCTCCGCGATCAGCCACCCTTCAATCACTGGCCACGCGTCGGCGAACGGGTCCGTGCGGGTGCGCCACCAGTGTTTGGCCTGCGGCTGCTTGCGATGCGTCGGACGCACTTCGCCTTCGGTCCACGCCGACGACAAGCCCTGAAGGAAGGTTGCGACATCGGCCTCGCTTCTCGGCACCACTTCCCTCGGCACGCCGTGCGCCGTGATCTCGCTCAACGTCTGCTGCGCGCTGCGGATTTCCTGCAGCAGCCGCACGGGGTCGAGTCGCTTGAATTGCGCCGTCAGCTTCTTCTTGATCGCCGGATCAACACCGGCGTGGGCAAGAAGCCGTTCACATGGCGTCGCCGGTGCGAAGTAGACCTTGTGCACGCGAGCGCCGTCGCGCGTCTTGGACTTCAGCTTGAATGACGGTTGGAAGAAGTTGATGTACAAGCGCGACGAGTCGTACAGCCGCGCCAGGGCCTTCGTAGCTTCGCGACCGCTCAGGCGGCCATAGCCGACCAGCCGTCGAACGATCGCGCCGTTCTTCTGCTCGACCCAGGCCTGGTCGTTCTTCTTGTAGGGCCGTGATCGCGTCTGCTCAAGCCCGCGCCCCTTGCAATAGTCGAACACGGCCTGGCTCATGAAGGTGCTCTCAAGGACCTGACGCCGGCCGAATATGCCCGTAGCATCAAGGAGATGAGGCCTGCCTAGTGGCCTCAAGACCAGCCGGGACTAACACTCCGGGTGGCTCGAAGAACCAGAGCGGATCAAGACCAGCCGGGACTAACACTCCGGGTGGCTCGAAGAACCAGAGCGGATCATCACCACCCATGGCGGTCGATCCGGGCGCCTATGGCATCCTCCGACCAACAAGATGAGGGGCCGCCGTTGATGCGGCGAAGAGGATGGATGAGCAGGCGGGGGATGACCACAAGCTCGCGGCGCTACTGGAGGCGTGCGAAGCTTTCGACACAGACGTTAGAACGCTGCTCGGCAAATGCGAAGCACGAGACAAGCGGGGGCGAATCGCCACAGCACTTTGCACACCGCTGCGTTTGAGCATGGCTTTAGCGGGCGCGTCTTCTTGGAAGTTGGTGAGACTGGGACCGCTTTTGTCGCTGTGCCGCGTCCACTTTCAGGCAGTGGTCCGTGCCACCTGTACCGCCGAATGCGCATCGGACGATTGGCTTGACAAATTCACCGCGCCGGTCGGCCCGGGCCATGTCGAGCCTTCCGATCCGCTGTCGATCGGTAAGATGATCAAGCACGCCAGCGGCAAGGTGCAGTACATGAGCGATGGGTACGCCCTGCTCATCGCCATCGTTCCGGCCACGCACTCAGCGTCCACAGCGCCGCTTAAGCGGTAGTCCATGATGCCGTCCTACCCCGTCTACACCCTGATGGTGCGATCTAGAATCGCAACTCTCTCCACCTCTCTACCGCGAACACTGCAGTGAAGGCTGTCGGCGACGGTTATCCTGCGGGAGCGGAGACTGCGTACCACCGGGCGATCGAGATCGCCGAGCACCAGGGGGCACTGCTGCTATCGCTGCGCGCAGCGACCGCACTGGCGGTGTTCCTGCATCCACTGATTCGGAATCGCGCTGCGATAGTTCTCACCGTGGGCATGAATGGCCGGTCCCTGTCGATCCGCCCGTCGGCTCGTTCTGGGCGCTCAGCTCGAATGACCGCTTCGGCGAGACTCCGACGTCCGCTCGGGCACCTTCTCGACATCGAGCAGTGACCCCGGTTCAGGGGAGAGGGAGAGACTGCTGATCGGCAGCTTGCGGCCATCGGTGTCAGCCAGGCTGAACGTCCGCAAACGCTGGCGGATTCAACGGGTCGATGCAACACACTAAAAGCTGCGTAAGCAGAAGGAGTGTTGCAAATGAAGTATCGAACGCGCACCTACTACACAGACGCTCAGAAGGCACTGATGTGGGATCGATGGAAGCAAGGCTGGACGCTTCATCAGATTGCCCACTTGTTCAATCGATCGCACACCTCGGTGCAGGGGATTCTGTCTCGCACCGGCGGCTTCCGGCCACCGTTGCGCAGTCGCTGCGCAACAGCGCTGGCCCTGGCTGAGCGAGAGGAGATCTCGCGTGCTGTGGTGAACGGCCAATCGATTCGCTCCATTGCTGCTCTGCTGGGTCGAGCGCCGTCGACCATCAGTCGCGAGATCAACCGCAATGGCGGTCGATCGGAATACCGGGCCGCTCAAGCAGAAGGCGCTGCCTGGGATCGTGCGCTTCGCCCCAAGCAATGCAAGCTTGCTGAGAACCGTGCCCTCGCACGGGTCGTAGCCGATAAGCTGCGCCTTCTGTGGTCACCTGAGCAGATTGCCGGATGGCTCCAACATACGTACCCGGGCGACGAGAGCCATCACGTGTCACACGAGACCATCTACCGCAGTCTGTTCATTCAAGCGCGCGGAGCCTTGAAGAAGGAACTGCTGGAGCATCTGCGACGAACTCGCGGCATGCGCCGCTCACGGCACTACACCCAGAAGACGGCAACCCATGGGCAAATCGTGGACGCCGTGTCGATCAGTGAGCGGCCAGCGTCTGTCGAGGATCGTGCAGTGCCTGGCCACTGGGAAGGCGACTTGGTGTTTGGCAGCGGCAACAGCCAGATCGCCACGTTGGTTGAACGCCAGACGCGGTACGTCATGTTGGTGAAGGTGGGCGGAAAAGACACCCTGACCGTCGTGGATGCGCTGATCAAGAACGCTCGCAAGCTGCCGCAGGAGCTCTACAAGTCGTTGACCTGGGATCGGGGTAAAGAGATGGCTGCCCACAAGCGGTTCACGATGGCCACCGACATCCAGGTGTTCTTCTGCGATCCGCAAAGTCCCTGGCAACGCGGAAGCAACGAGAACACGAACGGCCTGCTCAGGCAATACATGCCCAAGGGCATCGACATCTCTGGCTACTCGCAGCATCAGCTCAATGCGATCGCGAGACAATTGAACGAGAGACCGCGCAAGACGCTTGGCTTCCAGACGCCCGCTGAGATGTTCAGCGAATCCGTTGCATCAACCCGTTGAATCCGCCCTGCAGACCGTACCTACTCGTGCAGAAGTTTGGAATGGGGCAGTGCGCGGCTAACCGCGCTCTTGGCAACCTGACCGGCCGCGAAGGCGCCATAAACCCGCCTCACCCCCATCGCGGCGCCACACAACGCGTCAGAAAATCCACTTGATAGCCCAGAGGCGCGGAAGACCGGGCTGACAATGCGCGCGAGCAGAGGAAAGCGTGCTGGGTGTCCTGGAGGCGCTGTTGTCGCCGAAGACGTTACAGTGACGTCTCCGGAGGAGAGCATGTCCAACGTTGTAGTTTGCGCGGATGTGTGATGACCGCTGAATTGTCTCGCCTGCAGAGTCCTGCCGCGATCCAAGCCGCCTTGGACGAGTTCGTTCGCCTGGGACGTTCTGCCTTTTTGGCCCGCTATGGTTTCGGCAAGTCTCGCGACTTCATGGTCCGCGATGCGAAGACCGGGCAGCTGTGTGACTCCAAAGCCATCGTCGGGGCTGCGTTCGGCCATCAGTTTCCGGACGAAGGGCCACTCCGAGCCGCCGACTTTTCCGGCGGAGAAGCCACCATCGTTCCCAGGCTCCAGCGCTTGGGTTTCGAAGTGGTGCGCATAGGAGAAGACTGGAGCGCAACCGAAGTACAGGCAACCGTGGCCTCCTACTTTGAGATGCTGAGGTTCGAGGCTGCCCAGCAGCACTACACCAAGACCGAATTCAACGCCCAATTGCGCCAGCAATTGCGAGGGCGCAGCAAGGCCTCGGTCGAGCTGAAGTTCCAGAACATCAGCGCCGTCCTGCAGGGCCTAGAGCTGCCCTTCATCTCCGGCTACAAGCCCCGGGCTAATGCACAGCTCCTGCTGCGCCAGGCGGTCCAACAGTTCGTGCTGGACCATTCCGATGTTCTTGGCCAAGTCGTGGACGCCTTGGAAGAGGTCAAGGAACCTGGGGGGGCCTCCTTCCGCGCGTCTGTCGTCGCAGCTCCGCCGATCGAGACGGTTCTCCAGGTGAAGAAGGACCTGCCCAAGCCGCGCCTGCCGCGCAAGGTGGATTGGGCACAGCGCGACGAGGCTAACCGCCAGCTTGGCCGTGCAGGCGAACAGTGGGTGATCGGCTTTGAGCAGCTGCGCCTCAGCGAAGCAGGCTATCCGGAGCTCTTCCAGCAGCTGGACTGGGTTTCCGATCGGCTGGGAGACGGTGCGGGCTACGACATCCTCTCCCATGAGAGACCCGGTGTGCACCGCTTCATCGAGGTCAAGACCACCAACGGTGGGCATGCGTCCTCTTTCATCATCAGCCGCAACGAACTGGAGTTTGCGGCCGAAAAGGAGGATGCCTTCCACCTATATCGGGTCTTCCAGTTCCGGGAAGCACCCAAGGTCTACGTTCTCAAAGGCAGTCTTGCCGAGCAACTGCACTTGGAGCCGATCGACTATCGCGCGTCCTTTCGGCGCCTGTTGGCTTGAATCCGCATGACCGAAAAGCTCTGTCCCTTTTGCAACTTGCCTCCCGCTCGCATCGAGGGGCAGAACCAACATGCGGTGTGGATTCGGGATGGCTTCCCGGTCTCGCCCGGCCATAGCCTCGTGATCCCCAAGCGGCACGTGAGGTCGTTCTTCGAGGTCTCGGCCGAGGAACGGGTCGCGTTGCTCGAACTTCTGGACCAAGCAAAGGCAGCGGCGCAGTTGGAACTTCGTCCGGACGGGTTCAACATCGGGATCAACGACGGGCCCGCGGCGGGCCAGACCGTGCCGCACCTGCACATCCACCTGATCCCCCGCTTTGACGGTGATCAGGCCGATCCTCGCGGTGGCGTGCGATGGATCATCCCGGAGAAGGCAGACTACTGGAGTTCGCGAGATTGACGGCCGCTTCGCCGGCGCCCTCGGCCGAAGTGCAACTTGCGTTTCTGAGCAAGCTGCAGCGCCTGTTCGCGGAGGGCGATTTCACGGCGACTTACAAGTTCGCGCTGCTGATCGCACTGTCCGACCTGGCAGTGGAGTGGGGCACCGATAACGCAGGCGAACTCCCGCTCTCCATCCAGCAAATTGCGGATCGCTTCGTGCAGCTGTATTGGCGCCATGCACTGCCCTACGGGACCGGCGGGCCGGACACGCAGGCGGGTGTGCTGGTCCAAAACCTGGGCGTGCAGGCCGCCGTGCTGACGAGCATTGCAGCATTCCGGGCTAGTTCCGGAGCGTCGACCTCGACGCAGGCGCGCGCCATGCCGTCCTACAAGGCCCTCGTCACCAGGGTGGCCGGCGTGGTTTCCGCGCAGCCGTTGACCTACCTGCAGAACTTTGGCGGTGTCACCGACCCGTTTCTCTACGAGCGGACGGGGCCCGGCATGATCCAGCTCAAATCCAACGTGGCCTATTGCCTTCGCCGCTTCCACCCCTTGGTGCAGCAACTGGCGCGTACGCACTGGGTGGACCACATCAAGACCAACCGACGCAACCACGGCATCTTGGGCGACGCCGGGGACCTGGAGGACTTTCTGTTCGGGATCTCGAGGCAATCGCTGGCCATCATGAGCACGGGATTGCGCAAGCTGGACGGCGCGTACTGCTTCTACTGCGGGCAGGGCATGCACAACGCCGATGTCGATCATTTCATCCCGTTTGCGCTCTACCCGCGCGACCTGGCCCACAACTTTGTGTTGGCGCACCCTCAGTGCAATCGGAGCAAATCGGACTCCTTGGCGGGCAAGACGCATCTCGAGCGCTGGCTGCAGCGCATGGACAAGCAGTCGGCGCAGTTGGTGGAGATCGGCGCGTCCGCCGGCGTAGCAGTGGACGGTCGAACCGTACATCGCGTGGCGGCGTGGGGCTATGCGAACGCCGAGGCCGCCGGGGGGAGGGCGTGGATCAGGCCGACATCGTACGAACCGATCGGCCTCGACCACTTGGCGCTTCTGGGGACCGCCTGATGGCGCGTACTTGGAGGCCCTCCGCACCCGGCAAACTGTTCACGAGTGCCGCCGAATGGACCGTGGAGCTGGATGGAGGAAACCTCCGGATCGCAATGGGAGGCCAGCACAGGGTGATCAGCGTCGGCGAGCTGGTAAGCCTTGCTGTGAAGCCGGGCATCTTCTGGGCGACGCTGTCCCTCTCATTTGCGAACGACAAGCACCTCGAGCTTGACGGGATTCCCAATGACGAGGCTCAGCAGTTGGAGCGTGAAGTCATTTCGGCGCAAGAGGCCAGGCGCGAGCGCGAACAGATCGAGCTCCTGCTGCGCGACTTCGACCGGCAGGTTCAACCGATCGTCCGCTGGTCCCTGTCGACGATCGAGGCCTGCAAGCGCCAGATCGCGCGCCGCGGTTGGCTCGGCCACGAATTCGTGCAACGCATGGCAAGTTCAAAGCCCGCGCTGACGAAAGCCGTCATGGCTAAGCCCCAGGTCCAGCAGCACTTGGCCACCCAGCCGCGGGCCGTACAGGATGCTGTTCGCATGTGGGAACGCTCACTGGACGACTTCGCGCAGGGCGTCAATCAACGCCACGCAGCCAAGGTTGCTGAGGAGGATCGAACGTTTTTTGATCAGGTGGAGAAGTCCCCCTTGACCACTGAGCAGCGCAATGCCGTGGCCTGTTTCGACAGCCGTGTGCTGTTGGTGGCTTCTGCCGGCTCGGGGAAGACCAGCACCATGGTGGCCAAGGCCGGCTATGCGCTTCGTCACGGCTACTTCGCACCGGAGCGCATGCTCCTGCTGGCTTTCAACAACGATGCGGCGGCCGAACTGCGCGAACGCCTCCGGGCCCGGCTCATGCCCTTGGGCCTGCCTGCTGACCAGGTCAACGCCAAGACCTTCCACGCCTTCGGCCTGGAGGTCATCGGAGCGGCCACGGGTAAGAGGCCTTCACTTGCGTCCTGGCTAGAGGGCGGCCAAGACTTGGCGACGGTAGTGAGCTTGGTGGATGAGCTCAAGGATCGCGACCGCCTGTTCCGAACCCAGTGGGACCTATTTCGCATCGTGCTGGGGCAGGACCTACCCAAGTTCGGGAAGGAGCAAGACAACCCCAGCGCTTGGAACAGCCAGCAGCGCCGAGGCGGCTTCTGGACGCTCAACGGCGAGATCGTCAAAAGCCAAGGGGAGATGGTTCTCGCGAATTGGCTCTTCTACAACGGCGTGCGGTATGTCTATGAAGGCGCTTACGTGCACGACACAGCCGACGCGAACCATCGGCAGTACCGTCCTGACTTCTTCTTTCCTGATGCCAACGCCTACTTGGAACACTGGGCCTTGAACGAAAAGGGCGAGCCGCCCAAGGAGTTTGTGGGCTACAAGGAAGGAATGGCCTGGAAGCGTGCGTTGCATCAAGAGCGCCAAACGACGCTGCTGGAGACAACGATGGCCGAGCTCTGGTCGGGCCAGGCACTCGTGTATCTTGAGCGCGAGCTGCAAAAGTTGGGCGTGAACCTGGATCCCAATCCGGAACGGCCCGTGCCCGGCCGCCAGCCTATCGAAAACCCCCGACTTGCGGGCACGTTCAGGTCATTCCTCACGCACGTGAAGAGCAACCGCCTGTCAATGCACGACTTGCGCGCGCGGTTGGATCAGGGCGCTGCCGGGGAATTCCGCTTTCGCCACGAAGTGTTCCTGCAACTGTTCGACAAGCTATCACAGGCCTGGAGCGAGAAGCTGCGCGCCGAGGGGTGTATCGACTTCGAGGACATGCTTAACCTGGCTATCGACTGCATCGAGTCGGGCGAATGGGCGAGCCCCTACGAGTTGGTAATGGTCGATGAGTTCCAAGATGCCAGCCAGGCGCGCGCCCGAATGATGGCCGCATTGATGCGCGGTGAGGACAATTACATGTTTGCCGTGGGCGACGATTGGCAGGGGATCAACCGGTTCGCCGGTGCCGACCTCGCGGTCATGACGGGCTTCGAGGCACGATTCGGCAAGGCCACGACACTGAAGCTGGAGACGACGTTTCGGTGCCCTCCATCGTTGTGCGAGATCAGCAGCACCTTCGTGCGCAAGAACCCGAGTCAGATCGCCAAGCAGGTGCGTTCACCGAAGGCGGACATCGTTGATCCAGTGCGAATCGTTCGGGTACAAGAGGAGCGGTTCATCCGAGCAGCGGTCGAGCAGCGGATCCGCGAAATAGCGCAGGGAGCCGCCGTCCTGGGGAAGAAGGCCTCGGTGTACTTGCTGGCTCGCTACCAGAAGGATCGCGCCTTCATGCCGATGTCGTACGACAGCCAGTGGGCCGAGGTTTCTTTCCTGACAGTGCATCGCTCGAAGGGGCTGGAGGCCGATCACGTGATTGTTCCTCGGGTGACGGCGGAGACGCTGGGATTTCCGAGCAAGATTGCGGACGACCCCGTCTTGCAGTTGGCGATGCCATCCCGTGAAACGTTCGAGTTCGCGGAGGAGCGGCGTCTCTTCTACGTGGCGCTCACGCGTGCTCGGTCAACCGTGACGCTGATCACGGTGCAGCACATTGAATCGAGCTTTATCAGCGAAATCGTAAGGGAGCAGGGACTGCGTGTGCTCAATGCAGACGGGACAGAAGGCGATAGCGAACTCTGCCCCAAGTGCGGCAAGGGGTTTCTCCGGCCGCGCAAGTCCAAGTTTGGACCGTTTGTGTCTTGCAGCACGTTTCCGAGATGCGACTACAAGCGCGACGGGCGCCAATCGCGACGGTCGTAGTCGGAATGGATGGCAACTGTGGGTCGGCGTGGCCTGAAGGCATCTCGAACGCGTGCTTCAGACTGTAAGCTGCCGGTCGCGCTCAATTTCTGTGACTGCTGCGTGCGGACTCCGGAAGATCGCGGCTGAGTGTGTCGCGCCGGCGTTTGCATAACCAGTAACCTCAAACGGCCTTGCTGCGCCTCCAGGCGCTTTGGCAGACCTTCCTTAGGGCCCGCCGTCCGCAGCCCGGGAGGGCCACGGACGGCCTCTCGTTCTGACGCTCCTCAGAGACGAGCCTGCGCTTGCTGGCGGACTGCTTCTGGCAAGCTGGGGCAGCTTGCCACGCGTTGATCACCAATGGTGCCCGCCACCCATGCGATGTGATGCGGCAGCACACGCATCCTGGCGCCCACAAGGGCGTTGTGAACCGCGTCGGCGATCCCCGCCGTACCAAGCGCGCGTTCAACATCAACATGCTTCAAAAGGTCGACAGTGCAACCAAGCGGCACCCCTGCATAACGCTCAGCAGCCAGACGGCGCGCCTTCCGCTCCTCAATGAGCGCACGCGCACCCGCATCCACAGCGTAAGCAATCGTCGCCGCTTCACCGTCGTCGAGCGTTCCACCCGAGGCACCAATCACGAGATTCTCGAAGTGAACCAAGCCTTGAGGGCCGAGCTTCACAACCTCGATCAGGCCCGACTGGATGAGCTGGACGAGCTTAGCTGCATCCTGACGGCCTTTGCGCAGGCCGCCTTCGATTTCGTCAACCACTACATCAACGATCACCATGCGATGGGGCAGCGCCTTGAGAAGGCTCTCGGCGCAGCCCGTTGCGTTGATGTTGATCACAACACTTGTGTCGGCGATCAAAAGCGATGGCTGATCAGATAAGGAGGGTGGGAGCGCCATCGGCCTCATCCTCCTGCAACTCGATGTCTTGCAGCATCTCGCGAAGCTCGATGCGATCAAGATGAAGGAGGCGTGCGAGCTGCCCTTCGCTCAACAGTTCGCGTCGATAGGCCTCTGCGGCCAACAGGTTGAGCCGGAGCGTCGTGGGCTTGTCTGCCTCCGCCTTGTGCTGGTCCGTTGCCCGCAGGTCACCCAGAACCTGTTGGGCCTGTTCATCGGTGATTCCACCGTTTGCCGCGAACCAGTCCCACGTGCCCTTCTTAGTCAGCCCCAACTCTTCGAGCCTTCGGACCATGGCCTCTCGTGAAACTCCGAAGAAATGGGCGAGCACGATGATGTGACGGCGGGTGAGATGGGTCGAGCCTGCCGTGATCTCTTGGAACTTCTGACGCACGCCACCGGC
>Ga0160471_100182_pt1 | contig 23095 bp, 24 predicted proteins | sample HID1973K_E11MG_FD_108268 | JGI IMG/M metagenome (GOLD analysis project Ga0160471, IMG submission 108268) | Enriched mosquito-associated microbial communities from UW Madison campus, WI, USA - HID1973K_E11 MG | ecosystem: Host-associated > Arthropoda: Insects > Digestive system > Unclassified ... | reverse complement strand
TGCCGAGCGCAGCCATCTTTCTTTCAGCGTCCTGCCATGAGATTTCGCCGCGTTGCGCCTGCATGGCGATATCCGCCGCCGCAAGCTTCTGGCGTTGAACCGCCTGCATCGTCTCGTTGATGATGGCATTGCCTTCCGGCATGCGGGCGAGTGTCGGAAGCGAACTGAGGAACTGCCGGGCATCAAAGTCCGACGAAGAACCGGCGCCGGGCGTGCGCATCGCCGGGGCAAGACGGTCGATGATCGACTGATACGCCTGCATTTCTGAAAGGCCGTCGATGTTGATGCCGAACATTTCCGCGTAGGGGCCGAATTTCACGGCTAGTTCGGCGCTTTTCCCCGTGTTGATTTGGCCGGCCAGCCCGGCGAGGGCTTGCAGGTCGCCCATGAGGCGGCTGGCGTTCTGCCCATCCGTCACAACCTCTCCGAGACGCTGCGCCGCCAGCTTGTCGCTTTCCTCGGTGAACTTGCTGCCATTCGGCCCGACATTGACCGTCGTATTCCCACCGGTCTGATAGACCGCATCCGGCGAAACAAACCCATTCGCCTTATCAAACTCGAACCTGCCCTGAGGGGATTGTGGCTTTGGACCAGCCAAGGATTCCAGAAACTGATCTTGATCCATAAGGCTGCGCAGGATGGCATCCTTGTGTTGGAACTGCCCTTTCAATTCTGGCACGCCGTATTGATCTGTCAGGGCGTCCCATTCCTGATCATTTTGCGCCCCCCATGCCGCTTGAATGCCTTGACGGCGATTATCTCGATCAAGGGCAAGCTGCTCAGCGCTGGTTTTGGCGGCGTATTCTTTCAGCCTCAACTGATGTTCGGCGCTAAGACGGCCTTCCTGCCGATCGGCGCGCGCGTCCGACTGCGCATCTCTGTCACGCTGGTAGCGCAATTCCTCCGCACGAATCGCATCCTGTTGCTGCTGCCGCTGCATTCCGAACGCGGCCTGCGGGTCATACTGCGCCAGACCAGCAAGTGCATTGGCATCGCCGCTCATCAGCCCTTGCGCGTTGTCGCGGTAGAAGCCGGCCAGCGCATTCTGGCGGCGCTGGTCATTGGCCGCAGCCGCCGCCTGATCGGCTTGCGCGATGGTGGCGAGGAAATTCGGGAGGTAGAGATCTGCCATGTTCACACCAGAGGAATGGGCGCGGCGAGCGCGTTTGTGGTTTGGCGGCGACGAAGGGGCTCCCATTGCCCGAGCGACTGCTCAAATGCGGCCAATCGTGTGGCGTCGGCGTAGCTCCCAAGCGCATTCCGAGGATCGAAAGCATTGGCCTGCTGACCGGTGGCGGGGTCCGTCCCTTGCGCCGCCGGGGTATAGGCACTCGCCAAGGCGTTGCCCGTCTCGCCCCTGCGGAAGCCCAGAAGGCTGCTTGGGTTGTAGCTGGCGATACTGACGCTATCGCCCTGATTGCCGCCCAGAACCCGGATCGTGCCGTCATCGTTGTAGCCGTCGAAGAACCCGACATGCCCCTGCCAGCCGTTCGGATCGCCACGCGAGAACACAGCAACATCGCCCTGCTGGGGGGTATCAACCGCCTGCCCCCAATCGAGGTAAGACCGGGCGTTCAGCTTCCCCGTTCCCTGCTGACCAGACTGCGCGAGCGTGGCGTTAACGAAGGCGGCGCACCATGCGGTCGTAGCAGGGTCGAGGTTCTGTCCGCCGGTCGTCAGATAATCGTTGAGCGCAGCCTTCTGGTCCGTCTCGTTCAGGCCAAGCTGTTTCCCGGCAAGCTCGAAAGCGTTCACCATGTCACCAGCCTCCATATCCTCTGACACCCGACACGCCCGCAGCACTCAGGGAATTTGCGAGGGGATCTTGCTGGGCTTGGTAACGCCAAACACCGAGAGCGTTGTTCATCCCGTTGTTGATCGAACTCGCGCTGTTTAGGTATCCGTCCGCCAGTGCGTTCCCCGAGCTTTGCATGAGGTTTCCAGCGTTGCTGGCAAAGTTCTGCCCTGCTGTGCCGGTCATGGCCGCGCTGTTCTGGCCCATCTGGGTTAGCCCTGTCAGCCGGCCCATGTAGTTGCCGTATTCCTCGCTCGCGATATCCTGGTTGAAATCCGCCAGCGCCTTGAGGGTCGCGCCGCTGTTCAGCCCGCCTTTAGCACCGGCCAAGGCATTGATGCTGTCGTTGCCGGATTGCACACGGAAATCATAGCCGGGGGTTGCCGTGAATCCGCCATAGGCCGTGCCACCCGTGGGGTTGGCCTTGGCCCATGCCTGCGCTTCCTCCAGCGAGTTGAAGGTCTGCCCCCCAACTTGGTATTGCGTGCTTGCCGGCGTCGTCTGAGGCCCGCGAGACATGTAGTAATCACGGGTGTCCTGATTGCCAGTGGCCATGGCCCGGAGGCGATCCGCCGGGCTGACGGTGCCGCCGGTCGTGCTGCCCGGCGTGGTGATGGTTTGGATCTGCGGGGCGCTGCCCCCGATGGTCGGGGCAGAGCCAAGGCCCATCTCATACATGAAGGCTTGCAGCGCCAGCGTGCCAGCATCGCGATAGCCGCCCAGATCCGAGCGGGTCTGATCATACATTTCCTTTTGCAGCGCCAAGGCCCGGTCATTGGCCTCGGTCTGAGCATTCGCTGCCTTCTTGGAAGCCGACGAACCCATCAGGCCGCTGGCAACCGATCCGCCGATCGCGGCGGTTACTGGATCAATGCCCATTGGGATTCTCCAAAGTGGCTTATGACAAATTCGCCATTGCTGGCGGTAACTTTCCCGATCGGCTCGAAGCCGACGCGGCGCATGAAGGCGAGCGCATGGCGCAGATCGGTGCGCGTGAAGCCCATGAGGCTTGCGGGCTGAACGGTGTCCCAATGCAAGCGAAGGACGCTGCGGGCATGGCCCACGAGATTGCCCCAGCCTTCCGGCTTTACGGCATAGTCCACGATCCACACGTCGCGCAGCGGGCCGGGGTGGGCAGCGCCGCAGAAAGGTCCGCTGGCATAGTAGATGAACGGCTCGCCGGGCAGGTTGTCAGGCGCCGCTCCGTAGACTTGCTGTGACGGGTGGGTGAAGTAGAGTCGGGCCTCCGCGACCGATATGCGACGGCTCACAGGGGGAGCGACCGTCGCTGCGTAGTTATCCGACCCATATGTCAGATCATGAATGGCGGAAGTCTGTGGATCGGTCAGCATTGCCCCATACCGTCACCGTCGATTACGGTATTATATTACCTCAAAGAGCAAAGAATCTCAAGGTTCATGCCCTTCCCGCAGGCGGTAAATCCGCGAGGCTGGCCGAGGGGGAAAGGCTGTTGCGCCAAGCGGTAAAGAGCGCAGCAGATCGCGCGGCACCCACACGGCATTGAGGGGAGATATCCGCGGGGCCCTCTTGCTGGACAGCCGCATATGGCATGCCTTTGTCATCCAGAACCACGGCGAGCCAAGCTCTATCCGACCAGTCAGGGTGTGGATTGAACCCAGGAAAGCCAGATGCCACGCCCAGCGTCACGGGCCGCAGCACTTCCGAGCGTCCATTGCGCAACATGTCGGCAATGGCCTCCTGCAAAACTCCGATCAATGCCATGTTGCTGACGTGAACCACACCACCACCAGCGGAGGCGAGGAATCCTTGCGCCATTCCGGCGGCGGCTCGGTCTGCATGCTTGCGGACAATTCGTTTGAGCACTCTGTTCATGATGCACGGCCTTGAGATTTCAGGTTGTAGGGGAAAGCCGCTTTCGTGGCCGGATCGAGAGTTTCGAACGCCAGTTGCCGCAGCGTGTCTTGCCGGCCGGTTCGGTCAAACTCGGGGCTGAGGTCGCCATGCCGGATTAGCACCTTGAACCGGCAAAAGCCGTCTCGGTCGATGCCGGCGGCCAGCCAAGCAGCGGGTTGCATCCGCTGCCGCTCGAACTCACAGACACTCAGCGCGTTGTCGCCGTCTAGAAGCCCTAGAAGTCCATGTCCCACATAGGCAAAAATCAGGCTCGGCTTCACAAACCCAGACTGGCTGGGGAAGACCAACGCCGTCTCTGGATCAATGCGCTCGACATGATCCATACCACCACGCCGCAGCACGACCTCGTAGGCCCCACGCAGAGCCTCGATTGCCGCTGGATCACGCACAGGGACAAACTTGCCATTGTGAACGTCCTGGCTGTTCTCGGCCCAATCCAGTGCCGTCGCTTCGGCGTTCATGGCCAGCGCCTCGCGGAACATCCGACGCTCTATCCGGCCGAGACCGTGAAGATAGCCATTCATTGCAGATCCTCCTGAATCATCTCCATGCCCTCGTATCCCGCGGGTTGTTCATCGCCTGCCAATCTTTGAAAGCCCCTGCCACACCCGTTCTGATGGCCTCCGGCAGATAGCGGCGCCCTGACCACGGGGCGGCTGCATGTGACGGCGCGGCTGGTTCCGCCTCGAACTGACAAACTGACAATACTGACAGAACCTCGGGCGTAGCGGTTTCTGCGGGCACAATCGCCGGCTTACCGGGGGTTTCGTCAGTTCTGTCAGTTCTGTCAGTTTGGCAAAGACCTGTGGTTGCCGCCTGAAGCCATCGTGTCATGCGTCACCTCGCACGGCAGGATTGACCGCGAAAAGCCGCTTCGGCGCGCCGCCCTTTGGTCCGGGCGGAAGTTCGACATTGCGGATCAGATCGGCGGTTTCCAGAACTCTGATTCCTGGGTTGATCATCTCCATGTCTTGAAGGTGGGTTCGTTGCTTGCGCCGCACATCGCGAGCGGTGAAGTTCCGCCAGCCTTCTTCGCGGATCAGCGCTAGCAGCGCGCGGGCAGAGCGTTGTGCCGGTTTTCCAGCGTTCTCGGCATAGGCACGCTTTGCCATAGGCAGGAGATAGGCTTCGACCAGATGCGCCGCCCTGCCGAAATGGTTGATGGTGATTTCCTGCGGTTCCTGGGCTTCACCCGATGCCCATTCCATCATCGCCAGCACCAAGGACAGACGAACGGCCACGCCGGGCAACTTGCCGATGAAGGAGAGCATCAGGCCTTCCGTGCCGATTTCCCACTCTCGAACGTCCTGCCGGAAGCTGTCCAGAAGGTCGCGTGCATCATTCGCGAAGGGCACCAACCAAGGGCGCCGCTCCCCGCGCTCGTCGGCAGGCATCTGCAACGTCAGCAATCGCGCGACGGCATTCTCAATGAAGGTTTCATCATGGAATACCTCGGGACGTTTCACGGGCGCCGGATGTGGCCAGACAGGCATCAGGCGGGCCAACAGGCCGTCATCATCCGACTTGATCAGCAGGCTACGAAGCCGGTCGGGCTGGATGCCCCCGACCACGCCCAGCGTGAGCCTGTCGATATAGACCGGATCGCGCCCCATGCGCTCAACCGAATACGCACGGCCGCCATATGCTTCCAGCCAGAACGGCCGATCCGAACCGCCACCAGAATAGCGGCTCATGCCCTGCAACCACCCGGCCAACTCGTCACGCGCCAGCAGAGTGCCGCGCGGTTGGCTCGACATGATGACCGCCAATTTTTCGACAGTAGCATCGGATACGGCAAGCCGAGGCATGACAGGCTCAGGGCCGGGGTTCGCGGAATCGGGACGCGAGGGCGGTTCCTCTCCAGCCTTGATTGCGGCCTTCACAGCTTCCTTCCAGGTGGACTCGGCCAGGCGGGCAACCTCTGCTTTCGCGCGCCACTCGTTGATGTCGCCCTGCGCGGCCTCGCGCATCTGACGTTCAGACTTCTTGAGAGGCATCAGGACGGCATCAAGGCCAGGGCTTTTGCCTGCTGATGGGTTTCCGATAATCATGAACCACGGCACCGGCGGTTCTGCCCAACCCTGCCAAGGCGATGCCCAACGGGTGTTGCCAACCAGAGAGCCGCAAACTGACAGAACTGACGCAACCACGTAATCGGGCGGCGCGCCCTTGCAATCGGCTGCCTTGCGGATCCAGTCGACCCAGTTGGGCGAAAAGACTTCATCCAGAGGCAATGCCGGCGGTTCAGGTATTTCGGCCGTGAGCAAACGCAGATCGGCGTCCGGCCATTCTTCGAGGAAGGGCACCGCAGCGGGATGTAGCTGTTCGGGCATCGCGTTCATGCAGCGGCCCCTTTCTTGTTCAGGATATCGTTCCAGTCCCGCCCCTCTGGGGCTGGAAGAAGGCTGACGGTCCAGCCCAAGGCGTTGGCGCGTGCGGCCAGCTTGTGCGCGGCTTCGCGGCCTGGCTCGTCGCCGTCGCTGGCAATGGTCAGGCGATGCGGACGGTCGGGAAGGCGCAGACCCGCAGTCCCCGCGCAGGAAAGTGCCGCCCAAATCGTCGCGGGACGGCCCAGCAAGCCGCTGGCAAGGCTCAGGGCGGTTTCAATTCCCTCGGCCACCACCAGCGGCCCTTGCGCCTCAGTGAGCCGCACAGCCCCGCCCAGCGCCGCGCCGAGCATGGCCTTGGGCGGATCCAGATCGGCCTTGCCGCTGCCATCGGGGCGTAGATAGGTGCGATGCACCGCCAACCGTGGAATCCCCTCGATCCGCGCCACCATGGCCGGGACACGCTGGGCGCCGGGATGCCAGCAATCGGGATGGAAGCGCAGGCTCCCCGGCAAGGCGCAGGTGATGCCACGACCCCGCAGGTAGGTTTCCGCGATGGTGCCGGCGATCGGCTGGGCGTCGGTCCAGCAGGCCCGCGCGCGCTTTTCCGTCTGGATAGCGGCGGCTTCGTCCTCGGCCTTGCGCCGGGCTATCTCGGCCGGACTCAACGGCTCGGGACGATAATCGCCCGTCATGGCGCCTCGCGAACGCAGGGCATCCAAGATGTCGGTGAAGGCGCAGCCTGTCTTGCAGTTCAGCAGCAGCCGCCCATCCGGGGCGTCTGCCAAGGACAGGGAGGGCTTGCGGTCGCCATGGGCGGGGCAGCAGGCAAGGCCATAGCGGCCATACCATTTGCCGCCCAGCGATTGCGTGAGGATGCGGGCGTCAGTCATGGCCAGCCCCCCAGATGAAGGAGGCCATAAGGGCGGCGCGGTCGTAGCTGATGCCATAGCGGATGCAGAGCCGCGAAATGCGAAGCGCCATCATACGACACCACCTTTCGGCGCCTTGCTCAGCGTCTCAAGAATCGCGGGAAGGAGATCCAGGCGGAAGGCGAGCCCCTGCTTACCGGGGCGCATCTCGCCGGCTTGGTCGCTATACCAGATCCGGATATTGATGATGTCATGGCCCTTGAAGGTTTCCGCGGTGATGCGGATCTCCTCGCGACTGTTCTTCGGAATGATGCCTAGGTCCGTCATGCCGCAGCCTCCCGGCCGGGGATGACGCTGGACTGAAGAACGTAGCGCGCATGATGACCGGGGAACGGCCCGTCATGGTTCTCGTGCAGGGTCTCAATACTGACACCCGCTTGCCGCAGCTTGAACACATAAGCGGACCAGCGCGGACCGGGATGCGTGATCGGCGTGCACCCCTTGGGACCGGCCCGCATCAGTTCCTCCATCGCCCACCGGCACCTGCCTTTGACGACGACGACGCGGGGAGCCTGCGCCCCATCGCTCACTGTAAATGCCCTCGCGGGCCATTGCTTTTGGAAGGTCATAACCTTGCCTTTCATCTTGCAGGCAAGGGCGCTGGACGCTATATTAACGGTATCCCAATACCGCCAAACGATTGCGCCGCCGCCCTGCCCCGGGTGGCGGTTTCGTTATGCGGCTTCGGCACGCGCAGCTTTTGCGCGCTCGATAACCGCCAGGATTTCGGATTGCGGCCAGCGCGAGGAAGCGCCGATTTTGACGGGCCGAGGGACGGTGCCGTCCTTCATCAGCCGCCAGAACGTGGTCTTGCTCACGCCAAGCGCGGCAGCAGCGTCGTAGTCTTTCAGGAGCCGTTCAGAGGCCTGCATTTGGTCAACCCTCGCATTGATTGGTGCGTGTTGCGATGGGTTGAAATTGCCTACTGATGGAGAATCGCGCTAAATGCCGACTTCAAGAAAAGGGATTGCCAGTTGGGATTAGGGCTTTCGCGCGCTCTGACCGAGCAAATGCCGAGGCAACTACTTCAACCTCACGTCCGCTCCTAACTCGGCAGCTGCATACAAATTTCGGACGAATGGCGGGCAAATCCTCCAAGCTGATGAGATATCCTGTATGACCGTCCTCACGGCTCGTTTCGATTTTTACACCGTCGAGTTGCACCCTCTCCAGCGGATGACCGTGCTCAAGGCACGTCCGCTCCTTGAATCGCGCATATCGCTCTAGCAGCTTCCTCTGCTTAGCGAACGCGGCCTTGGTCGGCGACTTCCAATCCGCCCGAATTCCAAACGCACCTATCGCAACTTCGACGGCGCGGCCGAAGGGCGTCGACGGGCCTCCTCCCGGGTGCTGACCAAAGGTGATGTTGGTTTGCGTCCTCCGGAAGGTTCGACGGACCCCTTCCGCGACGTCATGAGCCGCCAGATTCTTGCCACCTTCCCGTTTTCGCTGCGTCGACCACTCGGAAAGAGTCACGCTACCCACCCTGAGAAGGTCTGCTAGGTGCTCGATTTGTTGGACCGTAACGCAACCTTGTTGAGTAAGGTCGTCGCGCTCGCCTTGGGAAATGCGGAGGAGTGCAAGATGCAAGTTTTCGGCATGCTTCGCGGCTTCATTTAGAGCCTCGGTATTTCCCCTCACAGATGAAAGGTGCTCCGGTGCCCAACATTCCGGGTTGATTCCAGAGAAGGAATCCATGACCACATCGGCACAAATATCGAGATGGCGAGCTATAATCCGGAACGGTTCACAGCCATCATCGCTAGCCGCGGGGAAGATTTCAGGTGCGGAGATTGGTTTGCGCTTCATGCCGCCCCCGCCTTGAACGGAATGACCTTGGTAGACCCCACCGGACGCGGCCCCGTCACAACAGCCGCCCAGCTGTCCAAGATGCGTTTGCGCTCCGGAAGATACTGCGACCGGTTGTAAACCCGCGCCACAGCACTGGGCGCCGATCCGGACGCAGCGTGGTTCAGTATCCGGTCGACCACCGCTTCCAATTCCCCACGGCTCGCCATCTCAGTAGCAAACGCTGTCCGGAGGTCGTGAAACGTCCAGGGGTCGAAGTCCTCTCGCAAGTGCTCGTCCATCTGCCTCTTGAGGCTGCTAAAACCTGAGAACGGCGCTTTGCCCGTCGTGGTGAAAAGGAAAAGCGAATCACTGACGCCGCGGCGAGCTTCAATCTCTTTCATCGCCGGACCAGAAAGATGGGTGATATGCGCCTTGCCATTCTTGGTGCGGCGACCTCTGAGTTCGATCCAACTTTGTTCCGCGCTCACCTCATCCCATGTAAGTCGGGCAATCTCGTTCTTGCGCTGAGCGGTTAGAATGAGGAGGCGGACGATGGCCCCCGCGATATCCGATAGCTTGAACGTCGCATCCCAGATTTCGTGGACTTCCCAAACGGTCAGGACGCGGTCCCGCGAAACTTCCTTGCATGCCTTTTCAAGCCCAACGCCGATGTGGTTCTCGATGTATCCCCGCTGCCAGGCAAATTTCGTGAACTTGGAGAGGTAGGCCTTCACGCGGTTCGCCTGCACCTTTGCCCCCGTTGCCGCCTTGGCGTCGATGATGCCCTGTAAAGTTTTCCGATTGAGGCTGGCGATGTCGTGGCCGAGGTAGGGAGCCAACGCGACGGACAGTGACTGACGAACTTCATTGCCTGTCCGCAGGTTCGCGAGGTGTAGGGCGTCAAACGCCTCCAGCACCCTCTGAACGCTGGTTGCAGACAGTTCAGCCTGGGCCCGCCGCTCCGCTTCCTTCTCGGCTTCGGCGATCCGATCGATTCCGCGCGTTGCCTCCAATTCCAATTCCAACGCAAGCGCACGTGCTGCCTTGATGGAAAGTTCAGGATAGGTGCCGAGGGTGTGCTTGCGCTTAACCCCTCCCTTGATGCGCTTCTCGAACATCCAGACGCGACGACCCGCTGACGAAATTCGGATTCGCAGACCCGGACGAACATCGTCCGAGATTTCCAGTCTCCCGCCCTCTGGCGCCTTGATCGACCGCAGCAGCGGATCGCTGATCGTCTTTTTCATGCCCTTGCCGCCCGTCCGTGAGAACCGTTGAGAACATCCGAGCCGGGGGACAGGTGGGGGACATTCTCAACGCCATGGGTTGATACCGTTTGAAACAAGATAGGACGGGGTGAGGGAAAAAGCAAATTGTTGAAAAGTTTGCGAAAAACTATTTCACAAACCTGCCTGAAACGACATGGCACGGGATGAAATCGACAGGGAAGTTTCAGAGCAACTGACTTTTAATCAGTGGGTCACAGGTTCGAATCCTGTTGGGCTCACCACTTTTCTCGCGGAGAATCAGGCGCTTCGCCGCAGCCGTCCGACAAGGACGGTCGGCAGCTTCCACCTTCCCCGAGCAGCCGTCAAGTGGTGACAGGACATCCGCAATCCGACCGGCACAAGCCTGCCTCGGGACCGGGTTTTCCCTGCCCTATTGCGTCCGCGGCCCGGCTATGGGCTCATTGACCTCTCCGCGACGGGATCGCCCCGCCGAGACGACAAGAGAGGTCATCATGAACCCCAAACTCGCAATCCCCGCCGTCGCCATGCTCGCGACCCTGTGCGCCCTGCCCGCCGCCGCCGAAGAGGCCGCCGCCTGCCGCACCGTCCGCCTTTCCGATCCCGGCTGGACCGACATCACCGCCACCAACGGCGTTGCCCATGCGGTGCTGGAAGGACTGGGCTACAAGCCGGACGTCAGGACCCTGTCGGTTCCGATCGGCTATGAGGCGCTGAAGAACGGCGAGACCGACGTCTTCCTCGGCAACTGGATGCCGGCGCAGCAGAAGTTCCGCGACGACCTCGACGCCTCGGGCAAGACCGAGGTTCTGGTCCAGAACCTGACCGGCGCGAAATTCACCCTCGCCGTGACCGATGCGGCAAGCGATCTGGGCGTCAAGGATTTCGCGGATCTCGACCAGCACAAGGACGCGTTCCAGGGCACCATCTATGGAATCGAGCCGGGCGCGCCCGCGAACCAGTCCATCACCAAGATGATCGATGAGGACAAGTTCGGCCTTGGCGACTGGAAGCTGGTCGAATCGGGCGAGCAGGCAATGCTGGCGCAGGTTGCGCGCAATGATGCCGCGGGCACGCCCTCGGTCTTTCTGGCCTGGGCGCCGCATCCGATGAATGTGAACCTCAACATCACCTATCTTTCGGGCGGTGATGCCGAGTTCGGCCCCGATTTCGGTGGCGCGACCGTTCACACCGTGGCGCGCAAGGACTGGATCGCGGCCTGCCCCAATGCAGCGAAGCTGTTCCGGCAACTGACCTTTACCGTCGATCAGGAGAACCTGCTGATGGGCAGCATCCTCGACGAGGGCATGGACGCCGCGGATGCAGCAAAGGCATGGATCGCCGAAAATCCCGAGGCCGTCGCGAAATGGCTCGATGGCGTCACCACGTTTGACGGCCAGCCCGGCGCGGATGCGGTCATGGCTTCGGTGAAGTAATTGTCACGTCCGAATATCCTGATCGTCATGGTCGACCAACTGTCGGGGGTGCTTTTCCCCGACGGCCCGGCCGAATTCCTGCACGTCCCGAACCTGCGCAAACTGGCCGGGCAATCGACCCGCTATGCCAATGCCTATACCGCAAGCCCGCTTTGCTCGCCCGCGCGGGCCAGCTTCATGTCCGGGCAATTGCCGCGCCGCACGCGTGTCTATGACAATGCGGCCGAGTTCGCCTCGGACATCCCGACCTATGCGCATCACCTGCGCCGGGCCGGCTATCAGACCTGCCTCTCCGGCAAGATGCATTTCGTCGGCGCCGACCAGCTCCACGGGTTCGAGGAGCGGCTGACGACCGACATCTATCCCGCCGATTTCGGCTGGACCCCGGATTACCGCAAGCCGGGCGAGCGTATCGACTGGTGGTATCACAATATGGGCTCGGTCACCGGCGCGGGCGTGGCCGAAATCACCAACCAGTATGAATATGACGACGAGGTCGCCTATAACGCCTGCCGCAAGCTCTATGACCTGTCGCGCGGCGCGGATCCCCGGCCATGGTGCCTGACCGTCAGCTTCACCCATCCGCATGACCCCTTCGTCGCGCGGCGCAAATATTGGGATCTCTACGAGGGCATCCCCGAGCTTGAGCCGCCGGAGGCCATTCCCTACGACCGGATGGACGCCCATTCGCAGCGGTTGATGGATGCCTGCGACTGGCGCGGGCTTGACATCACCGCCCAGAATATCCGCCGCGCCCGGCAAGGTTATTTCGCCAATATCAGCTATGTCGACGAGAAGCTGGGCGAGTTGCTGGATGTGCTGAAACGCAGCCGGCAGGAGGCGATCGTGGTTTTCGTCTCGGACCATGGCGAGATGCTGGGCGATCGCGGCCTGTGGTACAAGATGAACTTCTTCGAGCCCTCGGCCCGCGTGCCCATGATGATTTCGGCCCCCGGAATGGCGCCGGGGCTGGTCGAGAACCCGGTTTCGACCATCGACCTGCTGCCGACCCTTTGCGAGCTTGCGGGCATTCCGAAGGAGGAGGTCGCGCCTTGGACCGACGGCGAGTCGCTGGCGCAGGGCAGCGCGGATCATGGCCCGGTCGCGATGGAATACGCCGCCGAAGGATCGGTCACACCGCTGGTCGGGCTGCGCGAGGGTGACTGGAAATACATCGCCTGCAGCGCCGATCCCGAACTGCTCTACAACCTCGCCGACGACCCGGAGGAGCGGGTGAACCGCGCGACCGACCCGGCCGCCGCGCCGGTGCTGGAGCGGATGCGCAGCCTTGCGGCCGAACGCTGGGATCTTGCCGCCTATGATGCGGAAGTGCGGGAAAGTCAGGCCCGGCGCTGGGTGGTCTATGAGGCATTGCGGCAGGGTGACTATCAATCCTGGGATTTCCAGCCGCTGCAAGTCGCATCGGAGCGCTACATGCGCAACCACATGGACCTGAACGTGCTTGAGGAATCCAAGCGCTTCCCGCGCGGCGAATAGTCAGTCGAACAGGTCGAGCGTCAGCGCAAGATCGCTCCAGTCGAGGGTGAAGACGGTGTCATTGCCCTCGGCCACCACAAGGCCATAGCGCTGCCCCAACCGGTCGCTAAGCTGCTTCAGGGTCGCCGCGACGCGGTCGGGCGGCTGGATCGGCAGGATCGCCGCGCCGGGCGGGGCAACGATGATGCCATGCACCAGATGGCTGCCCTCGACGCCCACGATGGCGCGGGCCGCACCGCAAGCCTCGATCAATTCGTCAACGGTCGAGGCGAGCGGGTCGATCACCCTGAACCCGCGCTCGGCCGCCAGCTTTTCGGCCAGCTCACGCTCGTTCTTCAGCAGGCGCAGGTCGCCACCGGTTCCCCTGAGCAGAAAGACCCCCGGCACGGGCGCGGGGTTGCGCCCGGCCAGCAGCCTCTCGCGCAACTCCACCTGACGCCGCCATCTGTCGGGATTGTTCGAGAGGTCCGAGAACAGCACAAGCTCATCGAAATGCACCTCGGGCGGAAGACGCTGCGGGGTCACGCCCAGCAACTCCTCGTAGCGCGCGGCATGGCTGGAGGGAGAAGGCGCGGGTGTCATCGAGAGCGGCTGCCCGGTCCTTTCGGCCAGCGGCCATGAGACCAGCCCGTCCATCAGCCAGCTTCCGAACCAGCGATTCGTGTTCCACGTCTCGTAAAGCGCGCCGCTGGCCGAGACGCGCGGGCGGAAGGCCAGCCCGGTGCGGTTCCGGCGGTTGCGCAGGTGCATCTCGGCGCCATTGCCGTAAAGCACGCCATCGACCAGATCGACATCGCGGAACCGCCAGCCAAGCGTCGCCCCCTCGCGGACCTCGCCCTCCTGCGTCAGGGCGGTGACGGTATCGGCGAGGGTGGCGAAGACGCTGGCCCTGATCCTTTCGACCTGCCCCGGCAGGAACAGCGCCGGCAGGACCTGCACGGTGCCGCTGGGCGCTTCCTGCCAGCTTTCCACCGCGCCTGCGATGAAATCGGGTTCGGGCCGGCCAAGCAGCTTGCGGATTCGCGCGCTATAGGGGCGAAGGGGATTCAACATGAGGCGCGGTGGCTCCGGTCTGTGGCGGGAAGGGCGGGTCCGCGCTAGGGGCGGGTGACGGCGCGACCTTCGACCAGGATCGGCGCGAAGAAACGCTTGCTGCGGCGGCCCGTGGTCAGCGGGTCGATCAGTTCGATGCAGCGGCGATAATGCGGGGTCGCGCGATGTTCGTCGAGCGCAGCCTCATCGGCGAAGATCTCGTAGACGGAAAAGCTGTTTTCGTCCTCGGGGTCGCAAAGCAGGTCGAAGCGGATATTGCCCGGCTCGGTCTGCGCGCCCTGCCAGTTCAACCGGAACGCCTCGATGAAGGCATCGCGTTTGCCCGGCTGGACCTGGATATGGACAAGCTGGATCAGCATTCGCACCTCATGCGTCGGAAGGATCGGCGGGTCGGCTTCCATTTGTCACCATCAGACCCGCCGGTGACAAGACCGGATAAGCCCACAGCGCCAAGTTTGGGGCTTGCGCCCTTGCCGCGAGGGGGAAAAGATCACGACACCGGAACGGCTTGCCGGCTTGCGGCGTTCCGCCCGCGCCATCCCACAACGAGGATTCCACTCATGTCCGATCTGCTTGTCATTGCCTTCGACGACGAGGCCACCGGCTTCGAACTGCGCAGCGAACTGGTCAAGATGCAAAAGGAATACCTGATCCAGCTTGAGGACGCGGTGGTCGTGACCCGTCCCACGGCCGAGGACATCCAGCTGCATCAGGCGGTGAACCTGACGACCGCGGGCGCGGTCGGCGGCGGCTTCTGGGGAACGCTGGTCGGACTGCTGTTCCTGAACCCGCTGATCGGCGCGGCGGTGGGCGCAGCTTCGGGTGCGATCGCGGGGCGGCTCAGCGATGTCGGGATCAACGACAACTTCATGCGCGAGCTTGGCCGCTCGATCCCGCCCGGCGGCTCGGCCGTATTCATTCTGGTGCGCAAGATGACCGCAGACAAGGTGCTGTCGCGGCTTGAGGCGTTCCACCTGCGCGGCCGGGTCCTGCAGACCTCGCTGCCCGACGAGCAGGAGGCGAAGCTGCGCGAGGCCTTTGCCGGCGGCAAGCTTGGCAGCGCCCTTGGCGTGCCGCAGGCCGATGCGCGCCCGCCCGCACCGCAAGCTGACGAAGGGACCGCCGGCGCCTGATCGGCGCCGCAAATGCTTGACGCAAAGGGCATTGGCGTGACAGGACGCGCCCATGCCCCGACGCAGTGACAGCATCACCGATACCGAGGAGCTGGTCGAGGCACCGGCCCGGCCGAGGCCGCGCCGCGCGCGCCGGCCACGGCGGCTGCGGCCGTTGCGCAGCGCCGCCCTCCGGCTTGCCGGCTGGCTGCGCTGGATCGGGGTCCGGCTGCTGGCGCTGATGTTCGTGCTGGTGTTCCTGTTTTCGTTCATCAACCCGCCGACAAGCTGGACCATCATCAGCGGAACGCGCGAATATCCCGGCACGCCGCGCGAATGGACGCGCCTCGCGCAAATCGCTCCCGCCATGGTCCGCGCCGTGGTGGCGGCCGAGGACGCCAATTTCTGCAATCACTGGGGTTTCGACATGATCGAGATCCGCAAGGTGATCGCCTCGGGCTCCAGCCGCGGGGCCTCGACCCTTTCGCAGCAGACGGCGAAGAACGTGTTTTTGTGGCAGGGACGAAGCTGGCCGCGCAAGGTCCTCGAGACGGTCTATACCCCGATGATCGAGGCGCTCTGGTCCAAGCGCCGCATCGTCGAAGTCTATCTGAACCTCGCCGAGTTCGGCCGCGGGGTCTTTGGCATCCACGCCGCCGCCCGGCATTATTTCGGCACGACCCCCGACAAGCTGACGGCGCGGCAATCGGCCGCCCTCGCCTCGGTCCTCCCCGCGCCCAAATCGCGCATGCCGCAGACGGGATCGGCGCGGACGCGGGCAATCGCCGACGGGGCGGCCACGATCCGCGCGGATGGGCGCGATTCCTGCCTGATGCTGCCGCGCTGAGCCAAGCTTGTTGAAACCGCGGGTTACGCAGCGTATCACACAAGCTGTCCGCGAATGTTCCCCGGTGCTTTCCCCAGATGAATACTGCCCCCAGCAATTCCACGATCCGACTCTATCACATCGCGCTCTCGCCCTATTGCCGCAAGGTGCGGCTGGTCCTGGCCGAGAAGCGGGTCGAGGTCGAACTGGTCGAGGACCGCTATTGGGAACCCGGCACCGAGATCATGCGCCGCAACCCGGCGGGCAAGCTGCCGGTGCTGCGCATGGATGGCCGCCTTCTGGCCGAAAGTCAGGCGATCAGCGAATATCTGGACGAGCGATACCCCAACCCGGCGCTGATGCCCTCCTCGGCGATCGACCGCTACGAGGTGCGCAGGCTCTGCTCGTGGTTCGACGACAAGTTCGCCAATGAATGCACCCGCCCGGTGATGAACGAACGGGTGTGGAAAAAGGTCATGCGCCTCGGCTACCCGGATTCGCGCACCGTCAAGGCGGGGCTGTCCTCCATCCGCTATCACATGGATTACATGAAGTCCCTGCTGGAGCAGCGCCGCTGGCTGGCGGGCGACGTGATGACGCTGGCGGATTTCGCCGCTGCCGCCCATATCTCCTGCCTCGACTATATCTCGGACGTGGACTGGACCCATTCCTCCGAGGTGCAGGAATGGTATGCCAAGATCAAGTCGCGCCCGGCTTTCCGCAGCCTTCTGGCCGACCACTTGCCGGGCGTGCATCCGGCGCCGCATTATGCACTCCTGGATTTCTGACCCGGCCGAGATCCGTTCCCGGCTGGAGACGCAGGCGCGGGCCGAGGGTTTCTCGGCCCTTGGCATTTGCGCGCCGGACGCCGATCCGCAGCTTCCCGAAAGGCTGGCCGAGTTCATCGGCAAGGAGCGTCATGGCCAGATGGCATGGATGGCCGAGCGGACGCATTGGCGCGGCTCGCCCCCGACCCTCTGGCCGGCGGCGGGGTCGGTCATCATGCTGGCCGAGCTTTACACCCCCGACCACGACCCGCTGGAGGTGCTGTCCCATCCCGATCGCGGCGGGATCAGCGTCTATGCGCAGGGCAAGGATTATCACGATCTGGTCAAGAAGCGGCTGAAGCGGCTGGGCGGCTGGCTGGTCAACCTGACCGGATGCGAGATTAAGGTCTTCGTCGATACCGCGCCGGTGATGGAAAAGCCGCTGGCGCAGGCGGCGGGCCTTGGCTGGCAGGGCAAGCACACCAACCTGCTGTCGCGGGAACTCGGAAGCTGGTTCTTCCTCGGCTCGATCTTCACCACGCTGGACCTGCCCAAGGACAAGCCGCAGCGGTCGAATTGCGGCTCGTGCCGGGCCTGCCTCAACGCCTGCCCGACCGGGGCCTTTCCCGCGCCCTACCAGCTCGACGCGCGGCGCTGCATCTCCTACCTCACGATCGAGCATAAAGGGCCGGTCGATCCCGAGTTGCGGCCGATGATGGGCAACCGCATCTATGGCTGCGACGACTGCCTTGCCGCCTGCCCCTGGAACAAGTTCGCGCAGGCCGCGACCGAGTTGCGCTATCACGGCCCGCATGGAGCACCGGCGCTGGCGGAACTGGCGGCGCTTGACGACGCCGCCTTCCGCGAGCGTTTCGCCGGCAGTCCGATCAAGCGCATCGGCCGGGACCGGATGGTCAGGAACGTGCTTTATGCGATCGGCAATTCGGGGCTTGCACATCTGCGCCCGGTGGCGGAAGGCTTGACCCGTGATCCCGATCCCGCAGTCGCCGACGCGGCGCAATGGGCGTGCCAAAGACTGACATGATTCCGACCCCTCCGAGCCCGCTGCGCGGCATCCTGCTGAAATGTTTCAGCGTGATCGTCTTTACCCTGATGGCCTCGCTCATCAAGGCGACATCCGCGGAGGGCCTCGGCGTCCCGCCGGGTCAGCAGGTCTTCTTCCGCTCGCTTTTCGCGATTCCGGTGATCCTGATCTGGCTGATCTGGCGCAAGGAACTGGGGATCGGGCTGAAGACCTATCGCCCGATGGGGCATTTCTATCGCGGCGTGATCGGCACCATGGCCATGGCGCTGGGTTTCTGGGCGCTGTCGCTGCTGCCCTTCCCCGAGGTGACGGCGCTTGGCTATGCCGCGCCGCTGCTGACCGTGATCTTCGCGGCCATGTTCCTTGGCGAGGAGGTGCGTCTTTTCCGCATCGGGATGGTGGTGATGGGACTTGCCGGCGTGGTGGTCGTGCTGTCGCCACGCCTGACCACGGGAACCGAGATGGACCTGCGCGAAAGCCTCGGCGCGGTGGTGACGCTGGCCGGGGCGTCCTGCACGGCGCTGGCGATGATCTTCGTGCGCAAGATGGCGCAGGAGGAGCGCACCTCGGCCATCGTCTTCTGGTTTTCGGTGACATCGACCATTCTCAGCCTGCTGACACTGCCCTTCGGCTGGGTGATGCCAAGCGCGGGAACCATGGCCTTGCTGGTCACGATCGGGCTGCTGGGCGGACTGGGCCAGATCCTGCTGACCTCGGCCTATCGCCATGCCGATGCGTCGCTGATCGCGCCGTTCGAATATGTCTCGATGCTGTTTGCGCTGCTGATCGGCTGGTTCGTCTTTGGCGAGGCGCCGACCATGGTGATGCTGATGGGGGCCGCGCTGGTCATCACGGCCGGCATCCTGATCATCTGGCGCGAGCGGCAGCTCGGGCTTGAGCGCAACCGCCAGCGCAAGGCGATGACGCCGCAGGGCTAGGCCCGCTCAGGGCTGGGCCGCGAAGCCGAAGGCGATGTAGTCCCGCTGATAGGCCCGCTTCGCCGCGCCACGCAGTCTCTGATCCTTCAGGAAATCCGGAAAGCTCTCGCCCCCCGACAGGGCGGGCGCCGTCCTGATCCCCGCGCTGCCGGCCAGCCAGTTGATATCCTCGGCCAGATCGGCCTCGCGCAGCACCATGTCCGGCGCGCCGAAACGCGAGAAACCCGACAGGACCTCGGCCTGCGTGGCCCAGCCCGGATGCGTCGGCAGCGAGGTCTGGCCGCTGAGATTGCGGCGCAGGAAATCGAGGAAGGCTTCGAAAAGCTCGGCCTTGCGATCGTCGGTCAGCGCGGGAAGCTCCTCCTCTGGCGGCAGGGCCACGCGATGGATCTGCCGCATCAGGTCGCGAAGCTGGGCGTTGCCGCCCTCCAGCAGCGCCTCGAAGGCGATCCATGCGCGCCGCAGCGGATGGCGCAAGACGGTGAAGCTGCGATGCCCGGCATGGTCGCGCTTCCATTGCCTCAGCGTGTTGTGGTTCAGGTCCACCGTGACCTCGCCCATCTGGCGCAACCACGTCGCGACCTGATCCGACGGCGCGCCCTTGATCGGCATGAAGACCAACCCCTTGCCCGCACCCGAGGCCATGAAGGACGGGATGGCCGGGCCGCGCTTCGGCTCGAAATTCGGAATCCGGCGCAACATGAACGGGTCGAGCCGGGAGAGCGCCGCCTCCATCTCGTCGAAATTCGAGACCTTCTCCGCCAGTTCGCGCGGATTCTGCGGCACCTGATCGCTGGCCGGCTCGACCTTCTTGACGTCGGTGCGCCCCAGCCAGTGCAAAAGGCCGGTCATCACCTCGGTATCGCGCAGATCCTCGTAGCCCAGCCAGAAGGCGGTCTGGCCCGTCACCTGCAACCGGTGCTGGACCTTCAGCTGGAACTCCTCGACCTCCGAGAGGACCTGCCCGAACTCCTCGGGGTCGAAGCGGGCAGCGGCGGGGATCGGGGTCTCGGTCTCGTTCAGCTTCCACTGGTTCGTCGCGCGGGCCAGCGTGGTCGAGACATAGCTGTCGACCGGATTCCGGGTCAGCACGATCTTGGCGCAGGCCCGGTCCTCCATGATCGCGTCAAAGACCCGCGGGTCGTGGTCGTGGAAATAGCGAAAGCCCGGCAGATGGTTCGGCTTGTTGAAGATCGCCGCCAGCAGCGGCAGCGGGTCGACATCGCGTTCGGCCTTGGTGATGCCCTTCAACTCGTTCTTGTCCGGCCAGCCCATCATGTAGGGGTTGAAGGCCTCGCCAAAGCAGGTGACGCGCTTGACCGCGTTCAGCGTCGCCTCGAGCAGGTTCGAGCCGGTCCGCATCTCGGCAAAGATGACGAAGCGCTGGAAGGGCTGGTTCATGTCAGATGCTTTCCTTGCTCGGGGCGGGGTCGGCGACGGGGAAATCACCCATCAGTTGCGGGCGCAATCCCGCATTGCGAAGGCGCTGGAGGAATCGCCCCATGCCAGCCAGTTCCCGCATTTCGGGAAGGTTCGCAGCCGCATCGGGGTCGCCGCCCAGTTCGCGCAGGACGCCCCGAAGCACGCCCGCCGGGCGCGCGCAGAAATCGCCCAGATCCCAGATCCGCGTCCGCGCCTTCAGCCAGACCGAGTTCAGGGTGCCGATCTGCTCAAGCTCGGTGCGCTGCAGCAGCGCGGCGACGCGGCGGATGTCGTCGAAGGGCATACCGGAATGCAGCAAGGGCACCGCCCATGCGCCGGTGATGATGAAGAATTGCGCGTTCGGATCAGTGGCCATGAACCAGTTCAGATCCTGCTGGTCGCGCGGGCTGTATTGAATGACCTGCATCCGGGGCGACATGCGGATCAGGTTGGCCACGAAGCCGCGACAGTCAAGGTCGCGCAGCGCCGCGCTGTCCGACAGCCCACCCGGCCCGACCTGCGCCCTGCCCCCGAACTCAACCCTGTCCTGCGCCATGATATGCCCGTGCACATCGGCATCGAGCCGCTCGGCAAGCCATGGCTCGAAATCCGGAAACAGGTCCGAGAAGCCCTGCATGAGCGCATAGGAGGCCGCCGTCTTGCCGTTCTCGCGGTCCTTGAGCGGAAACCGGCTCTGCATATAGAGGCCGGGCCGCCCGAGGCGCCTGCGGCTGACGGCCTGCCCGAGGATACGGTCCAGCCGCTCGGGCCGGGGTTCGGTCGCAGAGGGTTCAGCCTGCGCGGGCCGCGGGAAATAGGCATAGAGCGCGGTGGCCCGCGGCCAGATCTTGCGGGCGACGAAACAGCGCGATTCCTCGAGAATCTGGCGATGATCGTTGTAGAACATGTAGGGCTTGCCCTGATCGTCGAACTTGGCCAGCGTCAGCGACCGGCTTTCGATCCGGTTCGAATGCATCCGGGCGAGGGTCTGGAAATAGCTCTCGTCCGGGATCCAGACGCGGCTGAAATAGCGGTCGAACTCGGGCCGGCGGCGATCGGCGAGAATGGCGTGCAGCGTGGCGCGGGTCAGGCACCACCATTGCGAGCCGAGATGCGGCACCAGCCCTTCGGGGATGCGGCGCTTGAGCTTGAGGCGGCGCTGCAATTCGACATAGCGGTCGAAAAGCATCCGCCGCCTGCGATAGGCAAAGGGGAAGCGCAGGGTGAAGCGTTCCTCGTTCAGCCCGCCGACGGTCCAGCCGACATCCTCCGCGGTCACGCTTTCGATGAAATCACGGGTCGGGCGCTGCGCGAGGAAGGCGATCAGATCCGCAACCGGCCTCAGCGGCAGGCAGGAGCCCGAGACAACCATCACATGGCTCACGTCCTCGAAACGGTCCAGAAGCAGCGATGCCGCGTCCTGCGTCGCCCTGATCAGGCTGAACGAACCCCATTCGCAGGGATGGCGGCGCGAGAAGATAATCTCCTCATGCGGCTCGAGGTCGGTCCTCATCGTCGCGACCTCCTCTGCCGCGACCTTGGCGTCGATATGGATCGCGACAACCGCGCCGCCTGCCGCCCAGACCTCGGCCATGCGCGCGGCCAGCGGCAACTCGTTATGGCACAGCATGACGATGCCAAGGCGGACCTTGGCGGGAAGGGCCGGAACCGGCGGCTCGTGTTCGGGCGCCGTCATGCCCAGTTCCCCTTCGAGATCAGCCCGATGTCCTCAAGCTGCCGCCAATCCTCGTAGCGGCGCGATTCCTCGCACCAGAAATCCTGCTCTTCCTGCAGGCCGGAGTGATAGGCCATATATTCCTGACTGTCGGAATAATGCTGGCGGCGCTCGATCTCCTCGGCGGATTTCCCGGCGAATGTGGACAGGAACTTGGCATGGAGCAGGCAGCCCGAAGCCTTCTCTCCGCCATTCTCGTCATAGACAAGGTTCAGCGAGCGCGGCAGCAGCATATGGGTCGAGCTGACATAGACATAGGACCGTTCCCACCGCACCAGCGGAATCTTGTTCAGCGCCGGCCCCTGCACCGGGTTGTCGCGGAAGAACGCGCGGCTGCGCGGCCCGCCCTGAATCCACAGGTTGCCGTATTCGCCGTTCTTGCGGATCGTATAATTCGCCGGGTCGAACCAGGCGGCGATCTGGAACGGATCCTGACCCTCGTGATAGGTCCGCGCGTCCAGCGTGCCCTTGGGATACATGTCGAGCAGCATCGCCGAGAAGGACTTGATCGCCGAGGCGTCAAGCCAGTCGGTCAGCGCCCGCAGCGGCCGGGTGTCGTGATGGGGATAGATCAGGAACTCGTCCGGGTCGACAGTCAGGCACCAATGCCCCGTGCCATAGCGCAGCAGCAGCCAGTTCAGCCAGTCCATCCCGAAGCGGGAGTCCTTGTAGCTCGAATGCGTCAGCCAGACCGATACATCGAGCTGCTCGCTCAGGTATTCCAGCCCGCCATCATCCGAGCCGTTGTCGACGACCAGAAAATGCTGGACCCCCATGCGACGGTAATATTCGAGGAAATAGGGCAGTCGAACCTTTTCGTTGCGGATCGACATGAACAGCAGGATATCGCCCCGCCGGATGCGCCGGGTCCGCACCGCGATCGGATGCAGGCGACGGCGCCGGCGGACCGCACGTCCCAGCAGATAGTGCCGAAGGGCACGCAGACGCAACTTTCGGCGGGTGATCCTGATCAGTCGCTTCACGGGAATCTTCGCTTTTCAACTGGGCATAGCCGTGGCCGCCCGCGCGCGCAATCCTTCGCGCATGAGCCTGTCCACCAGCGCGAAATGGGCATCCCATTGCGGCACCGCCAAGGGTGTCTGCCGCAGGGCCGGACCTGCCGCGCGACGCATGATCTCCTCTGCCCACAGATCGGGGCGGTCGGGCGAAAGATAGCAGGCATAGTCACCCAGAACCTCGCGGGCGGCGACAAGGGGGGCGCAGATCACCGGCACGCCCCGCGCCGCGGCCTCGGTATAGGGCAGGCCGAATCCCT
>Ga0160471_100175_pt1 | contig 23386 bp, 22 predicted proteins | sample HID1973K_E11MG_FD_108268 | JGI IMG/M metagenome (GOLD analysis project Ga0160471, IMG submission 108268) | Enriched mosquito-associated microbial communities from UW Madison campus, WI, USA - HID1973K_E11 MG | ecosystem: Host-associated > Arthropoda: Insects > Digestive system > Unclassified ... | reverse complement strand
CGGTCGAGGTTCTCGGCCACGCGCGCCAGCCGGGATTCTGAGATGTCCAGCGCCACGACCTCGGCCCCGGCGGCGGCAAGCTGCATGGTCTTGCCACCCGGCGCGGCGCAAAGGTCGGCGATACGCTCGCCCGGTTGCGGGTCCAGCACCCGCACCGCCAGCGCCGCCGCCGCATCCTGCACCCACCATTCGCCGGCCTCATAGCCCGGAAGGGCGCTGACCTGCGTGCCCGTGGGCTGGCGGAAAGAACCCGTGGGCAGCGCCTCGCCGGGCGCCTCGCCGGATTTCGGCGTCAGATCGAGCGGGGCGCCCGCCTCATGCGCGGCCTCGATCGCCAGCGCGACCACCTCGCCCCACTTGCCGGTCACGGGACCGCGCAGCCAGTCGGGCAGGCGGCGGGGCTGCAGCGCGGCCCAGTCATCATGCGCGGCCGCGACCTTGCGCAGCACCGCATTGACCATGCCCGCCGCGGCCTGCCCCTTGCCGCCAAGGCCCCGGCACAGCGTCACCGCCGCGTTAACGGCGCCATGGGGCGCCTCCCCCAGTGCCAGCATCTCGACCGTGGCGAGGCGCAAGATGCGGCGAATATCGGGGCGCGGCTTGCGGGCCAGCAGCGGGGCCAGCAGCGCATCGGCGCGATCGCCGCGCCGCAGCACCTCCAGCGCGAGGCGGCGGGCGCGGGCGCGGGCGGAAGGCGGCAGCGCCTCGGTCAGGCCGGACGCCTCGTCGAGGGTCGCGCCCTCCTCCACCGCCTGAAGCAGACGCAGCGCCCCCTGCCGTGCGGGATCGCCGCCTTCCATGCGTTTGCCCGACCCTGCGGCATGTGCCGTCCTGCGCGTCTTGTTCAAATGCTTCACCTTGCCTAGATTAGCCGGGTTTAGCGTGATGCAGGGAAAACCGCCATGACCGACCGCAAGGAACTGCCGCCCGCAGCAGTGCGCGCCCTCGCCGAGGCTGAGGAGCGCCGCCGCAATGCCCCGCCGCTTGGCCTGCCGACCGAGCTTGGCGGGCGCGACGGCCCGGAGCCCGTGCGCTTCGGCGATTACGAGAAGAAGGGCATCTGCGTCGATTTCTGACGCGGCCCGCGCGCCCTTCACGGCCGATGGCGAATCCGTGATGACCGGCGCCGCTGCCATTTACTTGCCATTGGGGTTTAGCGGCTAGAGAGTCGCTCACACCCAACCGCAAGGATCGGCAGATGACTTTTGGCCAAACGATGTCGAAATGGGCGGCGCTGCTGCTTGTTCCGGTATTGGCAGCGACACCGGCACTGGCCCAGCACCGTCAGGGCGGCCAGCAAGGCCCCCGCGAGGTCGGGATCATGATCACCTCGGAAGAGGACGTGCCCTATACCATCACCCTGCCCGGCCGAGCCATCGCCTACCAGCAGACCGCCATCCGCCCCCAGGTCGGCGGCGAGATCCTAGAGATCAGCTATGACCCAGCCCGCCCGGTCAAGGCGGGCGATCTGCTGTTCCGTATCGACCCCGAGACGCTGGCGGCGGCGCTGGCCGCGGCGGATGCCGCTGTGGCCGGGGCCGAGGCCAGCCTCACCGAGGCCGAGAATACCGTGACGCGCTATCGCCGGCTGGAGGGGTCGGGCGTGTCCGCGGTCGATCGCGCCGGGGCCGAAGTCGCGCTGAAGCAGGCCGAGGCCGAGTTGAAATCCGCCGAGGCGGCGCGGGACGTGGCCCAGCTCTCGCTGGACCGCACCCGGATCACCAGCCCGATCGACGGCATGGCCAATGTTGCCGAGGTCTCGGTGGGCGATCTCGTGACCGCAAGCCAGTCGGACGCGCTGACGACGATCACCCAGCTTGACCCGATCTATGTGGACGTCTCGGAATCCAGCGCCAGCATCCTGCGCAACCGCGCCCAGATCGACCGTGGGCGGCTGACCCGGACCGGCGAGGTGCAGGCGCAGCTGACGCTGGAAACCGGCGAGGAATACAAGGGCGCGGGCCGCATCGTCAGCCCCGGCATCGCGGTTTCGCCCACCACCGGGACCGTGCCGATCCGGCTGCAATTCGACAATCCCGACCGGCTGATCCTGCCCGGCCAGTTCCTGCGGGTCGAGATGACGCTGGGATCGACCCGCGCCGTGCTGGTGCCGCAGCGCGCGACGCGCCGCGCCTCGGACGGGACATTGACCGCCTTTGTCGTGCGCGACGGCGAGACGCAGCAGGTCACGCTGAGCGCGCAGGCCACCTATCGCAACAGCTGGGTCGTCAATCAGGGCATCAGTCCGGGCGAGCAACTGGTGCTGGACGGCCTCGACAACCTGCGCGTCGGCGCCAAGGTCACGACCGTTCCCGTCCGCATCGACGAGGAAGGCGTGGTCCGCGAGGTCGAGGCCGAAGGAACGGAACCCGCCGCGGCCGATGCGCCGGATGCGGCGCCGGAAAAAGCCGCAGGCGGCAACTGATGGCCCGTTTCTTCATCCACCGCCCGGTCTTCGCCTGGGTTCTGGCCATCGTGACCATGCTGATCGGCGGCTGGTCGCTGCTGGGCCTGCCCGTCTCGCAATATCCCGACATCGCGCCGACCACGATCCGCATCACCGCGAACTATTCAGGCGCCACGGCGCGGGCGGTCCAGAACTCGGTCACGACGCCGATCGAGGACGCGCTGACCGGGCTTGACGGGCTGCTCTACACCGTATCGAACTCCTCGCAGGGGCGCTCGACCATCACCATGACCTTCGACGACAGCGTCGATCCGGTCGATGCCCTGAACGAGGTGCAATCCAAGGTCCGCTCGGTCGAGGGGCGGTTGCCCTCGCCCGTCCAGAATGACGGCGTCAACGTGACCCGGTCCTCCTCGTCGATCCTGATGGTTGGCGCGCTGGTCTCGACCACCGGCACGCATTCGACCATCGAACTCGGCAACCTGCTGGAACAGGTGGTCGAGGGGCCGGTGAAACGGGCCGAGGGGGTGGGCGGCGTCAACGTCTTCGGTTCGGGCTATGCCATGCGGATCTGGATGGACCCGCTGCGGCTGGCGCAGTTCCAGCTGACGCCCACCGACATCACCACCGCCGTCGCGCAGCAGAACAGCACCGTCTCGGTCGGGGATCTGGGCAGCCAGCCGGTCGTCAGGGGCCAGCAATTCACCGCGACGATCACCGCGCAAAGCCAGCTCACCTCGGTCGACGATTTCCAGAACATCCTGCTGAAGACCGGCTCGGACGGCGCCGCCGTGCGCCTTGGTGACGTGGCCGAGGTCGCGATCGGCCAGACCAGTTATGGCCGCGATTCCCGGTTCAACGGCATGAACGCCTCGGGTTTCGGGGTGAACCTCGCCACCGGGGCGAACGCGGTCGAGACGGCCGAGGGCGTGCGCGCCACGCTGGAGGGGTTGAAGAACGCCCTGCCCGACGGCGTCGAGATCCATATCGCCTATGACACCGCGCCCTTCGTCGAACTCTCGATCGAGAAGGTCTATCACACGCTGCTGGAAGCCATCGTGCTGGTCTTCCTCGTCATCCTGCTGTTCCTGCAGAACTGGCGCGCGACCCTGATCCCGATCGTCGCCATCCCGGTCGTGCTGCTTGGCACCTTCGGCATGCTCGCCGCGCTGGGATATTCGGTGAACACGCTGACCATGTTCGCCATGGTCCTCGCCATCGGCCTTCTGGTCGATGACGCCATCGTCGTGGTCGAGAATGTCGAGCGCGTGATGGCCGAGGATGGCCTCGGCCCCGTCGAGGCCACCGAAAAGAGCATGGGCCAGATCAGCGGCGCGCTGGTCGGGATCGCGCTGGTCCTCTCGGCCGTGTTCCTGCCGATGGGCTTCATGGCAGGCTCGACCGGGGTGATCTACCGGCAATTCTCGGTCACGATCATCACGGCCATGGCGCTTTCGCTGCTGGTCGCGCTGATCCTGACGCCCGCGATGTGCGCAAGCCTGCTGCGACCCGCGCATGGCGAGATACGCTTTGCCCCGGCGCGCTGGTTCAACCACGGCTTCGACCGGGTGACGCGCGGCTATACCGCGACCGTGCGCCGGACCCTCAGGCGCCCCTTCCTCGTGATGATCGTGCTGGCCCTGATCAGCTTCGCCGCGTTGGAAATGTTCGGGCGGCTGACCACCACCTTCATCCCGACCGAGGATCAGGGCGTGCTGCAATCGCGGATCACCCTGACCGAAGGCTCGACCGCGCAGCAGACCGCCGCCGTGGTGCAGGAAATCGAGGCCTATATGCTGAACGACGAGAAGGCGGCCGTGGAATCGGTCTTCGTCGCCATGGGCTTCGGCTATTCCGGCACGGCGCAAAACCAGGCCATGATCTTCGTCAAGCTGCGCGATTTCGACCAGCGCGGCGACAGCGCGCTTTCGGCCTCGGCCGTGGCGCAGCGGGCGAATGCGCATTTCGCGGGCCATCGCGCCGGGCGGATCACCTTCCTGCAACCGCCCGCGATCCCGCGTCTGGGCAACTCGTCGGGCTTCACCTTCTACCTGCTCGACCAGTCGGGCGGCGGGATTGAGGAACTGACCGCCGCCGCCGACCTGCTGGAGCAGAATGCCGGGCAGGACAGCCGCGTCCAGAATACCGAAAGCGGCGCCTCGGAGGATGAGGCCGCGCTGAGGATCGACATCGACCAGCAGAAGGCGGAAAGCTTCGGCGTCTCAGTCCCGGCAGTGAACTCGATGCTGTCGACGATCTTCTCGGGAACCGAGGTCAACGACTTCGCCCTTGGCGCGCAATTGCGGCCGGTCGTGGTGCAGGGCCGGGCCGAGAACCGCATGCAGCCCGAGGACGTGGACAGCTGGTATGCCCGCAATTCGGATGGCGAGATGGTGCCCTTCAAGGCCTTCATGACCATCCGCTGGGAACCGGTCGAGCCGCGCCTTGCCCGCATCGACGGGATCGACGCGATCTCGATCGAGGGGCAGCCCGGTCCGGGCGTCAGCTCCGGCACGGCAATGGACGCGATGGAGGAAATGGTCGCGGCGCTTCCGGGCGGCTACGGCCTCGCCTGGACCGACCTCTCCTATCAGGAGCGGCAGGCGGGCAATCAGGCCCCCTATCTGTTCGCTCTGTCGGCGCTGGTGGTCTTCCTGTCGCTGGCGGCGCTTTACGAAAGCTGGTCGATCCCCTTCTCGGTCATGCTGGCGGTGCCGGTGGGCGTCCTCGGCGCAGTGATCGCGGCGCTGAGCCTTGGGCAGGCGAATGACGTCTATTTCAAGGTCGGCATCCTCACCACGATCGGGCTAGCCGCCAAGAACGCCATCCTGATCGTCGAATTCGCGCGCGAGCTTCAGGACAGCGGACGCACGGCGGTCGAGGCCGCGATCGAGGCCGCACGCCAGCGGCTTCGCCCGATCCTGATGACCTCGCTTGCCTTCATCCTCGGCGTGCTGCCGCTAGCGGTCGCCAGGGGCGCGGGCGCGGGGGCGCAGAACTCGATCGGGATCGGGGTGATGGGCGGGATGATCGCGGCCACCTTCCTTGGGATCTTCTTGGTGCCGGGCTTCTACGTTACGGTGCGCCAACTGACCGACCGGCGCGCCAAGAAGGAGCAATGAGATGAACGAACACCCCCGCCTGACCTCGCTTGCCCATGGCGGCGGCTGCGGCTGCAAGCTGGCCCCCTCGGTCCTCCGGGAATTGCTGGCGGACCAGCCCGTCACGCAGGTTTTCCCCCAGCTTTTGGTCGGGACCGAGACGGCGGATGACGCGGCGGTCTGGCAGGTCGATGACAATACCTGCGTCATCGCCACGACCGATTTCTTCATGCCGATGGTGGACGATCCGCGCGACTTCGGCCGTATCGCCGCCACCAACGCGATCTCGGACATCTATGCGATGGGCGGGCGGCCGATCATGGCGCTGGCGATCCTTGGCATGCCCATCGACAAGCTGGCCCCGGCCCAGATCCGCGAGATCCTCGAAGGCGGGCGCGAGATCTGCGCCGAGGCCGGCATCCCCGTCGCCGGCGGCCATTCCATCGACGCGCCCGAGCCGATCTACGGGCTTGCCGTGATCGGCCTCTGCCACCCGTCCGAGCTGCGCCGCAATGCCGATGCGAAGCCCGGCGATGTGCTGATCCTGACCAAGGGCCTCGGCGTCGGCATCTATTCCGCCGCGATCAAGAAGGGCGCACTTGACGAGGCGGGCATCGCCGAGATGGTGGCGAGCGCGACCACGCTGAACCGGATCGGCAGCGATCTGGCGAAACGCCCCGAGGTTCACGCGATCACCGATGTCACCGGCTTCGGCATCCTCGGGCACGGGCTGGAGATCGCGCGCGGCGCGGGCCTGCGCCTGCGGCTGGACCTTGACCGCCTGCCGCTCCTGAGCCGCGCGGCGGAACTGGCCGAGGCGGGGTTCTTCACCGGCGCCTCGACCCGGAACTGGGCCGCCTATGGCGCCGAGGTGACGCTGCCCGCCGACCTGCTCGACTGGCGGCGCGCCTTGCTGACCGATCCGCAGACCTCGGGCGGGCTCCTCGTCTCCTGCGCGCCGGAAGCGGCCGAGGATCTGCTGGGCCAGATCCGCGCCGCCGGCTTCCCGCTGGCCGCGATCATCGGCAGGGCCGAGGCGGGGGCACCGGGCATCACCGTGGCCTGATCCCCCTGTGGGCGGGGGAACCGTCGCCGGCACGGCGCGTTCCCCTGCATCACGGAGGGAACAGCCCATGCACAGCCATTTCCTGCCCCGCCTGCTTGCCATCGGCCTTCTGGCCGCATCATCCGCCGCGCCGGTTTCGGCCCAGACAGCGCCGACCCCACCACCCGCGCCCGTCACGGCACCGGCCGGGACCGAGGCACCCACCACGCCCGCTGCGCCCGAAGCGGCCACCAAGACGGCCGCCATCGGACAGGACGATTGCCCGCCCGTCGCCGCCATGGCCGAGCCTGCGACACCAGAGGCCGCGACCAGCGATGGCACGGCGCCCCCGAATTCCGGCTCGACCGGGTGGACCGGGGGCACGGGCGGCTCGATGATCGGGACGAACCCTTCCGGCGCGACGCGGCACACCAAGACCTGGCATGCCCCGACCGCGCGCGGCCTCGACCTGTCGGGGCGGCCCGAACCCGCGCCCGCCTGCTAGAATCCCCGCCTCAGCGGGCGATCAGCGGCAGCACGCCCTTCTTGAGGATCATGTTCGCGTAAAGCCGGGTGTCGACGCATTGCAGGATCGCAAAGCTCGCCCGCGCGTAGTCATAGAAACCGAAGCGATCGATCGATTGCAGCGACGAGCCCGCGCGCTCGATGATCGGGATGGTTTCAGCAATCGCCTCGGGCACCGCCTCGGGATCGTCGACCACCTGCATGGTCGTCGCCGCCGCCGGCACGAAGGGATCGAGCGGCATGAGGTTCGTGACCAGTGTCACCGCGACATTCAGGCGCGCGCCGATCGTCAGCACCTGACTATGGGGCAGACCGCGGGCGATGCTGGCCGCCGGAAAATTCTGGTCCACGATTGCCAGATCATCGCCATGTCCCATCTGCGCCAGCACATAGAGCAGCTCGGGTGAAATGCGCGGATCGATGCCCTTGAGCATGTGAAAGCCTCCAGTCTCGTTGGCCCCTTCGTCCGAACGGGGCTGTCCCAAAAGAGGCCCTCGGACCGCCGCCGTCAATGCCGCCCGGTTCAGATCATCTCGAGCGGGCGGGGACCGGGAGGAAGGGCGAAAAGGTCGTCAAGCTCGCGCACCACGTCGCGCGGCAGGCCAAGCGCGACGGCGCGCTGGTTCTGCTGGACATGTTCGACCCGACCCGCCTTGGGAATCGCGATCATGCCCGGACGGTTCAGGACCCATGCCAGCGCAAGCTGCACGGCGCTGAGGCCCAGTTCCGCCCCCAGCCGCGCCAGTTGCGGGTGGGCCGCCAGCCGCCCCTGCTCGACCGGGCTATAGGCCATGGCGGGGATCCCGCTGCGGTCCAGCCAGGGCAGCAGATCCCATTCCGGGCCGCGTCGCGTCAGGTTGTAGAGGATCTGATTCGCCGCGCAGCGCCAGCCGCCAGCCTGCATCAGCTCCTCCATGTCCGCGAGCGAGAAGTTGCTGACCCCCCAATGCCGGATATGGCCCTGATCGCGCAGCTTCTCCATCGCGGCGACGGTTTCCGTCAGCGGCACCTTGCCGCGCCAATGCAGCAGGTAAAGATCGATCCGGTCGGTTCCCAGCCGCTGGAGGCTACGCGCGCAGGCCAGCGGCAATTCGCGGGCGGAGCCGTGCCAGGGATAGGCCTTGCTGACCAGAAAGACCTCGTCCCGCCGACCGGCGATGGCCTCGGCGACAAGCTCCTCGGCCGCGCCCTCGCCATACATCTCGGCCGTGTCGATCAGCACCATGCCGAGGTCGAGGCCACGGCGCAGGGCCGCCAGCTCGGCCTCGCGGTCGTCAAGCTCCTCGGCCATCATCCATGTCCCCTGCCCCAGCGCGGGAACCGTCTCTCCATCGGGCAATTTGGTGCGTGGGATCATTCCCTCATCCTGTCATGCGGCGGCGGATGCGTCGCGAACCAACCAAAGGATGGTGCGCATAAACCCGGCAGAAGACAACGGATAGTTCCGACGCGATGGCTGGAATGCCCGGTTTGCCAGCAGCCTGTCCATTTTCAGAACAGCTGATGCTCATGCCGCGCGCCGTAATGCGGGTGCATCGCCATCGCGTAATGTGCGCGCTCATCGCCGGGGGATATGCGCAGAACGGCATATGGGCGACCCGCCCGCAGGGAGCGCGCCCGCTTGACGCCCCCCGGCCTCCGGTCCAGCATGGCGAAAAAGCGAGATGACCATGCATGACCTCGACCGGGAGCAGAGCGCCGCTGCTGCGCAGCCCGCCTTCGCCCATTTCCTCGGCTTTCGGCTGATCTCGGCCGATCTTGACGAGGTCGTGGCCGAGATAGAGGCGACGGCCGAGCTTTCGAACCGCAACGGCGTCCTCCATGGCGGCGCGATCCTGGGCTTTGCCGACAACCTCGGCGGAACCGCCGCGACCATGAACCTGGGGCCGGGTCAGGCCACCACCACGCTGGAAAGCAAGACGAACTTCCTGCGCCCGATCCGCATCGGGGATGTCGCGCGGGGCCGCTGCGTCGCGCTGCACAAGGGCCGCACCACGATGATCTGGCAAAGCACGATCACGCGGGGCGATGGCAAGGTCGCCGCAATTGTCACCCAGACGCAGATGGTGATGGAGTGGCGCGAGCGCGTGGCCACCGGGACATGATCGCCGCAGGATCACGGCCATGATGCCGGGTCGCGCGCGGGCGACGTTGCCGAGGCGGTTTTTTCGTGGCAATAGGGCGCGAAAGCAACCGAAAGCAGGGTTCGCAGAATGACCGATTTCGCGCAACGCCGCACCATGATGGTCGACACTCAGGTCCGTCCCAACGATGTGACCAGTTATCCCGTCATCGAGGCGATGCTCAACGTCCCGCGTGAGCAATTCGTGCCCGATACCCTCCGCGATGTGGCCTATGCGGGCCAGAACATCGAACTGGGCGCAGGGCGCGTGCTGTTCGAGCCGCGCACGCTGGGCAAGATGATGGAAGTGCTGGACCTCCAGTCCGGCGACCTCGTCCTGAACATCGCCGGCGGCTATGGCTATACCGCCGCGCTGATCGCGCGCATCGCCCAGGCCGTCGTCACGGTCGAGGAGGATGCCGCCATGGCAGCCGAGGCGCAGGCCCGGCTGGCCGATCAGGACATCTACAATGCCGTCGTCGTGACGGGCTCTCTCAGCGAGGGCTACCCGAGCCAGGCGCCTTATGACGCAATGTTGATCGAGGGCGGGATCGAGGAATTCCCCGCCGCCCTTGCCGATCAGCTTCGCGATGGCGGCCGGGTCATCGCGCTGTTCCGCGAGGGCAATCTCGGCACTGTCTCGATCGGCCGCAAGGTTGACGGGCGCATCAACTGGCGCTTTGCATTCCATGCCGAGGCCCCGGTTCTGCCGGGATTCGGCAAGGTTCAGGGTTTCGTCTTGTAGAAACAACGAAAAAAGGGGCAGGGCATGTTTGGCAAGAAGCTGAAAAGACTGCACAGGCCGCTGGTGGCGGCTTTGCTTGCTGGTGCCGTTGCCCTGCCCGCACAGGCAGAGACGCTGGCGGATACGATGGTCGCCGCCTACCGCCACTCGGCCCTGCTGGAGCAGAACCGCGCCGTCCTGCGCGCCGCTGACGAGGATGCGGCCGCCGCCCTCGCCGCGCTCCGCCCGATTGTGCAATGGGTCGCGGATTACAGCTATCAGAACATCGAGGGGTTCGACGCCAATTCGGCCAGCCTGTCGTTGCAGGCGCAGATGACGCTCTACGATTGGGGCCGCAGCGCCATCGCGATCGACATTGCCAAGGAATCCGTCCTTGCCACCCGCGCCGCGCTGGTCGGCGTCGAGCAGGATGTGCTGCTGGGCGCGGTGCAGGCCTATCTCGACGTGCGCAGCGCCACCGAACAGGTCGAGCTGCAGGCCAACTCGGTCCGCGTGATCGGGCAGGAACAACAGGCCGCGAGCGACCGTTTCGAGGTTGGCGAGATCACGCAGACCGACGTGTCGCAGGCCGATGCCTCGCTGGCCGAGGCCCGGGCCGAGCTTGCCACCGCGCAGGGGGACCTGCAGACCGCGCGCGAGAATTACCGGGCGATGACCGGGCACTTCCCCGGCGACCTCTCTCCGCCGCCGCCCACGCCCAAGCTGCCTGCGACATTGGTGGAGGCGCGCGCGATCGGCCAACGCTCGCACCCGCTGATCCAGCAGGGTAAGCGCGAAACCGCGGCCTCGGAACTGGGCGTCGCCGCCGCCAATGCCGAGCGCAATCCCGAACTGACCGGTTCGGCCGGGATCCAGACCCAGCGCTCGAAAACGCCCAGCGGCGGCGGGATTTCCACCACGACCGATATCGGATCGGTGTCGCTCAGCATGTCGCAGACGATCTATTCCGGCGGCCGCCTGCCCTCGGCGCATCGCAAGGCGATGGCGCAGCGCGACGCGACGCGGGCCTCGCTGCTCCACACGGCGCGGCAGGTGGATCAGGCGGTCGGCACCTCCTGGGCCGGCATCGACGTGGCCCGCGCCCAGATCTCGGCGATCGACGAGCAGATCGTGGCGGCGCGTCAGGCCTATAACGGCGTGCGCGAGGAATCGCTTTTGGGCGCACGCACCACGCTGGACGTTCTGGACGCCGAACAAGTCGTGCTGGAGGCGATGGCGAACAAGATCACCGCCGAAGCCAATCTGCAATTAGCGCATTATCAACTTTTGTCCGCTATGGGTCTGTTGACGGTAGAAAACCTGAAACTGGGGATCCCGACCTATGATCCGACGGCCTATTACAACGCGGTGCAGGATGCGCCCTTCACCAGCCGCCAGGGCGAAAGCCTTGACCGGGTGCTGCGCTCGATCGGCAAGAAATAACGCCCGGCCTACCCCTGCGAGGGGGGCACGCCATGCAGGCTGAGCTTTCGGCGCCCGACAATGTCGGCGATGTCCTGGCCTCGATCCGGCGCATGATTGCGCTTGAGGGGGTGGAAGGCGCTGCCCCGCTGATCCTGTCCCAAAGTCAGCAGATCGCCCCGGAGGAGAGCGGAGCGGAGCCGCAGGCGGATGAGGCCGTCCTTTCCGTCGAGGAGGAGGCGGAGTTCGCCGGAGCCGAGGCTGCCCTTGCCCGGATGCTGTCGCCCGCCCGCCAGCAGGAACCCGAACAGGCCATCGGGGATGCAGGCCCCGAGGCAGGAGATGAGGCTGGTGTGGACGAGGGGCTGAACCTCTTCCTCGAAACCGGCCGCGCGACCGATGCAGACCTTCATTCGCGGGTGCGAGACGCCCTCCGTCAGGAGCTGGAAGGCGAAATGGGCGCAAGCTTCAGCCGCAATCTGCAAACCCTGATCCGCCGCGAGGTTGAAGCGGCCATCCGCGGGCTTTCCGCCGGTCATTAGACCCGTGATCGGCGACAGGAGCCGGATGCCGCCCCCTGCGCCAGAGGAAACCTGTCAGTTCAGGTATTTCTCCGGATCGACGCTGTCGAAGCCATTCCTGACCTCGAAATGCATGACGCCCTGATTGCGCGCCTTGCCAAGGGCGGTTCCGGCGCTGACGGACTGCCCCTTGCTGACCGCGACATTGTCCAGCCCGGCATAGACCGTCATCAGGTTGTCGGGATGGCGGATCACGATGATCGGCACCTGATCGACATCGCGCGTGATCGCGGCGACCGTCCCCGCCCCTGCGGCCGAGATGGTGGTGCCGGGGGCCGCCGATATGTCGATGCCTTCGTTCTTGCCCTTCTGGTAGGGCCGGATGATCGCGCCATCGGCGGGCATGCGGAATTTTCCATTGCCCGAAGCAGCGGTGCGCGTCTTGCCCAGATTGGGACTGGTGGGCGCGTTCACCGGCGCGTTCGAGGGCTGGGTCTTCTCATTCGGAAGCGGCTCGGAGGCCGAGGGCGGGCGCGGCGTGGGGCTGCCGGTGCCGGGGGCGGTCAGGGTCGCCATCGCCTGCGGCGTCTTGCCCGCGACGGGGATCAGCAGGCGCTGGCCGTTCCGCACCGCCATGCTGGCGGGAAGCCCGTTCCACGACGCGAGGTCATTGACCGAGACGCCGTATTTCCGGGCAATGGACCAGGCCGTCTCGCCCTGCGTTACCACATGCTGGCGCGGCTGGCTTGCGGCGGGCTGGACCGCGGCAACTGCCGCGCCCGCGGGCGGCGGGACGTTCGGCTGCTTCACGCCCTGCCCTGCAAAGGGATCGCTGACCTGCCCGGTGGTCGAGGTGATCCGCGTTCCCGTCGCCGCAACCGGCGCACCCGCCGCGACGCGGCGCGGCAATGCGACGACCGCGCCGGGATCCAGCGGCGCCGTGGCCGCGATCGAATTGTAGCTGGCAAGCTCGCCCGCGCTCAGCCCGACCCGTGCGGCGATCGTGGTGACGGTATCGCCCGGCCGGGCGATGGCCACCTGATAGGCGGGATAGCTGATGATCCCCCGGCTGTCCGGGGCAGGTCGGGCCGGGGCGGCGGCCGCGGCGGCGGCGGTATCCAGTCCTCCGCCTCCCCATCCCCTCAGATCCGGGTCAAGCGTCAGGCCGCCCTGCGGACTGCACCCGACAAGTGCCGCCAGCATGCCGGAGGCACAAGCGAGCCGCGTGAATTTTTCCATCTGCCCTATCCCCATTCCTTCGGCCGGGGATCATGTCTGACCCAATCCCTCGACCAGCGGCACGAAGCGCACCTGCCGCAATTCATCATAGTCGAAGCCGGTTTCGGTCCGACGGACCCGGATCAGCGTCTGGACCGCGTCCGACTGTCCGACCGGCAGCACCATGATACCGCCGATCTTCAGTTGCGCCAAGAGCGACCCCGGCGGGTCCTCGGCCGCGGCGGTCACCATGATGCGATCGAAGGGAGCCTGCTCGGCCAGCCCGCGCGAGCCGTCGGCCACCATCGCGGTGATGTTCGTCAGGCCGAAATGACGAAAGATCGCCTCTGCCTCGCTGACCAGCCGCCGATGGCGGTCCAGCGTATAGACCCTGCGGCAGAGCAGCGACAGGATCGCCGCCTGATAGCCCGAGCCGGTCCCGACCTCCAGCACCTTGTCGCGCGGCCCGACATCCAGCGCCTGGGTCATCAGGCCCACGACCGAGGGCTGGCTGATGGTCTGGCCGCAGGGAATCGGCAGCGGCGTGTCCTCATAGGCGCGGTCCTCGAAATGGCCGCGCACGAACTCTCCCCGGTCGATCCTCTCCATCGCCTCCAGCACGCGGGGGTCCGTCACCCCGCGCTGTCGCAGCGCGAAGAGGAAGCGCATCTTCCGTTCGGCGGCGTCGGGTTCGGGCTCGTCGCTCATCGGCGGCTCAACCTTCTTCCAGGACGCGCAGCGCGTCGAGGCTGGCGTGGCAGGTCAGGTCGGGGCGCATCGGCGTCAACGAGATATAGTTCCTCAGGTTCGCATCGACATCGCTGCCGGGGCTGGCCTCGGCCGTCTGCGAGCCGCCGATGATCCACAGGAACCGGCGGCCGTTCGGCGCATGATAGGGCTCCGCCTCGAACCGCACGCCCGAGCGTCGGCCCTGCGGCGCGACGCGCACCCCCCGGACCGAGGCCGCGTCGCAGGCCGGGAAGTTGATGTTGTAGAACAGCCGGAAATCCGCGTCCGAGGTCCAGTCGCCATGCTCCAGAAGCTGGCGGATCAGCCGGGGGCCGTGACGGCGCGCGCCCTCGAACGGATCGTCGAGGCCGGCGGTCGCGAGGCCCATATATTGCGAGAGCGCGATGGCGGGCAGGCCTTGCAGCGCCGCCTCCATCGCGCCGCCGATCGTGCCGGAATACATCACGTTCTCGCCCGAGTTGTTACCCCGGTTCACGCCCGACAGCACGAGGTCCGGGGGGTTCTCGCGCATCACGTCCCCCAGCGCCGCCAGCACGCAATCGGCGGGCGAGCCCTCGGCCGCGTAGCGGCGCGGACCCAGCTCGGCGATCAGGGTCGGGTGGACATAGCTGATGCAATGGGCGACCCCCGATTGCTCGAAGGCCGGGGCGACGGTCCAGACCTCGCCCTCCGGCCCGGCGATCTCGGCCGCGATCTCGGCCAGCGCGACCAATCCCGGCGCGTTGATTCCGTCGTCATTGGTAATCAGGATCCGCATTCCGCCCCCATATCGTGCACCGGGCAGGCCGATCGGGATCGGGATTTCCGCCCCATTCCCCCGGATGCCCTGAAATTCCACTTCAAATCCTCGTTAGCGCATGATTATCCGCGCCACGGCCCTGCGACAACCCGCAGCACTTGCAACCGCAGCGTTTGACGCGCGCGAAGGGTAAGGGCAGGATCAATTCCGAGCAGAGGCCGGGCAGAACATGCAGATCTATCTTCCGATTGCCGAGGTGGTGGTGAACGCCTTCACCCTTGTCGGGCTTGGCGGCATCGTCGGCCTGATGTCGGGGCTGTTCGGTGTCGGCGGCGGTTTCCTGATCACGCCGCTCCTGTTCTTCATCGGCATTCCCCCGGCGATCGCGGTCGCGACCGGCGCCAATCAGGTCGTCGCCTCGTCCTTTTCGGGGGTGCTTGCGCATGTGAAGCGCAAATCGGTGGACTTCCGCATGGGCTGGGTGCTGCTGGCGGGGGGGCTGGTCGGTTCGTCGGTGGGGGTGGTGTTCTTCAACATCCTCTCGCGGCTGGGCCAGATCGATCTGGTGGTGCAGCTTTGCTACGTCATCTTCCTTGGCCTGATCGGCGCGATGATGCTGCAGGAAAGCCTGCGCGCCCTGCGGCGCGCGCGGCGCAGCGGACCGGTCAAGCCGATGCGGCGAAACCAGCATGGCTGGGTGCATCGCTGGCCGATGAAGGTCAAGTTCCGCGCCTCGGGCCTCTATATCAGCGCGATTCCCGTCCTGCTGGTGGGCGCGGCGGTCGGCGTCCTTGGCGCGCTGATGGGCGTCGGCGGCGGCTTCATCATGGTGCCCGCGATGATCTATCTGCTGGGGATGCCCACCAAGGTCGTGATCGGCACCTCGCTGTTCCAGATCACCTTCCTCTCGGCCTATACGACGCTGATGCATGCGGTCTATTCGAACACCGTCGACATCATGCTGGCCGTCCTGCTGATCGTCGGCGGCGTGGTCGGCGCCCAGTTCGGCACCACGCTGGGCACCCGGCTCAGGGCCGAGCAGCTTCGCATTCTTCTGGCGCTGCTGGTGCTTTTGGTCTGCGGCAAGCTGGCGCTGGACCTCGTCCTCACCCCCGACGACTATTATTCGCTGACGCCGGGGGTGATCGGGTGATGCTGCGGGCGCTGGCATTTTTGGTCGCAAGCGCGCTGCCCCTCTCGGCGCAGGGGATCGCGGACAGCGTTCTGGCGCGACCGCCCGAAACCATCGTCGCCGACCTCTCGCGCGATGATGTCGAGATCACCACCAGCTTCGACGGGTCCGACATCATCATCTACGGCGCCATCAAGCGCGAGACGCCGATCCCCGACGCCCCCTCGCTCGACGTGATCGTCACGGTCGAGGGGCCGGCCTTGCCCGTCACCATCCGCCACAAGGAGCGGCGGTTCGGCATCTGGGTGAACACCGGCAAGGTCGCGGTCGCATCCGCGCCGAACTTCTATGTCGTGGCGACGACCCGGCCGCTGGAAAAGATCCTCGACCCGGCCGAGGACAGCCGCTTCCGCATCTCGGTCCCGCTGGCCATGCGCGCCTTTGCCGGCGCCGCGCAGGTCGATGACGTGGTGCCCTATACCGAGGCGCTGATCCGCCTGCGCGAGGAACATGACCTCTACCGTCTCGACGAAGGCGCGGTCAGGCTGGCCGAGCAGACGCTGTTCCGCGCCGATGTCCGGCTGCCCGCCAACCTGATGGAGGGGCTTTACGCCACCCGCATCTTCCTGTTGCGCGACGGCAAGGTGCAGGACACGTTCCGTGCCCCGATCGAGGTGCGCAAGGTCGGGCTGGAACGCTGGCTCTATCGCCTCGCGCTGGACAAGCCGTTTCTCTACGGGCTGATGTCGCTGTTTCTGGCGGTCTTCGCGGGCTGGTCGGCATCCGCCGCGTTCAGGCGCTTCCAGAACCGCTGATTTCAGGCATGGATGCCGTCTTTCCAGGTCGCGAGGGCGAACCACGCGAAACTGTCGGCATTCACCCGCGCGTCAGCCGATCCCATCTGCGCGTATTCCACACTGCCGCAATAGGCCTTGTCATATGTGTTGATGAACTTGTGCGAGGCTTCGTGGACAAGGGTGCGCGCGACTTGCTCGACCGGCTTGGGCTGGAGCGCGGCAAAGTTCAGGTGAATCCGGCTGCCGGGGCTCATGCCGACATATCCGCTTATTGAGCGGGGGTCCGTGCCGGCCGGTTCGCCGCGCAATGCGCGCTCGTCGTTATTGTCCACGATCTCAAAGCTTCCGTTGAGGCCAACCCCGATCTGCATGTATTGCGGACCGAGGAAGGCGAAGAGATCGCCGTAATCCTTCGCCGTATCGTCGTATATCCGCGCCAGCCGAAAGTGGATCCGCGCCGCCTCCGTCACATATTTGGGGAGGGGCGTGACCGGACCATGCGGGCCAGACCCGATATGCATCTCGGCGGCGCAGATCACCGAGCGCGTCAGCAGCGACTGCACATCCTGAACCATCTGCCGGGCAATGATGACGGCCGCGCTGATCTTCGGGACGACAAGCGACCTGTGATACTGCCTCGCGACGGTGAACAGGGACAGCGGGCGGCCGGTCAGTTTGACATTTCCCTGAACGGTTTCCTGCCAGCCAAGCGGGTTTCCCGACATCGCACCAGCCCCCTGCACCGTAATGCCCGAAAAATACCACGGAGCGGACGATTCGTCGCGAAAACCGCAAAGGGCGGGTTCAGTCGCCCCTCGACTCGAGGCGTTCGGAACGCCGGAACGGCCCCATCTCGGTCAGGATCGCCATTTCCTGCGTGACGGCGCGGCGTTCGCGCTGCAGATAGTCGTCGATCGCATTATGCAGGCCCTGATCGGCCAGCCAATGCAGCGAGTGGATGCGGGTCGGCAGATAGCCCCGCGCCAGCTTGTGCTCGCCCTGCGCCCCGGCCTCGACCCGCGCGAGGCGATGCTCGATCGCCCAGTCGATGGCGCGGTGATAACAAAGCTCGAAATGCAGGAAGGCATGGTCCTCGACGCAGCCCCAATAGCGGCCATAGATCGCGTCGGGGCCAAGCAGGTTCAGCGCCCCGGCAATGGCCCGCCCCTCGCGCTCGGCAAGGACCAGCATGCAATCATCGCGCAGGGTGTCGTGCAGGCGATCAAAAAAGGCGCGGGTCAGGTAGGGGCGGCCCCATTTCCGGCTGCCGGTGTCCTGATAGAAGCGCCAGAAGGCGTCCCAATGCTCGGGCCGGATCTCGTCTCCGGTCAGGCTGCGGATCGTGCCGCCGAAAGCCTGCGCCCGCTCGCGCTCCTTTCGCAGCGCCTTGCGTTTGCGCGAGGAAAGCTCGGCCAGAAAGTCGTCATAGCTGCCATAGCCGCGATTGAGCCAGTGGAACTGCTCACTGGCGCGGGCAAGATAGCCCACGGCCTCGCCCAGCTCCGCCTCGGCCTCGGTGCAGAAGGTGACATGAACGCCCGAGAGGCCGGATTGCTTCGCCACCTGCGCCATCGCCTGCAACAGGGCGCCCTGCACCGCGCGGTCGGGCGCGATCAGGCGCGGCCCGGTCACGGGCGTAAACGGAACCGCGCATTGCAGCTTGGGGTAATAATCGCCGCCCGCGCGCTCATAGGCCTGCGCCCAGGCGTGGTCAAAAACGTATTCACCCTGACTGTGGGTCTTGAGGTAGCAGGGCGCGACCCCGGCCACCCGGCCATCCAGCCGGGCGATCAGGTGGCTCGGATGCCAGCCCGTGCCCTCGCCGACCGAGCCGGATGCCTCCAGCGCGGCAAGGAAACGGTGGCTGGTGAAGGGATTCGCACCCGCACCGCAACCATCCCAAAGGGCGGCGTCGATGCCCGAGATGGCGGGCAGGACGGAGACGCTCAGTTCACTCATGCCGCGAAGATAGCCGCCGCGCGCCGCTTTGTCAGCGCCCGCCGGTCACTTCCAGATTTGCGCCGGTGACATAGCTCGCCTGCTCGCCCGCCAGCCACAGGATGGCCTCGGCCACCTCCTCGGCGCTGCCGGGGCGGCCCATCGGCACGCCTCCGGCAAGCCGATGTGCCCGGTCCGGGTTCCCGCCCGAGGCGTGGATCTCGGTCTCGATCAGGCCGGGGCGGACCGCATTGACGCGGATATTATGGGGACCCAACTCCTTGGAGAGACCGATATTGAGGCTGTCGATCGCGCCCTTGCTGGCGGCATAATCCACATATTCGCCTGCGCCGCCCAACCGCGCGGCGGCCGAACTCAGAAGCACGATCGAGGCCGAAGGCTCGTCCTTCGACCGCTTCATCCGCCGCGCCGCCTCGCGCGCGGTCAGAAGCGCGCCGATCACGTTGACGTCGATGACGCGCTGCATCCGCTCGACCGACATCTCGGCCAAGGGCATGGTCTGCGCGAGCATCCCGGCATTGACCACCACCGAATCGATCCTGCCGAACTCCGCCTCGGCGGCGTCGAAAAGGGCGATCACCCCCGCCTCATGCGCGACATCGGCCTGAACGCCGATGGCGCGGCGACCCATGGCGCGGATGCGGTCCAGCACCTCCTGCCCGGCCTCCGCGTCATTGCGCCAGCTTATCGCGACATCCCAGCCGCGCTCGGCCGCGAGAAGGGCGACCGCGCGTCCGATGCCGCGCGACCCGCCCGTAACCACCATTGATCCGCTCATGCTTCCCCCGGATGATAGTTTTCGAATGTGATGTTGTCGGCCACCCGGCGCGCCGCCGCTTCCTGCGCGGGCGAGCGGATGGTCCAGCAGAGGATCGGAACCCCCCGCGCCTTCAGCGCCGTGACGGCCGGGTTGTCCAGATCCTTGTGGTCATGTGAGACAAAGCTTGCGCCCACCCGGTCGAAATCCGCGATCGCAGCCAGATGCGCGCGCGTGGCCGCGTCGATCATCGGCCAGTCATCGCCCGCATATCCGCAGGTGGTCAGGCCCACCGTCACCTCGGGCGCGGCCTTGCGGAAGGCCGCGATGCTGTGGGGGTTGAAGGACATGACTGCGACCGGCCCCGCATAGGCCGCGACCAGTTCCGCGACCCGTTCGGACAGATCGCCGACCTCCCCGGTCGAGTTGAGGCTCTGGTCCTTGATCTCGATCAGCAGGGGAACGCGGCCCCGGACTTCTGCCAGCAGGTCCGCGAGGGTCGGGATCCCCTCCCCCGTTCCCATCAGGCGCAGCATCGACAAGGCGTCGATGCCCATGGCCCGGACCAGCCCCTCGGCCCCGGTCAGGCGGGGCAGGTCGTCGTCATGGAACACGACCGGCATGCCGTCGGCGGCTGCCTGGATGTCGCATTCGATGCCGTATCCGGCGGCGATGGCGGCGCGAAAGGCCGCCATGCTGTTTTCCGGCACTCCGGCCGAATGCAACCCCCGATGCGCGATCGGCAGGTGCAGGAAATCGGGATGAAGCGCCATCACTCGATCTCGAAGATCGCTTCGACCTCGACAGCCACGCCGCGCGGCAATGCCGGGGCGGATACGGCGGCGCGGGCATGGCGGCCCCGTTCGCCAAAGACCTCGACCATCAGGTCCGAACAGCCATTCACCACCTCGGGCTGGTCGGTGAATTCGGGGGTCGAGTTCACGAAGCCCCCCAGCTTCACCACCCGCTTCACCCGGTCGAGCGAGCCGAGCGCCGCCCGCGCCTGCGCCAGCAGCGCAAGGCCGCAGGTCCGCGCGGCCTCGGCCCCGGCCTCGACGGCAAGGTCATCGCCAAGGCGGCCCTTCCGCGCGCTGATCTGGCCCGATACGAACAGCAGGTTGCCCGAGATCACGAAGGGCACGTAATTCGCCGCTGGTGCGGGCGCGGCGGGCAGCGTGATCCCCAGTTCGGCCAGTCTCGTCTCGATGCTCATCTTATCCCTCAATCTGTGATGGAGGCGCGAAAATCGCCCAGGACAGAACGCCAGGTCGCCAGCGCGTCCTCGAAATTCTTGCGCCCCAGACCGTCGGCCGCAAGCCCGATATCCATTTGGAGGAAAGGATCGCCCGAATCCGCCACAAAAATCTTGCCCACCGGGTTGTCGCGATTCCACTGGTTCGCATCCTCGGCCGTCATCGGCTGGTCAAGGCTGAAGCTGGTCACGAACTGCATCCGCCGGCAACTGGGCGCGCATTCGTAGAAATAGACGTTGAACAGCGTCTCGTCGACTTCGCTTTCCAGCATCGGTAGCCCCTCGACATCGCGGCCGACGACCACCTTCATCCCCTGCTCCCGCATGATCTTGCTGATGATTTCGGGATCTCCCGTCACCTGCGCGGCCATGATGGGCGCAGGGGCAAGAAGGACAAGTGACAGAAGGGCGCTTGGCGCACGCATGAAAGAGGCTCCGCCGGAGGAATGGCAGGCCTATTAGCGTTTTGCCGATCAGGCTACCAGTGCTTCCGCGCGCTTCAGATCGACGCTGACAAGCTGGCTCACGCCCTGCTCGACCATGGTGACGCCGAACAGCCGATCCATCCGCGCCATCGTCACCGCATGGTGTGTGATCACAAGGAATCGCGTCTCCGTCCGGCGGGTCATTTCGTCCATGAGATCGCAGAAACGGGTGACGTTCGCATCGTCCAGCGGCGCGTCGACCTCGTCCAGCACACAGATCGGCGCCGGATTGGCAAGGAACACCGCAAAGATCAGGGCAAGCGCGGTCAGGGTCTGCTCTCCCCCCGAAAGCAGGCTGAGGGTCGAGAGCTTCTTGCCGGGCGGCTGGCACATGATTTCCAGCCCGGCCTCCAGCGGATCGTCGGATTCGACAAGAACCAGCCGCGCCTCGCCACCGCCGAAGAGATGCGTGAACAAATTGGTGAAATTCTGGTTCACCGTGTCAAAGGCCGCCAGCAGCCGTTCGCGCCCCTCGCGGTTCAGGCTGCCGATCCCCTGCCGCAGCTTGCGGATCGCCTCGGTCAGGTCTTCCTTTTCGCCGTTCAGCCGGTCGCGCTCGGTCTCCAGAACCTGCTTGTCCTCATCCGCGCGCAGGTTGACCGCGCCAAGGGCATCCCGGTTCTGGCGCAGGCGCTGGATCCGGTCCTCCAGCGCGTCGGGCGCGACATCGCCGACATCGCCCAGCGTTTCGCGCAGATCCTCGGGGGTGGCCTCGGCTTCCTCCTCGATCCGGGTCCGGGCGGCAGCCTCGGCGGTGACGGCAGCCTCGGCACGGGCCTCGCGCGCGGCCCGGCTCGCGCGGGCGTCGGAGGCGGCGCGCTCGGCCTCCCGCTCGGCCTCGGTCGCGACGCGCAGGCCCTGATCGGCTGCCGACAGGGTGGCGCGGGCGCGTGCAAGCCGGGCCGCGGCCTTGGCCTCGGCCTCGGTCAGGGTCTCACGCCGTTCCGCCAGAACCGCAGGCTGCGCCTCGGCCATCTCCAGCTCATCGGCACTCTGGCCCCGACGCGCGGCAAGTTCGGCCGCGCGGGTATCGGCCTGTTCAAGCCGCAGCCGCCAACCCGATTCCTCCTTGGCGATCTCCTGCAGGCGCTTCAGACGCGCCTGAGCCTCGCGCTTCATCTCGTCCAGCGCGCCGCGACGGCTGAGGGTCGCGATCCGCGCCGCCTCGACCCCGGTGCGGGCATGTTCAAGCTGTCCCGCCGCGACGCCCCGGTCGGGAAGCTCGGCCAGGCTGCGCTCGGCCTCGGCCAGCCGGTTCCCGGCATCCTCGGCATCGGCGAGGTGGCGGGCCAGTTCCGCGCGCGCCGCCTCGGCACGGCCCCGCGTGCCGGAAAGCTCGGATTCCGCGCGGGTGACGGCGCGGGCAGCTTCGGAAAGGCCCCGCTCGGCCTCGCGCCGCGCGTCGCGGGCGGTCTTTTCAGCCTCGGTCGCGGCGGCATGGCGCGCGCGCAAGGCCTGATGCACATCTGCGGCGCTGCCCGCCCGCGCGCGCACCGTTTCCGCCTGCGCGGTCAGTTCGGAAAGCTGGTTGACCTTTTGCAGATGCAGCCCGGCGGTCGAGGTGGCGTCCCGCGCCATCACCCGCATCCCGTCCCAGCGGAACAGATCGCCCGCCGGCGTCACCAACCGCTGACCGGGGGCCAGCGCGGGTTGAAGCGCCGCGCCCTGCGCCGCATCGGCGACCAGCCCGACCTGCGACAGGCGGCGGGCCAGAAGCTCGGGGGCTTCGACATGCGGGGCCAACGGCTCGGCCCCGGCCGGCAACGGCTGGCTCGGGTCATATCCGGGCAGGGCGTGCCAGCCCGAGCCGCCCTCGGCGAGGCCGGCGGCAAGATCGTCGCCCAAGGCCGCGCCGAAAGCCGCCTCGTTCCCCCTTGCGACCCGGACCTGATCGAGGATCGACGCCCCCCCGCCCGAGCCGCGCTCGACCAGACGCTTCAGCGCCGCGATCTCGGCGGTCAGGGCGGAAAGCTCGCCCTCGGCCTCGGCGCGGGCGGCGCGGGCAACGGCTTCCTCGGCCTCGATGGCCGTGCGGGTCTCCTCGGCCGAGGCAAGGGCTTCCTCGGAAATCTCCACACGCTCATGGGCGGCATCCTGCGCCGCCTCGGCGGCGTCGCGGGCGGTCTCGGCGACGATGCCTGCCTCGGCGGCCTCCTCGGCCGCTGCCTTGGCCTTGGCGGCAGCGCCGGACGCGCGATCAAGCATCTGGCGCAGGTCATGGGCCAGCCGTTCGGCCGATTGATGGCGCGCGGCAAGCCTTGCGCTGTGATCGGTCAGCTCGGCCAGCTTGGCCTCGACCTCGTGCAGGGCCTCGGCGGCTTCCTCGGCCACTCCGGTGGCGGTCTCAAGCCGCTCCTCATGGCCCTGTCCCAGCTTTTCAAGCTCGCGCCGTTCCCATTCCAGCCGCGCGATCACCTCGCCCGCGTCATG
>Ga0160471_100172_pt1 | contig 23781 bp, 23 predicted proteins | sample HID1973K_E11MG_FD_108268 | JGI IMG/M metagenome (GOLD analysis project Ga0160471, IMG submission 108268) | Enriched mosquito-associated microbial communities from UW Madison campus, WI, USA - HID1973K_E11 MG | ecosystem: Host-associated > Arthropoda: Insects > Digestive system > Unclassified ... | reverse complement strand
TGTGCGCCGATCTCGGCACCCAGATGCGCATCGAAAACAACACCGGCATCATCGAGATCGGCTGAACTTCCTCCCCGCCTTGGGCGGCTGCCGATCGGTGGCCGCCCTTTTTTCGCGTTTCAGGGACAGCATCATGACCGATATTCTGGAAGACGGCGCGCCGGTGCGTCAGGCGACGGGCTTTGTCTTCACCGAAGGCCCGTTGTGGCACCCCGAGGGGTTTTTCTATTTCACCGACACGCGCGGCAACGCGCTGTATCGCTGGGCCCCCGGCGGGCAGGCGGTCAAGGTCCGCGACACCTATGGCGGCAACGGCACCACCTTCGATCTGCAAGGCCGCCTGATCCAGTGCGAGGGGCCGGGCGCGCGCCTGACGCGGATGTATCCCTACGGGCGCGTGGAAAATTTCGTAGAAAGCTTTGGCGGCCAGCGCTTCAACCGGCCCAATGACGTCATCTGTCATTCCAGTGGCGCGCTGTTCTTCACCGACCCGTCCTATCGCATCGCGTTCAGGGACCGCCAGATCCCCGCGCCCGACAACGATACCGGCGTCTGGGACGGGGCGGCGATCTATCGCGTCGATCCGGCCGATGACAGCGTGCATCACGTCGTGTCCTGCGAATATCCCAACGGACTGGCATTCTCGGCCGATGAGCGCACGATGTATGTGGCCAATACCCGCACCAGCAAGTTCCTGCACCGCTTCGATCTGGATGCCGCGGGCAATGTCCTGTCGCGCGGCATCTTTGCCGATCTGAACGGCGAAACCCCCGGCGCGCCCGACGGGGTCAAGGTCGATCAGCTGGGCCGCGTCTTCTGCACCGGGCCGGGCGGCATCTGGGTGTTCGATGCGGACGGGCGGCGTCTGGCGGTGCTGGAATTCCCCGAACGCGCGATCAACTTCGCCTTTGGCGGGCCGGACCTGCGCACGCTGCTGGTCTGCGCGCACAGCTCGATCTACACGGTTCAGGCCAAGGTGCCCGGCCTGCCGCATCCGTGGTATGCCCGGCGGTAGTTCCGCCGGTCACACCTTCAGCCGCCGCAGCGCCGGCGCGAACAGCCACAATGCGGCGGTGAACACCACCACGATCAGCGACATCGACCCCAACGCCCAGCGGGGCCCGATCACCGTGGCCACCACAGCCATCAGCGCGGTGCCCACCGGCATCAGTCCCCGCGTCATGAACAGGGTCGACAGCACCCGCCCGCGATAGGCGTCATCCACCCGCAATTGCAGGATTGCCGTGTTCGACGAATTGTAGGCAAGCTGCATCGCCCCCGCGCAGAACAGCAAGGGCAGCCCGACATGGATCGAGGGCGCGAATGCGAACGCCACCAGCGACAGCCCGAACACGCCCATGAAGATCAGCATCATCCGGCCCGTGCGCGATTCCCGCTGCAGCCACGCGGCCAGCAGCCCGCCGCAGATCGAACCGCCGGCAGCCAGGGCGGTCATGATGCCCAGCCCCTCGGGGCCGGCATGGAACACCTGCGCGGCAAAGACCGCCAGGAATTGCAGATAGGGCAGGCAGAAGAACGTCGGCACCAGCGCCACGGCGACCAGCATCAGCATCACCCGGTCGCGGCGCAGATAATCCACGCCCTCGACCATGGTGGAGACCAGCCGCTGCTGCCTTGCGGGTGCGGTATGGCGCGGCAGGTCCAGCAGCATCGTCATCGCCATCACCAGAATGAAGCTGGCCGCGTTCACGATGAAGCACACGGTGATTCCGAAACCCGCGATGATTCCGGCGGCGGCAAGCGGCCCCGCGATCTTGGCCATGTTGACGGTGATCGAATTCAGCGCGACCGCGCTGCCCATCGCCTCATGCGGGACAAGGTGATACATCAGCGCGTGTCGCGCGGGCAGATTGAAGGCGGTGACGATGCCGCGCGCCGTCGCCAGCGCCAGCAAGACCCAGATCGAGGCGTCAAGGAACGCCACCGTCAGCGCCAGCGCCGTCGCGACCAGCATGGCCGCCAACTGCGTCCACAGCAACAGCCGCCGCCGGTCCACCCGATCGGCTACCGCGCCGCCAAGGATGGTGAAGAACACCATCGGCAGCCCGCGACCCAGATTGACCAGCCCCAGCATCGCCGGGTTGCCGGTGGTGGAAATCACCAGCCAGTTCAGCGCGACCTGGTCCAGCCAGTCGCCGGTGAAGGACACGGCATTCCCATACCAGAACGTGCGATAGTTGCGATAATACAGGGCCGCGAACGTGCCGCGTGCCGCAGGCTTTGCAGTGGGTTCGTCGCCTTGTGCGATGCTCATCCCCGGCGCCTCCTGCGGGCAGGCATTGCGCCGGGGTCAGGAAAGGGCCAGCCCCTCACGGTTTGGCATAGCTGTCCGGGGCAGCGAAGAACTTGGTCCGGCAGGCAAGGCTGTCGAAGTAATACCACGCGCCGTCATGGAACTGGCGGGTGCCGGCCTTGGGGTCGGTTTCCGTGGCCCCGCCCGAGGTCATGGAAGTCTGCTGCTTGATCTTCTGGTCGTCGACGGGGGTGCCGCATACGGGGCAATTGACCATGATGGTTCCTCCTTCTGTTGGGTTCAGGCGACGGCGATCTGGTGCCATTCCCGATCGGTGACGGCATCGCCCAGACGCACGTTTCCGGGCTGGTCGATCAGCGCCTGCGCGATGCGGGCGCGATGCTCGAACGAGGTGCCCAGGCGCATGGCCCAGGCGGCGATGCGGCGATACCAAAGGTGCAGATCGAACTCCATCATGAAGCCGATACCGCCATGGATCGACTGCGAATGGCGCGCGGCGGCCAGCAGACGTTCATTGCAGAACGCCTTGGCCTGCGACACCTCGACCCATGCGGGCAGGCCCTGATCCATCTTCCAAAGTGCCTCGAAGGTCAGCATCTCGCCGCCATCGGTCCAGATCTGCATGTCGGCGCACATGTGTTGCAGCGCCTGAAAGCTGCCGATGGGGCGACCGAAGGCCTCGCGCAGCTTGGCATATTCAAAGGCCATTTCGATGTCGCGGCGCGTGGCACCCACCATCTGAGCGCAAAGCAACGCCGTAGCCAGATCCAGCATGTCGGACGCGATGGGCCAACCGCCATCGACCGGGCCCACCAACCGGGCACGCGGCACGCGCACATCGTCAAAGCTGAGGGCGGACTGGCTGTCCTTGGCCAGTGTCACCAGCGGCGTGCGCGTGACACCGGGCGCGTCCAGATCGACAAGAAACAGCGACAGGCCCGAACCCGTGCGCGCGACGACCAGTACGGCATGGGCCGAGGCGGCGCTGTCCACGAACATCTTGGCGCCGTTCAGCACGAAGCCGTCGCCATCGGCGCGCGCCGTCAGCTTGACCGCGTCGGGATGCAGGCGGGCATCGTTTTCCTGAAACGCAAAGGTCAGGATGGTTTCGCCCGTGGCCACGCCCGGCAGGATGTCCGATTTCAGCGCGTCATCCGCATGCCGCGCCAGTGTGATTGCTGCGACCGAACTGGCCAGCAGCGGCAGGGGTGCCACGGCCCGGCCCACCTCGCGCAGCACGATGCCCAGCTGCACCAGCTCCATCTCGGCACCGCCATAGGCTTCGGGCAGGCACATGCCGCACCAGCCCAATTCGGCCGCCGAGGCCCACAGCGCGGGGGAATAGCCCAGCGGGTCCTTCTCCATCTCGCGCACCAGTTGGGGCGGGCAGTCGGCATCCAGCATGGCGCGCGCGCTGTTGCCGATCATGCGTTCGTCTTCGTTGGGCAGGACGTTCATTGCTTCACCTCGGTCTTGCGTGAGCTGCGCGAAGAAGGCATTCCAAGGCCGCGCCGGGCCACCTGATCGCGCATGATCTGGGTGCTGCCGTGGTTCACGCCCGATTGGAACGCACCCATCACGTTATGGGCATAGACGCCATCGTCGATGGCATGGGGGGATGTGCGCAAAAGCGAGCCGTGCGGCCCCAGCATCTGCGTGATGGTTTCGGAGATGCGGACGCCATGTTCCGGGGCCCAGACCTTTTCCGCCGAGCCTTCATAGGTGAAGTTGCCACCCGCGCCGACAATGGACATGGACCGCAGCGTCATCAGGCGGCAGACCTGCGCCTCGATCCACAATTCGGCGATACGGTCGCGCATCGCGCCATCGGTGCGGATGTCCTGACCGACGCCGTCGCGCGACTTGGCGAAGTTCACCAGATCCTCGTCCCGCTGGACCGAGATATAATAGCGCCGCGCGCCCACCCGGTCGAGGTTCAGGCCGGACTGCCCGACGCGCCAGCCCTTGTTCTCCTCGCCCAGCAGGCAGGATTTATCGACGCGCACATCGTCAAAGAACACTTCGTTGGTGCGCGAGGCGCCATAGGTGGTGTTGGTGGGCGCGGTCGGTTCGTTCTGGATCGTCCACAAGGGGCGCACCGACAGGCCGGGCGTGTCCATCGGAAAGATAAAGATGGAAATGCCGTCATGACGCGCCGCCGTGCGGTCGGTCCGCGCCATCAGATAGATATGGGTCGAACGGTGCGCGCTGGTCGTATACATCTTTTGCCCGTTGATGACATAGCTGTCACCATCGCGCACCGCGCTGCAGCGCAGGTTTGCAAGGTCGGCCCCGGCGTGGGGTTCGGTAAAGCCCAGACAGAACGACACCTCGCCCGAGATCAGGCGCGGAATATAATAGCGTTTCTGTTCCTCGGTTCCGGCCGACAGGATGGCGGGCGCGCCGCTGCCGATCATCGACACGGTGATGCCGTGGCGGATGAATTCTTCCTCGACGATATATTGGTCGATGGCGCTGCCGCCCTGGCCGCCATATTCTTTGGGATAGGCGATGCCAAGCCAGCCGCGAGCGGCAATCTTGGCGAACAGTTCGGCCTCGAGCGGGCCGCGACCGCGCGATTGCACCGCGCCGCTGTGGCGGTCCATTTCATGGGCGACGTCCGGGGTGACGTTTTCGGCAATGAATTGCGCCACGTCGCGGCGAAGGGCCTTTTGCGCGTCGGTATAGTCGAAATCCAAGTCTCAGCCTCCTTCTTGACAGGGGCGGCGGGCAATCAGGAACGGATGGCCTGAAGCTCCTGCCGGTATTCGGGGTTCCAGTAGGCAAAGCGCCCGATCTTCACGAGCTGATCCAGGGTCAGCTCCGTCGGGACCGGCGGCTCTTTGGGCCGATCGGCCAGAATGCCGCGCGCCTGCAGATCGGCGACACGTTCGGGGGATTGGCCCAGCACCTGCGTCAGCACCTCGGCATTGTGCTGACCGAATGTCGGTGCAGCCTGCCGGATCGAGGCGTCAAAGCCGCCAAAGCGCCACGGCCTGCCGATCACCACCCGGCTGTCGCCAAGGCCGCGTTCGGGCGGGTAATGGATGCGTTCCAGCAGGCCCCGCGCGCGCAGATGCGGATTGGTGTGCAGGTCCTGGGCATCCAGCACCGCACCGGCGGGCACGCCCGCATCCTGCAATTCGTGCATGGCGTCGATCTTGCCGCGCCCGCGCGTCCATTGGGCAATCGCCGCGTCGATGGCGTCATGATTGGCGCGCCGCGCGGCCACATCGGCATAGGTCTGTGCCAGATCCGGCGCGCCGATCAGAGTGCACAGCGCCTGCCATTCGTGATCGTCGCGCACGCTCAGCGCGCACCATTCGTCGCGGCCTGCACAAGGATAGACGCCTTGCGGCGCGAATTGGCGGTGGCGGTTGCCGATGCGTTCAACCTCGACCCCGTTCGCGGCGCGGTCCAAGAGGAATTCCGAGATGTTGAAGCATCCCAATTGATACATCGCCACATCGACCCACAGCCCGCGCCCAAAGCGGCGACGATAGCGCAGCCCCATCAGCGCGCTGAACACGCAGGCCCATGCGGCGACGAAATCGACATAGGATTGCCCCGCCTTTTGCGGCAGCCCGCCCGGATAGCCGGTGACGGCGGCCAGCCCATGCGTCGCCTCTTGCGAGGTGGCCTGCGCGGGATAGGGCGAATAGGGGCCGGAATGGCCATAGCCCGTGTTCGACACATGGATCAGGCCGGGATTCAGCTTTTTCAGCGCCGGGTAATCCATGCCCCAGCCGCGCATGACGCGGGGGGTGAAGTTTTCGACCAGAACATCCGCCCCGACGATCAGGTCGCGCAGGATCTCGCGCCCTTCATCGGTCTTCAGGTCAACGACAAGGGATTTCTTGCCGCGATTCAGCAGGTTATAGGTGCTAGTCTGGTTCCACGGATCGTCGCCGGGCCGGTTGTCCGGCAAAAGGCCCGAAAACGCGCCGCCACGGGTGAAATCGCGCCGGGCGGGCCCTTCGATCTTGATGACCTCGGCCCCCAGATCGGCCAGCATCGCCCCCGCATAGGGGCCTGCGAACATGTATGAGCTGTCGACCACCCGCAGCCCCTCAAGCGGCAGCTTGCCGGCGGCGGTGTCGGGTTTGGGGTCGGCTGTCAGGGTCTGTTCCATCGGGTCGTCCAATCGTTTGTCTGTGATCACACGATCCCGGCAGCTTGCAGCCGGGCATATTCGTCGGGCGACAGGCCGAAGCCGTCCTGCAGGATCATGCTGTTGTGTTCGCCTAGGCGGGGCGCGCCGCTGCGCAGTTCCGGGCCGCCTTCGGTCGCGCTCCACATGCGGAAGGGCATGGGGACGGTCTCGCCGTCGATCTCGACGGACTGGAAGAAATCGCGCGCCGCCAGATGTTCGCAGGCCAGCAGGTCCTTGGGTTCCTGCGCGATGCCGAACAACATGCGGTATTTCTCGGATGCGGTGCGGAACAGCTCCTTCATCTCGCGGTCGGCGGTCGCCTCGGTGATCAGTGCGTCGATCTCGGCGGCATACAGGGTGCGGCCGTCCACGCTGTCGAAACGTTCGTCGAAAAGCTTTTCGTGGCCGAAGAACGGCGCGATATCGGGCCATTTGCGCCCGCCGCCCATCTGCCAGATGAAATAGCCGTCCTTGCAGGGCTGGATCTGGCCGGTCTTGGTGCCGCCCGCCACCTTGCGCCCCTGAACCGCGCCGCCCCAGCTGTAGAACGGCTGCTGGATCACCAGCGTCGATGTCACGACATCCTGCAACGAGATGTCGATATGCTGGCCGTGGCCCATCACGTCGCGGGCATAGATGCCCGCAGCCGCAGCCGTTGCCGCGCTCAGGCCGCCTTCGTATTGCGATTGCATGCCGCCATGTTTTAGCGGTTCGCGGTCGGCCTCTCCGCTGAAGCTCATGACACCGCTCATGGCGTAGGTCACGACTTCCTCGCCCTGAAAACCGGCATAGGGGCCGGTCTGGCCAAAGGGCGTGATCGAGACGGTGATCAGGCCGGGATTGTCCTGCGCCAGCGTGGCATGGTCCAGCCCCAGCCGCGCCAGATCACCCGGGCGCGCGCTTTCCACGATCACATCCGCCTGCGCGGCGATGCGGCGCAGGATCGCGGCCCCCTCGGGCGTGGTGTAATCCAGCCGCAACCCGCTTTTGTTCAGGTTCGCCAGATGGAACAACAGGCTGCGTTCCGGGTTTTCCGCCCCGCCCAGGAAGGGAGCCCAGCGACGCGCGGCATCGCCTGCGGGACGCTCGACCTTGATCACCTCGGCGCCGTGATCGGCAAGAATGCGGGCGCAAAGCGGCCCGGCCAGACCCTCGCTGAGATCAAGGACGCGAAGATCGTCGAATGCTGCCCGATGTGTGGATTTGTTCTGGTCCAACAACCCTGTTTCCCCCTTTGAGCCGTCTGACCGTCATGGAGTAGAATAATGTTGACAATGCTGTCAACTGCAATGTTACCTTGAGTGAGCAGAAAGGCAACCGACATGAATTTTACCGTTGAAAATGCAGATGAAATCCTGCGGGCGCTGGATGTTCGCATGGCACGCATGGCGCTGCCCTGCGGCGCAGGACAGATGATGACATGGCGTTGCCTTGGCCAAGGGCAACCCATGGTACTGGTGCATGGCGGACACGGTTCCTGGCTGCATTGGATTGCCAACATCGAGGTTCTGGCGCGGGATTTTCGCGTGATGGTGCCGGACCTGCCCGGCTATGGCGACAGCCCGCCGCTGCCGAGTCCGCCCGAGGTGGGAGCGCTGGCCGAGGCGTTGGGTCGCGCGATGGACGCGGCCTTGCCACGTGCGGCCGTGCATATGGTGGGCTTCAGTTTGGGCGGGCTGATCGCGTCGCGCGCGGCGGCGGCGCGGGCGGTCGCCCTGCCTGGGGGTGTGGCCTCGTTGTCGCTGGTGGGCAGCGCGGCCAGCGGCACGCCGCGCCGTCCGGTGGGTGAGATGCGATCATGGCGCAAACTGACGGGGGACGCGCAGAATGCGATGCTACGCCACAACATGGCGGTGCATATGCTGGCCGATGGGGGCCCGGACGCAGAGCTGGGCTTTGCGGCCTATGCGGCAGCGGTGCGGGGCACGCGCGTGCGGGGCCGCGGCATCGCGCAGGGCTGGCGGCTGGCCGAGGTGCTGCGCGATTTTCCCGCACCGGTGCAATTCATCTGGGGCGGGGACGATGTGACCTGCACCCCCGATGCGATGCCGTCCGATTTGCTGGCGGGGCGCAGGCTGACCATCTTGTCGGGCGTCGGCCATTGGGCACAGTTTCAGGCGGCGAATGCGGTGAACCGGCTGATCGCCGATTGGGCAGGGGGGAAACAATGACCAAGGCTCCCGACAACGACCTGCTGGATGTCCTGTCGCGGCGCGGCAAGGTTCAGGATTTCCGCTCCGACCCGGTGCCCGAGGCCTGGGCCGATGCGATCGTCGCCTATGGCATGCGCGCGCCCACATCCTCGAACCGACAGGAATACAGCCTGATCCGCGTGGATGCGCCCGAAACCCGCGCCGAACTGGCCCGCATCGCGGGCAATCAGCGCAAGGTCGTCGATTGCCCGCTGTTCTATGCCGTCTGCGCCGATCAGACCCGGATGGCGCGCGCCGTCGGAATGCACGGCACCGATTACGACGCATCGGGCCTTGAAGGTGGGCTGGTCGCCACCATCGACGCGGCGCTGGTGGGGCTGACCATGTCCTATGTCGCGGAATCGCTGGGGCTGGGCAGCACGATGATCGGGGCCTTGCGCAACGATGCCGTGGGGGTCGCGCGGCTTTTGGGTCTGCCGCCGCGTTGTTATGTGGTGTTCGGCCTGTGCATCGGCTGGCCCGCGTCACCCATCGCGCCCAAGCCACGCCACGACATCGCCGCCGTCTGTCACCGCGAAACCTATGACGCCGCGCGCCACGATGCGGCGATCCACGCCTATGACCGCGATCTGGCGGCGCATTACCGCGCGCGGGGCGTCACCACCCCCGACGCGGCGTGGAGCGAGGTGATGGCGCGCAACAAAAGCGGCGATGCACGTCGCAACCTGCGCGCCGAACTGCGCCGCCTTGGGCTACCCTTTGATTGAGGCATCGGTCGCGGAAATCCGACCACGATTGATTGTTAACAAAAATGTCATTACGTTCCGGGTTCGGATATCGAGAGACAGGTCATGACCCAAAAGCCGAATAAACAGGACGAATATTCACGGCTCTACAAGATGATCGTGACAGGGCAGATCATGCCGAACGAGCGCATCGTCGAGATGGATTACGCCAAGCTGTTCGAATGCAATCGCGCCAATATCCGCCACGCTCTGGCCCGGCTGGAACAGGATGGGCTGGTCGTGATCGAACCGCGCAAGGGCGCGCGCGTGCGCAAGTTCACCCCCCAGCAGGCGGTGGAAGCCTATGAGGTGCGCGGCGCGCTGGAAACCATGCTGGTCGCCTATGCCGCCCGCTATGCCACGCCCGAGGATGCCGAGAATTTCACCGGCATCTTGGCGGGCATGGCGACCGCGCTGGAAAACAGCGATCTGATGCGGGTCGGGGCCTATGGCCGCAAGCTGCGCGAGGAATTCTGGCGCATCTCGCGCCATGAGACCGCCGCGCGGATGCTGCGCCAGATCAATTCGCAACTGATCCGCGTGTCCTATCGCCCGGTGATGATGCCGGGCCGCGCGCCCGCGATGATGGCCGAGTTGGGCGAGGTCGCCGAGGCGGTGGGCCGCAACGAAGAGGCGCGCGCACAGGCCGCGATGACGAAATACCACGACTCCGCCCGCAAGGCGCTGATACAGGCGCTAGAGATGCAGGATTCGGTTTACTGAAAAAGGCCCCGGCGGATTGTCCCGCCGGGGCCGGTATCGCAGCGGGGCTCAGCTCCACTGCGCCGGCTGGAAGCGATAACCGGTCGCCGTCTTTTCGACATGGCCGGTCGCCGGGAAGGGAAGGTGATAGCCCGCGATCCGCAGCCGCTTGTCCGCCGCCATGTCCAGAATGCGATGCCGCGTCGCCTCGGCCTGATCCGGGTCCATGTCAAAAGCGGCTTTCCAGTCGGGGCGGTGCATGAACAGCGCCGGATGGTTCGTCACGTCCGAGATCATCAGCAGTGCATCATCGCCCGACCCGATCATGAAGGCGGTATGCCCCGGCGTATGGCCGCGCGCGTCGATGGTGGTGATGCCGGGCAGGATTTCCTGATCCCAGCCATAGGTCTCGATCCGGTGCTCGGCCCCTGCAAAGATCCCGCGTACCGACTGGAACACCTTTTGCCGCGCCTCGTCGGCCTGTGCGAAGGCGTCGTCGCCCATCCAGTAATCCCATTCGGCGGCGGGCACCATGATACGGGCGTTCTTGTAGACCAGTTCGCCCGACGCATCGCGCAGCCCGTTAATGTGGTCGCCATGAAAGTGGCTGATGATGACGGTCGTCACCTGATCAGGCGCGATGCCTGCCGCCGCAAGGTTGCCTTGCAATTGGCCGGTGGTTGCCGGACCCTTGGTGCCCATGCCGGTATCCAGCAGCGCGATTTCGTCCCCGGTCTTCAGCACCAAGGGCGTGAAGGTGATGCGCAGCACGTCGCCGGGCAGATATTGCGCCGTCAGCGCCTGACCCAGTTCGGCGGCGCTGGCATTGCGCACGAAACCCTCCTTCAAGGGGACGGGGTTATAGCCCTCCCATACGGCGATCACCTGAACATCTCCGGCGGAATAGCGATAGGCGCTGATGTTTTTCGGGCTGTCGGTCATGGTCTCTCCTTCTTGGCATTCTGGCGTGGCTTCATGGGCGGGCCGGGGGATCAATCCTCGATCACGCAGCCCAGTTCCCGCAGCTTGCGGAAGAGTGTGGCGCGGTCGGCGGCCTGATCGGTGCTCCCGAGCGCGTCGAATGTCGCGGCCTCTTGTGCGGCCTTTGCCGCTGCGGCCTCGCATATCTCGGCGGCCTGATCCATAGGCACGGCGACGACGCCGTCATCATCGCCCACGATCAGATCGCCCGGCGCGATCACCATGCCGTCGATGGCGATGGGGACGTTGATTTCGCCCGGTCCGTCCTTGTAGGGGCCGCGATGGGTGACGCCCGCGGCATAGACCGGGAAATCCTGTCCCCGGATCCATGCCAGATCGCGGATCGAGCCGTTGATGACCCAGCCCGCCACCCCCCGCCGCATCGAGGCATACATCATCCGTTCCCCGATCAGCGCATTGGTCAGATCGCCCCCCGCATCGACGACGATCACGTCACCGGGCTGGGCCATGGCGATCGCCGCATGGGCCATCACATTGTCGCCGGGCCGACAGCGCACGGTCAGCGCCGCGCCGCACAGCACGCGGCCGCTGCCATGCCGTGGCCGGATCGCCGGACCGGCCGCCACCACGCGCGACATCACATCGCTGATATTGGCGACGGGAATGGTGCGGAAACGCTCGACCAAGGCGGGATCAACCGTGCGGTGGCGCTTGAGTATCCTGAAGCCGTTCATCGGCTGCTCCTTTTGCGTGATGCACCTGCGCCGGGCGAATCGTCGCGGGCACCGTGCCTGTGTTGCGTCAGATCAGTCAACAATAATGCTGACTGCAATGCCTTTATAACGGCGGGTTCTCATGCGTCAAATAAAGACAACCATGATGTTGACAAGATAGTGGACCGTATGCAGGATGACATGAACAACGTCCGGCAGGCCCATGGGCCGCCGGATCACAGACAAAGCAGGGGAGGCTTTTTTGGCGAGACGTTTCTCATATCCGACGATCGTCTATACCGAAGAGGTGATGCGCGAAGGCATGCAGATCGAGTCGGTCGACATCCCGACCGAGGCCAAGATCAGGTTGCTGGACAAGCTGTCCGAAACCGGGCTGCAAAACATCGTCGTCGGTTCCTTCGTCAGCCCAAAATACACGCCCCAGATGGCGCGGGTCGAAGAGGTGGTGGCCGGTTTCACGCCCGTCGATGGTGTGCGCTATACCGCGATGATCCCGAACGCCAAGGGGCTGGAACGCGCACAGCAATATGCGCCGCCCCTGTCCATTGGGCGTGGGCGCGGCCTGCCGACGCTGCGGGTGCATCAATGCGATGTGTTCGTGCGCCGCAACTACAACCGCTCGCAGATGAAGGAAATGTCGGGCTGGGTCCAGACCGTCGCCGATGCCAAGGCCAAGGGCGCGACCGAGGCGGGGATCAGCACCAACGCCACCTTCGGGTCGAATTTTCTGGGTGATTTCCCGGTCGAGGCGGCCATCCGCATCCTGCAGCGCCAGCACGACATGTGGGACGCGGCGGGGATCAAGGTCACGTCGCTGTCCATCGGCGATCCGATGGGCTGGTGCCACCCCGAAAAGGTGGAACGCATCCTTGGCCACGCCAAGGACGTCTGGCCCGAAATCGACGATTTCCGCGTGCATCTGCACAACAGCCGGGGCATGGCGCTGACATCCGCCTATGCCGCGATCCGCAGCCTCGAGGCGGGCGACACCCTGCATATGGAGGGCACGCTGGGCGGTGTCGGCGGCTGTCCCTATTGCGGCAACGGGCGCGCCACCGGCATGATGGCGACCGAGGATTTCATGCATATGCTGCAGGGCATGGGCATCGAGACCGGCGTCGATCTGGACAAGCTGGTCGGATGCGTCTGGCTGCTGGAGGAGATGCTGGGCCGTCAGGTCTGGGGCCATGTCTCGCGCGCGGGTCCGCGCCCCGAGACACCCGAGGCGCTGTACCCGCCGGGCATTCCCTTTGTCGAAACGCTGGAACAGGCGGAACATTTCAAGCGCGGACCCCAGGCCTATGAAGGTGGCATCGTGCCTTGGGACAAGCCCATCGACAGCCCCTATCTGGCGCGGGTCAAGGCCGGGCAGCCCGCCTTTGGCGCCGATGGCAACTGGCCGTGGACCGAGGATTTCTTTCCCGGTCCCGACGATGTGCGCGCAGCCCTTGGCACCCAGCAAAAGGCGGAAGTCGAATGAGCGAGGCAGCAACGATCGACGAAAGCGTCCTGACCCCGGAAATTCAGGCCCTGATCGGGGCCGAGGGCGAAAAGGTCGAAGCCGGTTTCGACTGGGGCATCGAACGCGAGGGCCTGCGCATCTTCACCAATGCGATCATGGACCCGGACCCGCGTTATTTCGATGACGAATTCGCCAAGACAACGCGCTATGGCGGTGTGATCGCGCCGCCGATCTATGTGACCTATCTGGGCCGCCGTTCCGCACCGGGGTCCGAGGATCTGGTGACCAAGGGCTTTCGCGACAATCCAAATTCCGACGGCATCGGCGGCGTCAAGGTGACGCGCGGCGGGCTACCCCCGGTCGTGACGCAGCTGAAACGGGTGCTTAACGCGGGCAATGAAATCGAGGTGCGACAATATCCACGTCTGGGCGACCGCATATTCTCGCAGTCGCGCTACGCCCGCATCCGCGAACGCATCACCAAGGAAGGCGAGCGCATGCTGATCATCACCACGGAAACCGAATTCACCAATCAGGATGGGGCCGTGCTTTGTCTTGTGCGCGCCTCGCAGATCCGGCGCTAGGGGGACGCGATGACCACCGCACAGGAATTGCGCGACAAGCCGCAGACCTACTTCGAGAATATCGAGGTCGGCCAGGAATTGCCGCCCCTTGTCATCGGCCCGCTGACGCCCACGCATCTGTTCCGCTGGAGCGCCGCGATCGAGAACTGGCACCGCATCCACTACGATCAGGCATTCGCCATCTATCACGAAGGCCTGCCCAACATTCTTGCGCAAGGCTCGTGGAAGCAGAGCATCCTGCCGCGCTATCTAAAGGATCTGTGCCTGCCCGATGGTTGGGCGTGGAAGGTAACATTCCAGCACCGCGCGATGATCGTGCCGGGCGATACGGTGACCTGCTGGTCGCGCGTGACGAAAAAGCAGGAAATCGACGGCATGGGGATCGTGCATCTGGACGTGGGCATGCGTCTGGACAGCGGCGAGGAATCCTGCCCCGGCACGGCCAAGATCGTGCTTCCGCTGCGGGGCGGGCGGGCCGTTCCCTATCCGTTCGAGCCGTCGAAGGAACTTCTGGAACTGACAGAGGATGCGGATTGATGGGACGCTGGATCGCGATTGGCAAAGCCACCGGCTGGGATGATTTCGACGCCTTCCGCGCGGCGCTTCATGCCACCTCGGACTGGCGCATCGACCGCAAATCCTCGGTCACCAGCGTCTATGCGGTGGCGGGCGGACAGGTGGTGGCGGAATGCCACGCCCCCGACCGCGCCGTGCTCGAGGCGTGGATGGCGAAAAAGGGCATCGTGCCCGACACCATCCACGAAATCAGCTTTGTCGCCAAGACCGGCGAGACCTGGAAGGTCTGACACCGGGCCGCAGCTTTGCCACGGATCGCGCAGGGGAGGGGAGGAACCCTGCGCCCTCCGAAAGCCTGCGGTCACCGCCATGACGCCCTCCGCCACCAGCCCATGGGGGACGCCATGTCCAGATTGCAGATTCAGGGTCTTGTGAAACGCTTTGGCGATGTGACCGCATTGCAGGGCTTTGACCTTGACGTAGCGGATGGGGAATTCGTGTCGTTGCTGGGGCCTTCGGGCTGTGGCAAATCGACGACGCTGGCCGCGCTGGCCGGGCTGGACCGCCCCGACGAAGGGCGCATCACGCTGGGCGATCGCGTCTTTTTCGATGCCGCCCGCGATCTTTATCTGGAACCCGAGGACCGCGATTGCGGGCTGGTGTTCCAATCCTATGCGCTGTGGCCGCACATGACGGTGCGCCAGAACGTGGCCTTTCCGCTGGATATCCGCAAGATCCCCAAGGCCCGCCAGCACGACATGATCGACGAGGCGCTGGCCTTGGTCGAGATGCAAAGCTTTGCCGACCGCTATCCGTTCCAATTGTCGGGCGGCCAGCAACAGCGCGTCGCCTTGGCGCGCACGCTGGTCTATAAACCCGAACTGCTGTTGCTGGATGAACCCCTGTCCAACCTCGATGCCAAGCTGCGCGACCGCGCGCGGGTCTGGCTGGCGGAACTCAGCTCGAAACTGCGGCTGACGACGATCTATGTGACGCATGACCAGATCGAGGCGCTGGCGCTGTCGGACCGCATCGTGGTGATGAATGGCGGCAAGATCGTCCAGATCGGCACGCCCGAGGAAATCTATGAAAACCCCGCCGATCCCTTTGTGGCCGATTTCATCGGCACCAGCAGCTTTCTGGACGCGCAACTGGATGCCGCGCCCGATGGCAGCGGCCATTCCACGGTGCGGCTGGGTGACGGGCAATCGCTGCGCATCCGCTCGACCCGGGCACTCAAGCCCTCGCAGAAGGTGACGCTGGCGCTGCGGCCCGCGCAGTTGCGCTTTGCCTCGGAGGCCGAGGCGGGCGCGAACACCATCACCGCCGATATGGTGACGCAATCCTATGTGGGCGCGCGCTGGCAGGTGACGCTGGACAAGGGCGGCGCGCGCATCCGCATCGACGCCGACCAGCGCCAGCCCGACGGCAAGGCGCGGATTTTCGTGCCCGAGGACGCCGCCCTCGTCTTTCCGGCGAGGGGCTGAACGACAAGGCGTCACGGTTTCTGTCCAGGGGAGGGACAAATGGAACTGAACAGACGGACCATTCTGACGGGGCTGGCGGCCACGGCGGCCAGCACGACCTTGCTGGTGCCCGCCCGTGCGCGCGCGGCGGTGCCGCAAGGTTACCCGGCCAATTACGCCGAGATCATCGAGGCATCAAAGGCGGAAAAGAACGTCTTTGTCTATCACAGCCTTTCGACCGAACACATGCAGGGCTATGTGCAGCTGATGGGCGAACGCTATCCATGGCTGAAAGTCGAGCTGCTGGATGCCGGGGCCGAGGCGTTTTCCCGCTATCTGGCCGAATCCGCCAGCAATACCCGCACGGGCGATCTGCTGATCGTGGCGGCGGCGAATGGCTGGATTGAGATGATCGACCGGGGCGAGATCTATGATTACGTCTCGCCCGAGGGCGGCGCGTTTCCCGATTGGGCGAACCCGCATCCGGGGCTGTATACGGCGACGGTCGATCCCTCGATCATCGTCTACAACAAGATGCTGCTGCCCGAGGATGCGCGCCCGACATCCTTCGCGCAACTGGCCGAGATGGTGCAGGCCCGCCCCGATCTGTTCGGCAAGCGGCTGACCACCTATGGCCCCACCTTCAATGCCTATGGCTATTCGCTGAACTATTTCCTGATCAAGCGTCACGGCGAAAAGTTCTGGGACTGGCTGAACGTGCTGGCCCCCAATACGCGCTATGAACGCGCCATCGGGGTGATGACGGAAAAGGTCACCTCGGGCGAATATGTGCTGGCCTATCTGTCGGGTTCCAGCGTGACGCGCGACATCATGACCGACCCCGCGCGGTCCGCGCTGCTGGGCTGGTCGTTCATCACCGACGGTACGCCCATGATCATGCGCGGCGCGGCGATCCCGAAAAAGGTGCGCAACCCCAACGCGGCCAAGCTGGCGTTGGACCTGTTGTTGTCGCGCGACTGCCAGATCAGTCTGGGCAAGAACTTTCGCACACCCGCGCGTTCGGACGTGATGCCCGAGGATACGAATGGCGGCCTGACCTATTCCTTTGTCCGCGATTCCATCGGCGAGGAAAACATGGTCCTGATCAACTATGACCGTGGCCTGCTTGACCAATACGACGCCTTCGTCAAGCGGTTCGAGGCCATCCCGCGCTAGGCCCGCCACATGCGACGGCCCGGCGGCCATCTATTCCGCCGGGCCACGATCACCCCCGACAAGGCCGCAAGATGACCGATCAGACCACCCATTCCGCCACGACGCGCGGCCCGTCCCGCGCCGTGGTCTTTCAATATGCGCTGGCGATCCTCGTGGCGATGCTGGTTGCGGCACCGCTGTTGCCGATCGTCTATCAATCCTTTCTCAGCGGCGCGTTATACGACGCGGATTCCACGCTGACGCTGCGCAATTACGCGCGGCTTTTCGAGTATGCCGAACTGCCCAGCGTGGCGATCAATTCGGTGCTGTTCTCGGTTCTTGCCACGCTCATCGCGCAGGTGGTGGGGGTGACGGCCGCGATCCTGCTGGGGCGCACCGACATGCCGGGGCGGCGGTTTTTCGGGGCGATCCTGCTGTGGCCGCTGTTCATCTCGCATCTGGTGCTGGCGGTGGGTTGGGTGCTGGCCTATGGCCCGACCGGCATCATCAGTTCCGCGATCAAGTTGTGGATCGGGCCCGAGCCGTGGAACCTATATTCGCTGGCCGGTGCGGCGATGGTCGAGGGCGTGGCGCTGGCCCCCTTCACCATCCTGTTCTGTCTTGGTTCGACCGCATTGGGCAATGCCGCGCTGGAGGATGCGGCGCGCTGTTGCGGGGCATCGCCGTGGCGGACGCTGACGCGGGTGACGCTGCCCCTGCTGAAGCCGGCGATCCTTTACAGCGGGATGCTGAACTTCACCAGCGCCATCGACACGCTGGCCGTGCCGCTGGTGCTGGGCGAGCCTGCGGGCATCCATTTCTTTGCCACCTTCATCTATCAGATCGGCATTTCCGCGCCGCAGCCGAATTACGGCGTGGTGGGCGTGGCCGCCGTGCTGCTGTTGGTGATCGTCAGCGCGCTGGTCTGGCTGCAGGCGCGGATGCTGGGGGATTCGCGGCGTTTCGTGACGCTGGGCGGCAAGGCGGGGGTCAAGCGCGTCTTTCGCCTGAACGCGCTGCGCTGGCCCGCCTTCGCGCTGGTCATGGCCTATGCGGTCTTTGCCATCATCGTGCCGATGGGCACGCTGATCATCCGCAGCCTCGTGTCGTTCCTGTCGCCTCTGGTGCCGTTCTGGACGGTGATGACGCTGGACAATTACGTCATGATCTTTACGCAGCCCGACCATCAACGCGCGATCCTGAACACGCTGTTCATCGCGGTCGTGGGGGCGGGGATCGCCACGACCTTCTATGCCTTTATCGCCATCGTGGCGCAAAGATCGGATTTCCGTTTCCGCCGACCGCTGGAATATGTGGCGCTGGCCCCGCGCGCGGTCCCGGGGCTGATCGCGGGTCTGGGCTTTTTCTATGCCATGCTGATCTTTCCGCCGATGACGGCGCTCAGCGGCACGGTGGGCGTGGTGATGTTCGCCTATGTCATGCGCTATATCCCCACGGGCTTTGCCGCGCTGTCGCCCAGCCTGTTGCAGATCGAGGGCGACATGGACCGCGCCGCCCGCGTCGCCGGGGCGGGCTGGATCACCGTGTCATGGCGCATTGTGCGGGGATTGATCAAGCCCGCGCTGGTGTCGTGCTATTGCATCCTCTTCATCGCGTTCCTGAAGGAATACAACGCCGCCCTGTTCCTGCGCGCGCCGGGCAACGAGGTCATCGGCACGTCGCTGATCACCTATTGGGTCGGTGGCCAGATGGGCGTCGTCGCGGCCCTGTCGGTGTTCCAGATCGCGGTGACGGCCATCTTTATCGCGCTGGCCCGCAAGTTCTGGAAGGTCGATCTGGGCGGAGCGAAATTGTGAACGCGCAGAAAATTCACATTTCAACAGGGGAAACAACGATATGGAAAAGGAAACTCGTGCAGAATATCACCAACGCCTGACCAGCATCAGCCGCCGCGATTTGCTGCGGATCTCTGGCGCGGTCGGGCTGGCGGGCCTGCTGCCGGTGCTGACGCCACGGGCCTATGCGCAGGGCGCGGATGCCCCGCAACGGGGCGGCGTGCTGCGCATCCGCCAGCTTGGCGATCCGCCCAGCCTTGATCTGCTGGCCAACACGACCAGCCGGGTGCCCCTGTCGGCGGGGCCGTGCTGCAACGGGCTGCTGCGCTATGACAGCACCGATCCCGACAAGATCGTCACCGATCTGGCCGACAGCTTCGAGATGGCCGAGGATGGCCTGTCCTATACCTTCCATCTGCATGACGGCGTGAAATTCCATGACGGCCAGCCCTGCACCGCCGAGGATGTGAAATTCACCTTTGACACCATCCGCAACCCGCCCGAGGGCGTGGTTTCGGCCCGGCGCGGCGTCTTTGAGGCGGTGACGAATATCCAGATCGTGGACCCGCTGACAGTTCGCTTCGACCTGTCGCGGCCTTCGCCCTCGTTGATCGCGAACCTTGCGTCGGGTTGGATGCTGGTGCAGCCCAAGCACCTGCTGGAACAGGGGCCGATCACCAACACCATCATGGGCACCGGCCCGTTTCGCTTCAAGGAATGGAAGCGCGGCGTCAGTCTGGAGCTGGAGCGCAACCCTGACTATTTCAAGCCTGAAAAGCCGCATCTCGACGGCATCATGCATTACTATGTGCCCGACGAAAGCACGGCCTATGCCTATTTCCGGTCCGGCCAGATCGACCTGATGCTGGCCTATCCCGCCCGCATCAAGGAATGGGAGGCCCAGCTGGGCGAGACGGGCAAGATCGTCGGCAATCCCTATAGCACCGCCTGCTTTTCCGTCACCATGAACACCCGCAATGCGCCGTGGAACGACATCCGCGTGCGCAAGGCCGTGGCGCTGGCCATCAACCGCGAGGAATTCGTCCAATCCGTTTTGCTGGGCTATGCCGAAACCACGGGCTGGTCCATGCCCGGAAAATGGGCGCTGCCCAAAGAGCGGCTGGAACAGATCGCGGGCTATGCCCCTTATCAGGACGCCCATGCCGACGAGGCCCGCGCCCTGCTGGCCGAGGCGGGTTTCCCCGATGGCCTGAAGGACACGATGCTGGTGCGTCGCACCGATCTGTTCCAGCCCGTCGCCATCTTTCTGCAGGCGCAGCTGAAAAAGGTGGGCATCGAGCTGGCGCTGGATTTTCAGGAAACCGCCAGCTTTTACGAACGTATCCGCAGCGGCACGGGCTGGGCGATCAATGCGGGCGGAATTTCCTATCCGCTGAACGACCCCGACATGATGTATGGCGGCAATGTCACCTGCGACGGCGCGGGCAACGAATCCGGCATCTGCGACCCCGAGATCGACCGCTTGTTTCAGGAACAGTCGCAACAGATCGACGAGGCCGCGCGCATCGCGCTGGTCAACGACATGGAGACACGGGTGCTGGAAACCTACGGCGTCTATCCGCTGGCCTATTACAAGCAATTCAAGGTCGTGCGGAACACCGTGCAGAACTATGTCCTGCACCCCAGCGAAGACAACGGCACCCGCTTTGAAGACGTGTGGATCAGGCCCGAATGAGGCGCCGCGCGCGCCCGTGTCCCGCCGGCGCGCGATCCCCAGATGAAGGAGAGCTTAGATGCTTGGCTATGTCCTGCGCAGGCTGATCGGCCTGATCCCCGTGCTGATCGGCGTCTCGCTGGTCGTGTTCTTCCTGATGCGGATGCTGCCCGGTGACGTGGCCGAGATGATGCTGCGGTCCGAGGCCTCGGGCAGCGTCGATCCGGCGGCGGTGGCGGCGCTGCGCGAACAGCTGGGCCTGAACCAGCCGCTGCATGTGCAATATCTGGATTGGGTCACCGGGCTTCTGACGCTGGATGCGGGCAATTCGGCATGGAGCGGGCGGCCCGTATTCGCCGAGATCGCCGAACGCCTGCCGATGACCATCAGCCTAGCCATGATGGCGCTGACGATTTCCGCCGTCATCGCCATTCCGGTGGGCATCCTTGCGGCGGTGAAACAGGACAGCTGGATCGACTATCTGGTCCGCTCGGTCACGGTGTCGGGGCTGGCAATCCCGAATTTCTGGCTGGCGACGCTGGTGATCCTTGGGTTGATGGTGTTTGCGGGCTGGGCACCGCCGCTGGGCTATGTCCAGTTCTGGCAGGACCCGCTCGCCAATATGCAGCAATTGTTCTGGCCCGCCTTCGTCATCGGCTTTGGCAATGCCGCCGTGGTGGCGCGGATGACGCGATCCACCATGCTCGAAGTGCTGACCGAGGATTACATCCGCACCGCGCAGGCCAAGGGTCTGGGCGCGCGCACCACCCTGTTCGTCCATGCGCTGCGCAACGCGCTGCTGCCCGTGCTGACGCTGTTGGCGCTGGAACTGGGCAGCCTGCTGAACGGCACCGTCATCATGGAGGTGATCTTTACCCTGCCGGGCATCGGCCGCTACCTGATCGACGCGATTTTCCACCGCGACTACGCCGTGGTGCAGGCGATCGTGGTGCTGATGGCGGTGGTCTTTGTGCTGCTGAACCTGCTGACCGACATCCTGTACGGCGCGCTTGACCCCCGCGTCCGCTACGACTGAACCGCCTGAGGAGGAACCCATGACATTCATGTCCGACACGCCCGCGCGCCGCAGTCTTGCATTGCCGCCGCTGGTCGCCGCGATCGTGCGAAAACCGCTTGGTGCCATCGGTGCCGTCATCGTGGCGCTGCTGATCATCGTGGCGATTCTGGCACCGCTGCTGGCCCCGTTCGACCCGTATGAACTGGACATGGCCAACACGCTGGCCGCGCCCAGCATGGCGCATTGGATGGGCACCGACGAATTCGGGCGCGACGTTCTTAGCCGCGTGATCTGGGGGTCGCGGCTGTCGCTGTTCGTGGGGGTGCTGTCGGTCGTGCTGGGCACGACGGTGGGCGCGGGGATCGGGCTGATCTCGGGCTTTGCGGGGGGGTGGGCCGACTATGTGCTGCAACGGCTGATGGATGTGCTGCTGGCATTTCCAAGCCTGATCCTTGCGCTGGCGCTGGTCGCCTCGCTTGGTCCCAGCACGCGCAACGTGGTCTTTGCCATCGCGCTGGTGATCGTGCCCAATGCCGCGCGGGTGATCCGCGCCAGCGTGCTGTCGGTGCGCGAACGCCCCTATGTCGAGGCGGCGCAGAATCTGGGCCTGTCGCGGGCGCGGGTGCTGTTCGTGCATGTGCTGCCCAACTGCATGGCGCCCTATATCATCATCGCCACCGCCGCCCTTGGATCGGCGATCCTGTCCGAGGCGTCGCTCAGCTTTCTGGGCCTTGGCGCGCCCCCGCCGCAGCCCTCATGGGGCGGTCTGCTGAGCGCGTCGGCGCAACGCTATATGGTTCAGGCGCCATGGCTTGCGATTTTCCCCGGCCTTGCGATCACGCTGGTCGTCTTTGGCTTCAACTTTCTGGGCGACGCCGTACGCGACACCCTTGACCCGAAAAGCCGCAGAACATGAGCGGCGACATGCTTTTGGACGTGCAGGGGCTGAACGCGGTGTTTCGCGGGGGCGCGTCACCCCTTCACGCGGTGCGCGACGTGTCATTTTCGCTGACGCGCGGCGAAACGCTGGGCATCGTCGGCGAAAGCGGATCGGGCAAAAGCGTCACGGCGCTGTCGGTCATGGGGCTGCTGCCCATGTCGGGCGGGCAGGTGGCGGGCGGGCGCATCGCCTTCAGGGGTGCCGATCTGCTGGCCTGGTCGCCGCGCCAGATGCGGCGCATCCGGGGCAAGGAAATCGCGATGATATTCCAGGATCCGATGACCTCGCTGAACCCTGTGCTGACCGTGGGCCGACAGTTGACCGAGACGCTGCGCCTGCATCTGGGCCTGCGCGGCCTTGCCGCCCGCAAACGCGCGGCGGACCTGCTGGATCTGGTCGGCATCCCCGATCCGGTGCGGCGGCTTGCCAGCTATCCGCATGAATTTTCAGGCGGAATGCGTCAGCGGGTGATGATCGCGATGGCGCTGTCCTGTGATCCGGCGCTGTTGATCGCGGACGAGCCCACGACGGCACTGGATGTGACCATTCAGGCGCAGATCCTTGAGCTGCTGGGGCGGCTCAAGGCCGAGCTGGGCACCTCGGTCATCATGATCACGCATGATCTGGGCGTGGTGGCGGGCATCGCCGACCGGGTCATCGTGATGTATGCGGGGCGTGTCGTCGAACAGGGGCCGACGCGGGCGATCTTCAAATCGCCGCGCATGCCCTATACGATCGGGCTGCTGCAATCGGTGCCGCGTCTGGACGATGCGCGCGGGCGCAAGCTGACCGCGATCCCGGGCACGCCGCCGGACCTGCGCCGGCCGTTGGCGGGCTGCCCCTTTGCGCCGCGCTGCGCATTCTTCACCGCCGGGCGCTGCGACGCGGCCGCGCCAGTGTTGCGGCAGGTTGGCCCGGGTCACGCCGTCGCCTGCCATTTCGACATCACTGCCGCGACCCCGGCCCCAGAGCGGGTGATGTTATGATCCAGAATCGAAGCGAAGGCGCTCCGCTGCTGAGGGTGCAGGATCTGCAGGTGCAGTTCCCCATCCGAAGCTCATTCCTGCGCAAGGAAATCGGCAGGGTGCGCGCCGTAAACGGCATCAGCTTTGACATCGCGCAGGGCCAGATCATGGGGCTTGTGGGCGAAAGCGGCTGCGGCAAGACCACTGCCGGTCGCGCCGTGCTGGGCCTGACACCGCCAACCGGAGGACGTGTGCTGTTCGATGGCGCGGACGCGTCGCAGCTGCGCGGCGAGGGGCAGGGCGATCTGCGGCGGCAGATGCAGTTGGTCTATCAGGACCCCTATGCCTCGCTGAACCCGCGCCTGACCGTGGGCCAAGCGATCGCAGAGCCGATCCGCTTTCACCGGCTGCGCGCCAGCCCGGCCGAAATCCGCGACCGCCGGGACGAGCTGATGGGTCT
>Ga0160471_100171_pt1 | contig 23888 bp, 10 predicted proteins | sample HID1973K_E11MG_FD_108268 | JGI IMG/M metagenome (GOLD analysis project Ga0160471, IMG submission 108268) | Enriched mosquito-associated microbial communities from UW Madison campus, WI, USA - HID1973K_E11 MG | ecosystem: Host-associated > Arthropoda: Insects > Digestive system > Unclassified ... | reverse complement strand
TCATGGCGGCTATTGCGGCCCGGCGGTCAAGCCGATCGCGCTGAACATGGTGGCCGAGATCGCCCGCAACCCCGCCACCCGCGGCCTGCCGATCAGCGGCATCGGCGGCATCACCACCTGGCGCGACGCGGCCGAGTTCATGGCCCTCGGCGCCGGGACGGTCCAGGTCTGCACCGCCGCGATGACCTATGGCTTCAAGGTCGTGCAGGAAATGATCTCGGGCCTGCGCGACTATCTGGACGAAAAGGAGATCGCGCTCTCCGATCTGGTAGGGCGCGCGGTCCCGAACGTCACCGACTGGCAGTATCTGAACCTGAACTACACCACCAAGGCGGTGATCGACCAGGAAGCCTGCATCGGCTGCGGCCGTTGCTATGCTGCCTGCGAGGACACCTCGCATCAGGCGATCGCCATGGGTCCGGGGCGCGTCTTCACCGTCAAGGAAGAGGAATGCGTCGCCTGCAACCTTTGCGTCGACATCTGCCCGGTCGAGAACTGCATCACCATGCGCGAATTGGCCGTCGGCGAGATCGACACCCGCACCGGTCGCATCGTCCAGCCTTATTCCAACTGGACGAAGCATCCGAACAACCCCATGGCGCAGGCGGCGGAATGACACACCCACCCCTTGCCGCCCGCCACGCTTCGCGCTAGTCCCATCCGGTCGGAGGAGTGGCAGAGCGGTTTAATGCACCGGTCTTGAAAACCGACGTGGGGGCAACTCCACCGTGGGTTCGAATCCCACCTCCTCCGCCACTTGGCTTGGCAAAACCAATCTCCCAGCAAGGCGGCACTCCTATTTTCTTGTTATTTTCGAGGGTTATAGCTGTGCGTCGCTTCACCGACGATGATCGGCTGGGTGCGAAATCCGTTCTCCGCTCGCCAATTTCTCTGAAGCTATTGCCTGAGCCAGTTTCGGTGAAGTGAACTTATCGATCTGTTTTAGCTAAATAATTATGAAACATTTCGTTAAGTTCGATCTCTGTCCCAAGCCAAGTGGAAGGTACCGAAATCGAGCATTCGCCGAGCTTTGGCTTCGGATCAACTTTGCCGGTGACAGCCGGATGCTCCCGCCCTAGCCTCCGGACCGATCGCCACGACCGCCAAGGTCGAAGGATGAATCCTCGGGGTGGAGCCGTCCGGGCCTCCCAAACCGAACCCGAGGAAGCCGAGGCCTGCCATGGCGCCACGAAGTGTTCTCGAGACAACCCGGATGGGCTATCTCAACCGAATGAGCAGGAGGTCATCCAACGCCCGGACTTGCCGGGCAATGATCACAACCAAAAGGTCTACGTTCTGCACTGCTGACAGTGTATTACCGGTTACGGCGCAAACGACTCGGACTTTTTTCAGCGTCGCTGTCCGAAATGCGGTGGAGGGAGCAAGGGGCGGTCCACACACAGACAGGCAGATGGAGTGTCAGATCCGTCAAAAGTTAGCGCTGCAGAGTTTTTACTGACACTTCGCGAGGCGGTCTTGAGGGTGAGTTCGTCCCGAAAGTCGCCGCTCGCCAGCTACAATGCCGCAGGGCCTCATGCGTCGATGCGGTCACTCAGTCGTACCGCAGCGAAATCCTCGGCGAGATCGCAGCGATACGGACGAAGGTGCCGTTTGCAGGTGCAGCATTGACGTTGGCGTCTACTGCACCTGGATAGTTCAGCTGGGCGGATTCCGGACATTCGCTGCGGCACCGCCCAAGGACCGCTTTTGGCTTGATTCGCCTATCCGCTCAGCGAAAAAGAGGTGCGAAAAGCTACCCATCGGCAGCCGATTTAAGCCAAGTCCCACCTTTCTGCAGTGGCTTCGCAGGGATCACCGATGCCGGGAGCGTGCGAATATGCGGCGGACGGTAGCCTGCCCCCCGGCATCGAGCAAGTAATCATCCGCAAGGTCGGACTGGTCATACAGTCCAAACTCGTCCGGCGACCGGGCAAGCTCGTAACCAGACGCATCGAGCCAGATGACTTCGTCTGCACCGGCCATCGGCAGGACATTGTAGCGTTTCATGGCGCCGGTCGTCCCGGTCAGCTCGGCTTCCCTCGGCACAACCTCTGCGCGCGCCCGTACGCGGGCAGGCAGGCTCCGTTCCCAGCCCACAAACTGCTGGGGATCAATCAGGTCTTCGGAGGTCGGCGCTTCAATCTCCTCGCCGAGCCATTCCTCGAATGCAGGCCTAAGTGCTTCGGCTTCCTCGCGCGTCTTCGCGCGTCCCTGTGCCAACGCGAAGGCGACAAAGGGATCGAGCGTTCCCCAGCGCAGCAGCTCGCGCGCCCAGAAGCCGAACCAAGGGAGCCCCGTTGTGGCCTTCCATTCGGCAAGTGAGGGAACGGCGAGCGGATCACCGGCACCAGCAGTCCATTTATGCGCGACGACCGCGCCGATCGCGACGCCCAAGCGAAACTCCAGATTCTCGGCGACAAACCGCTGGCGGGCGCGAAGATTGCCAGCTTCGGGCACTTCGCCGCCCGGGGCGCGCATCCACCATCTCAGTACGTCGGTCCAAGCATCAAGGATCTCATGATCGCCGACCGTATCGCGGACGCGGAATCCGAAGCCGCGATCCTCCTTCAAGAGTTCGCCGAGGGCCTCGAACCGCGCCAGACGCTGCGCCGGGGTATCGATGCCATACTCGAAGGCAGCCGCCAGCAGGCCGGCGATTGCCGGCGCGATCGCTTCGAACCGCCTGCCGACATACGGCGAGAAGCCATATTGGTAGAGCCGCCGCCGTTCGTCGGCGTCGGGGTAGAGGTCCTCGACGATCGCGCGCCCGCGGCGCACGATCGCGTCCTCGAGCCACGCTTCCTGCGCGGCTGCGGCGACCGTGAAGGTGTTCTGCCAGAGCGCGGCGAGCTTTGCTTCGGCCCGCGGCCCGTCGAGTTCGCCATCGAGCAGGCTGAGCTCCTCGAGCGCGGTCATGATGAAGGCATCCAGCTCGTCGACCGTGTCGGCAAGCCGGTCAATGCCACCGGTGGCGCCGGTTCCGGCATCGTCGCTGACCTCGCCGGGCTCGATCTGTTCGAGCCATTTCAGAAAGGCCTCGTCGGTCAGATGTCCGAAATAGAGCCGCGCCTTGTCGCGCAGTTCGCTGAGTAGCATCGCGAGCGGACTGAGGGTCGCATCGCCCGCTAGTTCGTCGAGCCGGAGCTTCTCGCGCAACGTTTCGTAGTCCTCGCGCAGAGCAGCCATCTGGTTGCGCTGTCTCTGCTTCTGTCCGTTGGCAGTGGTGGCGATCGTGGCGGGCAAGGCAATCAGCGTTAGCCCTTCCATTCCACGCGTCGAGCCTGGCCTGCCAGCACGACCGGAAAGGTTGCGGAACTCGGCCGGCGTATAGGGTTTGATGACCGGCTGCTGCGTCACGTTGTTGTAGGCGCTGCGCTTGAGCGAGGTCACAAAGATGATGTCGAACGGGAGGTTGACGCCTTCGGTGAGAGTCGCTGTCGCAACGGTGATTGGACAGATCTTTCGGTCAATCAGCGCCACCATTAGCCGCCGCAGCCGCTGCGGCATCTGGCCATGGCTGGTTGCTATCCCGCGATCGAGCAGTCTCACCTCATAGGAATCTGGCCCGCAATAATCAACGCAGGCCGCCCGGGCTTCGGCGAACAGCTCACCGTCCCTTCCCTCGGCCGGCACGAAAGCCGGCAGACCCTGCCAAGCTGGCAGGTCGAAGGACTCCGCATACCACCCCATCGTCTGTTCGGGCTGCTGGGCCAGTGAGATCAGGATCCGGCGATCAGTCGCAGCGAGGTGCAGCGCCGACCACAGCACAGTCACCTGGTTGAAGCGATAGAGACTGGACCGCATCTGCGGGGGCAGCTGCGCCATCGGCGGGATATTGAGGTTGAGATAGACCGGATCATCACGGCCCTGCACGTAGAGCGGCCGCCCATTCATAAGTTCGAGCAGCATCGTACTGCGCCGCTCAGACGCGGTCTCGAGCACACCGATCACTTGCCGGGTACTGCGATAGCGCGTACCGATCGCTGTTGCGTCGGCGGTGCCCTCCATCCACCGCGCTACAGGTCCGGCGGCCCCGCCGGCGACCGCAGTTAGCGCGATACGAACGATATCGGGCGTCTGGGTGAGCAAGCGTGCGACGAAGCTCTCAAGTCTGAGCGAGCGGCTGCTGTGATCGGCGAAGTCGCTGCGGCCGCTTTCCGTATCCTCGGGAAGGATCTGATGCGCCTCATCGATGATCAGGAGCTTGAGACGGTTGAGGAGCAGCGGAGCGAGATATCGCATGAGCGCATCGGCCTTTTCGACCGTGGCGATAAGCACGGTCGGGCGATCGGCGTTCAGCCAATAATCGGTGATGCCCCAGTCGGTGCCACCATAAAGGCCGGTGACTATGAGATCTCGGCCGAGCTCGGAGGTCAGTTTCGCCTCGACCTCACCAGCGAGCGCACGGGAAGGGACGAGGTACAGGGCCAGTGGCACGACCTCGGCATGATCGCGCAGAAGTAGTTCCTTCACGAGGCCGAGATTGGCGACGAGCGTCTTGCCCGAACCGGTCGGCGTGCAGAGCGCGAAGGACGAGTTCTCGAGAAGGCGGGTGAGACCGGCGCGCTGCGACGACCACAATATGCCGCGACCGCGCGAGAACTGATCACGCGCAAAGGCCAGCATGCGGGGCATGCGCCCGGGGTTGAGTTCCCCAAGGGCACGGACCGAATGATAGATGCTGGCGTCGGAAAACCGTTCGGCGACTTGTCGCAATAAGCTGATGAGCAGCGAAACATCGTCGCTGAAAGTGCGCACGGCCATAGAGTCGAGCGCCTTGAGCTTCGCAGCGGCCTTGGCGAGGCGGTCATCGGCCCCACGCCGGATCGAATCTGCAAAAAGGCCGACCGCGCGAATGAGCTCGACCGTGAAATACCAGCTAAGCCGGTCATCCTTGTCCTCTTCGAGGATCCGGCGGGAAGAGCCGACTTCCGTCAGGTCGCCATTTTGCTCCCAGAAGGCCATGGCATGGATAAGTACTGTATCGAAATCGCCTTGGAAAAACGCGGCGAAAAGCTTCGGGCCGTCTTCCTCGAGATCCAATTGGCCGAGAAGACCAGATGCCATCGCGGGCAGACCTCCGAGCTGGAAGGCGGCGCCGGCAAGTAGTTCGACCGGCGCGATCGTTCGAACGCCGTCTTTCGAGCGCGCCAGCCATTCGAGGAGCTCACCGGCCCGCCGGTAGCAGTCAACGGCGCGACGCGATTGATGTCCCTCGATCTCTGCGAAGATCTCGGCTGCCTGCAACAGGCTTCGCGCATCTGCCAGCTGACCTTCGGAATCGCCGCGGTTCCAGCCGATCGTGTCGACCTGCCAGCCGATCTGTAGACAACGGACATAGGAGCGCGCCTGATTGGCGGAGAATTCGTTCTCCAGCGCGAGCCTGGTGCGGGCGTTATTGGCGATCTCGAGCCTCTGCGGGTCGTTTTCCGGCATCAGGTGGCCCAGAGAGCGTCATAGACGCCGTCGATCAGCATTTCACCGTCATTCAGAATGAGCTCAACCACCTGCAGGTCGTGAGGCGCAGTATATTCTTCGGGCACTTCCTCCCAAGGGATGAGTGAATGCTTGGACTTCCGACTCGGCACATCACCACCCGAAATCATGATGAGGTTGGTGCGCGGCAATGGCTCGGCATTCCTGACCACCAACACTCGATCGAGTCTCGCAATCGCGGCGGAATAGCCGTCGGGATCGATTTCCCGCAACAGGCGCTGCAGCTGCCGAAGCCCGTGCGGCGCTGGAATGTCGCGGTTGATCTGGAACCAGATGCCCTTGCCGTCATGCTCGAGTTCCTCGGTATCCGGAACTTTCTTCTTCTTGCCGAACATCAGCTCGGCGACGACACTTGGCCGAAGCTTCTTTCGCCATTTGGCTTCGCCAGCGATGAAGCGCTTAATGTCGCCTTCATCATCGAGTGCGAGCGCAAGGAAATCTGAGCCACGCCTGCCATAAACCTCGCGCTTGCGCTCTTCATCCCGGGCAAGCGCGAACAGATAGGCCTCTGCATCTTCGTGATAACGGAAAAGAAAGACCGGAATCGTCCAAGTGTGGCGGCCGACATAGTCGTAGTGCTCTGTGAGCATGCCGGCCATGACTTCACCGAACAACCCACGCCGCGTTATTGACGGTAGGCAGGTAGGGTAAGTGATATGTGCTTCGGGCACGTCGGCATCAGGGTGAAGCTCAATCCCCATCTGCTCGTGAAAAAACGCGCGGGCGTCGGCATGGGCGGATTCGAAATAAGCGACCAAATCAGCAATCAGATCGTCGTCACAGTCGCAATCTTGCTCGAGCAACAAATGCCCATAGTTGCCGACTTCGCTCGGATATTCCGTAAGCCATCGTGCCAGCGCAGCTTTTGGTGGTCGGCAATCGTGTAAGGTCAATGTCGAACTCCTCGCACAAAGTTTATGGAAGTCGCACGACGGTATGAAGCCTGAATGTTGTCGATATTCCCCGAAGTGATCAAGATTGATGCGTGAAGAAGACATTTGATTGGAGTTGGCCGAAAGGAAGTTCTGGACTCCGAGCAACATGCCGCGGGACAGCAATTGCTTGGATCTGGCTGGGGCGGGCTTCCTGCGCCTCCGATAGGACGGGCCGGCCCTTGCCCGCCGTTCGTTACCGCCCGCGTTGCGCGCTGCACTTCCTCGAAGCTGCCGTTTCACCCTGCGTGCCGCATACCGTGGTTGCGATACTCCGGTGTGCCGACAATTCCGACACTTGCCCTACCGATCGGAAGTGAGTTTGTGCGCAGCGTCGAAAGGAGCGCGTTGTGGTCGCCGATCTGGAGCTCGCGCGCGATCATGGCCATCGGTGGCTTCGCAGGTGTGTCGTCCAGGGTGGAGTAGGGCCTGCGTGGCCTGCCCGTGATGGTTTGTTGGCCGGGCAGTTCGAGTCGGCGGAGGTTCTTATTGGTTCATCAACCTGACAATGAGATTTCCCAGCGCAGATAGGCGAATCCGCCGGGCGGCATGGCTCCAGCCTGAAATCAGACCAAGAGCGACGAGGTCGTCTCCGATGCTCGAGAGATCCGTGCCGGCGGCGTCGCGGAGCAGCTCGTTCATGGCATTGTAGTCCGAGGGGCTGTCAGTCTCCTCGATGATTCCGAGGGCGTAGCCGAGGGGGCCGCGGGTGATCGCCTCAAGGTTCGACAGGCGCGGCTTCCAGTCCCGCGCCACCTGGTCGGGATCGTCGCTACCCCGCATCTTCGCAACGAGCTTGATCGTTGCCGACGGAATGCCTCCGGCGGCCTCGAGGATCAAGTCACGCCGGGCGCGGTTGTCGAGATCGGACTCGATGTTGTGGAGATGGACCCGCAGCATCTCGGCATGCCAGGCGAGCAGCATGATCGTGTCTTGCTGCCGGCGGATGGCGAGGTCGCGCAGCGAATTGTCCGCGGCGTTGAGGAGCAAGACGGCCCGGATATCGCCGTTCAGGATCGGAAGCTGCCGCTCGAGCCATTGGAGGGCATTGCGCGCCTCCTTCTCCGTCGTCGGGGTATAGATGACGATGCCAAATGTCGTCGGCGAGACTTTGAAGCGGTCGACGGCGTGCCTGAGATCGGTACCGCTCGTCGGTGTCAGCACCTGGAGATCGGTTTTCGAGCGCGGGACACCGGGCAGCTGCATCTGCTTGGCAAGGCACGACAGGGCCTGGGGCACCTTGTCGAGTCCGAGGATGTCGAGTCCGCAGACAATCCTGACGGCCTTGTTCGACGCGTCGGTGAGGCGCTCAATCTGCTGGTCGGTCAGCGGCGAGTAGAGATGATCCTGGATCGCCGCGTTCGGCTTGCCGGGCGGCGGATAGCTCCGGCGATGGATCGTGCGATCATAGGCAAGGCTTGGGTCCTTCTGCTCGAGTTCGAGCAGCTTCATCCAGACATCCTCGTGCGAGCCGAGCATCGACGCCACCCGGCGCGACGCCAGGCAGTAGCTGTGGCGCTTGCTGCCGGGGATCGGGATGCGGCCGAGCATGCCGAGTTCGAACATCTCGTCGAGGAGCGCCTCGAAGGCGGCGGGCTCGGGTATCTCGGCGGTCTTCGGCCAGAACACCCGTGCGTGCCTGAGGAGCTCCTCGGGACGGTAGCCCGAGACGAGGACGCGATGTTCCTCGCCTTCGGTGTTGAGCCAGGCCAGCGTGTAGGCGACGAGCGCGTAACGCGGGTCAAGTTCCAGGGTGAGATGGAACTTGCCGCTGACCCGGCTTTCGATCGCCTCGAAGCCGTGATGCTCGAAGAGCTGGCGGGTCGGAATCTTCCAAAGCGGGCCATCTGGATTGAGGTTGAAGGCCTTGCCGCTCCCCGAGCCATTCAGTGTGGCGACGAGCCCCTTTGCGTATTCCTGCACGAGGCTCGGATAGTAGTTTGCCCAGGACAGGATCGCTTCCGCAGCATCTTCGTCCTCGAAGGCGAAGCCTGCCGCAGTCATAGGCGCGACGACGAGTTCGTGTGCGGCGCGCTTGTCGTCCTGGTTGCGGTTGAGAGGTCCGATGCAGATCGCGCTGCCGAGATGGGCGAGGGGCGAGTTGGACTGGACGTACATCCGCTGGACGTTGTGAAGGCCAGCAAAGATCACCTTGAAGGAGCGCTGTGTGCGCTCCATGAGGGTCTTGAGCTCAGTAATCTCGTAGTAGTTGGCCTGCGACTCCGCGGCGAGAAACTTGTCGCTCTCGTCGAGCATGCAGACGATCTGCCCCCCCGGGTTGCGGGCGAGCCAGCCACGGATGTCGCGGCTCACATCCTCGCGGGAGCGCGATTTTTCGCTGACGACGTCGTGCGGATACAGCATCGCGGAAATGCGGCTCCAGACCATCTCGCAGGTTTGGCTGTCGCCGAGCGCTGAAACCGTGTCGGTGACCACGATCCGGTTCGCGGCGGGATCGTGGAAGACCTGGGCGACATGGTTGAGAAGCGCGGACTTGCCGAGCTGGCGACCGCCGAAGACGAGGCTGCCGTCTGCGGTTCGCGACATGATCGCCGAGATCTCGGCCTTGCGGCCGAAGAACATCTCCCGGGGCGTCGGTCCCGCGTCGGTCCAGTAAGGCTCGATCCGGCCATAGGGGAGGCCGCATTCGAAGATGGTTCTGAGGCGGGTGGCGAGGCGCGTCGCAGCGAAGGCGACGAGAGCCTCGTCGATGAGGAGAACCGGAAGTCCTGCGCCGCGAAAACGCAGCGCAAATTCGCGGCGCCGCGAGATGTCAGCAACGCCAGCCAGGAGGGCCAGCGTCGGCGTATTGGCATCGATCTGGGCCTTTACCGTCTCTGGAAGATCGCCCGGTCCGGCGAGGACTAGTCCGTAACCAGTCGCCTTGGAGCCGAAGACGGGCGGCAGGAACCAACCGTCCTCGGCCGGGATCCTGAGGCTGAGGGCCGCACGCCAGGGTCCGCTGCTCTGCGGCCGGGACAACTGACCGACATGGACAGCGCCGAAGCCGAGCGCCTCGAGGAGGGACTTGACCAGGAGCGGCGTCGGCTTTTCGGCGGTTATGCCCGCGGCGAGAGCGAGATAGGCATTGATCAGCGCTTCGGCCGGCTCGCGGCGAGCCTCGTCGGTGGCCAGCGCCCCGTCCGCAGCAAGTGCCATGCGGTAAGCAGGGCCTGATTTCGGCCAGCCAGTTGCCATTGCGGCAGTGATGAAGGTTGGCGTGAACTCGGCGATGAGAGCGCCGCTGTCGCTCGTGAAGGTCGCCGTCGAGCGACCGTCGCGGAGCTGGGATATCCGATCTTCGACGATCTGCGGCGCGATTGCCCCGAGGTCGCGCAGGAGAGCGTCGGCGTCCTCGGCATTCTTTGGAGTGCGGTGAGACCTGATCCGGGTTTCCTGGTCTGCGCGGATGTTGGAGGTGATCTCGGCGATGGCGAGATCGAACTCGCGCGCCTGCATCGGTATGTCAGCGAGATCGTCGACTTCAGCCGTGCCATCGAGCTGTCTAAGACGGCTCAGCGAGAGATGACACCAGGTCTGACGACGATCCATCTCGGCCTGGTGGGAGAAATCCACCTTCGCCAGGTCGCGCAGGGAGCGCTCGCGGCGCTCGATTTCCCCGATCCATTTCTCGACGAAGGAGGTCTTGGCCTCGGTGAGGCCCGTGAGGGAGGAGTCGGACGAGGAGAGCGAGAAACGTTCGGCCAGTCGCTGAGCGGTCTCGAATGCACCCTCCTCGACCGCGGTCGTGTAGGCTTCGATCGGCTCGGGTATACCGGGGCCCGATAGTAGGTCGAGGAAGGTGTCGAGGGCCGTGCCAGCGCCCTGCTCCCGAAGTTCGGAAGGCAGGAGGTCGCTCTCGAAGGACAGGGCATCCTCGAGCGAGGGCCGTGTCGCGATGTCGCCGCCAGCAAGGACAGTGAGAGCATCGGCGCAGCGGTGGACCAGCCATTCGGCAATCGCTCCTTCGAGCATCCGGCCGTCGGCGCGTCGGATCTGCATCTCCTCGCAGAGCGCCGTGGACGCGCCCTCGAGGCGCGAGCGCAGCCTGCCGATGATAGCGCGGTAGCGATCCTCGTTGCGCTCCTCGGCGCGCGGCGATCCAGCCAAGGCAAGCCAGTCCGCAAGCATCGAGAGCGCTTCGCAGAAGAGGCTGTTGAGCTTGTCGACGCCACGCGGAAAGAGTTGGGTCGCGTTCATGCCGATGGCGTCGCTGAATTTCTCGGATTGCGCTTTGATGTTGTCGTGGCTGTCGAGCGCCGCGATCGCAGCTTCGGCAAGTTCCGCAGCATTCGACTGCCGGGCGATTATCGCGGCGGAGGCTGCGCCGATCGGCCCGTCTTCCGAGGCCACGTGGTGCATGAAGGCGGTGGCAAAGCGCCAGCGCGAGGACTTGCGCGAGATCGTTTCGCACCATTCGGCAAGACCCGCGGCGATACGGTCCCGCTGGGGGACATGCGCGACGCCGCTGAGGCGGGCGAGTTCGTCCTTCGAGGGTGGGAAGTCATACGGCATGTCGTCGATGAGGTCGACGACGCCGGAAAGATGCTGGCCGATCGTCCCCCGGGCCAGACCGATCGCACCTTTGCGGAAGGTGGTGACCTTCTGGGTTATGGCCGGACGAAGGATCGCTCCCAGGAGCACCAGGGCGTCGAGATCGGAGGAAACGGCACCGGCGGCAGCGTCCGCCATCGCCTTGAAGGTCTCGTCCTCAGCGCCGCCGATGCCGCGAAGCGGTGCGCGCGCGGCTGCCGCGACCTTGAGGACTTGGGCATGAAGCGGCCATGCGCTGCCTTGGGTTTCGATCGCGAACGCCGCGTCCGCGGCGAGTCCGAAGAGGTCGCGGTCGATCAGTTTGGCAAGGACAGTCTCGCTGGCAGCGTCCTCCTCAAAGCAATCGTCATCGTCTTCGCCCACGTCGACCTCAACGGAGGCCGGCGCGACCGTCTCTTCCGCGATCGCACTGTCGGGAGGTTGAACGGGTTCGGCCGAAACTGCGGAGAGCGTGAGGCGATCCTTTGCGTCGGTCTGGTCCGAGAGGACTTGAGCATCGGCTTCCAGGGAAACTGGCCCCGGTCCGAGATCGTCTGCGAGGGACTTCTTAGGCGTCAGCGGAACAGCAGTATGCTCGGATCTCGGCGAAGCCACTTGGGTGGGCTCAGGTTGAGCGGAGCCAGGAGTTTCGGGGTCGAAATAGTCGAGGTCCCGATGCGGCGCCGGCGGCGGCTCGAAGGCCATGTAGGTGCCGCCCTCGCCGGCCGGGATGTCCGCTGGCAGGGCGGCCAGGTGAGCAGCGATGTCCGCGTAGAGCGCAGTACGTGCGCTGCGGGCTGCGGTGAGAATGTCGTCCGCACTCTGGGCCGCGGCGCCAAGTTCGGCCATCCGGAAAAATTCCCGCGCCTCGGTGGCCGCAACGATAGCGGCGTTGGCGGCCTCCGAAGCCGCGCTGGCGTCGAGTTCGGCGGCCTGCGCGGCTTCGGCCTCGGCAAGCGTTTCGCGGAATGACGGCGCCATCAGATGGACCCGGCCCGTTGTGCCGACCGGAGAAATCGGGTGGCCAAGGCTCGCCAGGCGTTCGAGAAGGCTTGTGATGGTCGTGCCCACGTGGTGGTCCAGATAGTCTTTGCCATTTCCCGCAAGGAGGGAGAGCATCTCGTAGAGCGCCGGATCACGGGGTCGGCCAATAATCTCCTTGGCGATGGCGGCGATGAATGACGGAAGAAGTTCGAACTCTTCTTCGCTTTGCGGAGCCTGGATGGCGAGGGGGCAGTTTCGGATTTCTTCTAGCGAGCACGACATGTTCTCGGACTCTCTCTCCGGGTCATCGTCTTGTTGACCCCAGTCCTCTGCCATGTCGGCGTCACGCCCGGCGAGGAGTTCCTCAAACCGTGTCCTCAGTGTCCCGGAATTCTGCCCTTCGGCGCCTTCGGTGAGGCGCAGGTAATGGTAAAGGCCGTACTCGTAGAAGACGGCGGCAGCAACATCGGGAGCGATCTCGCTCTCGCGGGTGAATTCACTCAGCCGGGAGGCAAGATCGGGTTTGTTTTTCACTCGAAGCCGCTCCGTGGCGAGCTTTGGCAGTATCGGGCCGATCTGTCGATTGATGATCCGAAATCCGGTTCCGGCCGGTGGTTGCTTTCCTTTCGTCACCCGGGAAAACGCCACGGCCATGTCGAGATAGGCGACCGCCCACGGGCCCCGCTCGGCGATGTCGAGCACGGCATCATAGAACGCGTGGTCGTCATGGTGATCGCAATTTAGGGCGGCGAAGTTCACGAGGAATTTCCGGTCGCGGGCCGAGTAGGGAGAAACCTCGACCAGGAAGTCAACGACGTCCGGCGCAAGGCTGCGAAGCGGAAAGCGCATGCAATCCGACGGATCTTCCCACTCGGTGTTCCAGGCAGCAGACCTGAGCCGGATGTCGATGAGGAGGACCTCATCGATATCCTTTGAGGTGGCGTGTATCGCGTCGTCGGGCATTTTCCGGTCGTCCTCTTGCAAGGCTTCGGTGGTGTCCTGGCGGATTATCAATCCTGCCAGCGGGGCTCAATCTGCCGCCCCGCCTCGAGCAGGATGGTCTCTATAAAGGCCAGCGCCGGTTTCCGGTCGAAGTCCATCCAGAGCCGCTGGTTGGAATAATCGTTGAGGCAGCGGGTGCAACTCCTTTCGCAGTCCGGGTTAGGACAGGCGAGGATCGCACGTGCAGCCATCAGGAGATCGAAGCTCTTGAACCCCTCGTCGCGGGTTAGCCGCAGCGAAGAGCCCGCGCCACCCGAGACCGTGTCGTAGAGCACGATGACCAGCAGGCCGTTGAGGCTCTGGGTGATCGAGCGCAGATCGCGGGGATCGGTCTCTAGGAGATCTGCCGCGCCTAGCCGCAAGGCCTCCTGTAACGTCTTGGCGAGGCGGTCGTCCTGGGCGATCTGCGTCCCGTCGGGAGCAGCGGGAAAACGATCGAATAAAAGCGCCCTGACATCGGTCTCGAAGACATGGGCGAGGTCGATAGGGTGGACCTGCGTCGTGGGGTCGAAGCGGCAAGCCTGGCCGTTGCGCGGATTGGTATGGTGCGTCATCGTCGTCATGACCTGCCAGTTTACGCCCGGCGCAAAGCCCGTAACGGGATGGGCGTGCTCGCAGACCCGGCACCAGGCGAAGCCGCCGCCATGCCGACCTCGGTTGACAGTAATGATCCTGCCGAGGTCCTTGTCCGGACGGTTCGATCCCGGGGCGGCGAACGTCCAGATCGCCGGGATGTCGGTCTCGGTGTATTTCGACCGCGGCGCCTCGGTGAGGAGGAGTGCCTCGTCGCCCTGCGGGGACTTGATGCGGCTGGCACCCGGATCCCTTCCCTGGCTGTCGACGACCGAGGTCAGAAAACCTATTGGGCGGATGAAGTTCCGTGGTTTGTTGACGCCCGAGAAGGTGGCGCCGCACTGGGCGCATTGGGGTTCGGGATCGATCGGCTTTCCGGCGATCTGCGGCGTTACCTGCGGCGAGTGGCAGATCTCGCAGACGCGGTATTTCGCCCGGTCGATATAGGCGTCATCGCCGGTGAACTTCGACCGTTTGGAGATTCCGTCAGAGGTCCATACACGGCTGCCGGCGATGACCTCGGAGCCGGGAGCGTATTCGGAGATGCCGATCCCGCCGTCGCGGTCGAGTTCGAGGAGCGAGGTGTCCGCGCTCTGGCCGGCCGAGTTGATAACCTCGAGGGAGACCGAGTGGACCGGGAAGGAATAGGTCGGGATTACCGCGCGCTTCGAAAGCTGGTCGACGACGAACTGGTCGAGGAAGAGCCGCTGCTGCGCCCGCAAGACAGACAGCGAGCGGTCAACCTTTCTGAAGCGGTCGCCAGCCGGCCCTTTCACCAGCAAGGCCCGCTCTTCTTCGAGGGTGTCGATCGCCGCCTGCATCAACTGCCAGCGCGAACTCGTCGCCTCCGCGAAGTCGAGAAGGCGCTTCGTGAGCGTGGCGCGGAGATCGTCCTCCTTGAGCCCGTTCGTCTCTTGAAGGGCTTCCGGAAGCCGGAAGCGCAGCGCCGCACCGGCGGCGATGGCATCGGCCGCGTCCTCGCTCGCGAGCCAGGCGGCGAAGTCGGCGTCGAAGGCCGCGCGACGCTCGGCCGTCAGGGAGATGTCGAAGATGTCCTTCAGGCGCGGCGAGCCCGGCCTTGCGTAAGCGCGGAGACGATGCTCGAGGAAACGCGCGAGCACCATCGCCACCTGATGGCGATGGAAGAATCCCGCGTTGTCGAGGCTGAGGTAGGGGACTTTTGGCTTCTTCGCGAGATACTCGGTGAAGTCCTCGAAGGTGGCCCGGTCGTACCGACCGGACCGCGAGGTTGTCAGAACGATCGGCGCGACCTGTGCCCGTCGGCCAGCGCGGCCGGCCCGCTGCTGGTAATTCGCAATGGACGGCGGGACGTTTTTGCAAAGGACAGCCTCGAGGTCGCCGAGGTCGACACCCATCTCCATCGTCGTGGTGCAGGAGAGGAGGTTGACCTCGCCCTTCTTGAAGTCCTCCTCGATCGAGGCCCGGACTTCGTTGGCGATCGCCGCGGTGTGTTCGCGGGCGATGCCCATCTCGGGATTTTCCCGGTAGCGCGCTATGTAGTGATTGCGCTCGCCATAGGTTGCCCGAGAGTCCTTCGGAATCTCCTGGAGCGTCCCTGCGCATCCCATCGACTGGCAGACGCCGGCGGTGTCGAACTGCGTGCGGGTGCCGCAGGCGGAGCATTGGTAGAGCGGACGCTCGTTGCCCGAAACAAGGACGAAGCCAGCGTCGAGCTTGAGCCCACGGCCAACGCCATGCGGTGCCGTCATCGAGCGAGGGTTGTCGATCGCGCGCCAGAAGTTCCTCAGAACATCCTGGATCATATTCGGCGATGGCTCCGGGATGCCCTTGGCGTGAGCCATCTTGGCGATGAGCGCGGTGAAGCGGTTCTGCCGGTTGCCGGTCGGAATGAGGTTGAGGCCGAGCGTGGTGTGCGGATTGCGTTCCAAGGTCAGGCACCGATTCGGCTGCTTCGCAATACGGGTCCAAATCGATTCGTCATCGAGGTCGATCATCCCTGACTCGCGTTCGGCGATGGCGCGGTGCTCCCGGGCCATCTTAAGGACGTAGCGGACGAACGCATCCGAATAGGGCTTCAGGACGTCCGGCAGCGCCATGGCAACGCCGCGGATCGCGCGGTCCATCTCGTCGTAGTCGACTGCGACGAGACCGAAGCCTTCGAGGCTGAGGCGCCCGCGACCGAAGACGGTGAGTTCGGCCGCGATGAGGGCCTTGAGGCGCTGTCGCCGGTTCACCCCTTCTTCGAGGGTCGGCAGTACGCCGGGCCGGTAAAGCCTCAGGCCATCGGTGCGGAGAAGACGCTCTACATGACCGACCAGGTTTTCCATGTCGATCGAGCCGTTCTCTTCGACGGCGGTGAGGATCGCCGCGCGGATGGCCTGCTCACGGGATGTCCGTTCGAAGAAGGGGGCGAAGAAGGCGGCGTCTTGGCGGTTGTCGGAGAAGACGAGCAGGTTTCGCCCGCTCATCGGCGGCTGCTCGGGAAGTCTCTTCTTCGGCAGGGCTTCGAGAAGGGTCTGTGCAGCGACAGCCGCGAGCGCCTCGTCGCCGGGCCGGACCCTTGTGATCGGCTCGGCGTAGCGGGCCGAGTGATGGTTGCAGGCGATGCAGCGATGCAGGTAGCTGCTCCCGTCGTCGGGATCGGTAGCAAGCGGCACGTCCTCAAGAGCGACGCTGCCGAGGTCATCCGGCTCGAGCGGCTGGCCTGTCCGCGGATCGACATAGATCGGCGGTGGAGTACTCGAATCGGGTGCAGTGCCCTCCTCCTCGTCGTCCTCTTCGGACGCCGAGCCTCCGGGGACGAGGCGCAGGACATGCCGCCGGCCGCCAGCAACAGCGGGTTCGAAGCCGAGATCGCCCTCCCAGGCCTCGAGGTAGGGTTCACCGCAGTTGCGGCAGACGAAGAGTTCGAAGGCCGGGAAATCCTCGGAGTCGATCTCGGCACCGATCACCACTTCGCCGATATGGCCGGGGGCATCGTGGCGAAGTGAGACGCCGACCCGGTCGGGCGCGCGCGAGATCAGGTGATAGCGCGCGGGCAGCAGCGGGAAGACGGCCGAGTCCGCGCTGATCGCGAGGACACCGATGGAAATCAGGCCCGTCAGAGCGGGTATGGCCTTGTCTCCCGCGCTAAGGAAGACTTCCTGGGCAAGCTCGGCGAGAGCGATGGCGCCGCCTTCGAGTCGGCTGGCGACGGTATGGATCTCGGAAAACCCGGACAACCGGTCGATCAGGGCGTCTCCAAGTGAGGCGGCAGTTTCGTCGAGCGAGAGCTCGGGAAAGCCGTCGAGTTCTGTTTCGTAGTTCCAGTCCGCGACAGAGAGGGGCGATCCGGCTTCAACGGCCTTGCGCACCGCCGTTGCAAGGCACGATGCGTTTGCCCAGCGCTCGGGCGACAGGCCGCTCGGTCGGGCAGGCTTGGCAAGCGCGGGATGCAGCTTGCGCTCGGAGGTGATCACCGCCTCGGCGCCGCTGAAGGGCTCCCCGAAGAGCCGCGAGGCGAAGTCGGCCAGTTCCGTCTTGCGGCCGGGGTCGAGCGAAGCCGAGGTGCCGACAGTCCTGAGCTGCCCGTCGGGGATGCCGAGATGCTGCTTCAGCCTGCGCAGGAGGAAGCTCACCTCGATCGCCTGCGCGCCGGCGTAGGTATGGATCTCGTCGAGTACGATCCACCTGAGCTTCGCCCGATCGAGCAGGGGGCGGTTAGTCGGCAGGAGCAGGATGTGCTCGAGCATGGCATAGTTGGTGATCAGGATGTGCGGCGGTCTCGCGCGCATCTCTGCGCGAGAGAGGAGCCAGTTCGCGGGCACATCCGCGTCCTCCCCGAAGATCTCGTGGAAGCTCGGGCTCTGTCGGAGCTTGGTGATCTCTTCGTCCCGCGTCGCGCGGGAGCGCACTTGTCCGGTGTAGCGACCGAGCGTGATCCTTGGATTCCGAAGGTCGCGATAGAGCAGTGCGGCGATGCGGTTCAGCTGATCGTTGGCGAGGGCGTTCAGAGGATAGACCAGGATCGCCCGGACTCCTGGCTCATCGAGGTCGCCCGCCTTCAGGATCTCGTCGACCATCGGGTAGAGGAAGCTCTCGGTCTTTCCCGACCCGGTGCCGGTCGCCACAAGGTAGTTCGAGCCTCGTGCGATGGCCACATCCTGGTGGGCGTGAAGCGGGCGGTTCCAGACCTTGGGTGCATTGGTGCTGAAGGCGAACCAGTCGGGATGGAGCGTACCCGCTGCATGCAGCTCGGCAAGGCTCTTCCCTTTGACGAAGTCCGGGAGCATCTCGACGAAGGGTCCCTTGACGAAATCGAGGCCGCCCACCCTGTCGCGCAGCTGAGCCGCGAGCTCAGGGGCGCGGATCTCGTTGATCGGCGTCGACGTGGCCGTGAATCGGGCGATGGTGCGGCTCAGATGGTCGCGAAAGCCGTTCGGATCGAGATCGGTCATTCTGTCCTGTTTGTGTTTCAGGGGCGGGGATTTCGAGAGAAGTCCGGGCAGAGTCGCTCGCTGCATGGTGCCAGAGAATGCGGAAGTAGGCGAAGCACTCCGCCCCGGCGCGGATCGCGAGGGTGAGAAGCCGGCCGGAGGTCGCGGCAGGAAGTCCGGTCCGCAAGGCTATCCTGTCGAGGAACTGGCTGGCCTCCTTCAGGGCTGCGGCGCGGGCGAAGCGCTCGAGGAGCGCCACCATCCGGGCAGCCGAAGGATCGCCGCCTCCTTGATGGTCGAAGAGGCGAAGCCGGTCGAGGTCCTCGATATGGGGCTCGCAGATGATTCGGAGTGCCGTTGCGTCAGCCGTATCCTGCACGAGAATCGAGAGCCCCGTCTCGCGCAGGTGATAGCGCAGGCTGAGAAACCCGTGGGCAAGCCGGTCGGAGGAGAGTTCAGCGGGGATTGTGCCGCTTTCCGCGGTCTCGAGGATGTCGAGCCACGCCAGAAGCGGGCGTTCCCCCCGGATATCCGGCAGCGCGGCCGGGCGCGGTATGGCGGCCATTCGCGAGAGAGGCGCGAGAAAGGTAGCGGCACCCATGCCAGCAAAGGCATGCGGACCTGCTTCGAATATCCAGGGGGCAACGCCGGCGAGGTCGTGGAGCGGCGGACCGCCATCGGGCCGGACAAGGTTAAGCGCCTGCCGGACCGGCGCGACAAAACGTGCTGCGCCAAGCACTTGGAACGCGGCTTGGTAGCGGGGTCCGAGTACCTCGTCGAAAAGACCTTGAACGGCCTCAGGGCGCGGCATGGCCAGGAATCCGGCCAGCCGTGCGAGCGCGCCTTGGTCGGGGCTTGGCAGCGATCCGTCGAGCGGGACCGCCAACGCGGCGCCACGGGCATCCTCGACGGGCACGAAGTCGTGGCGACCGGTATGCCGAAGCAGTATCTGCGCGGAGGCCGGTGCGGCGGCAAGGCTGTCGTCGAGCTCGACTTCGATCATTCTCGTCTGGGGATCGTAGCTCGTCCGGGCGCCCGCAGGGAGCGACCTGCCAACCGGCGTCCGGGCGAACCCGGCCTCGCCTTCGATCGTCCGTCCGTCCGCCGTTTCGATCACGAGCCGAAGGGCATCCTCGGTCTGCCGCGTAACGAAACGCAGGGTGGTTATTGTTCCCGACCTCTGGACGGAGATCCCTGACGGATCGTCGCTACGCGAGATACGGGCGAGCAGATCGACTCGGCCATCCTTGCGCAGGAAGGCAATCCTGTCGTCATCGTCTACGAGTTCGAGCCTGCTTGCTCCGATGTAGAAGACGGTGCGGGCATAGAACGGGCACCGAATGCGCTCTCCGAGCACGAGGAGGTCCGCATCCCGGTCGTCCGACTTCAGCTGCAGGCTGTCATGGCGATTGGCCTCGCCAAGCAAGATGCGGGCACCGCGGGGCACGAGGACCCGGTCCTTGGTCTCGACCCGGTTCTGCCAGAGACGCTCGCCGCGCACGGCGAGCTGGAATTCCCGGACTGTTCCGGGCGCCAGGTGTCGCGCTACAAGACCGAGGATCTGTACTTCGGTGTCGTGCCGGATCTGAAGCTGGCCATCGAGTTCGGCAACACCCTGCGAGCGGGCCGGGACGAAGTTTCGAGGCAGCGGCAACCAGTCACCTCGGGCCGCCTCGGTCGTAAGGCCGGGCCAAACCCAAGCCCTGAGGACGAGCTCGGCCCTAGAATCCGAGCTTCCGGAGGCCCCGGGAGCGAGGACCTCGAACTCGGCGCGGGCGGGCTCCGATTCCGCGTCGAAGCCAAGGTCGGAGAGTGGGATACGCATCTCCCCGGACGCAGGAAGGTCGAGTCCGAGGTAGCGCGTGGCGTCGCCCATTCGTGCGCGCAAAATTCGGGCACGGCCCCCAATCTCGGGATCCACCTTGAGCACAAGCTCTCCATCGCAGCCGTAGAGCGGCCGCGACCCGTCGCGGCCGAGGACCGACGCGTCGATGCCCAAGCTCGGCTCGGACGGCGCGGCGATCTTGAGAGGCATTCGACCGTCGAAGATTACCTCGTCGCCAAGATCGAGCCAAGCGATGTTGATGGTGCCATCGCGCGATGGGAGCGCATCGCCGAAGGCTTTGGTGCGGAATGACAGGCGCGAGAGGAGCACGACATGCGGGCTCGTGCATTCGAGGCGGTCATCGTTCGGTCCCAGCCGGGCCAGGACCGCTCCGGTCGCCGCCTCGAATGCGAGAGTCTCATGATCGCGTGGCGCCGCGGGAAGCTCGATTGCCTGGCCGCCGCAGGTCCATCGGACGGTTGCTGGCCAGGGCTCGGCGAGGAGCACCCGGGCTCCGCTGGCGACTGGCGTGGGAAACGGTCCGAGCCTCAAAGCCTGCGGCAGCCGCGTCGCCTCCGCTTCGAAACCGAGGCGGTCGCCGGCCCAGATCAGGCTGGGCGGGCCGACGATATCACTGCGCTGTCGGCCGAAGCCGCGAGTCGCCCGGTCGTAGGCAGCGAAGAGATGAGCCTCCATTTCGGTAGAAGGGGCTTCACCGCGGCGCCAAGCGCCGAACCTTTCGGCGACGTAGGCTGACTGGTCGAAGTCGATCGTGGCCTTGAGGCGGGTTCGCATCGGCGCGCGGCTCGCGATGGCCATGCGCTGCCAGCGCCGCGCGGCCAGGGTGTCCTCGGTCGCCGGCGGGCCGGCGGTGAGCGCCATGCCGACGAAGGCGTCGGCGAGCCAAGCATGCTGGCTCTCGACCGGTCCCAGCGGCGCGAAGAAGAGGCCGGTCGGCTCGTTCCCGGAAACCGGAAGCCCTATTGCGCGCGCCGCCTTGCGGTAGAGGGCCTTGAACGGCTCCCGGGCGCGCTGGTCCTCGAGATCTCGGTCGAGGCCTTCAGAGATGTGGATGTAGACGTCTGCTGTGTTGACACCGTAGGCTCGCACCAAGGGCAGGAGGGTCGCCCAGACGCCGAGTGTTGGAAAACGAGAGAAGAGCGCAGCTGGAGGAGTTGACCTTGCGGCACTTCGGAAAAGGCCCTGGTCAGTGTCCGACAAAGGTACATCGGCCAAGAAGGGCGACGACGTTTCTGATGTCGCGGCGAGGCGAAGGGCGGCCTCAATCTCTTCGAGGTCGAATCCGTCCCGGTATTGAGGCGATACAACTATGGCTCGACCCTTCTTGCTTTCTAATCTCGCGGCCTTCGCAACTCCCTTGCGCTATAGAATAGCCGACTTCTTTTGAAATGGAACGGTAATCCGCCCCATAGTTAAGGGCCTGCGGACGTAGAGTTTTCTCGGCAAGACGGACGAGGAGATTCCGATGAGGAAGAGCTGCTTCACCGAAGCCCCGATCAGAGGCTTGCTGCGTCAGGCCGAGGGCGGGCTGGCTGTGCCGGAGCTGTGCCGCGAGCACGGGATCAGCGCCACGTTCCACAAATGGCGCGTCAGGTGGGGCGGCATGGATGCGTCCATGATGAGCCAGATGAAGGACGAGAGCCGGCAGCTGAAGCGCATGTTTGCCGATCTCAGCATGCAGGCTGACCTGCTCCGAGAGGCTCTGGGAAAAAAAGTGACGCGGCCAGCTCAGCGCCGCGAGCTGGCCGAGAAGGCGGTGGCGATGAAAGGGGTCAGCATCTCGCTGGCCTGCCGCGCATCCGGGCGTTCTTGCTGAGCGCAGCGAATGTCAGCTTTCCGCCCGATGTGGAATGTGAGGCGCCTATTTCGCTGCACGCCGCCTGAGCGGCTGCATTCGCAACCATGATGCAGATGCGGTGCCGCAGCGCGGTGAGCAGCTGACCGCCCTACTGGAGCATGGCGGAGCGGTATCTCAGCCATGCAAGAACGACTGCTTCGCAAATGTCGCCGCAAAAAAATCAGACCGCCCCACCATCAGACAGCTTTCGGCGCGCAGGTTGTCGGGGGCCTTCTTACGTTTGGTTCTCTTATAAGCTGGTCTACTTATAGAGCCGTTTTTTCCGACCGTCGATTTTTCCGAGCGTCGGGTTTTCAGGCGGTCGGTTTTTCAGGGGGTCGGTGGACCCGACCGCCGGGCGCTCAGGCGATCTGTGGCCCACCTATCGACGGGGACCGTGGTGGACCTCGTCCAGTACTTCGACGTTTGGGGCGTATCGGCTGCGCGCCGCTACCTCTGGCTCGATCGCAAGGCGCCCACCGGCCCGCTGCGACAAGACTGACTCGCGCCCCCGGCGCGATGCTTCGTCGGCGGAGCGAGATGCGCCACCGACAGTCGGAGCAGCCCAGTCAGCGCTCCTTCGAGCGGAAATAGTGGAGCATCGCCCGTTCGAGGAACTCGGCCATCGCGATCCCCTCGGCCTTGGCCTCACTTTCAACCCTGTCCCGCAGGCTCGTCGTGGCGCGGACGCTGAGCTGGTCCGAGCGGCGTTCCGGGCGCACTCGGGGCGTTCGGCCGATCCGGTCCCGAGCGGCCCTGGCTTCCGCTTCGGCGGCGATGGCAGCCTTCTCCGCCGCGTCAGCGGCCTCGAGGGATTGGTCGGCCTCCTTGCGGGCGCGCTCAGCCTTGGCTCGCTTTTTCGCCACCTTCTCCTCGGCTTCGGCAGCTTCCTTCTTGAGTTCAGCCTTGCGGGAGGCATCGAAATCTTCTGACATGCATGAGTTCCTTTGAGTTCTGTGGTCAGCTGAAAGCGATCAGCAAAATGCGGCAAGCGATTCCTGCCATCTTGGTTACCGGCGTCAGTGCAGAGTGGTCTTCGTGAGCCCGAGCAGCGCCCTCTGGGCGTCCCACTCCTCCGGGATACCAGCCTGAAGTTGAGCAAGGCTGACTTCCGGTCCATGCCGTCCGTCGAGGATATCCTCGACGATGTCCGGTGCGCGCGCTGTAAGGCGTATGATCCGTGTGACATAGCTCAGCGCGATCTTCTCGTGGCGGGCAAGATCGGCGATGGTGGTGAAGGTGCCGGCATCCAGCTGCCGCTTCCAACGGAAGGCCCGGGCCAGTGCCCGAACCAGCGTGTCATCCGCATCGCGATGCTGCTCCGCGTCAGGCGGCAGATGGACCTCCTTGCGCCCGCCGCGCTTCACGATGCGGAACGGGACCTTCAGCACGATGCTGTCCGGTGGGGTTTGCTGCCCTTTCATGCCGCCTGCCCCACATCGCGCGCCAGCATCTCACGGGCCAGTCCCGGGAGGCCGTCGGTGCGGAGGCGCAGGCTCAGGCCCTCCTCGCCCAGATCGATGCGCTCGACCAGCAAGGCGACGATGCGGGCCTGCTCGGCGGGGAACAGTTCATCCCAGAGCGGGTCGAGCTCCTGCAGCGCCGCGCAGACCTCGGCCTCGCTGATCGTCGCATCCTGTTCGCGGATGGATCGCATGGTCCCGGCCACGATCTCGGGCTGCCGGAACACGGCGCGCAGCTGCCCGATCACCGCCGCCTCGATCTCGCCGGCCGGCACCCGGCCGATCGGGCAGGCCCCTGCCCCGCGCGCGAGCACGCTCTGGCTGACATAGTAGCGATAGAGCCGCGCGCCCTTGCGGGTATGGCTCGGCGAGAATGCCGCGCCGTCGGGACCGAAGATCAGCCCCTTGAGAAGTGCCGGGGTGCCGGCGCGGGTCCGGGCGGCCCGCTTGCGCGGGCTTTCCCGCAGGATGGCATGGGCGCGGTCCCATGCCCCCTGCCCGATGATGGCGGCATGCTCGCCGGGATAGCTCTCGCCCTTGTGCACCGCCTCGCCGAGATAGGCGCGGTTGTTCAGCATCCGGTAGATGTACTTCTTGTCGAGCGGGTTGCCGCGCGAGGTGCGCAGGCCGCGCAGCACCACCTCGCGGGCGAGCAGCGTGCCGGATCCCAGTTCGGCAAAGCGCGCGAAGATCCAGCGCACCTCGGCCGCCCTCTCCTCCTCGACGAGGAGCTTGCGATCGGCGACGCGGTAGCCATAGGGCGGCACACCACCCATCCACATGCCGCGCATCCGCGAGGCCCGGACCTTGTCGCGGATGCGCTCC
>Ga0160471_100164_pt1 | contig 24943 bp, 21 predicted proteins | sample HID1973K_E11MG_FD_108268 | JGI IMG/M metagenome (GOLD analysis project Ga0160471, IMG submission 108268) | Enriched mosquito-associated microbial communities from UW Madison campus, WI, USA - HID1973K_E11 MG | ecosystem: Host-associated > Arthropoda: Insects > Digestive system > Unclassified ... | reverse complement strand
TTTTGGGGGGCCTCGCGGTTGTCTCCGTGAGGGGACTCTAGCGCAAGACCCGCCCGGTGCGTGCGGAAGCGGCGGCCAACGGACGCGCCGCGCGTTGGAAACGCTGCGGGCCGCGCGGGCTATTTGGCGTCGGGCCGATTGCGGCGCGAGGGCTTGACGGCGGCCGAGGGCGCCTTGCGCGGCGCCGTCTTGCGCGCGACGCGCTGGGCAGCCGCCTTGCCGGCGGTGCCGTTGGCGGCAGCCAGCTGCGCCTCCAGCGCCTCCACCCGCGCCTGCAGGGCAGCCACTTCGCGCGCCGAGGGCATGCCCAGCTTGTCCAGCGCCTGCGCCACGCGCTGCTCGAAAAGGGTTTCCAGTTTGCCCCAGCCCCCCGCCGCGCGGGTGCCGAATTCGCTCGCCAGGCCGGCCATCCGCGCCTGCGCCTGCGCGAAGCTCTCGCCGGCGGCTTCCTGGGTCTTCTTCTGCACCCCGGCGCCGTCCTTCACCAGCGCCTCGAAGGCCTTGGAGCCTTCCTGCTGCATCTTGGCGAAGGCGCCCAGGCCGGCCAGCCAGATCTGCTGGGCGGAGTCCTTGATGCGCTCCTGCGCACCGCTTTTCTCGTCTTTGCTGTCTTTGTCGCTCATGGCTTTCCCTGGATGGACCGCGACGCGCGGGGGAGGTCAGTCTCCCATACTCACCTGCGGCCGGTAGCCGTGCTGGTTCAGCAGCGCGTGCTGGCGCGCGGCGTCAAGGTCGGCTGCCACCATGCTCTGGATCATCTCGTCCAGCGTGATGCGCGGGATCCAGCCCAGGTCGTCCTTGGCGAGTGCCGGGTCGCCCAGCAGCGTTTCCACTTCGGCCGGGCGGAAATAGCGGGGGTCGACCGACACCAACACATCGCCTGCCTTGACCGCGGGCGCCGAATCGCCCGTCACGGCCACGACCACGGCGCGCTCGTCCACGCCTTCGCCCTCGAAGCGCAGCTGGATGCCCAGCGCGGCAGCAGCCTTGGCGATGAAGTCGCGCACGCTCCACTGCACGCCGGTCGCGATCACGTAGTCCTTGGGCGTGTCCTGCTGCAGCATCATCCATTGCATGCGGACGTAGTCTTCGGCGTGACCCCAGTCACGCAGCGCGCCGAGATTGCCCATGTACAGGCACTTGTCGATGCCCTGCGCGATGTTGCACAAGCCGCGCGTGATCTTGCGGGTGACGAAGGTCTCGCCACGGCGCGGGCTCTCGTGGTTGAACAGGATGCCGTTGCAGGCGTACATGCCGTACGCCTCGCGGTAGTTCTTGGTGATCCAGTACGCGTACAGCTTGGCCACGCCGTAGGGGCTGCGCGGATAGAAGGGCGTGGATTCGGTCTGCGGCGTCTGCTGCACCAGGCCGTACAACTCGCTGGTGCTGGCTTGGTAGAAACGGGTCTTGTCCTGCAAGCCCAGCAGCCGGATGGCCTCGAGCAGGCGCAGCGGGCCGATGGCGTCGACGTCGGCCGTGTATTCCGGTGCTTCGAAGCTCACCGCCACGTGACTTTGTGCGCCAAGGTTGTATATCTCGTCGGGTTGCACCTGCTGCACGATGCGTGTCAGGTTGCTGCTGTCCGTGAGATCGCCGTAGTGCAGGTGCAGCCTGCGCTGCGTTTCGTGCGGATCCTGGTAGAGGTGGTCGATCCGGTCGGTGTTGAAGAGCGAGGCACGGCGCTTGATGCCGTGAACTTCGTAGCCTTTTTCAAGCAGCAGTTCGGCCAGGTAGGAGCCGTCTTGGCCGGTGATGCCGGTGATGAGTGCGCGTTTCGTCATGGATACGTTCAGCCGATTTTTCGTTGTGATGTGACCGGGGTGAGACGGCCATAGGTGTCGTCGAAGCGGACGATGTCGTCTTCGCCGAGGTAGCTCCCCGACTGGACTTCGATCACTTCCAGCATGATCTTTCCGGGGTTCTCCAGCCTGTGGGTGGTGCCCATCGGGATGTAGACCGACTCGTTCTCGTGGACCATCAGGGTGTCTTCGCCGCGCGTGACCTTGGCGGTCCCGCTCACCACCACCCAATGCTCCGCGCGGTGATGATGCATTTGCAGGGACAGTTTGGCGCCTGGCTTCACCGTCAGGCGCTTGACCTGGAAGCGCCCACCGGCGTCAACGCTGTCGTAGGCGCCCCAGGGTCGGGCGACCCGCCTGTGCTCCGTGGCTTCAGCGTGGCCCTCCAACGTGAGGCGGGCCACCACATCCTTCACCGACTCGACGCAGTCCGCGCTGGCCACGAGCAGCGCGTCCTGCGTGTCGACGATGACGAGGTCTTTGGTCCCGAGCGCCACCACCGGTCGAGTCTGGCCGTGGATGAATGTGTTGGTCGATTTGACGGCGAAGCCCTTGCCGCTGACGCGGTTGCCGTCGGCGTCTGCCTCGTGCAAGCCCGCCACGGCGTTCCAGCTGCCGACGTCGCTCCAGGCACCATCAAACGGCAGGACCGCGACGCGTTCATGCTTCTCCAGGACCGCGAAATCGATGCTTTCGCTGCGGCAGGCCGAAAACGCGGTGCGATCGAGCCGCACGAAGTTGCCATCGACCTGTGCGCTGGCGCTGGCGCGCTCGCAGGCATCCAGGATGTCGGGGGCGTGCTGGCGCAGGCTGTCGAGCAGCACCTTGGCCTGCACCAGGAAAATGCCGGCATTCCACAGGTGGCCGCCTTCGAGCAGCAACTGCTGCGCCACGTCGGCTGGCGGCTTTTCAATGAAGCGGGCAACTTGGCGTCCGGGGCTGCCAGCCAGGTTGACGCCGGGCTGGATGTAGCCGTAGGCGGTGCTCGGGAAGGTCGGCACCACGCCAAAGGTGACGATGCAGCCGTCGAGCGCGGCTTTCGCACCCTTGCGCACGGCTTGGGCAAACAGCTTGGCGTCGGGCACGTGGTGATCCGATGGCGCGAACAGCAAGAGCGTGTCGCCGTCGACCGCCAGTGCGGCACAGGCCATGGCGGCGGCGGTGTTTCGGCCGACCGGCTCCAGTAGTTGCTTGCCCGCAACACCGGCACGCTCCATGGCTTCCTGCACGAAAAATCGGTGTTCGTCCGACGCGACGCAGGTGATTTCCGTGTTGATATCAGCGAGCCGCTCGAGAGTGAGCTCGAGCAGGCTCTTGGTACCCACCAGCGGAACGAACTGCTTGGGCCAGGATTTTCGCGACAACGGCCAAAGCCGGGTGCCGCTACCACCGCACAGCACCACGGGTGCGATTTTCTTGTCCGAGTTCAAGAGGTACTCCCATCCAAGATGTATATGAAAGTTTCATATTGTGTGGCCGTTGCGACGTTTCGGACAGGCACTTAAGCACTAAATCGAAGGGCCAGTGAGGGCGCAAAAGGCATTGCCCTCCCGCGCCCTTTTGGTTATCAATTCGACACATTTGTCGCGGTGATAATTCCTGCACGTCTGGCCGCGGTGGTCGACCCATGAACAGAGAAGAGAAAGACGGAGGGATCATGATCCTGGTGACCGGTGGCGCTGGCTTTATTGGCGCAAATTTCGTACTCGACTGGTTGGCGGAGGGGGGCGAGTCCGTTCTTAACTTGGACAAGCTGACATACGCCGGCAATCTCGAAACGCTTGCTTCGGTGGCAGGCGATGCTCGTCATGTGTTTGTCCAGGGCGATATTGGCGACAGCCAGCTCCTGGGCAAGTTGCTCGCCGAGCACCAGCCCCGGGCCGTGGTCAATTTTGCAGCCGAGTCGCATGTCGACCGCTCGATCCACGGCCCCGAAGATTTCATTGAGACGAACGTGCTGGGTACATTCCGCCTGCTCGAGTCGGTGCGTGGCTATTGGTCGTCGCTGCCCGCGCCACAAAAGGAGGCCTTTCGCTTTTTGCACGTCTCGACCGATGAGGTGTACGGCACGCTGAGCACGACCGATCCGGCCTTTACCGAAGGCAATGCGTACGAGCCGAATAGCCCCTACTCCGCCAGCAAGGCGGCGAGCGACCATCTGGTGCGTGCCTGGCACCACACCTATGGGTTGCCGGTTCTGACGACCAACTGTTCCAACAACTACGGCCCGTTCCACTTCCCGGAAAAGCTGATTCCGCTCATGATCGTCAACGCACTGGCCGGGAAGCCCCTGCCGGTCTATGGCGACGGCATGCAGGTGCGGGACTGGCTCTACGTGAAAGACCATTGCAGCGCGATTCGCCGCGTGCTCGAGGCCGGCAAGCTGGGCGAAACCTACAACGTCGGTGGCTGGAACGAGAAGCCGAACATCGAGATCGTCAACACGGTTTGCAGCCTTCTCGACGAACTGAAGCCCCGCCCCGATGGCAAGCATTACAGCGAGCAGATCACTTATGTCACAGATCGGCCTGGACACGATCGGCGCTACGCCATCGATGCCCGCAAGCTCGAGCGTGAACTGGGTTGGCGGCCTGCCGAAACCTTTGAAAGCGGCATCCGCAAGACGGTGGCGTGGTACCTCGCAAATCCCGAGTGGGTACGCAACGTGCAAAGCGGCGCGTATCGCGAATGGGTCCAGAAGCAATACGAGGCCGCGCCCGCAAAGGTCCAGGCATGAAGTTGCTGTTGCTCGGCAAAGGCGGCCAAGTGGGTTGGGAGCTGCAACGCAGCCTTGCGCCGCTCGGTGAACTGGTTGCGCTCGATTTCGACAGCCCTGACTTTCATGCGGACTTCAGCCAACCTGCGTTACTGGCCGATACCGTGATGAAGATTCGGCCGGATGTGATCGTCAACGCTGCTGCGCATACGGCGGTCGACAAGGCCGAAAGCGAGCCGGAGCTCGCCCGCAAGCTCAATGCGACATCCCCGGGCGTCGTCGCGAAGGCGGCGCAGGAAATCGGCGCGCTGATGGTTCACTACTCTACCGACTACGTTTTCGACGGCAGCGGAAGTAAGCCTTGGCGCGAAGATGATGCGACTCGTCCGCTCAGTGTCTATGGCGCGACGAAGCTCGAGGGCGAACAACTTGTTGCCCAAAATTGCGCTCGCCACCTGATCTTTCGCACGAGTTGGGTGTACGCGGCGCGAGGCGGCAACTTCGCCAAGACCATGCTGAGATTGGCCAAGGAGCGCGATCGCCTGACGGTGATTGACGATCAGTTCGGCGCGCCGACCGGCGCGGAATTACTCGCTGACGCGACGGCGCACGCGATTCTCGCAACCTTGCGAGATCCGTCGAAGGCGGGTCTGTATCACTTGATCGCCGCAGGTGAAACGAGTTGGCACGGCTACGCGCGCTTCGTGCTGGAGCAGGCCCGTGCGGCCGGCGTGGAACTCAGGGCGGGCCCGGAAGCCGTCGAGCCGGTGCCGACCAGCGCCTTTCCGACGCCCGCTACTCGTCCACACAATTCCAGGCTGAACACGGACAAGCTGCGGGCTGCTTTCGGCTTGACCTTGCCTGACTGGCAGACGGGCGTTGCTCGCATGCTGCGCGAAATTCTCTAGGACCCCCACGGAAAAATGACAAATCGCAAAGGCATCATTCTCGCCGGCGGCTCTGGCACACGATTGCACCCGGCGACGCTCGCAATGAGCAAACAACTTTTGCCGGTGTACGACAAGCCGATGATCTATTACCCGCTTAGTACGCTGATGCTCGGCGGCATGCGCGACATTCTCGTGATCAGCACACCGCAGGACACGCCTCGCTTTCAGCAGCTTCTTGGCGACGGGAGCCAATGGGGCATCAACTTGCAATATGCGGTGCAGCCCAGTCCGGACGGATTGGCGCAGGCTTTCATCATCGGCGAAAGGTTCCTGGCGAACAGCCCTAGCGCACTCGTGCTCGGCGACAACATCTTCTACGGGCATGATTTTGCGCAGTTGCTGACGGGTGCGGATGCCCAAGCCGACGGGGCCACCGTGTTTGCCTATCACGTGCACGATCCGGAGCGTTACGGTGTGGTTGCCTTCGATGCGGATGGAAAGGCCAGCAGCATCGAAGAGAAGCCGCTCCAGCCCAAGAGCAGCTATGCGGTAACCGGCCTCTATTTCTACGACAACCAAGTCGTTGATATCGCGAGGGCGGTCAAGCCGAGCGCGCGTGGCGAATTAGAGATCACAGCTGTGAATGAAGCCTATCTAGATAACGGTCAACTCAACGTGCAGATAATGCAACGCGGCTATGCGTGGCTCGACACGGGAACGCACGAAAGCCTGCTGGAAGCCGGCCAGTTCATCGCGACCCTGGAACATCGGCAAGGCCTGAAGATCGCGTGCCCTGAAGAAATCGCGTGGCGCAACGGATTCATCACCCGAGAGCAATTGGCAAGACTGGCTGCGCCCTTACAGAAGAACGGGTACGGAAAGTACCTGAATCATCTGCTGACCGAGGGGGTGCGCTCATGAAGGCGACCCGTACCGCGATCCCGGACGTATTGGTCATCGAACCAAAGGTGTTCGGCGACGCGCGCGGATTTTTTTACGAAAGCTTCAACAGCAAGGCTTTTGATGAAGCGGTGGGTCGCCACGTCGAGTTCGTGCAGGACAACCATTCGCGCTCTGGCAGAGGCGTGCTGCGCGGACTGCACTATCAAGTTCAGCAGCCGCAGGGGAAGTTGGTGCGCTGCGTGCGAGGGCGCGTATTCGACGTAGCGGTGGATATCAGACGTTCGTCGCCTACCTTCGGAAAGTGGGTCGGAATCGAATTGAGCGAAGACAACCACCGTCAGTTTTGGGTGCCGGCAGGCTTTGCGCACGGCTTTCTGGTGCTGAGTGAGAGTGCTGACTTTCTCTACAAGACGACCGACTACTACGCACCAATGCACGAGCGCAGTATCCGATGGGACGACCCGACGCTGGCGATAGATTGGCCGGATTGCGGCATCCAACCGCAATTATCGGCCAAGGATGCCGTGGCACCTTGTCTAGACTCTGCGGAGATGTTTATCGCTTGACTCGCAAGTGCCGGCGTCGAACTGAATAATTTGCCCTGAGGCACGCGGTAGACTTTCTCGTCGTGCCGTGCAAATGAGCTCTGCTGCGGTGTCAATTGAATGGAGCGCAAATGTAGGCTCGCCGAGTGTTGAGGTCGGACCAAGAAGGCTCAATGCCGGCGAGGGCCGGATGGTAGGTCTGCATAGTGAAACTCAATGCTGGCATGGGCATGAAAGGCCCGCACCCGCGGCAAGCCGAGCAAGAATTGAAAGTTGTTCAAGTACATTTGACGAATGCGAAAAGTAGTTGGGTGCATCGAAAGATGAATTCCAAGTACTCGTGAGTCGATTTCAAGGGGTGAACCTATGCCCATGCAGAATTTGGCTCGCCTGCTGCCACGTAGATGAATTGTCTGGCCTTAAGACTGATGACAGGTTCGATCTTTTGTGGATGATCCAATACGTGCGAACAGCGACATCAGGATCGATCACAAACGATCGCGGCATCGAGTCCGCCGAATCAGCTATCCCGCCACCGCGTGCATCGTGCGCAACCCGACACAAGTATGCTCGCTGCCGGCGACAGAGCGGACGGAACGCCCGCAAGTTGTTCGTCGACGCGTCGAACTCAGCCCACTTGCGGGCAGTCGGGGTTGCCGCAAAGCTGATTGTCATATGCTCAATAATTGCAAAGGTAACATCGCGTCGTACCACAATGAGGGGCTGGGAGCGATGCATTTTTTAGGCCTATGACACGTGAAGTAGGCCTAGAGATACCACATGGGTGTTGCACAACCGAGCATTCGGTCGCCGTCATTCGGGGTCAAGCTATTTGCAACCCTCGCTGAGAAACCGGATCTTTAATTCCAAAGCGCTTTTGGTGTGATATTTCGCCTTCATCCTACATTATGAGCAAAATTCTTTTTTATGTCCATTACAACAAAAACTCGGATCTGCATGCTCATGTTTTGTACCAAATGGAAAAGCTCAGGGCGATTTACGGGCGCGTTGTGTTTATCTCCAATAGTCCACTGTCCTCCATGCACAAGAGCATGCTTGCGCCTTGCGTAGATGATATTTTTGAGCGAGCAAATCTAGGGTTTGATTTTTATGCGTGGAAAGAGGCTATTGATCGCGAGGGGCGGGAGAGTATTTCAAGCTACGACAGTGTGACATTGATGAACGATACCTGCTTTGGGCCGTTGTTCGACCTTGAAAAGACGCACGATAGGATGGACCGTGATCCATGTGATTTCTGGGGGATGATTAATCACAAGCAAGGAGATGAGATCATTCCTGAGTTGGGGGTCAACATACTGGAGCATGCGCAAAGTTTTTTCTTGGTTTTTAAGTCCAATGTTGCGCAGTCGGCTTCTTGGGACTCTTTTTGGGGTGCGGTGGAGTGTGAGGTCGATGTCTATCGAGTAATTGCAAAGTATGAAATTCAATTAACTCAAATCCTTTGCAGTGCTGGATTTAAATATCGAGTCTTGCTTGACACGCGCAGCCTGAAATTGTCTCGTGAAGAGCTCTCGTACGTGCCCGCGGACTATTGCATTAATGATCGCTTGCCGCTTCTAAAAATAAAAGCGTTGCTTCAGCATAAAAACCCCAGGCACATCATAGGTGAAATAAATCGAATTTCGAGCTATCCCGTCGAATTGATCGAGCAGTACATCTATAAAGACTTTCAGCCCGATAAGTCGATACGGTATTGCAACAAGGTGTTGAATACGTATCTCCCGGCGCCGGTGCGTCACTCCTGCGCAAAAGAAGTGGCGATTGCGATTCACGTGCACGTTTTTTACATTGATGTATGGGAAAGGTATGTTGGCTATCTGCAGTCGCTGAGTTTCCCGTACGCGTTGTATATAACAACTGACACTGAAGACAAAGCAAGAGAAATACAAGCCTCAATGCCAAGAATAATTGATTCTGGCTTGGAGCAAAGGGAGGTCTTTGTCTTGGAAAATCGTGGTCGCGATATCTTGCCGTGGCTTGCTATTTCACATAAATTGTCCGGCTACGATTTTGTCCTGCATGCCCATACAAAGCGAAGTCCAACGGCTGCAGATTGGGTGGGGTCCTCGTGGCAGCAGGATATTTTTGACGCAATGTTGGAGCAGGCAGAAAAGATCATAATCTCCTTCAGAAAGAATCCAGGCCTTGGCATCGTAATTCCTGATGTTCCGTACTACTGGCGGTATGTAGCCCCAATGCGTCCCGAAGCGGAAGCTTCTTTTGTGGACATGATGAATGATCTTTGGGGCAGAATGCGTTGCAAGAAGAAAGTTGATTTTGCAAATGCATCTGCTTTTGTAATGCCTTATGGCACAATGTTTTGGTACCGCCCGCATGCACTTGAGAAGCTAACATCGTTTGCGTTGTCAAAGGATGTGCCAAGCGAGCCGCTACCCGAAAAGTCGGTGCTCCATGCTCTGGAGCGGCTAATGGTGTACGTTGCTTGGGATGCCGGATTTGATTATAAAATTGTGCCGCCCAAAGAAATAGCGTCAGGATTTATTGACGGTGTCGTTCGAAATCAGCAGATAGTGCGCCCGACTGAAATGGCGCAGAATTTGACGTCGGAAACCAAAAAATACAACGAGAAGAGAGAAGAAATGACTTTGATCCAGCGGGCAGCGGCGAAACTCAGGATTCTGATGCGACCAAAAAAAATAATAAAAATGTTAACACCTTATGGCATGGTCAGGTTGTATCAAAAAGTTATTGAAATCCGACGGGTGCGCGAGAATCAGGTGCAAAAAAATCTGGCGTTACAGGCGCATAAGCATCCGGTGGCCAAAGATGATGTGTCCTCTGTGCCCGTGCCGTCTGTGCCCTGCGTACGTAGGGAGGATTTTTGGCTTCGTACACACCGACATCTGCATTCTATGAATTTAGTGCGTGATCCGGGCGCGGAAAAGCACGTGAATCTTGTTATATCAAGCTTGGGGCGAGCGCAGCTATTTGGTGGCATAGCAACTTGCACCGGGATAGCAACTGTACTCGCAAGAGCACTTGATTTGCCTTTGCGGGTCATCTCGCGAGATGGCGGGGCAACTCAAGATCAATATAGAGCGATAGTTTCCGCAATAGGCATTGAACCGTGGGGCAGGATTTCATTTTATTCGGATAGTTCCAGGGATGACTTGGGTCAAAATTGTCCTCCGATTTATTCTTCTGATTCGGATATATTTCTTGCGTCATCTTGGTGGACTGCGACGGCGCTACGGCAAAATGTGGAGAACGAACGGGTTTACCATATCATCCAAGAAGATGAATTAATGTTTTATCAGCGGGGTGACGATTATCTGGATTGTTTGAATGCGCTCAATGCCCCGGCGTCCAAGTTCATAGTGAACAGTCACTATTTGCATTCTTGGTTTAAAGATGCATATCCTCGGATCTACAGTAATAGTGCGTTCTTCGAACCGGTTTTTCCAAAAAATCTCCCGAGAGACTTCCCGGAAAAGAAGGTCTACAATCTGTTTTTTTACGCTCGAATGACAAATCCGCGTAATTTGTTTTGGTTTGGCTCTCGAATCATAGACAATTGCTTTAAGCAAGGAATTCTTGACCCAAGCGAGTGGAATGTTTTCTTGGCCGGAGATGACTCCATTCCTCAACTTGAATTTTTTGGAGGAAAAAAGACTATTAATCTTGGGATCTTGAGTTGGGAGGAGTACAGGGGGTTTTTGCGGGATGTTGATTTAGGGGTGTGCCTTATCCATACGCCTCACCCAGGATATCCAGTCTACGATGTGGCTGGTTCAGGGGGCGTGGCTTTAACTAACACGCTTTACACTAAGGATTCATTTCCCTCCAGTGAAAACATTATTGCGTGCGATCTTTCGGAGGATTCCTTTATGGAAGGCATGAGAAGGGCGGTAGAGCTTGCCAAAGATGGCTTGACTCGAGGGGGAAACTATCAGCGTCAGAGCTTCCCACACTCTTGGGAGGAGTCTCTTCTTGATGTTGTTGATTTTGTGAAGAACGATCAGAAGTCAATATAGCTGGTGCATTTCGATGGAGATTGCGCATTGGATTAGACGTTGCTTGTTCTGAATGATTTGTCGTTTTTTCGCCCATCTCGCGTTCTGGGCGCGATCGCTCGCACGACGGATTGTTTCCGACCGTGATCGCTTCGCCTTTAATGTGGGTTCTGGTGAATCAGCGGCAGTGGGACGCGGTGGTTCTGAGGCTCCGCAAACGGGCCGTGCTGAAGACGTGATGGAGTGATAGAGCGACTCTTCGCGGCGCGCGCATGGAGTTTGAGCGCTTGGAGAGTTCCATTCGTTGTGCGATGTCATCGATCCGGCTCCGACGCGACTCGTGCGTGGCGAAGAGCCGCGCTGCCATCTCTGAGAAAGGCTTCGCCGCTCCGGCGGTGGGGCTTCTTGTCGTTGCAGCCGGGAGTACATTACCAACTCCGGCGAATTAAATTAGAGGAATCAATGGCTCAGTTTCACTTTGTCGAAGACTACGAAGCCTACGTCCGAAAGCTCTTGAAGGACATGCCGCGCAAGCAAGCAATGGAGGAGGCGATTGGAGGGGCGTTCGATCACGTTGGAGAGATAGAAGCCCAGTTGTTGGGCTACGCGGGCCTCAAGGACGGCATGTATCTTGTCGACTTAGGCTGCGGATCTGGAAGAGCTGCATCCGCGTTGGGAAAGCGTTTCGAGATCGATTACCTCGGGCTCGACGTCGTGCAAGACCTGTTGGACTATGCTTCCGAGATCTCACCACCCAACTATCGTTTCCAGCTAAATCATGCTCTTACCCTACCGGTGGCGGATGCATCCGTCGACATGTTTTGCTGCTTCAGTGTCTTCACGCACCTGCTGCACTCAGAGACCTACCTCTATCTAGAGGAAATGGCCAGAGCGCTTACGCCGGATGGGCGGATAGTTTTTTCCTTCCTAGAGTTTCTCCAGCCGGGGCATTGGGCGGTCTTCAACGGCACGGTTGAAGGACAACGTACAAGCCAAGTTCCTCACCTGAATATGTTCATCGAACGCGGCGCAATCGAGGCTTGGTGTAAGCGCCTCGGTCTTGAGATTGTGCGATTTGTGGACGGCACGGATGGCAGTCCTTGGGGTGGGGCTCCGCTGGGCCAGTCCATCGCAATTCTGGCGCTTGGTGAAAAGCGCAAGGCGAGACCCTTTTCGCCGGCTGAGCACGACCGGCTCAGAGCGCAATTGGCGACCAAAACGCAAGCCATTGAGAGCATGGCGACGGAGCTAGATCTGGCACGTGCCGAGATAGATGTACTCAAGCAATCAAGATCTTGGCGAGTCACCGCTCCGCTCCGGGCGTTGCGCCGCGTGCTGGGATAGACTGGGCCTGCGCGATGATGTGGATCAGTTCGCCTGGCAACCCCAATCAATCCGCAAGTCTTTGATCGGCCGAGAGGTCTTCGAGTTTGTTCGGTGAGCGCCTTCCAAGGCTGTTGCTTGTACAGGGTAGTCTCCCTCCAAATTCAGACGAGACATTGATTCATAGCTCTCAAACCGACGCTGCCGTGCTGCGAAGAACTGCTTCGTCGTCGCTTCGACAATCAGATCAACCTGGGCCACGCGCTCGTGCGCTTGCCTCCGAAGACGAAGTGGCTCGAGGTCGGGAGCACTTTCGGAGCTCACTTCCGCTCGGGCGCCGGCAGCCCGGATTACTCTCTCGCCTGATCGACCGGCAATACCTGCAACATGCCGTCGGCGCACGCGCTGGAGGCGGTCACCAACAGCCGGAGGCTGGCGCGAGTGTAGTGTGAGGAGGTAAGCCAACTTGGGCGATGCCTTCGCCCTTATTCAAGCTTGAATAGCAGATTGTTCCAGGCAGGCTCGATAGAGCCGGCAGTGTGCTTCGCGTTGCTCAATTGAAAATGAATCCATGAATGACAAAAAGAGAATCGCCATCGCTGGCATTGGCTATGTTGGTTTATCCAATGCCGTGCTATTGGCTCGGTTCAACAATGTCGTTGCATTCGATGTGTCCGCAGAGCGCGTGGAGCGTCTGAATCGAGGCATCGCGCCCATCGAGGACGAGGAAATCAAGACCTATCTGCGTTCGGGCACGTTGTCGCTGCAAGCAACCACCGATGCCGCGCAGGCTTTTCAGGGTGCGGAGCTAGTGATCATTGCCACTCCGACGGACTACGACACCGCGACCAATAGATTCAATACGTCGTCTATCGAGTCGGTTATCGGCGATGTTCTGGCCGTCAATCGCGACGCTCTCATGATCATCAAGTCCACCGTACCAGTTGGGTATACGGCTCGGATTCGAACGACGTTCGATATCGACAACATCATATTCGCGCCCGAGTTCTTGCGCGAAGGCCATGCGCTCCATGACAACCTATATCCATCGCGAATCGTTGTCGGCGAACGCTCCCCACGCGCTCAGGCATTCGCCGAGCTGCTCCGCAGTTCAGCCATATGCAAGGATGTGCCTGTCTTGCTGACCGATTCTACAGAGGCCGAAGCGATCAAGCTGTTTTCCAACACTTACTTGGCAATGCGCGTAGCCTACTTCAATGAACTCGACAGCTATGCAGCTTCGCACGCGCTGGATGCGCGAAGCATCGTGCAAGGTATTTGCTTGGATCCTCGAGTCGGGGAGCACTACAACAATCCCTCATTCGGCTATGGTGGGTATTGCCTGCCAAAGGACACAAAACAACTTCTTGCGAACTACGACGAGATTCCACAGGACTTGATCCGTGCGATCGTTGAGTCCAACAATACTCGCAAGAATTTCATTGCGGACAGCATTGTGGCATTGAAACCCCAACTTGTTGGTATCTATCGGCTGATCATGAAGTCCGGCTCAGATAACTTCCGAGATTCCAGTGTACAAGGGGTAATCACTCGTCTGAAGGAGCGAGGTGTCCCGCTAATCATCTACGAGCCGGCGCTGACAGGAGAGAGCTTCCTAGGATGCGAGATCGTAAATGACTTGGCGAAATTCAAGGCACGCGCCAGTCTTATCGTCGCAAATCGCATTGCCGACGAGATCTGCGATGTCGATGAAAAAATCTACACTCGAGACCTTTTTCGATCAAACTGAAGATCGCAGGTCTTTGATTCATTTTAAAACTAATTCTATGCCTGCCACCTCGAAGGATGTCTTGAAAATGACCCTCTATCGTTGCGCTGGACCAAGTGGGCTCGCAGTGGTGCCGGATAAAATGATTGTCCCGGGGGCGCGAGGGTTCATCAAATAATCGAGCAGCTGTGTCGAGCTTGGATGCGCTCCAAGTGCGTTTCATTTGAATGCGAGTTTGAATTGATATGAAAATCCCGAACTTTCAGTGGACGACCTGGCGTGGAGCAATTCGCCGTTTGACCGAACCCTCCACGATAGTCACGGCGGCAAAGCAGGAGCCGCTTGGTGTGCGAAGGGCCTTGCCTGCGCGTCTCGACGCGGCGGTTCAATTCGACCGCGACTGGTATCTCGCCGCGTATCCAGATGTGGCGGCTGCTCAGGTTGATCCGTTCGGACATTATGAGCAATACGGGAAGGCAGAGGGCCGACACCCGACTCCCCCTACCGAGCAAGAAGAAAAAGCACTCGGCTTCGACCGCGTGTGGTATGGCGCCGCTTACCCGGATGTAACGGCGAGCGGGTTGAGCCCCTTTTGTCATTGGCTACAAACTGGAAAAGCTGAAGGCAGGGCGATCAATGGAGATTTCACTTCTACATCCCGCCAGTTAGCTGTATTGGCCAAAAACTATCACTACAAAGACCTTAAAACAGAATGCTCGAAGGAATTGAAAGTCCGCGAGGCTTCATTTGTCGAAGAGGCGGCGGACTTCGAAAGTGCGCAATATTGGCGTGAGCGTTATCGCAAAGGAGGGAATTCTGGTGCTGGATCATACGGCCGTTTGGCGGAATTCAAGGCGGAAGTCATCAATGCGTTTGTACATGAGCGAAAAATAACTGATGTTATTGAATTTGGTTGCGGCGATGGGGCTCAATTGATGCTTGCGACGTATCCGAATTACGTTGGCTTTGATGTCTCAGACGAAAGCGTCGAACTATGCAGGGCCAAGTTTTTGCACGATGCGACGAAAAAATTTCAGAATGCAGCGAATTGGAGTTATGAAGCCGCCGGCTTGGTGTTATCGCTTGACGTCATTTTTCATTTGATAGAGGACGATGTTTTTCACGACTACATGCGAAGACTGTTCTTTTCGTCCAAGCGGTATGTGATTATCTACTCATCGAATTACGACGGCGGTCAGATCGCCGCCCATGTCAAGCACCGAGCGTTCAGTGACTGGATTGACGTGTATCAAGCCGACTTCAAGTTGATTCGGCACGTTCCAAATAGATGGCCACTGATTGAAGATGCTCAAAATGAGTCATTTGCGGATTTTTTCATTTTCGAGAGGGTGGCGCGTGTCAGGCATGATTTGCCCGGACATCTTTTGGTGTCATTGACCAGCTATAGGAAGCGTTTTCCCACGCTCGAATTGACCCTTCGACGTATCCTGCAGCAGAGTGTGCAGCCTGACACGACAGTGCTTTGGGTTTCGACGGAAGACCGCATGCATCTACCACAAGGAGTGCTTGATCTTCAACGGTGTGGCCTAGAGATATGCGAGACGAAAGACACTCGTTCGTACAAAAAAATTATTCCGGCACTTGAGCGCTATCCGAATAGTTTTATTATTACCGTTGACGATGATACGGTTTATCCTTTGAATCTCGTCGAGTCGCTTGTTGAAAATTATCGCTGCAAGACCGAGGTACTATGTCGACGCGCGCATCGAATTGAATTGAATGAGAATGGTCTTCCAAGACCATACAGCCAATGGCAATTTGAAACTGCTAGCGAAGATGATGCAAATTTGTTTGCAACAGGCGTTGGTGGTGTTCTCTATCCCCCGCGGTCTCTGGCGCCGGAGGTTGTTGACGAAGTAAAATTTTCTAAGCTTGCTCCGCTTAGTGATGATCTTTGGCTATTCTGGATGACCCTTCGTGCTGGAAGCCGGGTTCGCCGAGTGGGTCATTATTATCCACTGTTGTCTTGGCCTGGATGCGATGAGAACGGGCTTTGGGTGACGCAAAATGCAATTGGTGGAAATGATGCTGCAATTGAGGCATTGATCAACCATTTTGGATGGCCGCTTTCTGTTTCGGGTGAAAAGTTGAGCTCCGCAGGCGCGAAAAAATCCATTTAACTTCCATATAAATAAAGCCATCAATGTCATTTAGAAGTGCGTTCCGCCCCTTCATTCTGCCAATTGTGCGAGAGCTGTCTAGGATCTTTGTTCGGCGCTCAGAGTATGACGAGATGGCTGCAACTCTTCAGCGGATAGTAATGCACCAGGAGGAAGTCGCCGCTAGAGCCGAATTGGCTGAAAAATCGCTTGAAAATCTGGCGGCGTCGCTGAATGCGTTCAAAGATGTCATCAGCAATTCCTTGGAGTGGGTCGGCAAGGAAATTTCGTCCGAGAAGCAGCAAATTGATACGCATCAACTTGAAACAATCGAACTAAGGCAACGCTTGGCTGTGTTCAACGCTCGTTTCAACGACATTGAGCGCGCGGCATCGTTTGAAGCCCAGGCTATCCATGATTTGGCGCACAAGCTTCTCGGAGGCGCCCCATGCGAGGCGCGAATTGGTCGCGGCGTGGGTATTGTCGTTCCCACGTGCGATCGCCCTGAGCTTCTCGCACGAGCCTTAGAATCGTTGGTGTCCCAGACGGTCTTGCCCGACAGCGTGGTCGTAGTCAACGACGGTCACGGCAGCGTGGATGAGCTGATCAGTCGGTTCCTGGGGCGTCTTGATATCCGCGTTCTGAGCACGCCATCACCGATGAGTGGTTCGTCAGTCGCAAGGAATATCGGCCTGGACGCGTTGCAAGCGGATCTGATCGCCTTTCTTGATGACGACAACTTGATGTGGCCCAACTGGATCGAGCGGGCTTCGACATTCTTCGAGGAAGATTCGTCGCTCGACATTGTGTACGGGGTTCAGCTGAGGGATGTCGACCATTCATCTTCGACGAAAACGTGGTTTCTGGTCCCGTTCGATGGTGCGCGGCTCAAGAAGAATAATTTTATTGACTTGAATCAGGTCATGCACCGACGCAGTTCCGTGCGGTTCGAGTCGAGTTTGCGCAGGCTTGTTGATTGGGACTACATCATCGAGTTGACTCGGCGATCGACGGGCCGAATCACGCCGGTCGACGCCATCGCCTCGCTCTATTCGGCTACCGAGCCACTGCGGATCAGCGTCGCCCATTGGCCACCTGGTTTGTTCGAGGTTGTTGCTGAACGCCGGGGGCGCAGCGTATCTGTCTTATCTGATAGCGACCGTGAATGTAGTTGTTGCGGCTACACCGGGACATTTTCCCCGGGGCCCCGGCAGAGACCTAACGCTGGCTGTCCCCGCTGCGGCTCGCTAGAGCGCCATCGCTTCCTGCAACTCGTGGCACCGGCTCTGAGAGCGTTCTGGATACCTGAGACCAGGGCCGTCTCGACCACGCGTCTCTTTGAGATCGCCCCTTCTCAGGCGACTGGCAGCTTTCGCGGCATGTTCGGGTCGGCGATAACCATTGACGCCGATCCGGAGGCGGATGGGCGAGTCGTGGACGTTGTCGCGTCGCTGACGGACCTTCCCATGAGGGCCGATAGCTGCGACGTATTACTGGCCCTGCACGTGTTGGAGCACATCCCGGCCGACACGACCGCAATGGCGGAGATTGCACGGGTGCTGAGCGTCACTGGCGTGACTGTGCTGCAGGTGCCATTTTCGGGGCGTCCAGTGACCGACGAAGCAGTGTTGGAGTCAGCCGAAGAGAGGGTTGCTCGATTCGGACAGGCTGATCATGTACGCTTCTATGGCGAGGATTTCTTCTCGCGCTTGACGAGATCGGGCCTCACCTCTATTTGTGTGAGTCCACGCCAATCTATGCCACCTGAGGCGATCAAGAGATACGGCCTGCTGTCTGACGAAGGGCTTGTGTTTGCGGTGCGCTCAGATAACTCCAAGGCAGCGAGCAAGCTTTCGATCTTCGAGTCGAGACTCCTTAAGGGGCGGCTTTGATGCACTCGGCATAGCTGCGCGCCATGTAGGTTGGCCCTGCGACGGGCTTCCCGGCACCGAACACGGTCACGATTGGGCTCGACCTATAAGCGATGACGTCTCCTGCGCCCCGCCAGCGGGGTCATGTCGCCGAAAGACTAACGCTCAACGTGTCTCGATTTCCTCGATGCAGATCATCAAAATCCGGGACGACTCATTGGGCCACGACCACGTCCGTGATCCCGTAGTCCCCGAACTTCGTCTCGTCGAACTTGGGCAAAGCACCAGCCGAGTTACGCTTCTTGTGGCGTCTGGATGTGGCTGGACGATACGATTCGGCCATGTTCAAGATGGATCACCCGGTTGCACTCCTTTGCAATCAGATCTGGCGAATGCGACGCCAAGACCAGGATGCCGGCGTTCGAGACGACATCCTTCATCCGTTGCTCGGCCTTTTCCGTAAATTCCGCATCGCCCACGGACAACCACTCGTCCATCAGAAGAATATCGGCCTGAACACTTGTAGAGATCGAAAACGCAAGGCGCATCAGCATGCCGGTCGAATAGGTACGCACCGGCATGTTGACGTATTCGCCCAACCCGCTGAATTCGCAGATCTCCGGCGTCAGCGAATCAATCTGCTTCTTGCTCAGGCCCATGACAAGCCCGCGCAGCATGATGTTTTCAATGCCAGTGGCGTCGGCTTCGATTCCCAGTGAAGGATCGATCAAGCTGGAAACTGTGCCTTGGCGGACAAAGTCCCCCGATGAAGGTTCGTACACCCCGGCCAGTGCGCGCAGCAGTGTGGACTTGCCGGCGCCGTTGTGGCCCACCAAGCCCAGTCGGTCGCCCGCTTTCAGTTCGAGGTTGATGCCACTGAGCGCTTGCACCACGTTGACACCGGTTTCCTTGCCGAAGCGCCCACCGGTTACCGACGAGGCGAGTGTCTTCTTGAGGGAGTTGGCGCCGGCCCCATAGATGGGGAAATTGACGGCGACGTCCTTGAGTGAGATGTAAGGCATGGATTTACAGCCAGTAAACGACGCGACGACGGTACTTGGTAAAGAGCCAACTCGCGATGAGGATGTTGACTGCTGTCCACGCAAAGATGCCGTGCCAGTTGTGGGTATCCGAAACGTTGCCCATCAAGGGTGCGCGCAGCAGGTCGAGCATCTGCGCCAAAGGGTTGTAGAGGATGTACTGGGCACGCCCAGGCAGGCTTTCCGGAAGCCAGAAAACGGGCGTCAGGAACATGGCCATCTGCATGACGCTGGTGACGATCTGCGCCACGTCGCGAAAGCGGGTGCACACCAGACCAAGGAGGAGGCCGAGGGCATGAGCGTTGATGAGGAACAACGCAAAGGCCGGGATGAAAAGCAGCGCATGGGCCTTGAGCGAAATTCCGGCCCAGATGGCGACGGGCACGTAAAGAACGATCTGATGCGCAAACTGAATCGAATTGCGCGCCATGCTTCGCCAAACGAAAAGGCTGATCGGGAAATAGCCCTGTTTGAGGTAGTTGGCTGAGCTGATGAACGCATTGCATGATTCAGTGACCATGCTGTTGAAGAAGGTCCAGAAGATGATGCCCAGCGCCAAATGTGGGAAGAACTTGCTCAACTCGGTGCCGAACAGGGAGCTGTACAGCGGTCCCATCCCCCCGATCATGGCGCCCATGCTCAGGGTCAGCCACAGCGGGCCGAGCATGGACCGGCGATAGCGAAGGACGATATCGAACCACGCGAGCGTCCACCAGATGTCAGTACGGCGGGTGCCTTCCCACCAGTCGCCCCAGGGCGTGCGATGCAAATTCGAATGTGTTTGACTCATGAGTAGTTCAGTATTTCTCTCCGCCATGAAGGCCGCGCCCTGCGACACGCTGTTCAACCGGCAGGCGGGATGAGCCAAAGTCTGCAGCCCCTGTGGCGCGGCCTACTTGCTCGATCCATTCGGCAGGGCGTGGATTGTCGCCGATGCGGAGACAACCGGTAAGATACCGCCCCTTACCGTGTCACTCCAAGTCTCCGTCGCCCTTTGCACGCACAACGGTGCGGCCTTCATTGTCGAGCAGGTACGCAGCATTTGCCTGCAATCGCTGCCGCCCGTGGAAATCGTGCTGTCTGACGATGCTTCGTCAGACGATGTCGTTGCGCGCGCGCTGGCCACTGTAGCTGCCTGCGAGGCGCAGCGGCCGGGACTGAAAATCCCCGTGCGCGTCTTCGAGAACCGTCCGGCACTTCGCGTGACTCGCAATTTCGAGCAGGCCTGCCTGGCTTGCAGCGGTGATCTCGTTGCGCTCAGCGATCAGGACGACCTGTGGCCGGTGGACCGGCTGGAGACCATGTGCGCACAGTTCGAACTGGCTGCAGACCTCCAGTTGCTGCACACCGACGCGACCTTGATTGGCCCCGCGGGCGAGCCGCTAGGCGGGACGCTTTTCCATGCGCTGGAGGTTCAGCCATGGGAGACACGCCGTATCCATGAGGGCAATGCCTTCAGCGTGTTCCTGCGTCGAAACCTTGTCACCGGTGCCACTGCGGTGTTTCGCCGCTCGCTGCTGGCCTTGGCTGCGCCTTTTCCAGTTGAGTGGATACACGATGAGTGGCTGGGCATCATCGCTGCCGCGGTGGGGCGTGTCGACGTGCTCGAAGCCCCCCTGATTGGCTATCGTCAGCATGGGGGCAACCAGATCGGCGCCGAACGCGACACGTTTCGGCGCAAGGTGGAGAAAGCCCTGGCTTCGCGTGGCGACACGCACGTAAAGCGGGCGCGCAAGGCCGAACTGTTGCTGGAGCGGCTTGAAGCCATTGGCGTGCCACGGGTGTCGGCCGCAACGATCGAGCAGGTGCGCGGCAAGTTGGCGCATCAGCAGTTCCGCGCGCATCTGGCGCCAGGTCGCCTGTCGCGGGTGCTGCCCATCCTGCGCGAGGCCCGTACGGGACGCTACGACCTGTACGGCCGGGGGCTCCGCGGCATCGTGCGCGACTTGTTCGAGGGCGTGTGAGCGTGAATTCGACGGGACGTGGCCGTTGGGGCCAACGTATTGACCGCGCCCGGCGCATTCTGCGCGTGCTGCCCGCGGCCATCTACAAGGGGGGCGGACTCCGCGGAATGTTGGGCCGCATGTGGCTGATCTACCGACAGTCCGGACTTCAAGGCGTCAAGACCTCGCTGGCGATCCTGCTGCGCGGCGAAGGGCCGCCCCGCATGGCGAGCGCGGGCACGCTGCAACGCAAGAACTACGCGGAATGGCTTCGGCTCTACGAGCCCAAGGCCGGCTCGCAGCGGGCTGCGATGGAGGCGCGCATGCGACGCATGGCGCATCCACCGCTGATTTCGGTACTGATGCCCGTCTATGCCCCCGACGTGCAAATGCTCGCGCAGGCCATTGCCTCGGTCAGGGCACAGACCTACCCGCATTGGGAGTTGTGCATCGCCGACGATGCTTCGCCTGCGACGGAGGTGCGTGCCTTGCTGGAAGAGCAGGTGGCGCAGGACCCGCGCATCCGCGCCGCCTTTCGGCCCGTCAACGGCAACATCTCGGCGGCAAGCAACTCGGCGCTCGAACTGGTGAACGGCGAGTGGGTCGCGCTGATGGACCACGATGACCTGCTGCGGGAAGATGCGTTGTTCTGGGTCGCCGCGGAAATCGACGCCCATCCGGATGCCCAACTGATCTATTCGGACGAGGACAAGATCGATGGTGCGGGCGTGCGCTCGGCGCCCAACTTCAAGCCCGACTGGAACCCCGAACTGTTGTGCTCGCAAAACTACACGTCGCACTTGGGCGTGTACCGCAGCGACCTGGTGCGGGCGGTGGGTGGTTTTCGCGAAGGCCTGGAAGGCGCGCAGGATCACGACCTGACGCTGCGCTGCGTCGAGCGCCTGGGCCCGGAGCAGATTCGCCACATCCCCCGCGTGCTCTACCACTGGCGCGTGCATGCGGCCAGCACGGCGGCAACGCTCGACGCCAAGCCCTACGCGATCCGTGCGGGCGAGCGCGCCATTCGCGAACACCTGGCACGCACCGGCGTGGCAGCGAGCGTTGAAGGCAGCGTGCAGGGCTATCACGTCCGCTACGCGGTGCCGCAGCCGCCGCCCTTGGTGTCGATCGTGATCCCGACACGTAACGCGCATGAACTGGTCGCTCAATGCATCGGCAGCATCCGCAGCCGCACGACCTATCCGAACTACGAAATCCTGCTGGTCGACAACGGTTCGGACGAAGCAGCTTCGTTGGACGCCTTTGCCGCGCTCGAAACGCAGGGCGTGCGGGTGCTGCGCGATGCGCGCGAGTTCAATTACTCGCAACTGAACAACGGTGCGGTGGCGCAGGCGCGTGGTGAACTTGTGGCGCTGATCAACAACGACATCGAAGTGATCAGCCCCGATTGGCTGGACGAGATGGTGGGCTTGGCGTGCCAGACCGGTGTGGGTTGCGTTGGGGCCAGGCTGTGGTTTCCAGACAAGACATTGCAGCACGGCGGCGTGATCATCGGCTTGGGGGGCGTGGCCGGCCATTCTCACAAGCACCTGCGGGCCGGCGATGGCGGCTTCTTCCAGCGCGCGGTGCTGACCCAGAACCTGTCGGCGGTCACCGCCGCCTGCCTGGTGGTGCGCAAAGCCGTCTACGAGCGGGTTGGCGGCCTGGACGAAACGCATCTGCGGGTGGCCTTCAACGACATCGACTTTTGTCTGCGCGTGCGAGAGGCGGGTTACCGCAACGTCTGGACGCCCTATGCCGAGCTGTTTCACCACGAGTCGGCCACGCGCGGGACGGATATCGCGCCGGCCAAGCAGGCGCGCTACCAGTCCGAAGTTCGCTACATGCAATCGCGCTGGAGCAAGGAGCTCAAGCACGACCCAGCCTACAGCCCGAACCTCACCCTGGACCACGAGGACTTCAGCTACGCGTGGCCGCCACGCGTTTCCCCGATGCCCTGAAGGCGGCTGGGTGCGCTTGAGCGTTGCACGACGGCTCCTTCAGTTCTGTCTGCTTCCGGCCTGACCGCGAAACCGCCAGAACACCCCCGACCCCCAAACCCGCGCCAAACTGCTCACGTGCCACCACAGATGCCTGCGGCTCGCATGGCTGGCCCGCTGCGCATCGTGCCGCGCCAGCAGATCCTCCCCCACCTGCAGTTCCCATCCCGCCAGCTGCGTCCGCGCGCAGATGTCGAAGTCCTCGCCATACATGAAAAAGCGCTCGTCGAAGCCCTGGATCTCCGCGTAGGCGGCACTGCGAAACAGCATGAAAAGCCCGGGCACCCAGTCCGGCGCGGCCGGGATGGGGTAGCCCGGCTTGCGTCGCGTCAGGATTTCCAGCGGCGTGATGATGCGCCGGTGCTGCTCGGGCGTGGACTTGCCCGGCTCCAGGATGCGCGGCGTCAGCAAGCCAGCTTTCGGGCGGGCCTGCGCCATCAGCGGGGCCAGCACGTCGCTGTCGAAGCGGATGTCGGGATTGAGCACCAGGAACCACTCGGTGGCGCATCGCGCGAAGGCCTGGTTGTGGTTGGCGCCAAAACCCTTGGGCGCGGCATTGTCGATGCGCTCGATCGGATATCCCACCTCCAATCCGGCCAGCAGGTCGGGTTCGGGGATGTTGACGGTCAGCACCACCTTCTCGACCACCGCGGCGCTGAACCTGTCAAGTTGCTCGAGCAGCGGCCGGATCAAACCGAGCTGGCCGTGGCTGACGATCGACACGGTGAGGGGCTTGCGGCGGGGCGTGGTGTTTTGCATGGTCTAATTTCGCCCGGAATTCTAGGGTTCCTTCAACACACCCCATGCTTGCACTGATCGTCATCAGCTTTCTCGTCGCCGCCGTCGCGGTGCTGTTCTTCATGCGCCGCGCGCGGCGCCATGCGCGGCGCTATGGCTCGGACATGCCGCAGCGCTTCCATGCGGGCCACGTGCCGCGCCTGGGCGGCGCAGGCATCTTCCTGGGCACCGGCGTCGGCTGGCTGGCGGCCGGGCTGATCGGCGAAGATCCTTTCAACGTCTCCTGGCCGGTCAAGGTCTCGGGCCTGACTTTGCTGGGCCTGGCGCCGGCCGTGCTGGGCGGCATTGCGGAAGACCTGACGCAGCGTGTTTCGGTGCGCTACCGGCTGGCGCTCACCGCCGGCTCGGCGCTGCTGCTGTGCTGGCTGCTCGGCCTGTTCGTGCAGCGCACCGGTTTCGAATCCGTCGACATGCTGCTGCGCACCGTGCCGTACGCCGGCCTGCTGTTCGCCGCCTTCGCCATCGCCGGCCTGCCGCATGCCTTCAACATCATCGACGGCTACAACGGGCTGGCCGGCACGGTGGCGGTGCTGGTCTGCCTGGCCATCTCGCACGTGGCGCTGCAAGTGGGCGACCGGCAACTGGCCGCGATGGTGATGTGCCTGGTCGGCGCCACCGCCGGCTTCCTGATGTGGAACTACCCGCGCGGCAAGATCTTCGCCGGCGACGGCGGCGCCTATGTGTGGGGCATGGTGATCGCCGTGGCGGTGGTGACGCTGGTGCAGCGCCATCCCCAGGTTTCGCCCTGGTTCCCGATGCTCCTGCTGATCTACCCGGTGTGGGAGACGATGTTCTCGATCTATCGGAAGCTGGCGCGCGGCCAGTCGCCCGGCACGGCCGATGCGCTGCACTTCCACCAACTGATCTTTCGCCGCATCGTGCGTGCGGCCATTGCCGACGACGAGGCGCGCACGCTGCTGGCGCGCAACAATCGCACCTCGCCCTATTTGTGGGGCTTTGCCGCGATGTCGGTGGTGCCTGCGGTGCTGTTCTGGAACAACACGCCCGTGCTGATGCTGTTCTGCCTGGTGTTCGTGGCCACTTACGTCACTTCCTACCTCATGATCGTCCGTTTCAAGGTGCCGCGCTGGGTGCGCCACTGACTGCGTTGACGGCTTCTACACTTTCCCATTTCGACCCGGAGCGCGACTGCCCATGACCGATCCCGTCCTCAACATCCCGCCGCGCGACAAGGCAGAAATCCTGGCGCAGGCGCTGCCCTACATCCGCAAGTTCCACGGCAAGACCATCGTCATCAAGTACGGCGGCAA
>Ga0160471_100160_pt1 | contig 25364 bp, 27 predicted proteins | sample HID1973K_E11MG_FD_108268 | JGI IMG/M metagenome (GOLD analysis project Ga0160471, IMG submission 108268) | Enriched mosquito-associated microbial communities from UW Madison campus, WI, USA - HID1973K_E11 MG | ecosystem: Host-associated > Arthropoda: Insects > Digestive system > Unclassified ... | reverse complement strand
GGCCGGGGTCTATGAGGTGCTGGAGGGCGAGGATGGTCCCCGCTTCCAGATCAACTTCCAGAACTGCGTCCATTGCAAGACCTGCGACATCAAGGACCCCAGCCAGAACATCAACTGGACCACTCCGCAGGGCGGCGACGGGCCGAACTACCCGAATATGTAAGCCATTCAAAAAGGGTATAACTGTTAACCGAGGCTATGACTTGCGGTGCTTGGCGCGGCGACGCATCCTGCGCGCAGGATGATTTTCAAGACCGGGGTCCGAATGGACCGCGGCGGCGTCGCCGTTGCGATGCGAGGCATGAAAGGCAGGATGTGATGCAGACCTATCAACTGTTTATCGACGGCAAGAATTGCGATGCGGAGGGAGGGGAATGGTTCGACAGCACCAATCCCTATACCGGCGAGGTCTGGGCCCGCGTCGCCAAGGGCGACAAGCCCGATGTCGACCGCGCGGTCGCTGCGGCCAAGGCGGCGCTGGCGGGCGAATGGGGCAAGATGTCGGCCAGTTCGCGTGGCAAGCTGATGCGCAAGCTGGGCGATCTGATCCTTGCCAATGCCGAAAGCCTTGCCGCGACCGAAGTGCGCGACAACGGCAAGCTGTATGCCGAGATGATCGGTCAGGTGAAATACAATGCCGAATGGTGGTATTACTTCGGCGGTCTGGCTGACAAGATCCAGGGCGCGGTCGTGCCGATCGACAAGCCGGACCTGCTGACCTACACCACCTCGGAACCCGTGGGCGTGGTAGCGGCGCTGACCGCGTGGAATTCGCCTTTGCTGTTCGTGGCATGGAAATGCGCGGCGGCGCTGGCTGCGGGCTGCACGATCGTGCTGAAGCCTTCGGAATTTACCTCGGCCAGCACGCTGGAATTCGCGCAACTGGTCAAAGAAGCGGGCTTCCCGGACGGCGTCTTCAACGTGGTCCCGGGCTTTGGGCTTGAGGTCGGGGCTAATCTGGTCGCGCATCCCGATGTGGACAAGGTCACCTTTACCGGGTCGGACGCAACGGGGGCTGCGGTCTATCAGTCGGCGGCCAAAAGCCTGAAGCGCGTCGCGCTGGAACTGGGCGGCAAGTCGCCCAATATCGTCTTTGACGACGCCAATATGGATCAGGCGGTGGCCGGGGCCATTTCGGGCATCTTTGCGGCAACCGGGCAGACCTGCGTCGCGGGATCGCGCCTGCTGGTGCAGAACTCGATCAAGGATGAATTCGTCGCGCGGCTGCTGGATCTGGCGCGTCAGGCCAAGATCGGCGACCCGATGCAGGCCGATGTGCATGTGGGCCCCGTCACCACCCACCCGCAATTCGAAAAGATCCTGGACTATATCGAGATCGCCAAGTCGCAGGGCGCGCGCTGCGTGCTGGGCGGCAAGCGGGCCACGGGTCCGGGCCTGGATCAGGGCAATTTCGTCGAACCCACGATCTTTGTCGACGTGACCAATGACATGCGCATCGCTCAGGAAGAGGTCTTTGGCCCGGTCCTGTCCGTCATCGGTTTCGAGGACGAGGCCGAGGCGGTGCGCATCGGCAATGACGTGGTTTACGGTCTGGCCGCAGGCGTCTGGACCCGTGACATCGGCCGTGCCGTGCGCATGACCAAGGCGCTGCGCGCGGGCATGGTTTGGGTGAACACCTATCGCGCCGTCAGCTACATGATGCCGTTCGGCGGCATGAAGCAATCGGGTCTGGGTCGCGAAAGCGGCATGGATGCGGTCAAAGAGTTCCTTGAGACGAAAGCGGTCTGGATCAACACCTCGGACGCACCGGCGGGCAATCCGTTCACCATGCGCTAACAGGCTGCTGAAAAACTCCGGTCTCGACGCCCATCAAGGAACATGATTCATCGCCACCACCGTATGACGGAGGTGGCGATGCGCGGATCGGACGAGGTGACTGGGTCGCTGTTCAGCTATGTCAATCTTGAGGAGCGCATCCCGTCCCGGCATCCGCTGCGCAAGATCAGATCCGTCTTCAACGATGCCCTGCGTTCACTGGATGCCGAGTTCGATCGGCATTATGCTGGTGAGGGCCGTCCTTCCATTGCGCCGGAACGCTTGATCCGCGCCAGCCTGTTGCAAATCCTCTACTCGATCCGATCCGAGCGGCAGCTCATGGGGCAGATGGACTACAACCTGCTGTTCCGGTGGTTCGTAGGCCTCGGAATAGATGACGCGGTGTGAGTGCCCACGTTGTTCACGAAGAACCGCGACCGGCTGCTGACCACGGACATGTCCCGCAAGATCATGGCCGCCATCCTGGCGCATCGGGAGGTGGCACCGTTGCTGTCCGACGATCACTTCTCGGTCGATGGCACTCTGGTAAAGGCCTGGGCGTCGATGAAGAGTTTCCAGCCACAGGGCAACGAGGTGCCCGACAGGGACGACGATCCGGGTGATCCGCCAGATGACCGTGTATCGCCAACATCGTCCCCTGACCAATCCGCCGCCGAGCCCGAACCCATGACCCGTCCCACATGCCGCAGCCGCAATGCCGAAGTCGATTTTCGTGGCGAACGTCGGTCGAACGCAACGCACGCGTCGATGACCGATCCCGAAGCCCGGCTGTTCAAGAAGTCGCCCGGTGCCGGTGCAATGCTGTGCTTCATGGGGCATAGCCTGATGGAGAACCGTTCCGGCCTGATCGTGCAGGCCGATCTCACACGGGCGGATGGACACGCCGAGCGCCGTGCCGCCATCGATATGCTTCATCGCCACTCCCCCGGATCGACACGACGTCTGACCTTGGCAGCCGACCGCGGCTACGACAGCGCCGACTTCGTCGCCGAACTCCGCTAGATGGTGGTGACGCCGCATGACGCGCAAAAGTCCCGCCATTCAGCCATCGACGGACGAACCACCCGGCACCCCGGATACGCCAAGTCGCAGCGGCGCCGGAAGAAGATCGAGGAACCCTTCGGCTGGGTCAAGACTGTCGGCGGGTTGGGACAGACCCTGTATCGCGGCATCGAGCGCGTGCGCGCCCGCTTCACGCTGACAATGGCGGCCTGCAATCTCGCAAGGCTGCCGAAACTGCTGGCGGCCTGACCGGGGAAGCCGCAGTCAGCTTTGCCTGCGCATGATCCAGCTCCACCCAGAATCCGCGTCGAGGGAAACCGTTCCTCACGCCGACCTTTTTCAGCACCCTGCTGAGGCGCGGGGCCGAAAATCAGAAAAAGGCGCGGGGGAAACCTCGCGCCTTTTTTCATGTCCGCAGCTGCGATGGGGCTTGCCCGGATGCAGAAAGGGCGCGAGGTTGCCCCCGCGCCTTTTCCGAATTCCATGTGGCGCCGATCAGATCGGCTGGTGGCCCATCGCCATGCGGAAGCGGTTCTTGATGTGAACGCCATCGCGCGGCGGCAGAACGCGGGGCAGGTTCTCTGCCTTGATCTTGATCGTGGCCAGCGTCAGGCCGTCGCGGCGATAGATCGCCTCGCGCAGGGCTTCGACGCCGTCCAGCTCGGTGATCTTCGAGGCATGGGCGAAACCGCAGGCCCCCGCGACCTTGGACAGCTCGATGCCGCGACCGGCATGGCTTTCCTGCATCCCGGTTTCACCGAAATGGCCGTTGTCCAGAACGGCGATGGTCATGTTATTGGGTGCGCGCAGCGCGATGGTGGCCAGTGCGCCGAAACCCATCAGCTGTTCGCCGTCGCCGGTGATGACCAGCACATGCTTTTCGGGCTGGGTCTCGGCGATGCCGAGGCCGACCATCGCGGCCGAACCCATGGCGGCCCACAGGTAATAGTTGTGATCGTGGTCGCCCGCAGCCATCACGTCATAGGACGCCGAGCCAAGACCCGTCACGACCAGCAGGTCGTCACGGCCTTCCAGCAGCTTGTTGACGACGGCACGGCGGTCCAGATGACCGCCCGCTTTCACTTCACCCATTTCTTCTCTCCGATCAGGCGCTGGCCCAGCAGCAGGGCGGTGGCGGAATCGCCGTTATAGGCCATGGTCGCGGCACCGTGCAGCAGCGGCTCGACCTCTTCGGGGGTGTCGGCACGCCAGGTCAGCACACCCATGGCGCGCAGCGTCGCCTCGGTCGCCTGGCCCATCGGGTTCTGCCAGCCGTTGAATTCGGCCCAGTCGCCGCGCATGGTGATGACCATCAGCAGCGGGAAGCGCGCCATTTGTTGCAGCGCCAGCGTGTTGATGCAGTTGCCCACACCCGAGGATTGCAGCAGCAGCGCGCCGCGCTGGCCACCCAGCCATGCGCCGGCGAGGTAGCCGATGCCCTCTTCCTCGGTGGTCAGCACGATCGAGGTCATCTCGTTGTCGGCTTCGGCGCGGCGGATCGCGGTCGAATGGCCGGCATCGGGGACATAGGCGATGTGCTTGACATCATGGTTCTTCAGAACGCGGTAGACATCTTCCTGCCAGTCCACCTGCGCAGGGTTGCCCTGCAGCGCGAGATTCATCTCATCCTCCTAGGATTCACGTCCAGACAAGGATAGCGGCATATGCTCTGCACGATAAGTGATATATTTAGAATTGAGCTATCGCAAAATTCTATTTGTTCAGCAGAATTCCCTGCCAGATGCCCCGTCTGACCTGATCGGCGGCCAGCGCGATCATCAACTGGCCGACATGGCGGGCGGCGGGGCTGACCGGGCGGTCGGCGGAATAGCAAACCACCAGCCGCCGCTGGGGCTGGGGATCGACCAGCGGGATCGCGACCAGATTGCCGCTGGCCAGCACCTTGTGGATCGGCGCGACCGGCAAAATGGTCGCCCCGAAACCGGCACAGGTCAGGTCCACCATGGCGGCAAAGGAATCGGCCTCGATCACGCTTTTCAGCGTGATGCCGACCTGACGCGCGCAATCGTCAAAGATGCGGCGCAGCCCGTGATTCGGACTGGGCAGGATCAATTCATGCTCGGCCAGATCGGCAAAGCGCACGGGGCGACCCGGAGCGAACTTGCCCGCCGGTGCGACCAGAAAAAGTTGCTCCATCAGCACGGGCAGCACACGGACGGATTTCGTCGTGGGCGGGTCATAGGACACCACCACATCCAGATCGCCGCGCCCCAGCCAGTCCAGCAGATAGCCGCTGAAGGCCGAGGAAAACCGGATCCCCAATTCGGGATGATCGCGCCGGATGCTGGTCATCAGCGGCACGGTCAGGATGTCGGCGACCGTGGGTGGCAGGCCGATCCGCACCGTGCCGCGAAAGGATGACCGCCCATCCTCGACCGTGCGGCGCATGGAATCCAGCTCTCCCAGCACGCGCAGGGCGTGGTCCAGCACCTCTTGCCCGGTGGCGGTGATGGTCATGCCGCGGCCATGGCGTTCGAACAGGGCCGCGCCCAGTTCCTCCTCCAGCATACGGATCTGGCGGCTCAGCGCGGGCTGGACGATGTTGAGCCGGTCGGCGGCGCGGCTGATGCTGCCAAGCTCGGCCACATGGACGAGGGTGATGAGCTGCGAGATTTCCAACCGTTCCGTTCCAGATCAGGGACATGTCCCCCGATGATATGCGTGCGATGCCGGGGCATCGCAACAGGCATATGGTCGCGGATACGCTCAGACATGGCACCGCGGGCGGCGGGTAGCCGCGACATGCGGATCCAGCACCGAGGCCGCAAGCCCCAGACCCGCCACCGCCGCCGTCAGCCCGACCACGGCGGGCCAGCCGCCATGCTGCCAGAACCAGCCGCCGATCACGCCGGTGACGCTGGCCCCCGCGTAATAGAACAGCAGATGCAGCGACGAGGCGTGCCCCTTGGCGCCGCTGGCCGCCGCGCCCACCGCGCTGCTGACCACCGAATGGCCGATGAAAAAGCCGGTGGTGATCAGCGCGATCCCCACGAATGTCGCGGCGACCGGCGCGGCCAAGGTCACCAGCACGCCCATGAGGATCGTGCCAAAGGCCGCACCCAATAGCGGCCCGCGCCCCATCCGGTCCCCCAGAGTGCCCGCGACCGAGGACGAGACGATCCCGAACAGAAAGGCCAGAAACACCAGACTGACCGTCGAGGGGCTAAGGTCATAGGGCGCACCGCTCAGCCGGAACGTGGCATAGTTGAACACGGTGACAAAAATGCTGGTCAGGCAAAAGCCTAGGAAATAAAGACGTTGCAGCAACGGGTTGCGCAGATGCCCGCCCCAAAGCCGCAGGTGATGGCCCAACCCTTTGCGCGGCTGCGGCTGGAAATTGCGCGACGGCGGCAACAACAGCGCAAAGCCTATGGCCGAGGCAAGGCACAGCCCCCCCATCACCATCATCGCCAGATGCCAGTCACCGATTTCGGCCAACAGGCCCATGCCGACCCGCCCCACCATCGAGCCGAATGCCGTGCCGCCGATATAGACGCCCATTGCGCGGCCCAGATCCTGTGGCGCAATTTCCTCGGCCAGATAGGCCATGGCGACGGCGGGCACGCCGCCCAGCACCAGCCCCTCGGCGGCGCGGGCCAGCAACAGGCCGTTCCAACTGGGCAGAAACGCGATGACCAGATTCAGCGCCGAGGCGGCGAACATCGACACCACCATCACCTTTTTGCGCCCCAGACTTTGCGACCACGCCCCCATCACCATGATCGCCACCGCCAGACAGCCCGTCGTCAGCGACAGCGCCAGCGACGCGGTGGGCGGCGAGATGCCGAAATGGCGCGCGAATTCCGGCAAGAGCGGCTGCACGCAATAGATCAGCGCGAAACTGGACAGCCCCGCCAGAAACAGCGCCAGTCGGATGCGCGCGAATTCGGGACTGCCTTTGGTGACCTGAGCGGGTGAGGGGGGGATTTGCATGGGGGACTACCTTTCTGGCGCACAGGTAGAAGTTGCGTAGCGAAACGTCCAATATATGCTAGTGGCGATTTCAATATACAGGACATATCGCAATGGAGCTGCGCCATATCCGCTATTTCCTGATGGTGGCCGAAGAGGGCAACTTTACCCGCGCCGCCGAACGCCTTGGCATCGGCCAGCCGCCGCTGAGCCTGCAGATCCGCGATCTGGAACAGGAACTGGGGGTGCAGCTGTTTCACCGCATCCCGCGCGGGGCCGAGTTGACCGAGGCCGGGCGCATCTTTCGCCACCGCGTGGCAGCCCTGCCCATCGCCGCGCAGGATGCGGTCGAAGCGGCGCGCCGTGCTGCGCGGGGCGAGATCGGCGAGTTGCGGCTGGGCATCACCGCCGCCGCCGCGCTGAACCCGGTGGTGCCGCGCCTGATCCGCGAATTCCGCCGCGAACGCCCCGGTATCGCGCTGACCATCGTCGAGGCCAATTCCCTGCGCCTGCGCGAGGATGTGACGCATGACCGGCTGGACGCGGCGATCCTGCGCCCCACGCCCACCGATCCGGTGGGCATGATCAGCCATGAATTGACGTCGGAGCCGATGCTGATCGCGATTTCCGCCGCCAGCGATCCCGCACCCGATGCGGCGGCGCTGGCGCTGGCGCGGCTGGCCGAAATGCCGCTGATCCTGACGCCGCGCAGCATTGGCATCAGCCTGCATGATGCGGCGCTGGCCGCCTGTCACAATGCGGGGTTTCAGCCCTTGCTGGGGCAATCCGCGCCTCAGATCGCGTCGATCCTGTCGCTGGTCGCGGCTGATCTGGGCTTTTCGCTGGTGCCGCAATCCATGCGGCAACTGGCGCTGGAGGGCGTGGTCTACAAGGCGCTGCTGGATCAAGAGCAGCGCCTTGCCATTTCGATCTCGGTGCGGCAGGGGCCATTGTCGGCGGCCACCGCCGCCTTTGTCGCGCGCGGTCGCGCGCTAGCCCGCCGCCCTTAGGCGCCCGAGATTTCGCTGATCTGGTCGCGCACGTCTTTCAGGAAAGGCGCGATGGCGATCTGGAACAGGAACGGCGCGCCTTGCAGCATGATGACGCGGACGCCGTGCTGGGCGGCCTTGACGGCGCGTTTGTTCATCTCGGCCAGCGTGGGGGCATAGCTGGTATTGCAGCCGATCACCGCGTCATGCTGTTTGGCATAGGCCACGGCGTCGTCGATATAGTTCCACAGTTCGGGCTGATAGAAATCGGCCTTGTCCGAACCCGACAGCACCATGCTGGCATCCCCCATGCCAAAGCCGAAGATCTTGACCTCGGGCAGGGCGATGATTTCCTTGTAGGACCGGATCACCTCTTCGGTTTCCGCCAGCGGCCACAGCAGGGTGCGGTTGGCCTTGGCCTCGTCCGAGTTGAATTTCCAGATATGCATGATCTTCTTGTGCCAGTCCTGTGCGACCTGGGCGCATTGCTGTGCCTCTTCGAGGTTCGCGACCGAGACGCGGACATATTTTGCGCCGATCCCGCCGATGCGGCCAAGGCTGCGCGGCACGGCCGGATCGTTGCCCAGCCACGGGAATGCGGGCAAGCGGACGGCGGGGGTGATGCCCGCGGCCTCGGCAGTGCGGATCAGCGTCTCGAGCTTGCCCAGATCGGTCGAGGTGAACATCATGTCGAACATCACCCAGTCGAAGCCCATATAGGCCATCAGCTCGACCATGTCCGGGTCGCTGGTCCAGCCCCCCAGCGCGATGCCTTTTTCGGAAGCCAGCTTTTCGCCAAGCGGGTCTTTCAACATGTCATTCTCCTGTCAATCATTCGGCGCATGGGGCCCGCGCAGGGGCGGGGCCGACATCGCCGTCATCGTGCAAAGCCCCCATCGGCGCGGCCCCGGATGGGCCGCGCCGCGGGGGAGGACTTATTGGGGCTGAACCGATTTCAGCAATTCGCCCATCTTGGCGTAATCCTCGGCCAGGAAGGTCTTGAACTCTTCCGGGGTCGAGCCGATCAGCTCATGCGCGGGGAACGCCTTTTGCACCTCGGGATCATGCGCGGCCTTCTGCATCGCGGCGGAAAGCTGTTCGATGATCTCGGGCGGGGTGCCTGCCGGGGCCAGATAGCCGGTCCAGGAATAGGCATTCACCTCGGGCAGGCCGGCTTCGGCGAATGTGGGCACGTCGGGCAGCATGCCGCTGCGCTTGTCGGCGGTCACGCCAAGCGCCTTGACGCCGCCGGAATTGGCCAGCGTGGCCCCCTGCGCCGATCCGGCAAACACCAGATCCAGCCGCCCGCCCAGCAGGTCGTTGTTATATTCGGTCGCGCTTTTATAGACGATATGCTCCATCTCGATGCCCGTCGCTTTTTCCAAAAGCAGCGCCGCGATATGGTTGGTCGAGCCGATGCCGCCGCTGCCATAGTTCAGCGTGCCGGGATTGGCCTTGGCGTATTCCACGAATTCCGCGATGGTGTTGGCCGGGAAATCCTTGCGCACGACCAGCACATGCGGGGTGCGCGCGACCAGCGAGATCGGGTCCAGATCCTTGAGCGGGTCGAATTTCATCGACTTGGCGAGGAACGGGTTGGTGGTAAAGCTGGAGGTCTGCTGAATCAGCGTATAGCCGTTCGGCTTGGCCTTGGTCAGCATCTCGGTCGCGAGGATGCCGTTGCCGCCGGGACGGTTGTCGATAAAGACCTGTCCCGAGATTGCCGGGTCCATCCTGGGGATGAAACGGCGGGCGAATTCGTCCTGACCGCCGCCTGCGCCAAAGGGCAGCAGCATCTGGATCTTGTCGGCCGGATATGCGGCCTGCGCATGTGCGGGCGACATCGAGGACGCGGTCACGGCGATGGCGGCTGCGCCTGCCATCAGCATCATCTGGCGGCGGTTCATTTTCATTTGGGTCATGTCTTTGGTCTCCTCCCCTTCGACGGCACCGACTGGTGGTGCAGCGCATCCACGCTGCCTGTTGACGGATCGTCCCGGCGAATGTCAGAGAGATCACGGGGAAAGGCCAATATCATCTGCCGCGCCGACCATAAGGCAGGCTGATACGGGCCGGATGTCATCTGGACAAGACGGGATGCCCGCACCGCCCGCATCCCGGGGGAATGATCGTGAAGCTGCGCCATATCGAAGTTTTCCACGCGCTGATGAACGCGCGCAACATGACCGAGGCGGCCGAGCATCTGAATGTCAGCCAGCCCGCCGTCAGCATGGTGCTGCGCCATACCGAGCAATATCTGGGGATGCGGCTGTTCGACCGCGCGGGCGGTCGCCTGACCCCCACGCCCGAGGCCATCGCGCTGATCCCCCATGTCGATGAGGTATATGAACGGCTGGCGCTGTTGAACCTGCGCACGCAGCGGATGCGCGATGCATCGGCGGGCGTGCTGACGATCAGCGCGACGCCGTCGCTCAGCCATGAATTCCTGCCGCCCATCATCGTGTCCTATACCGCGCAGGTGCCCAAGGCGCGGCTGGTCACGCGCCAGATGGTGACGTCCAAGGTGCTGGACGAGGTGCTGACGCGGCGCGCGGAACTGGGCTTCGTCATCCGCCCCTCGTTGCGGATCGACCCCAATATCACCGAGATCCCGCTGGCGCCCTCGCGGGTGCATTGCGTGATGCCCGCCCAGCATCCGCTGGCCGCGCGCGATTTCATCGACCCCGCCGATCTGGCGGACGAAAGGCTGATCTCGGTCCGGGCGGATGTGCCGCTGGGCTCGGCGATCGAACGCGCGTTTACCGCCAGCAACCTGTCCTATGCCCCCACGATCGAGGTGACATCCTCGCTGGCCGCGCTGCCTTTGGCTGCGGCGGGGGTGGGGCTGGCGCTGGTGGAAAGCGGGCGCGGGATGGAGCGGTTCAACGGCATCGTCGCCCGCCCCTTTGTCCCCGAGGTGGAGACCTCCGCCGTCATCCTGCATCACCGCGAAAGCGAATTGTCGCGGCTGGCGCGGATATTCATCGAACGGGCCAAGGCGGAATACGGCACCGATTAAGCCAAGCTTATAGCCACCCTCCCAGATACTATTTTCATTCCGGGGCCGCAGGCATCAGGATTTCGCGAATGGGTGCATCCCTGCACCGGAACGGAAACTGCAATGTCCATGCCTGACTTTGACGGGATATCGACCAGCGCCATCAGCGACGTGCTGCGCGAAGGCGGGCTTGCGCATCGTGCGCTGAACGCCCAGCTCGCCAGCGCGACGCCGGGCCTGCGGCTGTGCGGCCCGGCCTATTGCGTGCGCGGCGAATCGGCGCTAGGCGCGCCCGCCGTCGACACGACAAGCAGCATCCGTTTTGAAATGTATCGCAGATTCCTGCCCGGCTCGGTGCTGCTGATCGGTTCGGGCGGGTATGACGAGGCCGCGATCTTTGGCGAGATCATGGCCCATTCGCTGGCGGCACATGGCTGCGGCGGCGCGGTGGTGGATGGCGGCATCCGCAACAGCGCCTCGTTTGCGGCGATGGGGTTTCCCGTCTATGCCCGCTTTCGCACCCCCGTCAGCGCGGCGGGCCGGTGGCGTCTGGTGGAAATCGACGAGCCGCTTTACATGCCCGGCCAGACCACGGCGCAGATCGTCGTCAATCCGGGCGACTGGCTGGTGGGCGATTGCGACGGCATCGTCGTCGTGCCCGCCGAGCATGTTGAGGATGTCGCGCGCGACGCGCGGCGCCTGATGGCGACATTGCAGGCCCACAGACAGGGGCTGGCAGGTGGAGATGACCCCGAAAAGGTCGTGCGCGGAATGAACCGGTTCGGTCACGTCCGCAGATACGCCCGGGGATTTTTTGCATGAGCGGCTGATCCTTGGCCCATGTCGGGGATCGGACGAAGGGAGGATAGGACGAATGAAAGTCAATCTGCGAAGCGGCGACGTGCCGCTGGGGCTGCTGCTCATGGGCTTTGCCCTGGCGGCGATGTGGAATCTGCGCGAACTGGAATTCGGCACCTTCACGCGGATGGGCCCCGGATTCATTCCGTTGGTCCTTGCCGGAATGCTGCTCGTGCTGGCGCTCGCCATCCTGATCAAGGGTCTGGTCGGCCATGACGAGGCGGTGCGATATGCGTTCAAGCCGCTGGCGATCATTCTGGCCGGTCTGGCCTTTGTGGCGGTGGCGCTGGACCATCTGGGGCTGGTGATCTGCATTCCCGTTCTGGTCATCATCGCCTCGACGGCGCAGGGGCGCGTGCAATGGAAACCCGTGCTGGCACTGGCCGCGTTCCTGACCGCATTCTGCTATGTCCTGTTCATTCTGGCGCTGGGTCTGCCGATCCCGGCCTTCCCCGTCTAAGGAGCGCGCGACATGGATAGTCTCAGCGGCCTGTTCTATGGCCTTTCCGTTGCGATGCAGCCGGGCAACCTGCTGTATTGCTTTCTTGGCGCGCTGATCGGCACGTTGATCGGCGTGCTGCCGGGGCTTGGCCCGGCGGCGACGATGGCGATGCTGTTGCCCATCACCTTCTATCTGGATCCGGTCGCTGCGATCATCATGCTGACCGGCATCTATTACGGCGCGCAATATGGCGGCTCGACCACCGCGATCCTGATCAACATGCCGGGCGAAAACTCGTCGGTCATCGCCTGCCTCGACGGCTATCAGATGGCCAAACAAGGGCGGGCGGGCGCGGCGCTGGCCGTGGCCGCGCTGGGGTCGCTGTTCGCGGGCATCTGCGCCACCTTCGTCATCGCGCTGTTCGCGCCGCCGCTGTCCACGATGGTGCTGTCCTTTGGACCCACGGAATATGTGTCGCTGATGCTGCTGGGGCTGACAGCGCTGATTGTGCTGGCGCAGGGTTCGATCCTGCGCGCGCTGGCGATGATCGTCCTTGGCCTTTTGCTGTCCACCATCGGCACCGACCTTGCGACGGGGGAATCGCGGCTGACCTTCGGCATCTCGGAACTGTATGACGGCATTGAGTTCGTGCCGATCGCCATGGGTCTGTTCGCCATCACCGAGATCGTCAAGAACCTTGAATCACCCGAGATGCGTTCCATCGTCACCCAAAAGCTAGACCGCCTATGGCCCACGCGTGAGGATTTCCGCCGCGGCTTTCCGGCCTCGGCGCGCGGCACGGCGCTGGGTTCGGTGCTGGGCCTGCTGCCGGGTGGCGGCTCGATCCTCAGCTGCTTTGCGTCCTATGCGCTGGAAAAACGCCTGTCGCGCCACCCCGAGGAATTCGGCAAGGGCGCGGTCGAGGGGCTAGCTGGTCCTGAATCGGCCAACAATGCCGGTGCGCAGACCTCGATGATCCCGTTGCTGACGCTGGGCATCCCTTCGAACGTCGTCATGGCGCTGGTCGCGGGCGCGATGATGATCCAAGGCATCACGCCGGGGCCGCAGATCCTGACCCAGCACCCCGACATGTTCTGGGGCGTGGTCGCGTCGATGCTGATCGGCAATGCGATGCTGGTCGTCATCAACCTGCCGCTGATCCAACTGTGGGTAAAGCTGCTCAAGATCCCTTACGGCCTGTTCTATCCCGCGATTCTGGTCTTTGCCTGCATCGGGGTCTATTCGGTCGCCAACAGCACCGCCGACCTTTACATGCTGATCGTCTTTGGTGTGCTGGGCTATCTTTTGTCGAAATGGCGCTGCGAGGCGACGCCGCTGATGCTGGCCTTTGTCCTTGGCCCGATGATCGAGGAAAACTTCCGCCGGGCCATGCAGATGTCGCGGGGCGATGCCACGGTCTTTGTGACGCATCCGATCAGCGCGGTGCTGCTGGCGATCGCGGTCGCGTTGCTGGCGATGGCGGTGCTGCCCTCGATGCGTTCGAGGCGAGACGAGGCATTCAAAGAAGGTTGAAACCAATTACAACGGCGTGTGCGGTTGGAAAGCCGCACGCGCACAAAATGGGAAAAGGGCAACTTTGTCTCACCTCTCTTCGTGTCCACGTAGTGCATTGTCTTGAAAAGCAAAGCGACGAATTTGGATAATCCAATTATCGGGTGCCGATGGACGTCTAGGTCATGTTGACAAATGCCGGAGCCAGAGGCGGATCGACGTGATGTCGATGAACCCGAGGAAGCTTTCGGCGGTCTTGTCGTAACGTGTGGCAACCCGCCGGGCATTTTTGAGCTTATTGAAGCAGCGTTCGACCAGGTTGCATAGGCGATATAGCGAGCGGTCCACGCCAATACGCTTCTTGCGAGACTGGCGCATCGGGATCACTGGCAGCACATAGCGCGCCTCCATGTCATCCCTGATCCTGTCTGCATCGTAGCCGCGATCAGCGAGCAGCACACTCGGACGGGGCAGATTGTCCGCCATCACCAGGTCGAAACCGAGATAGTCCGATGTCTGGCCCGGCGTTATCTCTGCCCTCATGGGAAGGCCGTGCGCATTGACGAGGAGATGGATCTTGGTCGTGAAGCCACCTCGAGAACGGCGTAAGCGCGACGCCGATCCCCTCCTGCCTCTTGTGATCTGTCCGGGCCATTCTGCACGCGCATGAGCGTGGGGGTGTTGGCTTGGAACGAGACGGCAAAGTGGGCGTCCATTTGGACGGCTCGATGTTCGGCAGGGTTTCGCGACTGGAGGTGATCGAGGGGCCGACCGGGCGACGACAGCGCACGAAGGCAGAGCGGGCGCGGATTGCGGCGGAAAGCCTGGTGCCAGGGGCGTCGGTGTCAGATGTCGCGCGGCGGCACGGAACGACGCGTTGGCAGGTCTATGACTGGCGCAAGAAGCTACGGACGGGTCAGCTTGTGGTGCCTGAGAGCGTGGCGGCGTTGCCGATGTTCGCGGAACTGGTGGTCGAGGGCGCTTCGGCGGAGGCGCCGCCAGCGGTGGACGCCACGCCCAGGGTGGAGATCGTTGTCGGCGATGTCGTGATCCGGGCCTCGGCCGACGCCGATGAAGTCCTGCTGACGCGGGCGATCCGGGCAGCGTGGGCGGCGGCATCGTGATGTTCGGCCAAGGTGGGCCGGTGAAGATCTTCGTGGCGACGCGGCCGGTGGACTTCCGTAAGGGGATCGACGGGCTTGCGCTGGCGGTACAGGAGATGTTCGGGCTCGACCCGTTCTGCGGGGCGGTCTTTGTCTTCCGGGCGAAGCGGGCAGATCGTATCAAGATGCTGGTCTGGGACCAGACCGGGATGGTGCTCGTTCATAAGCGCCTTGAGGGCGGCAAGTTTGTCTGGCCGCAGGTGCGGGATGGGGTGATGCGCATGTCCTCGGCGCAGCTGGCGGCGCTGTTCGAGGGGTTGGACTGGCGGCTGGTGCGACCGGAACGTTCGCGGCGTCCGCAGGTAGCCGGGTGAGCCCTGGGCACCTGTTTTTGCTGGCCAGAACCGGGTCAGCGTGATTCAATCCCGGTTATGGATGCCGATGCCCTCAGTCGAGAGAACGCACATCTGAAGGCCCGCCTGGCCGAGGTCGAGGCGGCACTGGCCGAGGTGCAGGAGGCCAACCGTCGGCTGGAAGATATCCTGCGCTCCTCGCAACGCGCGCAGTTTGGCAAAAGCTCCGAGAAGCTGTCGCCCGACCAGTTCAACCTGCCCCTGGAGGATGCCGAGTTTGCTCAGGGCGTGCTCGAGGCGGCACAAGAGAAGGCCGAGGCTGCGCTGCAACGCGCGCGCGGGGAGACGCCTCTCAAGCCGGCGCGCAACCGCGGGCATCTGCCGCCGCACCTGCCCAGGATCGAGCGGGTGATTGAGCCCGCCAGCACCCTTTGCCCTTGCGGTTGTGGCGAGATGGCCCGGATCGGCGAGGACATCTCCGAACGCGTCGATGTGATCCCGGCGCAGTTCCAGGTGCTGGTGACGCGGCGCCCCAGATATGCCTGTCGCCGCTGTTCGCAGGCCGTAGTGCAGGCGTATGCCCCCGAGCATGTCGTGCCGGGCGGCCTGCCGACCGAGCGGCTGATTGCATGGATCATCGTCTCGAAGTTCGGCGACCACCTTCCATTTTACCGCCAGGCGGGGATCTTCGAGCGACAGGGGCTCCACCTCGACCGCGGCACACTCGGCAATTGGGTCGGCCGCGCCTGCTTCCACCTGATGCCCGTGATCGACCACATGAAGGTCCATCTGCGCGCCGCCGACCGGATCTTCGTCGACGAGACCCGCGCGCCGGTTCTGGATCCGGGCCGGAAGGCCACCAAGAGCGGCTACTTCTGGGCCGTCGTATCCGACGATCGCGGGCATGGTGGTGCCGGACCGCCCATCGTGCTGTTCCACTACGCTCCCGGTCGGGGACGGGAACATCCGCTTAGGTTCCTGGCCGGATACCGCGGCCAATTCCTGCAATGCGACGCCTACCAATCCTACAATGCGCTGACCGAGATCACGCGCGATGAGGGGCCGTGGCAGCTGGTTTACTGCGGGACCCATGTGCGCCGCCGCTTCGTGAAGCGCTTCGAGAACGAGGGCTCGCCCATTGCCGAGGAGATGCTGCGCCAGATCGCCTTGCTGTATCAGATCGAAAAGACCGTGCGCGGCAAGGACCCGGTCGTCCGCATGGCCAACCGACGCGAGCAATCCGCCCCGATCATCTCCGCGCTCAAGCCCTGGCTGGAGACCCAGCTCTCGCGCATCCCGCGGAAGTCCCAACTCGCGGAGGATATCCGCTATACCCTCGCGCATTGGCCCGGCCTGATCCGCTTCTTCGACGATGGCACCCTCGAACTCGACACCAACCCGGTCGAGAACCAGATCCGTCCGATCGCGCTGACCCGGAAGAACGCCCTCTTCGCCGGGAACGAGATCGGCGCCGAGAACTGGGCCATGCTCGCCTCGCTCGTCGCCACCTGCAAGCTGTCAGGCGTGAACCCCGTCGACTACCTCGCCGATACCCTCCGGGCCATCATCGACGGACACCCCAGATCACGCATCGAGGACCTCATGCCTTGGTGCTACGCCCAGACGTCAAGCCTCGCCGCATAGGGCCAAGTCGTCGCGCTTACAGAACGGCCAAAACCCTGTCGCGGAGTCGCCCTTTAGCGCCCGCTGCCTGATGGTGAGCGCGGATCACGGTGCTGTCGATCATTTGCAGGGCGCTTGGCACCGCCCCGCTTTGGTTCAAGGCATCCATGATGCCCTCCCACCGTCCCGCCAGCGTCCAGCGCCGGAACTGTCAGTAGACACTTGTCCATATCCCGAACTCGGCCGGTAGGTCCCGCCACGGCGCCCCGGTTCGTGCAATCCAGAAAACTCCATCAAGAACGAGGTGGTGATTGGTAGGTTTGCGTCCGTTCGAAGCGCGGACAGCGAGGATGAACCCCTCAAAGAACGCCCATTCCTCGTCCGTCATAAGATCTCGTGCCAAGCTGGTCTCCACCGCAGATACCAGCTTGAATCATGTCTCGAGCCCCATGAGAATAGCTTTTGTCAATAGGACCTAACAACCTGACAAAGCCATCCCGACGGATTCGTGGCCTTCTCGGCCAGCGTTGCCGGACGGCTGATAGAAAAGGCGGCCGAGATCGCTCGGCAGGAAGCTACCGGCTCCGTCTATGGGCAGGTGGACCCGTCCTGACGGAGGCCGGGTCACAGGGGCGGTTCGACCACCATGGCGGCTGAGAGCCATTCGCCCTGCGCGACGCTGGATCGGATCAGCTCCTCGATCAGGGTCATGGTCTTGACGGCCGGGATTTTCGGCTGGCGGAGGGTTGAGACCGCAACCGACAGCGTCCGCGACAATTCGCGGATCGGACTGGCCGACAGCCGACCGCTTTCTAGTTCGCCGATGACCGAAGAGACCGGGAGGATGGCTTGCCCGCCAAAGGCTTCCAGCGTCTCGCGAAAGCCACGGCCAAGGGTGCGGATGGTCAGGACCGGGTAGGCACCGGTACGCACCATTGCGTTGTCCACAATTTCCCGCAGCTCGGCGATATATCCGGGGATGAAGATTGGACATTCGTGCAGAGAGCGAAAGTCGATCGGCTCGTCCATCGACAATCCTGCTGCAGGCAATGCCACCAGGCACAGGCTTTCCCGAACGACCGGACGCAGGCGCAGGCCAGAATTCGGATGCGGCAGGTGCAACAGCGCAGCGTCCACTTCGCCTGTTTTCAGCCAGCTTGCGATATTGTTGGAATAACCAACGATGATCTTTAGCTCAATCCCCGGATAGCGTGCCCGGACGGCACCTAGGACCAGCGCGGAATAGCGTTCATAGAAGCTGCGCATGAGGCCGATCGTCACCTCGCCCTCAACCGAGGCCTTAGGTCGGGCGATGAGCATGGCCTGATCCACTTCCTGGATGATGCGGTAAGCGTGCCGGGCCAGGGCGCGGCCCTCTTCGGTCAGGACCATGCCCGAGTGGACCCGCTGAAATAACGCGACGCCCAGTTCCTCCTCCAGTAACCGGATGCGCCGCGATATGCCCGGTTGCACTGTGTTTAAAAGCGCTGCCGCCCCTGTCACCGTTCCCGCTTCCGCAATCGCGAGAAGGGCACGAAGCTGTTTAATTTCCATCTATACCATACAGAATCGTTATCGCCATCTGCAAATATGATAATTGGACGCCCTTGTCGCTGCAAGCTTTAGTCGACCCAAGCCTTTCAGGGGAGCGAGGAACAAGATGAGCGAAACAGGCGCTTTGGCCGGAATCACTGTGCTGGAAATCGGCAGCATGTATGCGGGGCCGTTTTGTGGTCAGCTTCTGGGTGACATGGGTGCCGAGGTCATCAAGATCGAGGCGCCGGGCAAGCCTGATGCTTTGCGCACTTGGAGCTATGCCGACAAGCGGGGAGTCAGCTTTTTCTGGGGGCACCTGTCGCGGAACAAGAAATGCATCACGCTTGACCTTCAGAAGGGTGAGGGTCGCGAGATCTTCTTGAAGATGGCCGCCAAGGCTGACGTGATCGTCGAGAACTTTCGCGGCGGTCTTCTGGAGAAATGGCGCCTTGGTCCGGAGGATATCGCGGCTGTCAACGACCGGCTGGTCTATGCCCGCGTCTCGGGCTTCGGCCAGACCGGACCCTATGCCAAGCGGCCGGGATTTGGCGTGATCGGCGAATGCTTGAGCGGGCTGCGCTCGATCACCGGCTATCCCGACCGGCCGCCGGTGCGCGCCGGGATCAGCATCGCCGATGCCTTGGGGGGTGTATTTACCGCTTATGGCGTGGCGGCAGCACTTGTGGAGAGGGCGACTAGCGGAAAAGGCCAAGTGATTGATACCGCGCTTTACGAAAGCCTGTTTGTCCTGATGAACGACTTCGTTGCCGTCTACGAAGCACTGGGCGTGATCAAGGAGCCGGTCGGCTCGCGTAACCCGCGCGTAGTACCGACCAATATATACAAGACCGCCGATGAACGCTGGGTCGTACCTGCCGCCGGGTCGAACATGGTTTTCAAGCGGCTGGCCAAGGTAATGGGTCGGCCCGATCTCGCTGAGAAATATGGTGAGGCCCAGGTTCGTGCGGACCACGAGGAACTGATCGAGCAGATCGTCATCGACTGGGTGGCCGAGCGCAACCTAGACCAGGTGATGTCCGAACTGCAGGACGGCGACGTGCCGGCGACCAAGGTTTATCACGCCCCAGATATCCTGGAGGATCCGCAATATAAGGCGCGCGACATGCTGATCCCCGTCGAGTGGCCCGATCACGGGACGGTGCATTTCCCCGGCGTGGTTCCGAAGATGTCGCGCACCCCCGGATCAGTCAGGTCGCACCTGCCCGAGATGGGCGAGCATAACGTCGAAATTTTCCAGGGTCGACTGGGAATGAGCGATGCGGAACTGGCCAGCCTCCGGCAAGCGGAGGTGATCTGATGGCGCGGCACATGGCAGTGATTTCGGGTGCTGGATGCAGCGCCTATGCTATGAAATCAGGCCGCACGGCTGCCGCCCTGATCGGCGACGCCATCGCTGCGGCGCTTGACGAGGCAGGCCTCCACAAATCCGAGGTTGACGGGCTGATCGTCCAGGGCGGGTTGGACTATGACATGGTCGGGATCAACTTCGGATTGGAAACCCGCTACAGCATGCAGACTTGGGCGCACGGGCGGCTGACCGGTCCAACGATCCTGACTGCGGCGGCAGTGATCGCCGCCGGCATGGCGCGGCACGTGTTGTGCGTCCATGGGCGGTCGGGCGTCAGCCGGTTCGGCGGGACACCAAGCGTTGAAGCCAGTCGCGAAGGCGGCGGGGCGCATGGCGAGGTGCCTTATTATGGGCTGACTGCGCCAGGTTCGGCCGCAGCGCTCAGCTGGCGGAGGTATGTAGACCTTTATGGGGCCGATATCGATGCGCTACGCCATGTGGTGGCCGCTCAGCGCCATAATGCGACTCTGAACCCGAACGCCGTTTTGCGCGACAAGCCGCTGTCCGAAGACGACTACCTGTCCGAACGGTTCATCATCGAGCCGCTGCGCCGCGCCGACTTCGCCCTGCCGAACGACGGAGCGGCGGCCGTCATCGTCAGCGCGCCGGAGGCCGCGCCCAGCGGCCTGCCCATCCTAGGCGGGCAGGGCATGATCGGCGGCCGGTCCGAGGCCGTCTTCGCCCGTCCCGGCATGGAGCTGGCCTACCAAGACGACCCGGTGGGATCCTGGACCTATGCCGACCCTGAAGCCTACCGTGCGGCGGGGATCACGGCGCGCGACATCCATGTCGTCGGCATCTATGACAGCTTCTCGCCTTCAGTCATCCTCGACCTCGAACGGTTCGGACATTGCCGCGAAGGGGAAGGCTGGCGGTTCGTGGCCGAGGGCCGGATGGCGATCGGGGGTGATCTTCCCGTGAATACCTCAGGCGGGCATGTCGCCGAATCCGGCCTGTCAGGCTGGAACCATGTCGTCGAGCTTTACCGCCAGCTTCGAGGGCAGGCCGGGGCACGGCAGGTCGCCGGCGCGCAAGTCGGCCAATTCATTAGCCCAAACGGCTGCACGGTCATCTTGGGAGCCGCGTGATGGACACATATGCATTCGAATTTCCTGTCCCTGACAACCTGCTTCCCCGGATGACCCCGGACAACGCGCCCTATTGGCAGGCCGCTGCACGGGACCAGTTAGTGATGCCGCACTGCGAGGGGTGCGGGCGGGCGTTCTTTCCCCTGTCTCCACGTTGCCCCGGCTGCCTGTCCGACCGGATCACCTTCAACCCGGTGGTACATGAAGGCCGGATCAGTAGCTGGGTCCGCTATCGCAAAAGCTATTACCCTTGGACCGAGGGCGTGACACCATATGTGGTCGCACTGCTCGACATCGTTCCGGGCGTTCGGCTGCCGATGCTGATGCATCCGGCGCCTCAGGGAGATCCCGAGATAGGGGGGAAGGTCAAGATCACCTTCCTGGCCGTGGGAAACAACCAGAAGCTTCCCGTCTGTTCGGCGGTCTGACCAAGGCGAAGGAGGACGCCGATCGCGACGGAGGGGACAAAGGCAGCACCGAGGGAGGAGCATATGCCGCATATCTATGACAACCGCATAAGCAGGAAAAAAGCGCCGCTGCAACGCCGCGGCACATCATCATGGAGGAAAGTTCTGCCGCTGGCAGCGGTGATGGCGATGGCAACCTTTGGTCCCGCCGCAGCAGCCGACCTAGCCCTGGTCGAGGCCGCAAGGTCCGAGGGGGCTTTGACGGTCTATTACTGCGACAGTTCGCTTAAGGACACGATCGAGGGATTCACGGCGCTCTATCCCGAAATCTCGCTGACCACCTATGTCACCGGCTGCTGGCAGGTCTATAACCGCTATCACAGCGAACGCACTGCCGGTCGGCCCGTCGCCGGGGTCTTCATGGGGACTGAGGACGTGCTGCGCCAGCTGCAATCCGACGGCTCGCTGGAGGATTACGCTTCGCCCGAGCGGGAGTTCTTCCCGGACAGCGCCAAGCCGGAAGGCGCGTTCTTCACCATGGTGAAGACCATTATCTTCGGCCAGACCTTCAACGAAAGCTTCGCGGGTGAGATGCCCGCGCCAAAGGACTGGCTGGATTTTGCCAATCCGCCCCCCGAATGGCAGGGCGCGGTGTCGTTCTTTGACCCGCGTTCATCATCCACCGCTTTTCTACTGCTGGCAACCCTGCACGAGAACCTTGGTCCGGAAAAGACGGCCAGCATCTACAAGGGAATGATGGCCTCGGGGGCAGAGCTATCGCCCAACACCTCAGCCGGCATCGCCAAGCTGCTGACCGGGGAGAAACCGATCATGTTCTATATCCTGAACAATCATTACCTGGCCAATCTGGAAAAAGGCGCACCTCTGACCTTTACCGTTCCCACGTCCGGCACGGTAGCAATGCCCTTCGGTATCACGGTCCTGAACGATGCGCCGCAGTTAAATGCCGCGCGGCTGTTCACGGACTACATGCTGAACGAAGGCCAACAGAAGATTGCCGAGGGGGGCGAATATGCCCTGCGCGAAGGGGTACCGCAGCCCACGAACCTGCCTCCACTGCAAGGGTTGAAGACCCTGCCGCTGGATATCGAGAAGGCCCTCGCTGACCAGCCAGCGCTGATTGAATGGTGGCAAAACGAAACCGGGATCAGGTAACGCGCATGGGGGTCCAGATCGAATCGCTGGCAAAAAGCTTTGGAGCGGTCGACGTGCTTAAGTCGATCACCCAGACATTTGCCGAATCGGAAATTTCTGTGCTGCTTGGGTCCAGCGGCTGCGGCAAGACCACGACGTTGCGCTGCATCGCCGGGCTGGAGCGGCCAACCGGGGGAAGCGTCACCATCTCGGGGCGCAGGGTATCGAGTGTTACCCCTAACGTCTGGGTGCCGATCGAGCAGCGGCGGATTTCTATGGTGTTCCAGTCCTACGCGATCTGGCCGCACATGACGGTCGCGGAAAACGTCAGCCTGCCCCTGAAGGCGGCCGGCGTTCCCCGGCCCGACATAGCCCGCCGGGTGAAGCAGACGTTGGACATCGTGGGTCTTGGCGCCATGGCGGACCGCAGCGCCACCCAGCTGTCGGGAGGCCAGCAGCAGCGGGTTGCCCTGGCCCGCTGCGTCGTGTCTGATTCTCCTGTCATCTTGATGGACGAGCCGTTCAGCAATCTTGATGCCAGCTTGCGTGTGGCCATGCGCGCCGAGGTAAAGGAGTTGCAACAGAAACTGAACCGCACCGTGCTGTTTGTTACCCATGATCAGGAGGAAGCGCTGTCGCTGGCCGACACGGTCTTCCTGTTCCGCAATGGTGACGTCGTTCAGAAGGGCGCCCCACGCGACATCTATGACCATCCGGCGAGTCGCTACGTGGCCGAATTCTTGGGCAAGGCAAATATCCTGGCATCGGACGCGCCAGCGGAGCGGATCGCCGCGCTGATTGGCGACGGCGCCCCGTACGTTGCAGCGGGACAAAGCCTGTGCATCCGCCCGGAAAAGGTTGCGATTGTCGGGCCGGGGAAAGACACACTGCCGGGAAGGATCGAATTTGCCATGTTCATGGGCGACCGGTCGGAATATCGCGTCGTCACTGCATTGGGGCCGATGACCGTCATTGAAACGAATCTGGTGAGTCGCAAGGCAGGAGACGAAGTGGGCCTGCGCGTTCGGGCATCGGATGCGAGGGTGGTCGATGATGGCAACTGAGATACATGCCGCCGGTTCGGTAACCCGGCGCCTGCCGCGTCCGTCCGGGACAGTTCTTCTCGGAACTCTGGGTGTAATCATCGTCTGCGGGCTGATCGGCCTGCCGCTTGTCGCAATGCTGGGCAAGGCAGTGGCAGGCAACGGCGGATGGTCGGCTCTTGTCCGGCCAATGGGAGATTTCATTTATTGGCAGGCGCTTGGCAACACAATCGTCATCTCTGGTGGAGCAGCGGCACTGGCGACGCTTTTGGGCACCGTGCTGGCTTGGCTATTCGTGCGCACGGATATCTTTGGCGGCCGGGTGATGGAGCAGATATGCCAAGTGCCGATCTTCATTCCCGCCTTCGTGGGCGCGGTGGCTTGGGTGCTTCTTGCCGCGCCGCGCATTGGCATCCTGAACCGCATTATGGTTTGGTTGGGTCTGGATATCCGCTTCGACATCTACACCCCTACCGGAATGCTCTGGGTCATGGGCATCTATCTTGCCCCGTATGTGATGATGATTGTTGCGGCCGCCTTGCGCAGCATGGATCCGAGTCTTGAAGAGGCGGCCCAGATCAGCGGTTTGAACAAGTCGCAGACGGCACTGAAGGTAACGGCGCCGCTGCTGGCGCCCGCGATCGCCTCAGGCGCCGGCATCTCTTTCGCGATCGCCCTTGGCCTGTTTGGCACGCCAATGGTGCTCGGCTGGTCACGGCAGGTCTATGTTCTGACTTCGCGCATCTGGATGGCTTCGCAAACAGTTCCGCAGTCCTACGACCTGATGGCCACACTGTCGATCTATCTGCTTGTTCTTTCGAGCTTGGCGGTCTTTGTGCAGAACCGACTGCTGAAGGGCCGACAGTACTTCACCGTCACTGGCAAGGGGTTCCGACCCCGGCCATTGGAACTGACCCGATGGGGCCGCTGGCTCGGCGGCGGGTTCGCGCAGCTTTACCTGTTGCTGACAGTTGTCGGACCAATCGCAGTGCTGACCGTCGCCGCGATCTCGAGCTATACTTGGTCGGGGCAGATGTCGGCGCAGAACCTATGGGCGCGGCTGGCCACCGGAGATGTGGTGCAGGCGATCCGCAACAGCTTGGTGTTGTCCGTGTCGGCATCGACCCTGGGGGTGGGACTGGCGATCCTGTTCTCATGGATCCTCGTCCGATCCCGGGTGCCGGGGCGCGGCGCCTTGGAATACCTTCTGTTGCTGCCGATCTCGGTCCCGGGCATTACCTTCGGGGTGGGGGTACTGCTATTTTGGATCGCCGTGCCGCTGCCCGTCTATGGCACCAGCCTGATCATCGTCTTCGCCTTCGTCGGTCGGTTCATGGCCTATGCGGTGCGGTCGATAACGGCGAGCCTTGGCCAGATCCACCCCGAGCTTGAGGAAAGCGCGCGCATCTTCGGCTATCGCCCGCTCCGTACCTTCCTTGCCATCACTGCGCCTTTGATTCTACCCAGCATCATTACCAGCTGGCTGCTGATGTTCAGCTTCTGCATGACCGAGCTGTCGATGGTGATCCTGCTCTATACATCGAACACCCGTACGATCTCTATCCTGGTGTTCGAATTGTGGGGCACCGGAGATTTCTCGCATCTCGCCGCAATCTCGCTGCTGCAGGTCGTGATCGGGTTGGTGTTCATGGCGATCTTCAAGCTGTATTCCAGCCGGACTTCGTTGGGCCACTAACCGTTAGCTTCTCTGCGTGGTAGGATGAAGAACTCTGGTTGTGCAGTCCGCAGGGGTGCACAACCAGAATAAGCTTTTGACCTTTGAGGTAAAATAAGATGGGCTTTGTCAGGTTGTGTTGGTTGGTGCAGCCGGAAGTCAGGCCGCCAATTCGGCCGCATAGCCAGCCCACAGCGCGGCGTCAACAACCTGACAGTGCCGTCTGGGCCATGTTGGTCTTCAGCGAAGTCTCATCGATGAATTCGATGCGTGGCAACAGGTTCGCCATGAAGGGTTGGCACCGTGTGATCCAGACATGACGGGCCTGCCGGATCTCAGGCCGCTTTTGCTCGACGGTTTGCAGGTCTTTTTTTCTGTGTCAGCCCGAGGCCGCGCAGGAACCGCCAGACCGAGACGCGGTGGATGGTGATGCCGTGGCGATCCGCCAGTTCACCCACCAGATCGTTCAGCGTCAGATCGG